>JAANMT010000319.1_pt1 | contig 52342 bp, 39 predicted proteins | sample 7279711 | NCBI WGS metagenome assembly JAANMT01 (sample SAMN14094538, study PRJNA606508) | bioreactor metagenome | isolation source: A lab-scale SPAN reactor treating ammonium-rich wastewater day 1 | place: Ireland: Galway | collected 2017-01-16 | reverse complement strand
GGCACCCCACTCCTTCGGCTGCCTGCTACCGGCGCTGCGCCGCTCGAGAAACCGTATGCCTTCAAATGCTGACCCTGGATGGTCGGCAACTGGCTCAGGCGCGAATCAGGGCCTCGTGCACTCGTCCGTTGCTGGCCAGGAAATCTCCCCGCTCCAGTCCGGCCGGAGCCCCGTCCAGGCGGGTAAACAGCCCCCCTGCCTCCTGCACGATCAGTCCGCCAGCGGCCACGTCCCAGGGCTGCAGGTCCCACTCCCAGTAGCCCTCCAGCCGCCCACAGGCTACCCAGCACAGGTCCAGTGAGCAGCAGCCATTGCGGCGCACTCCGTGGCAGGCGGCGTCCAGGCGGCGGAAGCGGGCATACTCCTCGTCTTGAGACGTGCCTCCAAAGCCTGTGGCCAGCAGCGCCTCGCCAAGTGACTCCGCCGCGCTCACTGCGATCGGCTGCTCGTTCAAAAACGCGCCCTGGCCGGCACGGGCCCGGAACAGCTCGCGGCGGAACACGTCGTAGACCACGCCCAGCACCACCTTCTGGCTTCGGGCCAGGGCCACCGACACGGCCACCTGGGGAAAGCCGTGCACGAAGTTGGTGGTGCCATCCAGCGGATCCACCACCCAGCACCACTCATCCTCGCCCCAGCGCCCGCTCTCCTCGCCCCAGAACGAGCAAGCCGGAAGCTCACGCCGCAGCAGGTCCTCGGCCCGCCGGTCGGTGGCCGTGACCAGCCCGGCCGCTCCCTTGGAGGCATACTCGCGCTGACCGCGCCGGATCAGCGCTCCGGCTCGCCGCACCAGACGCACGGCCGCGCTCTCGGCGGTGGCCAGCAGACGCTCTTGCGGCATGCTACGATCTCGCGCGCTGGATGAGCTCGCGTCGATAACAGCAGTCGCTGGCGTGAGTGCGGAAGCCCAACCCCTCGTAGAGGCGGCAGGCGGCCTCATTGCTCGAGCTGACGAAGACCGAGGCGGTCAGGGCCCGACGCCAGGCCAGCTCGTACAGGGCCCAGGTCACCAGGTAACGACCCAGGCCACGTCCCTGCATCGCCGGCGCCACCGCCATCCGGAACAGCTCCCCCTCGGTCTGCAGGGCATGATGCTTGAGCCAAAGGTAGCCAATCGTGTCGTTGCCCAGCCGGGCCAAGCGCAGCATGGACGGGTCGAACCAGGGCTCGGCCAGCCGCAACTGCAGGTCCTCCTCGCTCCAGGCCCGGGAGGGGTCGCTCTGCACCGAGCGGTGCAGAGCCATCCAGGCGCTCACATCCCGAGCGGGATCAAAGCTCTCCAAGCAGACCGGGCTGGCCGGCAGGGGTGGCAACTCGTCCAGCGGGCGCACCAGGAACAACAATCGGCGCAGAGGGGAGAAACCCAGTGCGCGCCCTAGCCGGGCGCCGCCCTGGTGGTCTCCGAAGCACCACACGTCCAGGTGGCTGGCTCCCCGCTCGCGGGCGCTCTGTACGCAGGCATCTAACAGACGCCGTCCCAGGCCCCGGCGCCGGGCCGAGGGGTCCACCAGCAGCTCACCCCAGGCTCCCTGGCTGGTCAGGTGCAATTGGGCATACCCCGCCCAGCCCTCGGCCCCGCTCACCCAGCTAGCCCAGGTATCGCCGGTGCCCTGGCGCAGACGCAGCAGCAGCTCTTCGGAAAGGCAGCGCGACCGGTCGGCCCGCTGGCAACGCTCCACCAGCCGCTCCAGCTCGAGCAAACCCGCGCCCGACAGGTGGTCGCTCCAGGTTACCAGCATTTCCCCCGGGGATTCTGCCCTGCCGCTCCAGGTTTCCTGCCCGCCGGCGCAAAACCACGGCTAGACTCAACCCGGGGGGGAGCATCCGTGCGCCGAACGACAACCATCTGCTGGATTTTTCCTGACAGGCTGCTCGGGCGGCGTGTCGCGGTCGGCGGAGTCCGGCTCGATTCCGGCGCCTCCCCCGGGGCCGCAGAAGGTTAGCCTGAAACTCGAGGTCGGTCTTTCCCCGGCGGCCCGGGAGCTGATCCAGGCCAGCGGCGGCCAGATTACCCAGGTGGTGGTCGAAGTGGCCGCCCCCAACACACTCGAGGCACCCTGAGCGGGCGCCGGCTCGTGACCCAGGGCGCGGCCGACGTCGGTCCGTCCGATTCCAAGGTCACCGTCCTGCTCGACGTGACTTCCGGGCTGTGGGAGGCTGACCTTGGTCTCGATGACCAACGTTGGCCCCGGCTATACCGTGTTCGACCTGGCCGTCGACCCGTCCGGCCGGTTCCTGCTTTACCCCACCGGAATGTTACCAGCGACGGGGTCGAGGTCCGCCCCATCGACCCGACCACCGGCAGTCTGGGAGCGTCTACGCTGATCTCCCAGCCCGGGGCCACTCGATTGGAGATTCTCCCTTAGAGACTCGCGGGTCGCGTATCCGACTGCACAGGCGGTGGCCGGGTCGGCCCGAAGAGGGCCTCGTGTGGACCTGGGGTGATCGACTCGAATCGGTGGACGAAAGCGACTGGGCGCGGCTTCTCAGGGCCAGCCCCCGGCCCACGCCGTTCCTGGCTCCGAGCTTTCTTCGTCCCTGGACGGCCGCCTTCGCCCCCGACCGCCCCTTGCGGATCGGACGCTACAGCGCCGATGGGGCCGTGCGCGCCCTGCTCTTTCTCTACGACGCCGGCCCCTACGAGGAGCTGCTGGGCGGCCAGGACGTGGCCGATCGGCTGGACATGCTGGTCGAGCCGGCTTACGAAGAGGCTGCCGTTGGCGCCTTCCTGCAAGAGCCGCGCGAGAAGCCGGTGCGCTTTCCTAACCTGGCCCAGGACGCGTGCCTCTTTCGCCGGCTCGGCAAGCAGGCCGTCGCCACCCTGACCGATTCCAACCCGGTGCTGGCTCTGCCCGAGAGCTTCGAGCAATACCTCGGCGGCCTGACCAAAAAGCAACGCCACGAGCTGCGCCGCAAAATGCGCCGGGCCGAGCGGCTGGGCGGACCGCTGCGTCTCGTGCTCGACTCCACCGCTAGCCGCATCGACGACTTCTTGCTTCTGCACCGCCTCAGCCATCCCGAGAAGGAGCGCTTCATGGACGCTCGCATGGAGGACTTTTTCCGCGCTCTCTTGCGCGGTTGGGCCGAGGAAGGCAGGCTGCGCCTGGCCCTTCTCGAGGGGCGGGGCCAGGCTCTGGCGGCCATGCTCCAGGTGGCCGAGGCAAGGGTGCTGCACCTCTACAACTCCGGCTTCGACCCCGAGCACCGCGAGCTGGCGCCAGGCGTGGTGCTGCTTGGTATGTGCCTGCAGGAGGCCATCGCCTCCGGTTACCAGGAGTACGACCTCTTGCGCGGCACCGAGCGCTACAAGTACGACCTGGGAGGACAGGACCGCCCCGTCTGGCGACTCGATCTCCCGTGAAGCACCTCTGCCTGAGCTACCACACCTGCCCCCTGGAGGAGACCGGCACCGGCCTTGCCGGCGGCATGAACGTCTATCTGCGCGGCCTCTTGCCGGCTCTGGAGGCGGACACGCTGGTGCTGACCGCCGGCCACCGCTCCGAAGAGCTGGCGCTGGGCCGAGCCCGCATCCTGCGCATCCCCTGCAAGAGCGAGCCCTGGACCCGCGAGCAGGCCTTCGAGTGTCTGCCCGAGTTTGTGCGCCAGGCCCGAGAGCTGCTTGAAGGCCAGACTTTCGAGGCCGTCTCGGCCCATTACTGGATGTCGGCCCTGGCAGCCGAGGAGTTGGTGAGCGGGCTGAATCCCGTGGTCATGTTTCACTCCCTCGACCCCCGGCGCAACCCCGTGCGGCGGGAAGCCGAGCGGCGCATCGGCGCCCGGGCCGCCAGCGTGGTCTTCTCCTCGGCACTGGACCGGGCCGTCAGTCAGGCCAGCCTGCCCGAGCTCGCCAGGGTCCGCATCATCCGTCCCGGACTGGACCCGGTCTTCCTCCCGCGCAACCAGAGTCAGGCGCGCCAGACGCTGGGTTTGCCCGAGCGTGGGACATTGATCGGCCTGGTGGCCCGCGACGATCCGGCCAAGAACGCCGCCCTGGCCCGCCAGGTGACCCGCGAGCTGGGCCTGACCCTGATCGAGGTGCCCGGCCCGCGCTGGCCCCATGGCTTGCCCCACCACCGCATGCCTGACTTCTACGCGGCCATGGACCTCTTGCTTGCCATCGCCGACTACGAGACCTTCGGCCTTTCGGTCTTGGAGGCACTGGCCTCGGGGTGCCGCGTTCTGGTCTCCGACCGCGGCTACTGGGGTGCCCTGGGCCGTCGCACCGGGGTGGTCCGGGTGACGGCACTGAAAGACCTGGGCCACAACTTGCAGCTGGCCCTGCAGGCACCTCCTCCCGACCGGGCCCTGCAAAGCCACTTCACCTGGCCCCGCGCCGCCCGGCGCTGGCTCCAGGCCCTGCTCCAAAGTCGCTCGGAGAAAACCTTGTAACGATTCTGTAACTCTGTTAGAATCGCCGGCAATGGCCCAGAGGGATGTGCGTCGCGATCTCCGCTACATGACCCTGGAAGGCTCGGCTTTTTGCATCATGGCCGGGGCAGGCGAAGCCTATTTCCCCGCTTTCGTGCTGGCCCTGGGCCATTCGCAGGTGAGCGCCGGCCTGATCGCCACCCTCCCGCTCTTCTTGGGCAGCCTGCTGCAGAACCTTTTCCCCCCGCTCTTGCAGCGGGTCGGCTCGCTGCGCAGCTGGATGGTGGGCGCGGTGACCCTGCAGGCCCTCTTCCTGATCGTGCTCATCAACTCGTCGGCCTCGCTGCCCTTGATCTTCCTGGCCGTCAGCCTGTACTGGGCCGCCGGCTGGGCCTGCGGACCGGCCTTCAATACCTGGGTCGAGCGACTGGTGCCCCGCTCCGTGCGGCCCAAGTACTTCGCCCGCCGCACGGCTCTATGCAACCTCGTGCAGTTCACCAGCATGCTGGCGGCTGGCTGGCTGCTCAGCCGTGGTGCCCAGTCGGGCCAGGCTGTCCAGGCTTTCGCCCTGCTCTTCGGGGTGGCCGCCCTGGCCCGGCTCACCTCGGCTTTCTTCCTCTCGCGCCAGACCGACGCCCGGCTGCCCGAAGGCCACCGCGTGCTGGGCTTCAAGCAGGCCTTCGAGGTGGTGCGCAAGAGCCCTCAGGGTCGTACCCTCTTCTACCTGCTGGGGGCCCAGGCTTCCTTGCAGATGGCCGCTCCTTTCGTCAGCCCCTTCCTGCTCGGCTGCCAGAAGCTGAGCTACTTCGACTACATGCTGGTGCTCTCCACGCTGGTGCTGGCGCGCATCCTGGCCCTGCCTCGCCTGGGTGGCCTGGTGCGCCGGGCCGGGCCCCGCAAGATGTTCTACTGGAGTGGCCTGGGTCTCATTCCCGTTCCCCTCCTGTGGCTGGTGTGCGCCCCCAGCCTGCCCGCCATGCTGGCCCTGCAGGCCTTCACCGGCGTGCTGATGGCCTGCTACGATCTGGCCGTCATGATGACCTACATGGAAGCCATCCCAGCCACCGAGCGCCCGAGCGTGCTGACCCGCTTCTCGGTGGCCCACACCCTGGCCATGCTGAGCGGCTCGGCCGTGGGCAGCCTGTTGCTGTGGGCCCTGGGCTCGAGCTGGACCGGCTACGCCGTGGTCTTCGGCCTGGCCGTGGTGGCCCGGGTGGCCGCCCTGCGTCTGCTGGCCATCGTGCCCGTGCCGGCGCCTCGGGTGGAGTTCCTGGCCGTGCCGCCGCGCCTGGAGGCCGAGCCTGTGGTGGCCGGCGGCGGTCTGCTTACCAGGGTGGCCCAGCGCGCCGAGACCCGGGCCCGCGAGGTGGCCCTGACCGAGCTCGAAGTCAAGGCGCCCTCGCGCAACTGACGCTTATGGCCCGTCTGCTCGTGCTGATGGGGTCGGGCGAGACCACCCCCACGATGACCGCGACCCATCGCGAGGTGCTCGCGCGCGTGGGCGGCCCGGCCGTGCTGCTAGATACCCCCTACAGTTTTCAGGAGAACGCCGAGCGCATCTCGGCCCGGGCCGTGCAGTACTTCGAGCGCAGCTGTGAGACCCGGTTGGAGGTGGCCCGGTGGCGCTGCGAAGCCAGCCCTCTCGAGCAGGAGACGGCCCTGACCCTGGCTCGGGGGGCCTCTTTCCTCTTCTCCGGGCCGGGCAGCCCGAGCTATGCACTGCGCCAGTGGCAGGATACGCCCATGCTCGAGGTGTTGTCCGAGAAGCTTTCGCGTCCCGGAGCCCTGGTCTTCGCCAGCGCCGCGGCCTGTACGCTGGGCTCGCTGGTGGTGCCTGTCTACGAGATCTACAAGTGTGGAGCGGACCCCCACTGGCTTCCCGGGCTCGATTTGCTGACAGGACTGGGTTTCCCGGCCGTGGTGGTGCCCCACTGGAACATCCAGGTGGGGGAGGACCATGACACGCGCTACTGCATGCTGGGCGAGCGCCGCCTGCAGTTCATGGAGGCCGAGCTGCCCGAGGATCAGTTCTTGCTTGGACTCGACGAGCACACCGCCCTGGTGCTCGACCTGGACACGCTCACCGGCCAGGTCAGCGGCAAGGGAACCGTGGTGGTGCGAAAGCGCGGGGTGACCACCACCTTCCCGGCCGGGCGACCTTTCCGCCTGGGCGAGCTGTCCGATGGCCCGGAACCAGTTTCTACCGCCCCGCAAGCGCCCCGGGCCCAGCCGCTGGTGCAGGACGTGGAGCGCCTGGAGCAGGCCGTTCGCTCCGCCCTGGAGCGGCGCGACAGCGAGCAGGCGGTGGCTGCCGCCCTGGAGCTGGAGAGCCTGCTCGCCGCGTGGTCCCACGACACCGATGCGGCAAGCCTCAAGAAGGCCCACGCTGCCTTGCGCTCGACGCTGGTGCAGCTCGGTCAGGCCGCTCGCAATGCGTCCGACCTGCTCGAGCCGGTGGTGGAGGCCTTGCTGGCTCTGCGCCGCCAGGCCCGCGCCCGTCAGGAGTGGCGCGAGGCCGACGCCATCCGGGCAGAGCTCGGGCGGGCCGGCATCGAGGTGCACGACACGCCCGAGGGTACCCACTGGGAGCTCGCTGGTTGAGCATTGTGCTATCCTGGAAAGGTGCAGAATGTCACTGAGTGCTCGGGATAGGGCCTGTAGAATGAGGGTATCACGAGCAAGGGAGGTCACAGGTTATGAGCTGGAGCCAGTATGAGGAGGCCGTGGAAGAGCTTCGCGAGCAGCAACGAGAGGACTTTCGACTGGTCATGGTTGCCCTGGCTACAACTCGGGACGGCCTGACGCGCACCCAGGAGAGCCTCGAGCAGGTAGAGGCCGGCCTGGTTCGTCACCAGCAGCACAACGAGAAGCGTCTGGAGTTGATCGAGCGGGCGGCCCGCATCGAGGAGCGACTCGACCGGCTCGAGCCCCCCGCCGCCTGAGACTCTTTTACTTCCAGGTTTGGTATGTACTGAGGGGTCTAGGTTTTAGCGGGCTGACGGTGATATGCTTCCCTCATGACCACTAGTGCGGCTCGGCGAAATCGCCACCGGGGGATCGCCCTGGTCAGCGTTTTGCTGATGAGTTCGGTGATGCTGGTGATGGTGCTGGGCCTGTTTGCCACTACCCGGGGCCAGTTTTCCCTCAGCCGCAATTACAGCGGCCAGACCGCTTGCCTGTACGTGGCCGAAGCCGCCATCGCCGACGCGATCCAGGAGCTGCGCCAGAACGCCGGCTGGAATGCCGGCTTCAACGGCAAGCCGATGCAGAATAGCCCCGGGCAGTACTGGGTCACCTTTAACACCACCGGTCCGCCCTACAGCAATCTACAGTCGGTCAACAACATGGGCAACTCCGCCGCCGCCGCAAACTACCGCTCGCCCACCGGGGTCCCGGCGCGCTCGGTGAGCCTGGTGGTGCGCGCTCGCGTCGGCACTACCGAGCGCGTGGTGGAGGTCATCCTGTGTCGGGGCGGCGACCTGGAGCTCAACCACGCGATGCTGGCCGAGCAGGGAATCGCCATGCAGGGCGACGTTCTGATCGACGGCATTGCGGGGCTGAGCGATGCCACCCGGGTTAACGCGAACGTCCATACCAATGTTTCGGGAGCGCTGGCCAATACGGTTACCTGGTCGGGATTGCCCACCGAGTCGGCCCTGGTGGACGGCCGGGTGACCAGCACTAGCACCAATCCCAGCGCCATCAACATGGGCGCGGCCGTCCTGGGGGGCTCTCAGTACGGGGTGCCTCCGGCTCGCTTCCCCTCGGTGGACATCCCGGGCACCATCTCTTCGAAGTCGGCTGCTCCCGCCCCGGCCATCAACATGGGCGGGGCCACTTTGCTCCCCTCGGGCGACTACTACGTGGCCGGCAACCTGACTGTTCCGGGCGACCTCGAGCTCAATGGCGCCAACCTCTACGTTAATGGCGATCTGACGGTGGTCGGCTCGATCTCCGGGGACGGCTCGGTGTTCGTGCAGGACGAAACCACTTTTTCCGGCGACGCCAACATCACCGGCCTGCCCGACCAGGGCATCGCCCTTTTCAGTGAAGGCTCGGTGACCCTGAACGGATTCGACGGCAATAATTACCTCAGCACCCTGGCCGCAACCGATCCGGTACTGGCTGCCGATTGGGCCAACGCCCAGGCCGTGCTGGCCGACTTTGACGCCCACTTCAAAGCGAATACCATTGCCACTCTTGGCTCCGGCGTGGACCCTGCTCGTGTGACCCGGGTCGAGATGCAGAAGGCCCTGACCAACTTTGGGGGCGCCCCGGGGCACCTGGGCCAGTCCAACCTGGCCGGCAAACTGGCGAGCCAGATTGCCCTCAAGCCAGCCGGGCCCACACGCGACTTCATGGTCAAGAAATTCACCTGGGTCAGCGACATGTTCAAGGGCGGCGGCACCCACTACGGAGGCGACAGCAACGCCATCACTCAGTGGCAGCTGACGGGAAATCCCGGCGCTCTGCTCGACTCCGTGGCCGACATGAACCGGGTCGATCTGTGGGGCTCGGTCTCTACCATCTATACCCGCATCGGCTTCGATCGACTGGGCACGTCCTATTTTCAGGGCGCCGTCTACACCAACGGGGACTTCACCGCCAGCAATGAGCTGGTCATCGTCGGGGGACTGATGGTACGCGGGGGCGTCAGCCTCAATAACGGCATTCAGCTGACCTATGTGCGGGACATGTTCGAGCCGGGAGGGGTGTTCTCCAATGGCGGACCGATCGGCGTGGCCGCCTGGATGAGCCGTTGAAACGGCGCGGGCTCAGTCTGCTCGAGCTGATGATCGCCTTCGGGGTGGTGGCGGTGGCCATCCTGGCCATCCTGCTGGTGTTCACTCGGGGGCTGGAGTGGTTCGTCAGCTCTACCGACACGACGCTCGCGTCTGCCACGGGTCGCCAGGTGCTCGACGAGATCAGACAGCGAGGGCCCGAAAGGCTTCCAGCCGCCAACCTTACCTTTGACGGGCGGGCGGGAAACCCCAAGGATGTTGCCCTGGACTTTCCTCCCGATCCTTATCCCGTCGCCAACGACGGCACCCGCAATTACACCATGGTGGTCCGATTTAGCGACGTCAACCCGAGATTGCGCTCGGTCCTGGTCGAAGTCTACTGGAACGAGCGCAGCCACGTGAAGCTGGAGACTTATGTCGCGCGGCCTTAGGGGCAACACCATGGTCGAGATCCTGGTCGGCTGCCTCATCCTGGGTTTGCTGATGACGCTTCTCTTTGCGGCTTTCCGCTCGGGGGCGGGGGCCTGGAAGAAGGTGGAGACCCAGGCCGAGCTGATCGGCGACCTGCAGGTGTCGGCCTCCCTTTTGCAGCGCGAGCTCGAGCGGAGCGTCCCGGCCAGCCTGTCGCTGGACCCGGCCGGGAATGGCCTGGCCTTTCTCTCCCCCCTCGTGGATGGTGGCCAGTACACCTGCGATATCAACGGCTCCATCGAGTGGAAAGCCTACTGCGTTTGCTGGTATGACCCCGCCACCAGGACCCTGCAGTGGCGCAAGATCGCATTGGTCGGCGGGGCTCCCGAGGCGACTGTCCCCGGGCCGATCGAGAGCTACAACGACGGGACCGGCGCCAAGCCTCTCAACGCCTACTTTGCCAATGGCCGAGTGATCGCTCGCAACGTCCGGAGCTGCAACTTCCAGCGCCTGGGCTTGTCGGTCGAATATCAGGTCGTGGCCGAGCGCAAGCGTTACGGCACCGAGCGACTCGAGTCGGTGCGATTGGCCAGCCAGATCACGCCTCGCAACTGAGCGATCGGTACCAAACATCACTGAAGTCCCGTAAGCCACAGGCTAAACTCATGCTATACTCACTCTCGAAAGGAGCAGCCATGAGTCGTTGGAGCCATTACGAAAGCGCCCTGCAAGAGGTTCGCGAGCAACAGACCGAGGACTTCCGACTGGTCATGGTGGCCCTGGCCACCACTCGCGATGCGGTCACGTCAGGCCTGGAGCGAGTTCAGGCGGGTCTGGAGAGGCACCAGCACCACAACCAAAGACGACTCGAATTGCTCGAGCAAGCCGCCCGCGCTGAAGCCGAGGAGGTCAGTCTGCGCCTCGACTGCATCGAGGAGCGACTCGACCGGCTCGAGCCCCCGGCCGCCTGAACTTTCAGTTTTCTTTACCGCTCAGGTTGTAGACTCTGGACATGCTCGCACAAACCAGTCTGCCGATCGGCTACTTTGGGGACAGGGTATCTCCCGGGACCTGGGTGGGTCCGGGCTCGGTGCCTGTAAATGTGGACGTCTTCATCCCCGATTGCGGGAGCCTGTTTGCCCGGGGCGCCCAGATTCAGGCGATCTCGAGGGACGGCGGCCGGGCGCGGCTGGTCAACCCGGCCGGGCAGGCCTTCAACTTTCCCGCCAACCTGCTGGCGGCGGCCACTGCAGGCAACGGCTCGATCCCCGCTCTGATCGCGACCTCCTCGTTCCCGAGCGTGGGCGACCTGGTGCAGCCCTGCGACCGGGCCAGGCCCCGGAAAGACCCGTTCTTCGAGGTCCCGGTGGCCCTGATCGAGACCCACGGGCTCGAGGAAGGAACCTTCCTGAACGTCCACGGCGAATCGAGGAAGATGAGCCTGTTTGAAACCAGAATTGCCCGCGAGGAATCCTACCAGAATTGGACCCCCGATGTGCTGACCAGGCTCAGGGCCGGCATCGTCGACCCGCACACCGCCAGTATTGGCTTGCTGCCAGGCGGTCTGGCCATCGGTGGGGTGCTGATGCGCACCCGCCACGCCGCCTGAAAACCCGGAAAGATTTTTCGCGGGAATCCGACCCTGCTCGTGGAACGGTGTCCCCCACACAACACCAGAAAGTTTCGAGGTCGTCCATCAGCATGCAACGCCGCCTCAGCGCGCTCTACCTCATCCTGGTGCTCCTGACCGCCTGCGGGCCCTTGCCCCAGGGCGGATCCGGTGCCACGGTCACCAAATGGCCCGAGGGCAAGCCCCGCCCGCTGGAGGTAACCTTCGCCTCCCCGGTCGGAGAGGTGGCGAGCCCCGATGATGCGGCCGCCATCCTGGTGGGCTTCAACCAGCCGATGACGGCGCTCCAACCGATCCCCACCGAGCGCTCCATCGGGCCCTTGACGCTGACTCCCCCGGTCAACGGCAAGTTCCGCTGGAAAGGCACGGCCACGCTGGTGTTCACGCCCGACAAGCCGCTGCCGCTGGCCACGAAGTTCAAGGCTACCGTGCCGGCCGGGACCCCCTCGGCCCAGGGCCCCAAGCTCGAGAAAGACTACGTTTTCGAGTTCGAGACCCCGCGCCCTCGCGTGGTCAAGGCCGATCCCCCCGACGAGCAGAAGTGGGTTCCGCTCAAGCAGGTGTTCCTGCTCGAGTTCAACCAGCCCATGAATGCGGCCAAGCTGGCCGGCCAGCTCGGTCTGGAGTCTACCGACAAGGACAAGAAGACCATCGAGCTCGACGTCCGCGAGCCGGACGCCAAGGAGCTCGAGCGCTTCTTCGGCCCCGAGCCGGACGAGGCCACCAAAGAGCGCTTCAAGTGCCTGGTGGCGGTCGTGCCCAAGCAGCCCATGGCTACCGGCCAGACCTACCGTCTGGTGCTCAAGAAAGGCTTGCTCGCTGCCAGCGGCGAGCTCGGCTCAGCTGACGAGCAGGCCTTCAGCTTCTCCACCGTCAACCTCTTCGAGCTCGCCAAGCTGCGCGAGGCGGGCAAGACCATCTCGCCCGATGAATCGCTCAGCTTCATGTTCTCCAACCCGGTCAGCTACGCCGAGCTGGCCAAGAACCTCACCTTCGAGCCAGCCGTCAAGATCCCCGAGAGCTACCTCGAAGACCGCGACTATGCCTCGGAGGACCTTTACTTCTATCTTCGCATGACCCCTCGCACCAGCTACAAAGTGCGCATCGGCGAAGGTCTCAAGGACCAGTTCGGCAACACCCTGGGCAAGGCCGCCGAGCTCACCTTCAAGACCGGCGACTACCCCGCCGGTGTGCGCATGCCCGATGGCACAGCCGTGCTCGAGCTCTCCACCCCTGACCCCCGCATCCCGATCGGCCTGATGAACGTCAAGCAGGCCCAGGTGAAGGTGGCTGTGCTGCAGGGCGACCAGGTGATTCGCGCGGTCGAGGGCCTGGGTGACTACAAGCCTCCGGGCGGCTACAAGCTCACCCAGAAGCTCACCCCCAACGATAAGCCCAACGTGCTCCAGGACCGCTACTTCAAGGTGGCCGATGCCCTGGGTAAGAACGGGTCGGGCTGGCTCTTCATCACCCTCGAGCACGGCAAGTATGACCGCAACCTGCTCGTCCAGGTCACCAACCTGGGGCTGACCGCCAAGTTCTCCCCTGAGAACGTCGTGGTCTGGGCCACCGCCCTGGACACCGGCAAACCCTTGCCTGGCACCGCCCTGGAGATGCGCGATGGGAAAGGCAAGGTGCTGGGCACGGCCACCACCGGGGCAGACGGCACCGCCAGCTTCAAAGGCTGGCACACTCTGGGGCTCAAGCAGGAAGACCGCTGGAGTCAGCCTACTCTCTACGTCTACGCTCGCTCCGGCGATCAGGTGGCCTTCATCGGCAGTCGCTGGAACTGGCAGATCGACCCCTGGAGCTTCGATCTCTCCTACGACTATTCGCCCGAAGTGCCCGAGCGACGCGGCATGGCCTTCAGCGAGCGCGGACTCTATCGCGCAGGCGAAGAGGTCTATATGAAGGGCGCTCTGCGCGAGCTGGTCAACGGCAGCTACCAGATTCCCGAGCTCAAGCAACTCGACTTCAAGCTGATGGACTCGCGCGATCAGCTGGTCAAGCTGGGCGTGGTCGATCTGGGCAGCTTCGGCTCGTTCGACCACACCCTGAAGCTGGCTAAAACTTCGCCCACTGGCTATTACAGTATTCAGTATTACCTGCCCGGCGAGGCCAGAAAAAGCTTCAAGGACGGCGGCGTCTACCCCCTGTTCACGGACTCGTTCCGGGTGGAGGCCTTCCGTCCGGCTCAGTTCGAAGTCAAGGTGGACGTCAAGGAGAGCGTCTACGCCTTCGGCGACAAGCTGCAGGCCGAGCTGCTCGGTCGCTATCTTTTCGGCGGCCTGATGAAGGGCGACGCCGTGGAGTGGACGGTGAGGGCCGAGCCCCACAGCTTCCAGCCCGAGGGCTGGGACGGCTGGGACTTCGGTCCGATGAGCTGGCTCGATTCGGATGACGAGCAGCCTGAGGAAGCCAAAACCCTGCTCAAGGGCAGCGGCAAGCTTGACGACCAGGGCCAGAAGAAGCTCGAGGCCGACCTGGCTCTCAAGTACAAAGGCAGCGCCGCCGTCACCGTGGAGGGCACGGTCACCTCCGCCTCCCGCCAGCAGATCAGCGGACGGGCCACCGTGCTGGTGCACCCGGGCAACTGGCTGATCGGCCTGCGGCCCAAGAGCTCGTTCTTGAGCGCTGGAGCCCCGGCCGGCATCGACGTGGTGACGGTCACCTCCGAGGGCAAGAACCTGGGCGGCCAGAAGGTCAACCTGGAGCTCTTCCGGCGCCAGTGGCACTCGGTACGCCGGGCCGAGACCGGCGGCTCGTATCGCTGGGTGGTCACGGTGGAGGACACGAAAGTAGGCGAGCCCATCGTCGTCACCAGCCAGGATTCGGCCGTGCTGGCCAACCTGAATCCGGACAAGTCCGGCTTCTACGTGGTCAAGGCCTGGGGCGAGGACAGCAAGGGCCGCAGGATCCAGACCCAGACCACCTTCTACGCCAGCGGGTCAGACTACGTGGCCTGGGCCCGGGGCGAGAACGATCAGGTCGAGCTGGTGGCCGACAAGAAGAGCTACAAGCCCGGCGAGACGGCCCGCATCCTGGTCAAGTCGCCCTATGAGGATTGCCAGGCGCTGGTCACTGTCGAGCGCGAGCTCATCATGCGACGCTTCGTGGTCGAGCTGAAGGGCAGCACTCCCACCATCGAGGTGCCCCTCAAGTCCGAGGATCTGCCCAACGCCTTCATCTCGGTGGTGCTGGTGGAAGGCCGCCTGACCGACAAGGGCTTCGACGAGCAGGGCGAGGACCTGGGCAAGCCGTCCTTCCGGATCGGCTATGTCAACCTCCCTGTCGATACCGGCGAGAAGCACCTCTCGGTCAGTGTCAAGACCGATCGCGAGGAGTACCAGCCCCGCCAGACCGTTACCATCAACCTGGAGGTCAAGGACTCCCAGGGACGCCCGGTGCAGGCCGAGGTGGACGTGGCCGTGGTGGATCGCGGCGTGCTCAACCTGATCGACTACCAGACCCCCGACTTCTTCGCCCCGTTCTACGGCCCGCGCTCGCTGCGCGTGGTCACGGCCGAGATGCGCCGCGACGTGATCGGCCTTCGCAGCTACGGCACCAAAGGCGATCCAGAGGGCGGCGGCGGGGCCGGCGTGCCCGGGGAGACCCGCGAGGACTTCCGGGCCACGCCTTACTGGAATCCCCGCGTGCTCACCGACTCGCAGGGCAAGGCCACGGTCACCTTCGAACTGCCCGACAGCCTGACGTCCTTCCGGGTGATGGCCACGGCTCTCACCAGGGCTTCCGACTTCGGTGCCTCCGACTGCGAGCTGCGGGTCAACAAGCCTCTCCAGATGCTGCCCTCGATCCCGCGCTTCGTGCGCATCGAGGACCGCTTCCAGGCCGGGGTGCTGGTGCACAACAACACCAAGACCTCGGGCAGCGTCGAAGTCTCCGTGCAGGCAGAAGGCGTCGACCTGGCAGGCGAGGGAAAATCCACCGTCAGCGTGCCGGCGGGCGAGGAGAAGGAAGTCATGTTCGACTTCCTGGCCAAGCGTCCGGCCGACGCGAAACTGACCTTCCAGGCCAAAATGGACATCCATCAGGACGGCCTGGCCCTGCCCCTGCCGGTGCTCTTGCCGGTGGCCACCGAGACGGTGGCCGACTCGGGCGATACCGACCAGGGCCAGGTCACGATTCCGCTGGGACTGACCTCCAAACCGGCCCCCGGGGTGGGCGGGCTGACCATCACTCTGTCCCCCTCCATTCTGTCCGGGCTGAGCGGGGCGCTGGAGTTCATCAGTAAGTACCCTTACGGGTGCCTCGAGCAGAGACTCACCCGCCTGGCGCCCAACTTCCTCTTCCCCGATCTCCTCAAGGCCTACGCCGAGGGCGACCGCAAGAAGGCCCGCACCCTGGTGCAGGCCAGCCTGGACGAGCTGCGCGGCTTCCAGGCCCCCGGTGGGGGCATGTGGCTGTGGCCCGAGGGCAGGTGGGTCAACGACTACCTCTCGGTCTACGCGCTCGACATGCTCAACCGGGCCAAGGACGACGGCTACGAAGTCGACAAGCGCCTTCTGACCGACCTGCGCGGTTACGTCAAGAGAGTGCCCAACGCCGAGAAGTTCGATTATCCCTACTCCAAGGCCGAGGAGATCATCGTGCGCTCGTATGCGGTCAGCGTGCTCGCTCGCCTGGGCGTCAAGGATCGGGGCGCCTTCGATGTGCTCTACTCCAACCGCAAGGACGCTCCCCTGGAGGCTCGCGTCTATCTGCTGCAGGCCTCGCGTCGCATGGGCGTGGGCAAGGAGAAGGTGGCCACCCTGCGTAACGAGCTGACCTCGCGGGTTCGCATGGAGACCGACTCGGCCTACTTCCAGGAGAAAGACCAGGAGTCGCTGGGCTGGGTCTACGGCTCCAACCTGCGCCTGACGGCCCAGATCCTGAACGTGCTGCTCGAGGAGGAGAGCCCGCCCGACTTCGCGCCCAAGGTGGTCAAGTACCTGATGAGCGTGCAGAAGAACGGCCACTGGGGCAACACCCAGGAAGACCTGGCCGTGCTCATGGCTCTTGATCTCTATCGCCAGAAGTTCGAGGGCAAGTCGCCCAACTTCACGGCCGAGGCCAGAATCGACACAAAATCGGTCTTGCAGAGAAGCTTCTCGGGCACGGCTGCGCAGGTGTCCAACGTGAAGGTTCCCATGGCCGACCTGCCGGTGGGCAAGGTGAACGTCGACCTGACCAGGAGCGGTGAGGGCCGTCTCTACTACACCCTGCGCCTGCAGTATGCCCCCGCCGAGGACGTGCCAGCCCGCGACGAGGGCTTCATGGTGCTCAAGCAGGTGGTGGCCGTGGACACCAACACGGTGGATCCCGTGCTCAAAGCCGGCAAAATCTATAAGGTCACCCTCTCGGTGATCACGCCGCAAGAGCGCCGCTTCGTGGTGCTCGACGATCCGCTGCCGGGCGGGCTGGAGGTGGTGCAGACCACCTTCGAGACCGAGTCCGACAGCATGCGCCGGGTTCTCGAGCTGGGCTCGAACGAGCGACGCTGGGGCGGCACGTTCGACCACTTCGAGATCAACGACGACCGCGTGCTGCTGTTTGCCCAGCAGCTCGAGGCCGGTGAGCACACCTTCGAGTACCTGGTGCGGGCCGGTTATCCCGGCAAGTACGACCAGCCGGCCACCAAATGCGAGGAGATGTACGAGCCCGAGGTGTTTGGCACCACCGCCCGTCAGGCGGTGGAGATCCGCTGAGACGCCTCCGGCTCGGCCGTCGCTCGCGCTGGGCCCTGGGCCTGGGGGCCCTGGCCGCCCTGGTGTTCTTCCTCTGGCCCGTGCCCGAGGCCATCCGCCACCCGGCTCCGGCCGGCTCGGTGCAGCTCACCGACCGCCATGGTCTGCCGCTGCGCGAGGTGCTCGGCCCCGAGCACATCTCCAGCCATGCCGTGGGCCTGGATCAGATCTCGCCCTATCTGATCCGGGCCACCCTGGTCAGCGAGGACCGGCGCTTCTACTACCATCCCGGGGTGGATCCGCTGGCCGTGCTGCGGGCCGTGTGGCTGGACATCCAGAGCGGCGAGCTGGTCTCGGGTGGATCCACCCTGACCCAGCAGCTGGTGCGCAACCTGGTCGACATCGGTCCGCGCGGCTGGCGCTCCAAGCTGCGCGAGGCCTTCTACGCCCTGCGCCTGGAGGCCGCCCTCAGCAAATCGGAGATCCTCGAGCTTTACCTCAACCGGGTGCCCTACGGCAACCAGGCGCTGGGGGCCGAGGCCGCCGCCCAGCTCTACTTCGAGCGGCCCGCGCTGGCTCTCTCGCCCGCCCAGGCGGCCTTCCTGGCCGTGCTGCCACGGGCGCCCGGCCACTACAATCCCTATGTCAACCTGAAGGAGATCCTGCCCCTGCAGCAAGACCTCCTCAAGCGCATGGACCTGACTGGCGAGGAGCTCAAGCTGGCCCTGGAGGAGCCCATCGACCCGGCCTTTCCCGAGGGCGTGTTCCGGGCCTCCCACTTCTGCGACTTTGTGACCTCCGAGTCCGTGCCGCCCGGTCCGGTGGTCCGCACCACGCTGGACTGGCCCCTGCAAGAAGAGGTCGAGCTGATGCTCAAAGCCCATCTTGGCCGCCTGGCTCGCCAGCAAGTGACCAACGGAGCCGTGCTGGTGCTCTCGGTGGAGACGGGCCAGGTGCTGGCCATGGTCGGCTCGGTCGACTACGCCCAGGGCCAGGTGAACGCCGCCCTGGCGCTGCGCCAGCCCGGCTCCTCGCTCAAGCCCTTCACATACGCCCTGGCCCTGGAGCGGGGCTGGAGCCCGGCCAGCCTGGTCAGCGACATCGAGACCGGGTCGCTCGAGGACCGCTACCTGCCCGACAACTACGACCGCAAGTTCCACGGGCCGGTGCGCCTGCGCGAGGCCCTGGCTTGCTCCTACAATGTCAGCGCCGTGCGGGTGCTGCACGAGGTGGGGGTGGACGCCCTGCTCTTGCGCCTGCGCGAGCTGGGCTTCGTGGAGCTGACCGAGACCCCCGACCACTATGGGCTAGGCCTGACCCTGGGCGATGGCGAGGTGACCCTGCTCGAACTGGCCCAGGCCTATCGCTGCCTGGCCCGGGGTGGACTCTTCGCCCCCTCGCGCACCCTGCTCGAGCAGCCGGCCCCGGCCGACCGGCGAGTGTTCGACCCCGTCACCGCCCACCTGATCACCAGCATTCTGTCCGACAAGAACGCCCGCGTGAACGCCTTCGGGGCCGACTCGGTTCTCAACATGCCCTTCCCCTGCGCCGCCAAGACGGGCACCTCCAAGGCCTACCGCGACAACTGGACGGTGGGCTACACGAAGGGCTACGTGGTGGCCGTCTGGGTGGGCAACTTCGACGCCGACCCCATGGTGGACGTGTCCGGCATCACCGGCGCCGGCCCGCTCTTCGCCGAGGTGATGCTGGCCCTGCACCGGCGCGGTCCAGCCGAGGCCTTCGCGGCCTTCCCCGAGCCCGCCGGGATCGACCGCCTGACGGTCTGCACGGCTTCGGGCGAGCGCCCGGGCTCGAGTTGCCCCCACCGCATGGAAGAGCTCTTCGCCCAGGGCACCGAGCCGTCGGAGGACTGCAGCGTGCACCGCCAGCCCGGCTACGAGGTGTATCGGCCCGAGTTCCAGCCCTGGATGGAGGACCGCGGCCTGCCCCGGCCGCCCCCCGCTCCGCAACTGGAAGGCAAGGTGCGCATCGTCTTCCCCGAGGACGGCGACTTTTTCCGCCTCGATCCTCTGTTGCGCGGGGAGTATCAGAGCCTCAAGCTGCGGGCCGTGGTGCCCGAGGGATGTCGCAGCCTCACCTTCATCGTGGACGGAAAGCGCCTCGAGAGCGTGACCGGGCCCTTCAGCCAGCGCTGGCAGCTCTCACCCGGCACCCACCGGCTCGAGGCTGAGGCCCTCGGAGCCGGGGGCGCCCGGCTGCGCAGCAGCCCGGTGACCATCACCGTGCGCTGAGGAGACCGATGTCGAACATTTGTCCGATACCGCCGGTATCAATTTCGAGCAGGTGTTCGACTCCTGGGTCCGGGGCCGGTGGCGCGGACCCTGTTAGCCTGCAGTTGTGGGACTCTCACGCGTTCGGGCTGGGGTGGTTGGGGATCACGTGGAGCCAGATCGCCCGGATGACTCCCTGGCGGTCGCCTTCAGCAGACAAGCTCAATGGCCCGCGCCGATTGAATGGTTGCAGTGTGATGCTGTAGAACGGGCGACCATAGCAATCGCGCCCGAACCTCCCCCCCGGGAAGACCTGCTGTGCGCGCCTCAACTTTTCCCCCACTCTCAGAAGGACGACCGTTCCCTGAGTCAGCACTCGACCCTTGACCGAACCGATCACCTGGGGTAGGTCATCGCCATCGACGGACGCGGATACCTCGAGCCCCCCGTCAGGTGAGTGCCACCGGTTGGAGGAGCTGCCTGGTAGCAGGCGTCGGTGCAGAGAATCGTTCCAGAGCTCCCAAGGAGAAATGCCCTCGATTCGCGGACGTGGTCCATCGGGATCATAGCGGGCGGACGACGGACTCTCGCCAGAGAACAGAATGGCCGTGATAGCGAGCAAGAGCGGCAGGTCGAGCAGGCGTTTCCTCACAGACTGGATACGCCCGGTTCGGGGAGAAGTTCAAACTGTTGCGTTCTGGCAGCGGCGAGCAGTCCTTCAGAGCCGCTTGCGCAGCGGCACGCCGCCGACGAGCACCATCGACTCACGCTCCTCCATGGCCGTCCGACCCGCCTTCTGCTCGGTGGCGGCGAGTGTGGTCCAGGCGCCGAGCAGCTCAGGATGCTCGAGCGAGCGCTCCAGCCAGCGAAACGGCTTTCGAAACTCCTGTTGCGATGGTGGGCTCACGATCTCGACCATGCGCGACCGGCTATCCCACCAAGCGCCGCGCTCACTCCTGACTCGCCACCCGAGTGTAGACGTTGACTCTATGTGCCCGTGGGCGGCTACGCCCAGGCCCCACGAGGTACGCGTGAGGAGCAATCCATCCCTATCCCGGCTCGAGCTCCATTGCACATGATGGATTTCTTCCGAGAGAACCGGATCAATTCGAGCGCTACTTGCGTTGGCAGGTCTGGCTTGATTTGAGGCCGACGTCTTGGTCCGACCTCCGGCACGCCTCGTTGTGTCCTCGAGTTTCCTTGCAGTCATGGGCTGAGGAGCCTTTGGGCGACGCTCCGGGGGATATCGAGCCCAGAGCATGGGGGTCGCGAGAGCCTGGCTGCGGGAGGCGACGCGGCACCCGACTCGAATGGGCGCCGGCGTGAAGGACCTCGCCTCAAAGCTGTTGCAGACCTGCTCCCGAATCGCCTTGCTGCTCTGGCTCACCGGGCTTCCGGGACTTGCCGAGCCGGGCCCTGAGCAAGACCCCGAGCTACCCTTTGTTCCGGGCTACTGGGGGGCTCGCCAGCTCCCTTCTCCTCCCCCCGAGCCGGGTCTTACCATCGGAGGTCAGATCCAGATCGATGCGGCCGCGGGCTCTCTGGGAAGCCTCTCGAACGGGTCAACGATTCCGATCCGAAACGGGCTGAGTGCCTTCCCGGCCGATACTAGCATCTACCTACGCCGCGGGCGGCTGAGCGCCAACTACCAGTTCGATGCGGACAATCGAGTCTTTGTCAATGTGCAGTATGACACGGTTCGGGATAAGGTCACCCTGTTCGATGCCTTTTACGAGAGGCGCCTGTTTCCGGGAGGAACGGTGACGGTGGGTCAACTCAAGCCCCGCTTTGGCTGGGAAGCCCTTCGACAACAGTGGAATCTCAACACCATCGAGCGCAGCGATGTTTCTGAGGCACTACGACCGATCCGTGATCTTGGAGTCAACCTGAATGTTCAAAAGGGAGCCGTGCAGGCCGACCTGGGCCTCTTCACCGGTCAGGACCAGAACACACCTGAGCTGAACAGCGCCCGCAACCTGGTGGGTCGGCTAGCTTACTGGCCCGACCAGAGCTGGGTCCTGGGCGCCTCCTTTCAGAAGGGCTCTATCACGCCCGATGTCAACGCCCTGGAGCTTCCGGTCGCCAGCCTGGGGGTCGAGCTTCGCTACTACGACCGACCCTTTGCGGTGGAGGCCGAGCACTTCTGGAGCCAGGGCTACAACCGGGCCAGCCGGGCCGATACACCAGCGCGAGGCTTTTACGTGACCGGGCTTTACGAGATCGATGAACGCTTCGACCTCGTGCTCAGCCAGGACTGGTTCGACCCCGATGAGAGCCGGATCGATCTGACCTTTCCCGACAACGCCACCAACGCGCGCAGTCGGACGCTGCTCGGGCTGAACTACTACCTCGACCGGGCAGCCTACCATCGGCTCATGCTCAACTACGAGTGGCACATCGCCACCGAGGGTCCCCCCCGCACCGCCGATGGGTGGCGCGTTCGCTATCAGTATCGGTTCTAGAGAGCGTCGTTCGAGCTGTTCGCGGCCTCGGTCCAGAGTCAGCCCTGATCGGCCAATTCCATCCGGACGATCGGAAACCCCCCCGCCCGAGCACGGCCCGCTTGGCGACTCGAACAAAGCACATCTTGAACCCTGTTCTTCTGACTTCGGCCTGTTCGATGGGCAGGCAGTCTCAATTCGGACGGGGGAGGGCTTGTGAAATTCTTCCCAAGCTCCCCTCAAGTAGGACGATCTTACCTGAGGAGTGGGTGATTCCGGCTAATCATCGAACCTCGTCAAGCTTGAATGACTGCAAACCTCCGCCGGCTTCGGCATGAAATCCTTTTCAAACGAGTTTCGCCCGTCGTCTCGGCAATCCCGCATAAAGTCTGGAATCTCGAACACTTGTTGGCTTGTGTGTTCCCGAACCCGATGTTAATATCCGGGTGTAAGACCTCGTTGCGAACGGAGGAACCAGAACCCGAATCAGACATTTGCATCATCCGTAGCCGGTTGCCCGGCGCGCTTCCCAAGCGCCGGCAGCGATTGGCAAAGCCGCCTGCCCCGCCTCGTGCGGAATTCAGGCGAGCGGAACGCCGGACTTGTCCGGTGTTGGAACACTCGAGCTTGACGGTTACCCCGACCTGTCGCGGCAACCGCCCTCTCGGACCCTCTCGAACCAGCCTGCTCCGGCAGTGCCCCGAGAGACAGCTGGCTCCGGCCAGCGCTGAACGTCAGGCCCCTCGTGGGTCGCTCACCGCGCAGCGCTCCTGCGCGAACCCGTTGGCGACGGTCGACGGTGACACAGCCCGAGAGCCCGCTCTTCGGAGCGGTTCAACTCAGGAAAGCCAGACGCGCTCAACTTCGGTTGCAGCAGCGTAGCCGCCTCCACATCCGGTTTCTTCGGAAACCCCTTCGAGCTTCGGCTCGAGGCCACCCGCGGCTCCAGGCCGCGATGTGCGGGATGGACCGGACCTCCTCGGAGGTCGCCCGGGAATCAACTCGGGCCCCCACCGCCCTCGGGCAGTGGTACCACGGTCAGCGTTCTGGTCTCTGATGACCAGATGCGGCGGCTCGACTCTCCGCGGGCCTCCCTTAGCGGGGATGCCCCTGTCGAGCCCCTAGGAGTCGGTCTTCGCCCCTCTTCGGAGTGGCGATGCTCCCCCGGGAGCCAGTGGCAGTGTCCCACGGCAGCTTCTTCGGAAGCCGCACAGTTCCGCTCATAAGTCCTGACACGGCAAGCGTGCAGCCAAGCAGTCTACGATTTCAGAGGTCTCACGGCTCAATGAAATCGGCGCCGGATTGGTACACAGCCGCGGAGTTGTCCAACCTCTCAGCTTGCTGAAAGACTACGAAGCAGATGTCGAGCGTTCTCAGGCGAAAGCCTCGCGCGGGTTTTTGGAAGAGTTCACACCACGAGGTCTTACTCTTTTTTGAAGGGTCCGGTTCCACGCCGGGCCCTTCTCTTTTGTGCGCCTCCGTGCCGGCGGGAGGCTCCGGGGAGACTGGTCGTCGAATTAACCGGCTGGCCGAACTCAAAGAGAAGCCAGGCTGGCATACTCCCTGGATGGAGTTTCTGCAGGCTGTCGCCCCGGCCGATCGGCCCGGCCTGGAAGGGTCGACCTTCTTCTCGCGGCTCGTGCTCGAGAGCGTGGCCGACCTGCGCGACCCGGCCGTGGTTTGCATCCGCCGGCCCTTGAAGGACTTCTTCCAGACCTGCCCGGAGGAAGGGCTGAAGACGGTCTGGGCCGCCCTGGGTCAGCTAAAGCGGACGCCCGAGCCACTGGCCCCCGCCCAACTCGGGTTGGACCTGATGGAGTCGTGCCACAGCGCCAACCAGCGCTGCCAGGTGCTCGAGCTGGCCCTGGCCGAGTTGGAAAGCCTCCCCTCGCCCGTGGTTCAGTCGGTCTTGCAGGGCATCCGGACGCGACTGGAAGGGCCGGGAGAGCGAGTGGCCATCCTGCGCGAGGGGTTGAGCACTCTGCTCGAGCTGCGCGATGACCCCCACTTCAAGGTTGGAGAACCATCGGTCGGGCAGCACCGGAGTGCAGGATCAGGGCCCGGTGCTGCGCGTCGGCCCGATCTTCCTGCGCAAACGCAACCCGTCGGCCTGAGTCAGGTCACGAGCAGTTGCCGACCCAGGTCGGCCAGGCGTCCCAGCCCTTCCTCGGCCTTGCGCTGGTAGCGCTCGGCGAAAGCTTGGGCCAGTTGGCGCGCTGTCTGGCCCCCATCGGCCCGGTCGAGGAGGAACGCGTTCTCGGGCGGCAGGTAGAGCTCTCCAAAGCGACAGGCCGGCTCGCGGAAGACGAAGCCCTCTCCGTTGCGGGCATCCAGCATCAGCCGCTGGCAACCGGGCGCCCGGGACGGTCTCCAGTGCGAGTCGGGGGGCTGGGAGAAGCGCTCCTGGGCGTCCAGCCAATCCTCCACCCAGGAAGAAAGAGAGCCGGGCGGCAGGCTGAGGTGGCACTCGCTGCGCCAGCCCGCGAGGCCGGGCTCGAGCCGGCGCACGTAGAAGAGGCCCAGCTCGACCGCCTCGATCCCGTTGGCCTCGTAGCTGTCGAGCCAGGCTTCGAACTCGCGGCGATAGGCTGCCTGGCCCTCCTGCAACCCCAGTCGGGCGGCGAACTGGCCCGGGGTGTCGATGTGGCCGGCGATCATCTCGTCGCGGTCCAGGGGCCCCATCATCAGGGAGGCCAAGCCCCAGCCCTCGGGGCCGCCCAGCCAGCTTTCCACCCGGTCGAGCAGGTGACTGCCCCGGATGATCGGGTGCTGGCTGACCAGGGCCAGGGTTCCGCCCACCTCCAATCGCTCCGGAAGCCCCCTTACGATGGCTTCGGTGATGGACTCGCCGGTTTCGCCGCCCGGACGGAAGAAGGCCAGGTCGCCGCGAGGGGTGGGAACGAAGGGCGGGTTGGCGGTGATCAGGCCAAAGCGCCCTTCGGGAAGCGGGTCGTAGAGGCTGCCCTGGACGAAGTTGCAGACCGACCCCTGGCCGTTCATCAAAGCGTTGATCCGGCTGATGTGCAGGGCTCGCGGGTTGATGTCCACCCCCCAGGCCTCCGAGGCGTGGGCCCCCGCCAGCACGGCATGCACGCCCGAGCCGGTGCAAAGGTCCAGCGAGCGAGCCACCGGCTTTCGGGGGGCGCAGCGGGCCAGGCCAAGGCTATCCGAGCCCAGCCAGTAGACCTGAAACTGAGGGTCGCCCACGGGTGCGAAGAGATCGGTGAAGAGGTAGCGCCCCAGGCAGGGGAAGAGAAGAGCCCGAGCCTTGAGACCGTCCGGGCTATCCTGCACCAGGTCCAGCCGCTCCAGCACGGCCAGCGCCTGGGCACCCATCAGGCCTTCCAGCAGAGCCCGGGGACGGGTCTGGCCCAGGAACCAGAAGCTGCCCAGGTGAGCCAGGGGAGTGTCCTGCTGGGCTCGGGCCAGGGTGCGGGCGCCAATCCCGTCGCGCAGGGCATAGAGATCGCCCAGCTCGAACAGGTCCGCCAGGTCGCGCTCGTGGTAACCCGCCTCGGTCAGGCGCTCAGGCAGGCTGCGCAGTTGCTTTTGCTGGCGCTGGCTGAGCTTCACTCGATCAACACCTTTCGGCCCAGCTCGGCCAGGCTCTCGGCGGCTTGCGAGCGAGGCAGGCCGCAGCGCTCGGCGCACGACTCCACCAGCTCGCGGGCGGTCTTCTGGCCGTCGCTCTTGTCGAGCAGGAAAGCGCTGGCGGGGTCGAGCACGGCCGGCTGGAAACCCCGGGTGAAGTCGGCATAGCCCAGGCCGGTGCGCGAGTCGAGGAAGAGGCGCTCGGTGTAGCTCCAGCGGGGGCGCCAGCTCTCCAGCGGGGCCGGTTGGCTGAATCGTTCCTGGGCATCGAGCCAGGCAGCCACAAGGTCGGAGATCGGCTTCTGGGGAGGCGCGATGGTCAGGCAGGTCCGCCAGCCCGGGTGCTCTCTCGGGAGACGCCGAATGAAGAGCAGGCTCTCGGCGGCGCCTTGAAAGCCGGCCTGCAGGCCGGCCAGGTCGAATCCCAGGTCGGGGAGCGGTGTCTGCAGGCTCAGAGAGCGTCGGGAATGCTCCAGTTGGGCCAGCCCCCAGCCGTTCAGCCCACTCAGCCAACGCTCGACCCGATCGAGCAGGGGTTGATCGGGCGTCACCTGGCGCACGGCCAGGGCCAGCGTGGCTCCCACCTCGAGACGGCGGGCAAGCTCGAGCACCAGGGGCATGTCCTCTGCAAGGAAGGGCAGCCGGCCCGTGATCAGGTGGAAGGTACCCGGGATCTCCTCTTCCATGCCCACGAACCGACAGGAATCCTCGCGGCCGTTGAGCATGGCGTTGAGCTCACACCTCTGCCGTCCCTCGGGGGTGGACCAGCGTCCCCACGACTTCTGGCAATGAGCGGCGTGCAGCACCGATTGGACTCCCGACCCGGGGTTCAGATCGACCGCCTCCTGGCCAGGCGTTCGGGGCGCGGCCAGGGCCAGGGCGTAGTCAGGCGGGGTCAACCAGGGCAGAGGGCCGCCGCTCAGGACCGGGTCAGCCACGTAGTAGCCGCCCAACAGCGGATAGAGGCTGGCCCGGGCCCGCAGCATCCCACTCTCCTCTTGCAGCAGGCCCTGCTCTCCCAGCGTCTCGAGGGCCTCGGACCCCACCAGGTCCGAAAGCTCAGAGCGCGAGGTAGGCTCGAGCAAGAGCCAGAAGGCGATCAAGCGGGCAGCCGGCGAGCCCTCACTCTGGCAGCGACGAGCCAGGGCGGGGTGCAGCTCGGGGGTTATGTCCAGGATGCCCCGGTTCAGGATGGGGCGCAGGGCCGGCGCTTCGTAGCCGGCCGCCTGCAAGCGCGAGGTCAGGCCGGCCAGCGAGCGGCGGAGAGTGGTCACAAGGGTGCTTTCGAACCGCGCCCTCGACCGACCTCCAGGAAACCGGGTCCACGCCCCATCTCCGCAAGCGGCACACGTGCCAGCCGCAAGCGGCACACGCAAGGCTTTTGCAAAGATCGCCGCCCTAAGATGTCCTCAGAGAAACTCGAGGAGGTCGGCGATGGATCAGAGCACGATTCTCAACACCCTGCTGAGCCTGGCGCAAATTTCCCGCGAAGCCAGCTTCGCCCCCCAGATGCTCAACCAGGTCATCGGTCAACTGATGGAGTGGCTGGAGGACCGATTCGAAGAGTTTCGCTTCCTGGAAGGCCACGACGGCGGGATCAAAGTGCTCAACTCCATCGAGTTATTCCATCTGAGCTTGCAGCATCTGTCCGATTTTCAGCATTCGCCTTCTCCGAGTAAGCTGGAAAGGTGCCTGGCGCTGGCTTACCAGGCCGAGGATGAGCTCTCCGAAGTGACCGATTCCCAGGTCCTGAGCGACCTCTGGGCCGCATAGGAAGGACGGAGGAAATCATGGCCAACACGATCACGCTCTCCCGCGCACCGCTCAGCTCGCCCGTGCCACTTCGAGCCCCCGTGGCATCGGCCCAGATCCGGGAAAGCCATGCCAGCCCGGAACCCCGGGCCAGCCAGGCCCGAGCAGCCGCCGAGCTGCTACACTCCGGGCCTCAGGCAGGTGAGAACCCGCAGGGCGAAGCCCTGTCGGCCAGCATGAAACTGGCCATGGCCCGCCAGAATGCCCAGGACGAAGCCCGCTTCAACGGCCCGGGCGAAACCCGAAGGCCCAACGGGGATGTGTCCACGGTCGAGCAGGGCAGCCTTCTGCGCCACACCGTCAAGAGCCCGGACGGGCGCAGTCGCGTAGCTGAAATGGGCCCTCAGAGCACCCGTCTGACCGAAATAGCCCCCGACGGGACTTCGACCGTCACCTTTGCTGATGACCGGGGCTTCGTCACGGTGGAGCATCGCGACGCCTCCGGCGAAACCCTCAGCACTGACGTCTATAGCTACGGGCCGGATGGCCTGGAATACCAGCATGTGGACGGCCCCTGGGAGCCTCCCGCGGAGAACCGCAACATCGGGCCGCCTGGCATGAGCCAGACTCGATAAGCGGCGCGCCTTGACTGTGCCGTGAACTCATAGCAGGACGCCGGGAGCCTTTCGAAACCGGCTTCGAACGCACGGGCGACGAGAGTTTCTCTGGCCCTCGTCCCCGCCCGTTGGGACTCAGTTTCCTTGACGCAGTTGTGCGATGTTGGATCCTGAGTGCGTTGCGCACTCCCATCCAAGGATTACTTCGTGATCGAAGCCGAGTTGGTGATGTCGGTCGACTGCAGCAGGGTCGGCTGCGCAGTGGTGGCGTCCAGTGAGAACACCGACACTCCCTGGATCGTCAGGACCGCCAGGAACATTCCGCCCGAGTTCGGGGCCGTGAAGTCCAGGATGCTGCGGTAGAACGCCGTCACCGGACCGGTGCTGAAGAGTTGGGTCAGGTTCCCCAGCCCATCCACCTGGAATGTCTCGAGGCGTGACTCTGGACCCTGGATGGTTGCCACGAACATCAACTGTCCAGCGGTCGGGTGGAATACCTGAAGCAGCCACTCGGGACTCTGACCGACGTAATCGAAGGCTGTAGCTTGACTGTTCAGCGCGCCGGTGACCGGATCCACGTCGAAGCGGCTGATGCGACCGCCCAGGTTCTCGTAGAATGTGGCCACGTACAGACGATTGCCGATAATCTCGGTGGCCAGGGGCAATTGGCGCGCGAAGGGGTCGAACGCGATGCCCGTGTTGACGTTGGTGACGCCGATGAACGTGAGTACTGGAGGGGTGACCGAACGGTCGAAGCGGAACGCCTGAACCTGCACGGTCTCCTGGGTTCCCTGCACGTTGGGGTTGGCCGAGTCGGTGCTACGGCCGGCCACGAACACGAGGTCCTGGTTGGCTCCGCGTAGCGGCTGGATGGACCAGAAGCTCCAGTTGGTGTTGCCCGGGCCCTGTGGGTTCACCAGGAGACTGGAGGAACCCACCTCGGCGCCCGACGAGGGATCGATCTGGGTGCCCGCCAGCATGCCGCCGGTCGTGACGTAGAACAGCGACTCCGTCCCGTTGCCGCTCAGGAAGCGCGAGGCGGACGGCAGTCCGCGGAGGCCCTGGCTCAGGAGTTGCCCGTTGGCCGCGTTGTAGCTGAAGGCGTGGAGGCCACCCTGGGCGGGCGTGAAGACAAAGTTGCCCAGGCGCGCGGTGCGCCCCTGGCTGTTGACGTTGGCCTGGCCGCTGGCAAAGGGCGAGCCCGGAATGAGGTCCATCGCGCCGCTGCTAAACAGGTCGAAGACGGAGACTCCGTTGGTCTGTCCGGTGTTGGTATTGACGTTGACCAGCAGTCGTCCGATGGCCACGAGGCCGGGAGCGGGGGGGGTGGCGTGGGATCGTTCGGCGCGGGCGCGGGAGGATTCCCGTTGTTCGCGGGAGGCGCGTTGACCGTGATCGCGATTTGCGCGGTCACAGGATTGCTCCCTCCGCCCTTCTGAATGGCTTGGATGGTGGCGCTCCCGGGGGCCAGCCCACGTACGAAACCTGCACTGGTGACGGAGGCACCGGAGGAGCTGGAGACCCAGTCCACCAGGCTGCTGACATCGAGTTGAGTGCCATCGTTGAGGGTGCCGATTGCGCTGAGTTGCACGGTGTCGCGCACCGCCAGGCTGGTGGGACCGCTGGCCTGCAACGTCATCGATTGAAGCACGCTTCCCGTCTCGACCTGGAACGGCTCTCCGATGAAAACCAGGTTCCCCGAGCGGGCGATCAGCCGGTGCTCACCGGTGACTCCCAGAAGGAAGTTAGCGAATTCGGCGCGCCCGCTACTGTCGGTGAGCACGGTTTGGGAGATGAAGCCGGCCCGAGGGCCCACCGCTTCCAGGATGACCGGCACGCCGGCGGCGCTTGAGCCGTCGGTGTTGACCACCCGAGCGATGGGCGATGGGTCCAGAGGCTGGTAAGTGAATTGCGTGGTCTCGGGCTGGCGAGTCAGAAGGATGGTACCGGGAATCACGACGGGATTGCCGGAAACGGCCACGTCGCTGGTCGCGATCAGCTCGCTGTCGAGGTCCGTGAAGGAAGCCAGGGAGTTCCCTGGATTGACCGCGATGAAGCGGCCCGGGCTATTGGGATCCTGGTAGAGCACCGGGCTGTTGCTCTGAGACGCTGCTCCCCAGGAGCCACGAGTGGACGTATATGGGATGGCATTCCCCTGGAAGTCCACGGCCCGGACGCTGTACACGATCGTCGTGCCGGTGGAGACAGCAAGGCTTTCGGCGAAGGGAGCAGGGGAAAGGTTGGACATCAGCCTGAGCCGCATCCCGTTCTGACCGGGAAAGGTCAGTTCCAGAGTGGAAGGGGGATCGTTGTCGGCATCCGGCATGGCCATGGTCCTGTAAACTCGGAAGTTTCCGCCGTTTTGGCCGATGACATTCGCGCCATTCTGGCCGATGACGCCGGCTCCATGATCGGAGATCAAATTTCCGCCGTTCTGGCCGATGACATTTCCGCCGTTCTGGCCGATGACATTTCCGCCATTCTGGCCGATGACGTTGGCGCCGTTCTGGCCGATGACATTTCCGCCATTCTGGCCGATGACGTTGGCGCCAGCCGTAAAGCTGGCTACGCCCGCGGGAGCGACATTGTAGCCGACACTCAGCTGGTCGCCGCTGGGTCGAGTATCCGTGGTGGAGCCGACGGTGTCGAAATCGGGAGCCACCGTTGCCTCACTGCCGTTGGACCAGCCAAAGAAATTGCCAACGGGCGTCAGGACGGTTTCCTGAAACCAGCCGAAGGGGTCCTCAAAAAAGCTTTTGCCCTGAAAATTCTCGTCATTGCCCGGGACGCTCAGGCGTCCACTCAGGTTTCCCTCTGCGTCGCGGGTCAGGAAGCCGCCGATCGGCGGAGGCAGCAGGTCCGGATGGATGCCGGTGGCTTGAAGATTACGGAAGCGGAGCTGCATCAGCCCCTGCGCGTCGAAAGTCAGCACGACCGTCCCGGTGCTGCCGAAGAAGCTCTGTTGGCCGTCGCCCAGTATGGCGTTGACCGTGGTGAGACCGTTGGCGGTAACGGGCGCCTGAGTCACCAGCACGCCGCGCAGCCCGCCCGACCTATCGGTGACGCGCAAGGACACCCCGCCGCCTGCCTGGGGCTGAAGGCCAATGGTGAACGGCCCCGCCGGTCCGGCCTGGGCTCCCGTCAGAGTGAAGGGTGCCAGCAAGTACACGCCGCTCGTGGCCCGGGCAGTGCGGAGCTGGGCCAGGGCCAGTTCGCCCACCTCGCGCGAGCCGACACTGAGGGCTGTGGGCCGGGCCTCCACTTGCGGCACCGCAGGCCCTGGCTCATTCAGCGCCGGGACGCCCTGCCTATCCCCCCCGCCGCAGCCGGCAAAGAGAAGGACTGTCAAAAAGAGGAGCAGCATCAACCGGAATCCTGAATGGTTGGGAACACCCGTTGTTCGATACACGCTCAGCGACTCTCCTTCGGAATCCCGGATGGGTCCCCGGGGGTCGAGGAGCTTTGTCAAAGTCCTTTTGCGGAACTCGTGGTCAATGGGGGCCGGTACGGGCTCGATCGGCTGACTCAGCGGCGCTTCCTTCGAACGCGCCGCGTGTGACGTGCTGAACCCACCGAGTCGCTGGCCGCTGTTGTCGGCGTGGATTTGCGCTTGAATTCTTCAGAACGGATCTGTTCGAGGTTGCCGCCATCCACACCCGGGAGAGCCCTTTAGCGCTTGGCACCCACCTTGCGTCCCCGCCCGTTGGCGCTCTTTCCATTGGCCGGCCTGTCGAGCATGGGCCGCAGGAACGTCCCGGTGTGGGAGTCAGGGCAGGCGGCCACCTGCTCGGGCGTGCCCGCGACCACGACCTCACCACCCCGGTCGCCCCCCTCGGGCCCCAGGTCGATCAGCCAGTCGGCCGACTTGATCACGTCCAGGTTGTGCTCGATCACCACCACGCTGTTGCCGCTGTCCACCAGCCGGTGGAGGACCTCGAGCAGGTGGGCCACGTCATGGAAGTGCAGGCCCGTGGTGGGCTCGTCTAAGATGTAGACGGTCTTGCCGGTGGCCTTCTTGCTCAGCTCGGTGGCCAGCTTGACGCGCTGGGCTTCGCCCCCCGAGAGCGTGGTGGCAGGCTGGCCCAGGCGGATGTAGCCCAGTCCCACGTCCACGATGGTCTGCAGACGGCGGGCGATCTTGGGGATGTTCTGGAAGTGCTCGCAGACCTCTTCCACCGTCATCTCCAGCACTTCGGCGATGTTCTTGCCCTTGTAGTGCACCTCCAGGGTCTCGCGGTCGTAGCGCTTACCCTTGCACACCTCGCACGGCACGTAGACGTCGGGCAGAAAGTGCATTTCGATCTTGAGGATGCCCTGCCCCTGGCAGGCCTCGCAGCGCCCTCCTCGCACGTTGAACGAGAAGCGGCCCGGCGAATAGGCCCGCATGCGGGCCTCGGAGGTGGTGGCGAAGACCTGGCGGATCTGGTCGAACACGCCCGTGTAGGTGGCCGGATTGGAGCGCGGCGTGCGGCCGATGGGGCTCTGGTCGATGATGATCACCTTGTCCACCTGGTCCACCCCGTCTAGACGGTCGTGCTCGCCCGGCTTCTCGCTGCCCGAGCGCAGCGCCAGGGCCAGGGCCCGATAGAAAATCTCGTTGACCAGGGTGGACTTGCCCGAGCCGGATACCCCGGTGACGCAGGTGAAGAGGCTCAGCGGGAACTTCACGGTCAGGTTCTGGAGGTTGTTCTGGCGCGCTCCCACCACCGTCAACCAGCGCCCGTCGGATTTGCGCCGGCGGGGGGGGACGGGGATCGAGCGCCGACCCGACAAGAACATGCCAGTGATGGACTCCTCGGCCACGGCCACCTCGTCGGGGCTGCCTTGAGCCACCACCCGGCCTCCGTGCACCCCCGCCCCGGGACCGATGTCGAGCACGTGGTCGGCAGCCCGGATGGTGTCCTCATCGTGCTCCACCACGATCAGCGTGTTGCCCAGGTCGCGCAGCCGGAGCAGGGTCTCGAGCAGGCGCTGGTTGTCACGCTGGTGCAGGCCAATGCTGGGCTCGTCGAGGATGTAGAGCACGCCCACCAGCCCCGAGCCGATCTGGGTTGCCAGCCGGATGCGCTGGGCCTCCCCGCCTGAGAGGGTGCTGGCGGCCCGGTCCAGGGTCAGATAGTCGAGCCCCACGTTGTCCAGGAAGCTCAGGCGGGCCCGCACTTCCTTGACGATGCGCTCGGCGATGAACTCGTCGCGCTCGCTGAGCTTGAGATCGGTGATCCAGGCCAGCGACTTGCGCACCGACAGGCGCGCAAAGTGGGCGATACTCTCGCCGCCCACCTTGACCGCCAGCGCCTCGGGCTTGAGGCGGGCCCCCTGGCACTTGGAACAGGCCCGCGGGGTCATGTACTTCTCGATCTCCCAGCGGAAGTATTCCGAGTCGGTGCTCTTGTAGAGCCGCTGCAAGACCGGAATGGCGCCCTCGAAGTGGATCTTGCGCTGGGAGACCCCGTTCAGCACAATGTCCTGGTGCTCGCTCTTGAGCTTGCTCCAGGGCTTCTCCAGGTCGATCCCCAGGGCCTCGATGACCCGCGTGAGCCGGCGCCAGAAGGCCGACTCGCGGGGCTGGTGGCGCATGGCCCGCACCGGCTTGCCCCAGGGGGCCAGCGCCCCTTCGGCCAACGAGAGCGAGGGATCGGGGATCATCAGACCCGGGTCGATCTCGGGCAGAAAACCCAGCCCGGTGCACTCGGGGCAGGCCCCGTGGGGCGAGTTGAAGCTGAACAGGCGGGGAGCCAGCTCATCGTAGCTGACGTTGCAGTCCGAGCAGGCCAGGTGGCGCGAGAAGAGGTGCTCCTCCCCGATCTCAGTGGAGTTCTCGGCGCTGGGAGCATCGATCACCAGGGCCAGCCCGCCCGACAGGTTGAGCGTGGTCTCCAGCGACTCGGCCACGCGCGAGCGCACGCCCGGCTTGAGCTGCAGGCGATCCACCACCACCTCGATGTGGTGCATAACGTAGCGCTCGAGGGTGGGCTCTTCCTCGTCGATGCGGTAGATGGTGCCGTCCACACGCACGCGGGTGAAACCCTTGTCGCGCACCTCGCGAAACAGTTTGGTATACTCGCCCTTGCGCCCGCGCACCAGGGGGGCCAGGATCATCAACCGCTTGCCCTCGGGCATCTCCAGCACGTGATCTACCATCTGCTCCACCGTTTGCGAGCGAATCGGCTTGCCGCACTGGGGACAGTGGGGCTGCCCGATGCGGGCGTAGAGCAGGCGCAGGTAGTCGTAGATCTCGGTCACCGTGGCCACGGTCGAGCGCGGGTTGCGCGAGGTGCCCTTCTGGTCGATTGAGATGGCCGGCGAAAGCCCATCGATCGAGTCCACGTCCGGCTTCTCCATCAGCCCCAGGAACTGACGGGCGTAGGCCGACAGCGACTCCACGTAGCGCCGCTGTCCCTCGGCGTAGATGGTATCGAAGGCAAGCGAGGACTTGCCCGAGCCGGACAGGCCGGTGACGACGATCAGGCGGTCGCGGGGGAGCTCGACATCGACGTTCTTGAGGTTATGCTCGCGGGCTCCGCGAACGATGATCTTTTCCATGGCGCTTCAGGACAGGGTTGCTTTACGCTCGAGGGGCGCAGCTCCTGCTGGAACAAGTGTTCGCGCCCACCAGGTGGGGGTTAGAGGTAGCCCGAAATGTCGCCCTTGCCCTGTCGGATCAGGCTGGGCGCATCCCCGGTAAAGTCGATGATGGTGGAGGCCTCGCTCTCCAGTAAGCCTGCCTCGAGCATCAGGTCGAGCTGGGGGAACTGCTCCTGGATCGACTCCGGGTCGCTGACCACCTCTTCCACCGAGTCGGAGGCCGAGGTGTTCACCAGCGGATGCCCCAGCTCGCGCACCAGTTCGAGGCAGATCTCGTTGTCGGGAACGCGGATGCCCACCGTGCGCTGGTTGCTCATCATCACCTTGGGCACCAGGCGGGTGGCCTGCAAAATGAAGGTATAGGGCCCCGGCAAAAGGCGCCGCATCATCTTGTAGGCGGCGTTGGAGAGCTGGGCGTACTCGCTGATCTGGGAAAGATCCGAGCAGATGAACGAGAGGGGCTTTCTGCGCGGCATGCGCTTGATCTGGTAGATCTTGTCGATGGCGCGCTTGTTGAGGAGGTCGCAGCCCATTCCGTAGACGGTGTCGGTGGGATAAACGATCACGCCTCCGCCACGCAGCACTTCCACGGCGCGCCGGATGTACTTTCCCTTCATATGATCGCAGCTCAAGATGAGCATGGCCCGTCCTCCTCCTCCGTCACTGTGCAACGAAGTTCAAGGCGGGAAGCGTTCCTGTTTCCCCCTCTGATTCCTCCCCCGTTTGTTAACAGAATCGTCACATTCCGAGCCGCCTGGAAGGGCTAACATAAGCGAGCCACTCTGGGGGAGAGGCTACTTTCTGGAGGTGCTCTTGCAGGTTCGTCCGGATCGGGTTCCCGACCAAACGAAACAGTCACCGGTTCGGCGTTCGTGCCTGACTTCCGTGCCCCCGTCCTGGGCCAATTGGGATGGGGAGCCGCGCGTCGGCTCGTGGGGCGATGCCCTGCCCGAAGACCTCTACTACGAGGCCGAGGACATGACCGTGGACAACCGTGTCCCGGTCATCATTTCCATGCCCAAAGGCCGCGAGAAAGAGCTCACGGCCATGTGCGTGGACTGCCTGGGGCTTAAGAAGACGGGTGAGGTTCCCTTGGTCAACGGCTCCATTTTCGAGGTGGCCCCCGACCAGCTCCACACCCTGCGCGATCAGCTGCCGGCCGACGCTCGCGTGGCCATCAACGCCCGCATTCACTACGACAACCCCCTCAAAGTGCTGCCCATGATCGGCCCCGAGGAGAACACTCGCGGCCAGTACTCGCCCACTCTGCCCGGCATCGAGAAGGTGTGGGAGAAGGGTTTCACCGGCAAGGGTCAGACCATCGCCATCATCGACTCGGGCATCTATCCCCACGCCGACCTCAAGGACCGCGTCAAGGGTTGGGTGGATCTATCTATGGAGAAGAAAAAGAACATGATCGACCCCTTCGGCCACGGCACGCACGTAGCCGGCCTGGCCGCCGGTAGCGGTGCCAAATCGGCCGGGAAATACAAGGGGATAGCTCCCGAGGCCGACCTTGTGGGCGTGCGCATCACCACCGTGGTGGAGGCCATCCGCGCTTTGCAGTGGGTGATCGAGAACAAAGAGAAGCACAACATCAAGGTGGTCAACATGTCGCTGGGCGACTACGCCACCAAGAGCTATAAGGACGACCCCTGGGCCCAGGCCACCCAGAAGGCCATCGAGGCCGGGCTGGTGGTCGTGGTGGCGGCCGGAAACGAGGGCCCCCAGCCCAGCACCATCTCCACCCCGGGAACCAACCCCGAGGCGATCACGGTGGGCGCCTACGACGACAAGGGCACCCCCGACAATCGCGCCGACGACACCGTGGCCAGCTTCTCCAGCCGCGGCCCGACCGCCGTCGACCGGCTCAGCAAGCCCGACATCCTCGCACCTGGCGTGCGCGTCTTCGGTCCGCTCTCCCCCAACTCCAAGCTCGACGTGCCCGACCTGCCGCACGAGGGCAAGGACTACCTGGCCATGTCGGGCACCTCCCAGGCCACCCCCATGGCCAGCGGCCTGGCGGCCCTGATGTTGCAGGCCAACCCGAATCTGACTCACAAGGATATCAAGGAGATCCTGATCGCCTCGGCCGACCGCACCCTGCCAGACGACGCCAACACCCAGGGCGCCGGGCTGATCAACGCCGAGAAAGCGGTGGAGCTGGCCCTGGCCCGGAGGGATCAGCCCCTGGCGGCCTAAGAGGGGAAACCCCGGCGGACGCATAACCGTCCCCGATGGCCCTGCGATTCTTCAATACCCTGACCCGCGCCCTGGAGGAGTTCCGGCCCATCGAGCCGGGCAAGGTCAAGCTCTACACCTGCGGGCCCACGGTCTATAACTTCGCCCACATCGGCAACTTCCGCACCTACGTCTTCGAGGACGTGCTGCGCCGCACGCTCAAGTACTTCGGCTACGAGGTCACCCAGGTCATGAACCTGACCGATGTCGAGGACAAGATCATCCGCCGCAGCCGGGAGGAGAAGCTCCCCTTCCGCAGCCTCACCGAGCGCTACATTCAGGCCTTCTTCGAAGACCTCGATACTCTCAACGTCGAGCGGGCCGAGCACTACCCCAAGGCCACCGAGTCGGTGGACAAGATGGCCGAGATCATCCGCAAGCTGCTGGCCGACGGGGTGGCCTATCGCTCCGAGGACGGGTCCATCTACTACAACATCGCCCGCTTTCCGAGTTACGGCAAGCTGGCCCACATCGAGGTGGGCGAGCTCAAGTGCGGGGCGCGTGTGCGCCAGGACGAGTATGAGAAGGAGAGCGCCTGCGACTTCGCGCTCTGGAAAGCCTACGATGCCGAGGATGGGGACGTCTACTGGGATCAATACCCGGACCTTGGCAAGGGCCGTCCCGGTTGGCACATCGAGTGCTCGGCCATGGCCATCATGCTGCTCGGCGAGCACTTCGACATGCACACCGGCGGAGTGGACAACATCTTTCCCCACCACCAGAATGAGATCGCCCAGTCGGAGGCCTTCACCGGTAAGACCTTCGTGAACTACTGGCTGCACTCGGCGCATCTTCAGGTGGAGGCCTGCAAGATGTCCAAGTCGGCCGGCAACTTCTTCACGCTGCGCGACCTGACCGAGCAGGGGCACGATCCGATGGCCATCCGCTATTTGCTGCTCTCGGCTCACTACAAGTCGTCTCTGAACTTTACGTTCAAGGCGCTGGAGGCGGCCCGGTCGAGCCTGGAGAGTATCGCCAACTTCATCCGTCGCCTGAAAGACCAGCAGGGCGGTCAGCGCACCGAGATGGCCGCGGTGGGGGAGGCCCGCGAGCGATTCGAGAAGGCGCTGGCCGACGACCTCAACACGCCCGAGGCGCTGGCAGCCGTGTTCCACCTGGTGCGCGAGGGCAATCTGGCCATCGACAAGGGCGACGTGGGTAGCCTGGGAGCGGGCCTGGCCCTGGAGCTCTTGCGCAAGATGGATACGGTGCTGGGCCTCCATCTGGATCGCTTTGCCCAGGATGACGAGCTGACTCCCGAGCAACAGAAGCTGGTGGACGAGCGCCAAGCGGCCCGAAAGGCGCGTGACTTCGCGCTGGCCGACGCCAGGCGCAATGAGCTGCTGGAGGTTCATGGGATCGTGCTGGAGGATACTCCCCAGGGGCTTCGCTGGAAGAAGGGCGCCAGGCTTTGAGCCCGTCACGTCGGGGTCCGAGCCGCAAGCCGGCTGGCGGAGGTGGCCGCAAAGCGGGCCAGCCTGCGCGTCCCGAGCGCCCGGGTTCCGGCAAGCCGAGCCGGGAGTCGGCGCGTCCCCGCCGGGGAGGGTCTGACGAGCGCCCGGGTTCCGGCAAGCCGGGCCGGGAGGGGTCCGGCCGGCGAGATGGGCAGCCGGCTCGAGAGGGAGGCCGAGGCGGCGGCGCGGGTCGTGGAGCGAGTGAAGAGCGCTCGCCCCGAGAGGGCGGTCGAGGCGGCGGCGCGGGTCGTGGAGCGAGTGAAGAGCGCTCGCCCCGAAAGGGCGGTCGAGGCGGCGGCGCGGGTCGTGGAGCGAGTGAAGAGCGCTCGACCCGCGAGGGCGGTCGAGGCGGCGGCGCGGGTCGCAGATCGAGTGAAGAGCACTCGCCCCGAAAGGGCGGTCGAGGCGGCGGCGCGGGTCGTGGAGCGAGTGAAGAGCGCTCGCCCCGAAAGGGCGGTCGAGGCGGTGGCGCGGGTCGCAGATCGGGTGAGGAGCGCTCGACCCGCGAGGGCGGCCGGGGAGGTCGCGGCACTGGCGCGAGTCGCGGGCCGAATGGAGATCGGTACGAGGGCGTCGGTCGGGGTGACCAGGGTCGAGCGGACCGTGGTGAGGAGGACCGTGGAGATCGCACGGGCCCCGGTCCCGGTAATGAGCCGCTGGCTCGAGAGGGCCGTGGGGGAGAGCGAGCCGGTCGCGAGCGTGGTCGGGACCCTGCTCGCCGCGACGAGGCCAACCGCGATTTCGAGCACCGCCGCTGGCGTGAGGACGAGAACGACGCGCTGATCTACGGCCGTCGCCCGGTGCTGGAGGCCCTTCGGGCCGGGCGCCCCTTCAACCGGCTCTACGTGCTCGACAACGCGGTAGGGGGGGCGGCCGAGATCTTCCGGCTGGCGCGCGACCTGGAGATCCCGGTCGTGCACTCGGACCGCACCCGGCTCGAGCGCCTGGCCCACGGTGGCAACCACCAGGGCGTGGTGGCCCAGCTCGCGACCCGCGAGTTCGTCAGCCTGCAAGAGCTGTTCAAAGGTCTGGCGAGCAGCCCTCGCCCGGCCCTGCTGCTGGCCCTGGATGGGGTCCAGGATCCCCACAACCTGGGCGCCCTGATCCGCACCGCCGAGGCGGCCGGTTGCCAGGGCATCCTGCTTTCCACGCGGGGCTCCTGCGGGCTGACGGCGGCCGTTTCGCGGGCCTCGGCCGGGGCCGATCAGTTTCTGCCGGTGGCCCGCTGCGAGAAGCTCGAGCGCGTGCTGCAAGACTGCGCTCGCTCGGGCTATCAGGTGGTGGGAGCCGATCCTCGCGGACCCTCACTCTTCGACCAGGCCGACCTGACCGGACCCACCGTGCTGGTGCTGGGAGCCGAAGGAGAAGGCATGCGCCCTGCCGTGGCCGCGGCCTGCACGTACCGACTCTCGCTACCCATGCTGGGGAGGGTCGAGTCGCTGAACGTGTCCGTCAGCGGAGCCCTGTTTCTGTATGAGGTTGTGCGCCAGCGATCCTTGAATTAAGTTCAACACTCCTGCAAGAGGCAGAACGGCGTAGCGGTGGGATTCGGCCTGTAGGGACCGGTCGTGCAAGCCGGGAATGAATGTTTACTTTCCCTAACCTGTGTGCTATGATAAGCAGGCAATCGCGTCCGGGGCTCGAATCATGGCGGCCCCTCCAGCGCAGAAGCCCGGGTCGAGCGTCGGCAGGCTCGATCCGGACGCGGGAAGGGAAATGTTGGCACAGACGGGTGCTCGAACAGGAAGGGAAAGTGTTCCCTTGACGAGGTCGTTGCACCTGCCTATAATGTGGCCTATACTTTTCCCCGCGACTAGTGCCAATTGGAGGGCGAAGGTTTGTTGAAGCTCCAGCAAAGCACGTACATGGCAAACCTCCAGAACGAGCCCGACGAAGAGATCGTCAAGCTCGCGAAAAATGGAGACGAGTTTGCCACGGAATATCTCATCAGTAAGTACAAGAACTTCGTTCGGGTGAAAGCGAAGTCCTACTTCCTGGTGGGGGCAGATCGGGAAGATATCATTCAGGAAGGGATGATCGGCCTTTACAAGTCGATTCGCGACTATCGAGCCGACAAGCTGTCTTCGTTCCGTGCTTTCGCCGAGCTGTGCATAACCCGCCAGATCATCACGGCCATCAAGACGGCCACCCGCCAGAAGCACATCCCCCTGAACTCGTATATCTCTCTGAACAAGCCGATCTACGACGAAGACTCCGACCGCACCATGCTCGACATCCTGTCGGGTACCAAGGTGACCGATCCCGAAGAGGTGTTCATCAGCCACGAGCTGTCCGACGATCTGCGCGAGAAGATCCAGCAGAACCTCAGCGAGCTCGAGTCCCAGGTGCTGCACTCTTACCTGGAAGGCAAGTCCTACCAGGAGATGGCCAAGGAGCTGAATCGCCACGTCAAATCGATCGACAACGCGCTCCAGCGCGTGAAACGCAAGATCGAGAAGACATTGGGCGAGAAGCGCATGTAAGTCGACCGCACCGCTGGTCGGAAACGTCGACGACGCACTTTCGGGTGCGTCGTCTCCGTTTCGGGAACGCCCTGATAGCTCAGTTGGTAGAGCTCCCGCCTTGTAAGCGGAAGGTCGCCGGTTCGAGTCCGGCTCGGGGCCCCAAACCTTTTTGGCTTCGTGGCCCAGGCGACGAAGATCGCAGTTGACAATCCCCGGGGGGCGCCGCTAAGATGAGGCGCGCGTCCCTCAACAAACGGGTAGGTGGCCGAGTGGACAATGGCAGCAGGCTGTAAACCTGCCGCGCTACGCGCTACGGGAGTTCGAATCTCTCCCTGCCCACCAAGAAGCCTCGCAGCAATGCGGGGTTTCTTTCTTTTTGGAGCTACCGTCTGAGATCTGGCGCAGCGAAATGCCTCTTTGCTGGACCTCGCGAATTTCGCAGTGCATTCGGGGCTGGCTCGGTGCGGGAGCAACGCGCCTGCATGAGGCCGCGTTGGACCCGCACGGCTGACAAATCGAACGCAGGTTCCGAATTGATACCGGCGGTATCGTGCAAACGTTCGATGCTCGGGCTCAAGCGGGGAGCTTGGTCCAGGTGCTTCCCCGCCGCCGAGTGCCCTCAGTGCCGGGGAGCGAAGTGCTCCAGCAGTTGCTTGCGCTGCTCGCTGGTGAGCTTCTCGGCCGCGTTCAGGGCGGCCGACAGGCGCCGGAAGGAGTCCTCGGTCATCGTGCCCGACGAACGCTTGTCCTCGAGCTGGTCGCGCAGGTGGTTGAACACGTTGACCGGGCCCACTTTGCCGTCGATGAATGCCTGGCGGTTCTGCACCGTGAACCAGAGCACGCCCGAGGTCCCGTCGAGTTGGGAAGCGATCTCGCGCTTCTGCTCGGCGGTCAGGTTCTCGTAGGCCTGCACGGCCGCCGGCGGGATGGCGGGAGCGGCCTGGCACTGGTCGATGGGCAGCGCCGCGCAGGCCAGCAGGGCCAACCCGGCCATCAGCCCGGTGACCGACTTACGGGCGGTCGTGAGTCCCTGGTGGATGACCCCCTCCATGCCAGGCTTGCGGAAGGCACTCGCTCCCTGGTAACGCGGCGGGAGCATCGGCACGGGGGCGACCCCCTGGAAGCGGAGGGAGACCTGGTTTGTCCCCGTCGAATTGGAGAGCTCCACGCTGTCAGTCGGTCCCGACAGGTCCGAGCACTCGCCCGAGGGCCCGCTCACCGCCGCTAGCGGGCGGGTTGAGAAGTGAGTATTGATCAGCATGTCCGGCGCTCCTTCGTCCTGGTTTTCCCCATGAGACCATGACCTGGTCTCTGGAAACGTCCATCGAGCGTTGAATGCGGGGTCTTCAGGTAAACGAATGATGAACCGTCCCGGCGGGAAACCGTTCACCTGGCGTTCACTCCTTCGAGGGCTCGGAGATCTCCGCCTGACGAGCGAGTGACGCGCTCGCTCCATTCTGGCCCCATGCAATACCGTGACCTGATCCTCCGACTGCGCGAGGTCTTCCCCCAGCCCGTCAGCGACCGGCTCCACGACAGCTACTTCGTGCACACCGTGATGCGGGCACTGGACGCCGTGGACGCCCTCAAGAGCGAGCGGCCCATCTTCGGGCAGCGCCGTCCGCTGGATTACGCTCGAGCCACCGCCTCACGATTGACCGAGGATTGCCGCCCTCTGGAGGAGGTGGTGGCCGAGCTGGTCGGCTGTCTGGAGGGCGCAGCTCTGTGGGGACACCCGGGAGCCCAGCCCAATGTGGTGCCTCCCCCCACCATCGCCTCCTTGATCGGCTTTCTGCTGGCCGGGCTGGCCAACCAGAACATGAGCTGGGATGAATACAGCCACGGCCTGGCCGTGGCCGAGGTGGAGGCGACCACGCTGACCTGCGACCTGGTGGGCTATGATCCCGATCGGGCCGGGGGCGTGTTCACCTTCGGAGGGACCGGCTGCAGCCTTTACGCAACCCGGGTCGGGCTGGAGAAGGCCGTGCCGGGCTCCATGCAACAGGGCCTGGGCGACTCGCAGGCCGTCCTGCTGGCCAGCGACGCCAGCCACTACTGCCGTTACAGCATCGCCTCCTGGCTGGGCCTGGGCGCTCGCTCGGTGGTCACCGTGCCCACCACGGTCGACAACGAGATCGACCTGGTCGAGCTGGAGGTCCGCGCCCGCGAGGTCTTGCAGGCGGGCAGACCGATCGCCGCCTTCCTGGTCACGATGGGCTCTACCGACGCTCACGGCATCGACGACCTGGAGGCTGTGGTGGCCCTGCGCGACCGCCTGGTCACTGATTTTGAGCTCGGCTATCGCCCTCACGTGCACGCCGACGCCGTCATCGGCTGGGCCTGGGCGGCCTTCGATAGCTACGACTTCGAGGCCAACCCGCTGGCCTTCCGCCCCCGCACTCTGCGGGCCCTGGCAGCCTCGCACCGGCGCCTGCGCCACCTGCCTCGGGCCGACTCGATCGGGGTCGACTTTCACAAGACCGGCTTCACCCCCTACATCTCCAGCCTGGTGCTGTTCCGCGCGCGCGAGGACCTGGGCCTTCTGGCCCGCGATCCGGAGAGCATGCCCTATCTCTACCACCACGGCCACTACCGACCCGGGATGTACACGCTGGAGACCTCCCGGGGAGCCACCGGCGTGCTGGCCGCCCTGGCCAACCTCAAGCTGTTCGGGCGGCGGGGCCTGCAGGCCCTGGTGGGTCACCAGGTGGAGATGGCCCAGCTCTTGCGCGAGCACCTCGAGTCCCACCCGCAGATCACCGTCCTCAATCGCTCCAACGTGGGGCCGGTCACGCTCTTTCGGGTCTATCCCCCCGAGGTGGATACCTTCCAGGTGCCCGGCCAGGAGCTGACCGACCCCGGTTTCCGCGAGCGCTTGCTCCACCACAACCAGTACAACCGCCACCTGTTTCAGATCCTCCACGACGAGGCCATGCAGGGGAGGGGCGTGCTGCTGAGCCTGACCGAGAGCTACCGCTCAACCAGCTACGGTCTGCCGGTGGTGGCCATCAAGTCCTACATCCTCTCGCCCTTCGTCGAGGAGGCGTGGGTGGAGGAAGTGGTCCGTCGGGTGGTCCAGGCCCAGCGCGAGCTGGGCGCGGTTCCCGTGCTGGCGGGCTGACCGCGCTACGCCCGGAATTTCGCGGTACGGCCCTGGCAAGTGCGTATACCGACCTCCCAGCCGCGTACCGCGAAACAATCCCCGTAAACCGCCTGACCCCCCGACCCGAGCGCTACGCCCGGAATTTCGCGGTACGGCCCTGGCAAGTGCGTATACCGACCTCCCAGCCGCGTACCGCGAAATAATCCCCGTAAACCGCCCGACCCCCCGACCCGAGCGCTACGCCCGGAATTTCGCGGTACGGCCCTGGCACGTGCGTATACCGACCTCCAAGCCCCGTACCGCGAAATTTCCTCGGTGAACGCTCAGCGCTGGGGCAGCAGCCGGCGCAGCCGCACGTCGAACAGGTCGTTGAAGTCGCTCCGGAAGACCAGGTTCTCTTCGAAGCGCAGCTCGAGCAGACCGAGCTCACGGGCGCGGACGCGGTCGAAGTGGGATCGGTGTCCGCTGCCGTCGACCTCGCCGTCGATGATGAAGCGTCGTCGGTCGGCCAGCACGACCAGAGCGAAGTCGAGGCGATAGCGTGTTTTGAAGGGGCGCAGACAGAGTTGGGGCACGAGCGCCTGGCGTAGACCGACCACTTCCCCTAGCAGGATCGGGTAGGCCAGATCGCCCGTTGCCTGGCCAGTGCTCCAGCACACTGCGGGGTGGGCGCGGATGCCAAGCCTCTGAGGCGAGCAGCGCGAGGGATGAAGGCCCGCTGCGGTTCGATGCGCCAGGAGCATCCACTCGTCCAGCGAGTCGGTGGGAGCAGACTTGAGCCAGGCCTGTCTGGACGCATCCAGGCTCTGCCAGAGCGGTCCGAGCAGCTCGGGGCAGCGGGCCATCCCGGCCCGGTAGCGTTCTGCGCCGGTCTTATCGCTGGGGGGGGTGTAGTTGATGCGCTGCTCGCAGAACAGGCTGTTTAGCGAGGAGCGGGGGAAGCCCACTTCCACCAGCGCCAGGAGCTCCTCGGGGCGAACGCTCAACACCGAGGCCAGTCGCCCGCACTCTTCCCTGCCCATCAATGCCTCGTTTCTCTCCAGGGCGGAGATGCGTTGCTGGATCACCTCCGAGCGGGAAGCGAGCTGGGATTGAGTCAGGCCGGCCCGTTGGCGGAGTTGGCGCAGAAGTTCGCTCAGTGATACGTTGCTCATAGCCTGATCGTGCCAGGTGGGTGTTTCCGCCATGCTGCCGGAGCTTGAACCAGCGATTGCCGCGATGCAAACAATTGATTGACCGACCGCTGCCATGAATGAACTGACGCCCTCGGCCCCGAACCGCCCGCCCATGCGCGTCTTGCTCATCTTGCTGCTTCTGCTCCCGGCCCTGGCCGACCTGAAGTCGGAGGCGCTGGCCGCCTCGCAGGCGTTCGAGCAGGCCGGCCTGAAGGCCACCCGCATCAGCGAGGTCTATCCCTACGTCACCAGGGACTCGGTGGTCTTTCTGCGAGGGCTGACCTCGGACAAGCAGACAAAATGGCTCAAGATGCTCCAGACCGTGACTCGGATGGAGCGTGAGCGAGGGGTGCTCCCCCTGGTGGACGCCCAGATCAGCGGCAACAAGGCCACGCTCCTCTTTAGCGAGAAGCAGTCCAAAGAGGTGCTGACCAAGGAGGTCAAGCTGCTGCTCGAGGACCAGGTCTGGAAAGTGGACGTGACCAGCTACACCATCTGACCACAGTCGATGGCTGACCATGAAAAAAGGGCCCGACCGCGAAGGTCGGGCCCTTTTGAGGCAGGAGCGTTAGCTCTCCTGGCCGGGCACCTGGTTGGCGATCATCACGATGGCGGCGTCGGTGCCACCGATGGCGTAGCCCAGGCCGAACACGCTGGCCATGTAGGCCTGCGCCTGCAGCTTGTTGGCTCCCACCAAGCGGTCGGACTCCTCCACGGCCTGGCTGCCGAGCTCCTTGCCCTGGGCCGAGGCGGCCTGCAGCGCGTCGGCGCCGACTTCCTTCATCTTCTCCACGGCTTCGGCCAGCTTCTGCTGCAGCTCTTCGAAGAAGCGGTCGATGGCCTTGCCGATGTCCTCGCCGATGCCCTCGGGACTGGACTGGCTGCGGGGGGCGGCCACCTGGCTGGCGGCGTCGGCGTGCATCAGCACGGCGCCGTCCAGGGCGCCGGCCAGCATGCCGGCGGCCAGGGCGTTGAGGGCCAGCATGCGGCAATCTTCGGCCGTCTGGGGAACCTCGGCCAGACCGGTCAGGTCGGCCTTGAAGGTGGTCTTCACTTCGCTGGATATCTGCCTGAGCTGCTCGCGGGCGGCGGGATCCTGCTGCATGGCTTCCTTGGAGGCGATCAGCAGGGCGTCCACGGCCTGGTAGACCTCTTCCGCCGTCGGCGGCTGGGGCGCCGGCGGGGTGGGTGGAGCCGGGGGCTGCTCGTTGAGGTAGATGCGAGGATTGATGGAAAGGCTGGTCATGTCTATGAAAACTCCTTCGATTTGGCAGATGTTTGCGTGCTGAGCACAGGGCACAGTGTATGCTTCCTGAGTCGGGAAAGGTGAACTCCCAATGAACAGGGTGTGAACTTTGCGACTAGGGGGAGCTAGTGCCGGGTGGGGAGGGATGAGCGGGCTGATCTGGGTGTCGAGCACCGCCCAACTCGCTCTCCACCCGCACCTCGATTCGTCCCAGGGCAGCGGGCGTGAAGCGCAGCAGGCGGATGCTGCGGGCCCCGGTCGTCGGCGCGGGGGGTGTAGCCGGCCAGCGGGGAAGGGGCCGGCTCGGGCGTGAGGGCCAGGTTCTGCCAGCGAACCTCGCGTCGGGCGGCGTCGTGGTAGAGCACCACGTACTTCTGGAAGAGCAGGTCCCCGTCCTGATATTGCAGGTCGCCATCAGGGCGCTGGTAGGAGGCGAAGGTGATGGCTCCGGCCGGCAGGGTGACCGTGGGAGGGAGGCTGGCGCGGTCCTCGCGCAGTCGGGTGACAACCAGCAGTGCGTTCTGCTGCACCTGCTACAAACAGGCACGTCTACTGGTATCAAAGACCGACCCTGAGACTTCCTGTCTCGCCCTACCAAAAGGACCCCACGAATTCGACGATCCCACCTTAGCGCAGATCGCCGCGCAGCCAGGCCCGCAGGGTGGGCACCAGTCCGACGTCTATCACTTCCACGCTTTCTACCGGCGCGTGTTGAGCGAGAACGGTCGGAAGGTGCGCGAGCGGAACTTTAAGGAGAGCCTCGTCCGTCATTTGCAGTAGGGTTCCGACCAGGAGCTGCGAAAGGGGCGCGATGCGAAAGGCCCTCTCTTTACTTGTTCTTCTTCTTGTCATGGGTTGCGGTGGGGGCAGCCTGGACAGCCCGAACGCCGCCACCGTTCCGGTGCCCCCCCCTCAGAACCTGACCGCGTTCGTGGACGACGCTCAGGGCGCCCAGCTCGAGCTCGAACAGCACCAGGTCAACATCCCTCCCGATTCGCTGGAGGCCGACACGACCGTCCAGCTCTCCACCGTCGCGCCGACGGTGCAGCCGCCCGACCCTGACTTCCGGGCGGTCGGGCCCCACCTTCAGGTGAACCTGGGCGGAGTCAGCCACGACGGCCTCTCCGTCACCATGATGCCCCCTGCAACCGACACTGAGGTCTTCCCAGTGCTGGTGACCGGAGTTCTCCTGGTGCCGCTCGAGTTCGTTCCCCAGAGCGATGGCTCGGTGCAGGCGCTGGTTCCCCCCAGTGACGGCGGCGTGCAGGGCCGAGGCCTCGAGATCACCTCCTTTCAGGTCGGCTTCGTGGAGTCGATCTTCGATTATCCCCCCCACGTCGACTGGGGCACCTACAACGGCTACTACTTCAATCCCACCACCGGCAAGTTCGAGCTGGTCATCAGTCTGGGTCAGCCGGTGGCTCCCATCCCGAACCTGGGGCCCCAGCCGCTCATGATCGTGCACGGCCTGGGCTCCAACATTCGCAGCCAGGAGTTTGCACCCATGGCCGACTTCATGCTCGATCAGGGCGTGGCCACGGGCATCGTGGGGTTCGAGTACGACACGCTCGACTCCATCTCCGACAACGGAGACTATCTGGCCCAGTTCTACACGGCTCTGTCGCCCGTCAACCCGAATGGCCGCTGGCGCCACATCGGTCACAGCATGGGCGGGTTGGTCTCGCGCGAGGCGATGGAGAACAGCCAGCTTCCCATCGCGGCCAACAACAATCTGGCCGCCTTCCTCTGCAGCCCCCACACCGGCAGCGGCGTGATCAACATTCTCCAGGGTAAGCTGAGCCTGTTCCAGCGCGTCATTCGCTACCTGGTCTTGAACGATGTCATGGACTTCACCAACCGCGATGGCTCCAAGTGTGACCCGGATCTCAACTCGGATGGCTTCAACGACCTGCGCGATGGCAGCACCGCACTGGCCCTGCTCAACGCCAACGCCGCTCAGAATCATCCCCAGTGGCTCTACTTTACCTTCGGGGGCGACGACCCGGGCCTGGAGTTCATCGTGCTCGACTGGATCATCGGTCAGGACTTCGACGACGGGCTGGTCGACTTGGTCAGCGCCAACTTCCCCGGCATCGCTCAGTTGCAGGCGCTGGTAGTGGCGGTGAGCCACACCAGCGCGGTCACCGACGCCGCGGTCTCTTACCCGGTGATCCAGGGCTTCTTGACCCCCTGATGGGTAGGCACTCGCGCGAAAAGAAGGCTCGCAAAGCGCTCTCGGACTGGACCAAAGACGTGTTGACCCGAGCTCACGACGGTCAGCGCGCCTCGGCGGCCCAGATCTTTCAGCGCTCCCAGTCGCTCGAGTCCACCGTGGAGGCGGGCATGAACGCGGGCGACTTCTACGAGCTGGCCCGCCAGACGGTGGACGAGGTGTTCAAGCCGAAGCTGGCCTGCAAGAAGGGTTGTTCCTACTGCTGCCACATCCCGGTGGCCGCCTCGGTGCCCGAGATCGTGAATGCCCTCATGTTTGCCCGGGCCACCTTCTCGCCTGAGCGCTACCAGGCGCTCTTGGAGCGGTTGGCCCGGGCCGCCGAGGTGGTCGAGGCGCTGGGGCCGGAGCGTCCCCGGCGCAACCTGGCCTGTCCTTTTCTGGAGAACGACCAGTGCTCGGTCTACGAGGCTCGACCGGTGGCCTGCCGGGCCTGGCACAGCCTGGAGGTGGAGCCCTGCAAGCAGGCGTTCGAGCAGCCCGAGGCTCCGCCCGAGATACCCACCGTGGCGCCTGTGCTCTACGCTGGCGACGCCGTGCGCGAGGGGCTGCGGCTGGGCCTGCAGGATGCCTATCTGGACGGGCAGCGGCTCGATCTGATCCGTGGCGCCCACTGGCTGGCCAACGATACCGAAGCGGTCGACCGCTGGTTGGCCGGGGTCGAAGTGCCCAAAGAGGCACGATTCAAAGCCTGATCAGCTCGATTCCTTAGCCGCCTGGTTGAGCAGGTGCTCGGGAACGGGATTCTTGGGATCGGCCGGCAGACCCGAGACCTCCTTGGGATAGATCTTGCGCAGGTGCTTGTCGTAGGTGTTCACCTGCCGGAGCGCGATTTCGCCCTCATCGGCCTGCTTGAGATAGGTCTCATACTCGGTGAGCTGGTACTGTAGAGCGGGCGCCAGCTCCTGGAACTGGATCCCCAGCAGGTAGGCGTTGCGCCCCACCTCGCGGCACCAGACCACCTTGGCCGGCACCAGCAGCATGGGAAACAGGGTGGTCTGCAACTCGACGGTCAGCACCATCTGGGTGCCGATCTCCACGGGCTCGTGCACTTCGAGTTGCATCCCGTCGGCGTTGAAGTCTTTGGATAGGGCATGGATGCCATGCGAAACCACCCGCAGCCGCGCCGGCAGGCGCGCCTTGCGCCTGGCAGCCTCGCCCGACTGGTTGAGGCCTTCCTGGGTGGCGGCGTAGATGGAGGAGAGACTGCGCGTCTCCAATACCTGGCTGACGCAAACGAAGCGCTTGTCGGTATGGGGACGACAGGATTGAACCATGACAGCGAGTTTGAACTCGCGCTTCTTGGTGCCGTCAGACAACTCGAAGCGGATGCGCAGCACTTTGCCCTCGGGGTGGGACTTCTTGCTGCGGAAAGTGACGGTGGCGGCGGAGATCTCCACCAGCTCCACCGGTTCGGGGCGTTTTAAAAAGTCGAACACGACTCAAGTCTTCCAGATTGCCCTGTAGGTTCCTTCGAAAGCGATCGCGAACCCAGCGCCATCCTTGGGAGGGAGTCAGGTCCACTATGAGCGAGATGCAGCATCCAGGCTATCCCCCGCCCGCTGGCTATACGGGCTATCCTCCGCCTCCCGGTTATCCCCCGGCCCCGGGTGGACCCAATCCGGCCGCCATGATGCAGCAGATGATGCAGATGATGATGGCCATGAGCGGCTCGGCTCCCGCCCCGGCCGTGGACGCGGCCGCTCAGCCTTTCTCCTACGCCGTTCCCGAGGACAAGCCCGATCCGGGTCTGGAGGCCGAGCTGATCCGCCCGGCCACGAAGGGATCGCTGCTGCGCGAGCAGCTGCCACTGCCGGTGCAGGAGGTGCTCGACCTTCTGTGTCTCACCCCGGACGGTAAGCACGCCCTGGGCGGCATCCCCAAAGGCTGCACCATCGCCTTTGCCGGCCCGCCCGGCAAGGGCAAGACGCGCTCGGCCATCGAGGCCATGGTGCGAGTGGCGTTGGGGGGCATGAAGTGCCTCTTCGTGATCGCAGAGGAGGGCTTTCTGGACGAGGCCGGCTCGGGTCGCGAGCCCCTCTCCTCGCGGCTGGTGCGCATCGGCATGGGTGTCACGGGCCTTGCAGAGCAAGAGTTCACCGACAAGGTGCTCTCCAACATCCTGGTGCTCAACGCCCAGTATCACAAGGGCCAGACCTGGGACGAGTTCGTCAACCGCTACCGCTACATCATCGAGCGCGAGGAGGTGCGCTTCGTGGTGATCGACTCGCTCAACACGCTCGACCCCACCAAGTCGCGGACGGCCGACAACCTGAGCGCCCTCAAGACTTACAACCACGAGAAGGGTGTGACCTGTCTGACCATCGGGCAGATCCGCGATACCGGCATGCCGGTGGGCGGCGAGGCGCTGATGCACACCGCCGACGCCGTCTTTCTGATCGAGGAGATGAGCCTCGGCTCCAAGGAAGAGGCCGCCCTGTGGGGCGGCAAGTACCGCGACGTGATCGACGTGATCCGAGCGATCAAGTGCGTCACCACGCCCATCTTCCCGCATGTGCTGCGGCTGACCCAGAAAGAGGGGCTGGGGACGCTCACCGTGCACCCGGCTCAACCTGAAGAGATGTTGCCCTTCCCGCCGGCATGAGGGCGGCTTCGCCCGAGGCCATCCGGGAGTGGTTCCTCGAGGGGGGAGCCATTCGGGCCGTGCGCCTGGCCCGCCCCGGCATCGGGGCCCGGCGCCAGAGCCTGGAAGAGCTGGAGAGGCTGCTCGAGCTTCCCTCCAGCCTGCTCTTTGCCGCCTATTCTCTGCTCGAGGCCGAGCCTGACGTCGCTGACGAGGCACTGGACTCGATCCCCTTCTACAGCCTGTGTCGAGGCTTCTTCCTTCCCCTGATGGGCCTTGCCCCCGAGCGGGTGGGCAAGCTCTTCGGCCTGACCGCTTCCCCACCGCTGACGACTGAGCAACGCTCGCGCCTGGTGGGCGACTTCCTGGCTCGACCGCTGGGCTTGAGCCTGCAGGAGAAGGTGGCGCTGGTGATGGGGGACCCGTTCATGGGCAAGCCCCCGGGAGTGCGCGAGGATACGCTGACCCGGCTGCTGGCGCGGCTGGCCTTCCGCACCGTCTCGCAGATCCGCCACAGCATCGTGGGAGCGGGCGACCTGGCTTCGCTCTTTGCCATGCGCACGACCCGCGAGCGGTCCGACCTGACGGCCGCCGAAGTGCTCACCGTGCTGCGCTTTCTCAAGGGGGCCGAGCCGTTCCACCGCATGCGGGCCCTGGAGGACCTGTTCCAGCGTTGCGGCCGCCTGGAGGCCTACGTGCTGTCAGCCCTCATCCTCAACAAGGTGCACCTGAGCCTGAGCGGGCGCAGCGAGCTGATCTACGAGCACCTGGCGGCCCAGTTCCAGGTCTCCAAAGAAGTGCTGGCCACGGTGGCGGCGCTCACCGATCCTTTTGAGCTGGCCCGCATCCTCGAGCACGAGGGCGTTCCTGGCCTCAAGAAGGTGGCCCTGAAGCCCCTGTCGCCCATTCTGCCAGCTCTGGCCGGGGCTACCGTGCCGGCCGAGGTCAAGTTCCCGGCCTGGTTCGAGTGCAAGTACGACGGCATCCGCCTGATGGTGCACAAAGCCACCGACGAGCGCGGCCAGCTCGAGGTGGCGGGTTACACCCGCAGGCGTCACGACTGGAGCGAGCTGATCCCGGGCCTGGTCCCGCTGGCCCGGGTGCTTCCCTGCCAGAGCGTCATCCTGGACGGCGAGCTGCACGGCAGCACCCTGGACCGCAGCGGCATGCTACGTCCTTGCACGGTGTACGAGGTGCACACCTTCCTGCGGGGCGAGCCGGGGGCGGCCCGGGTCAACCTGCGCTACACCGCCTTCGACCTGCTCTACCTCGACGGGGTGGACCTGACCGACCGTCCCTTCTCCGAGCGCCGGGCCCGCCTCGAGCGCCTCCTGGCGGTGCCCTCGCAGTTCCCGCTGCCCCTGCTGCTGGAGCTGAGCCGGGGCAAGCGGGTCGACAGCCGCGAGGACATGAACCGGCTCTATGAGCAGTTCCGCGCTCAGGGCTACGAAGGGGGCATGCTCAAGATCGAGAGCTCGGCCTATCCCCTGGCCACCCGCACTCCCAACTGGATGAAGCGAAAGCCCGAGGAGACGCTGGACCTGGTGCTGACGGGCGCCTTCTGGAGCGACCCGAGCACGGCCGGAAAGCGCATGTTCGACGCCTACCTGATCTCGTGCCGGGGGCCCGAGGGCCTTCACCTGGTGGGCACGGTGGGCGGCGTGGACGAGTCCACCACCCTGAAGATCGCCGGGGCCATTTTGCAGCACAATCTGCTCACCGGGCGGCCTATCGAGCACCGGGGTCACCAGCGCACGGCCGCTGGCCTGGAGCTGGCGCCCTACCTGGTGGT
>JAANMT010000314.1_pt1 | contig 52952 bp, 54 predicted proteins | sample 7279711 | NCBI WGS metagenome assembly JAANMT01 (sample SAMN14094538, study PRJNA606508) | bioreactor metagenome | isolation source: A lab-scale SPAN reactor treating ammonium-rich wastewater day 1 | place: Ireland: Galway | collected 2017-01-16 | reverse complement strand
TCACATTACCGAATTCCTCTTCCAGAACATCATTCATAACCATCCACCCGGTTTGTGTAACTGTTCCACCAATTGCCAATTGCCCACCCAATGTTCCTGAACATGCAGCAGCGGTTTCAAATGTTCCACCACCAAACTGGCCATACTGTCCTACATTGGTCGCATCTTCAAAATCCCCTGTGTAGTTTAACTGTGCTTGAGCACCGATTCCCATTGCAAGGAAACAAGAAAGTAATAATTTTTTCATATATCTATTTTATTTAAAATTGTCCTCCAAATATAAAACAAATAATTCAAATTCATAATAATTCACCACTTTCCTGCATTTGTTAGCAGATTGTAATCATTTACAAATATACACTGCGTCTTTTTAACCCAATTCGAACAGGACGTTATTTTATCATATTTTAGACCCTGACAATGATTCGGCACTTTCCTATTCTCCCTAAAATTATTTATATTTGTTCAATATGGAAATTCGCACAAAGCACAACGTTTCAAAAGAGATTTTACTAAAGGCTTTCCACCACATGATGCTTGCCAAGGCTATGGCAGACATTTATGAAGAAAACCGAAACATCACGAAATACGTCCACAGCACCTCACGCGGGCACGAAGCGATTCAACTTGCCACCGCTTATCAACTGACCAAAGATGACTGGGTTTCGCCTTACTACCGTGACGAAAGTATACTGATGGGAATTGGTTTTGAACCTTACCGTTTGATGTTACAGCTTTTGGCAAAAGCTGATGATCCATTTTCCGGCGGCCGTTCTTACTACTCTCACCCTTCCAGCCGTGAAGAAAATCTTCCGAAAATCATTCACCAAAGCTCAGCAACAGGCATGCAGGCCATTCCAACAACAGGAGTTGCGCAGGGCATAAAATATATTCAGGAGTTTAGTTTAAAGACTTTCGCAAACAATCCTGTGGTAGTCTGCAGTTTCGGGGATAATTCAGTTACAGAAGGCGAAGTTTCAGAAGCTTTTCAGTTTGCGGCCCTTCATCAGCTCCCTATTATTTTTCTTGTACAGGATAATGAGTGGGGAATTTCAGTAACCAAGGAAGAAGCCCGTACTTCAGATGCCTACGATTTTGCAGCAGGTTTTGTTGGTTTGAACAGAATGCGGGTAGACGGAACAGATTTTGTGGCAAGTTTTGAAGCCATGAAAAAAGCGGTTGATTTTGTACGTACAGAAAGAAAACCAATGCTCGTTTGTGCAAAAACTGTATTAATTGGCCACCACACTTCCGGCGTCCGTCGCGAATTTTACCGCGATGAAGAAGATCTGGCAAAACACCGAGCCAAAGATCCGGGAAACATTTTAAGAAATACACTTACAGAAGACGGAATCAGCGAGGATCTTTTGAAACAGATTGAAAAGAAAGCAAGACTCGAAGCCGAACAGGCATTCCAAAAAGCGATTGCTGCGGAAGATCCAAAAGCAGATACTGTAAAAAACCATGTTTTTGCACCTACGCCTATTACCGAAGAAGTGGGGGAACGTGAACCGAAAGGCCAGGAAAAAATAGTCATGGTAGATGCTGCCATTCACGCGATTCAGGAAATCATGTGGAAACATCCGGAAGCTTTACTATACGGTCAGGATGTCGGCGAAAGAATTGGCGGAGTTTTCCGGGAAGCCGTGACTTTGGGCCAGAAGTTTGGGAATAAACGAGTTTTCAATACCGCGATTCAGGAAGCATATATTATAGGATCAACGGTTGGCATGAGCGCCGTTGGACTGAAACCTATTGTTGAAGTTCAGTTTGCTGATTATATTTATCCCGGCATCAACCAGTTGATTACAGAGATTTCAAAATCAAATTACTTATCCAACGGAAAATTTCCGGTGAGCAATATCATCCGTGTCCCTATTGGAGCTTACGGCGGCGGGGGTCCCTATCACAGTGGAAGTATCGAAAGCATACTCGCCAACATTAAAGGAATTAAAGTTGCCTACCCAAGCAATGCTGCAGATTTTAAGGGATTGCTTAAAGCGGCCTATTATGACCCTAATCCGGTCGTGATGCTTGAACATAAAGGCTTATACTGGAGTAAAGTTCCAGGCACCGAAGACGCTAAAACCATAGAACCTGCCGAAGATTATATTTTGCCTTTAGGAAAAGGAAATATTCTTCTTCAAGCAGATCAATCAGAAACAGAAAAAGGGAGAACCATGGCGGTTGTAACCTACGGAATGGGCGTTTACTGGGCAAAAGAAGCAGCTAAAAATCATGAAGGAAAAGTTGAAATCATCGACTTGCGCACATTGATTCCGCTGGATGAAAATTTAGTATTTGAAAGGGTGAAACTTCACGGAAAATGTTTGGTTTTGACCGAAGAGCAGCTCAATAATTCCTTTGCGGAAGCTTTTGCACACCGTATTTCCAAAAACTGTTTCCGTTATCTCGATACACCCGTCGAAGCTATGGGTTCACTGGATCTGCCTGCAGTTCCGATCAACTTGGTTTTAGAAAAAGAGATGTTGCCCAACGCAGAAAAGGTTTCTGCAAAAATCAAGGAAATTCTGACTCAGTAAAACTGTTTTTTTGGCGCACATTTCCGGCTATCCATTACAATCTTTTTTTGCCAACGTATTTGCCGGAGTAAAAAAAAGGATTTCCATTGCTATCCGGGGCGCGGGAAGAATCTTTAATTAAGCACCGTATTTTAACAAAACAGTGAATCAATAAAGTTTGATTTTAGTATTTTTGTGGAAACCTTCCACATAAAATGTCTGAAAACATCAAGCAAAAAATAGAAGAACTGCGTGCGGAACTTCATCAGCACAATTACAGTTATTACACACTGGATGAACCTACCATTTCAGATTTTGAATTTGATCTGAAATTGAAGGAGCTTCAGGAGCTGGAAGAAAAATACCCAGAATTTTACGACTGCAACTCTCCTACTTCCCGCGTTGGCGGCGGAGTCACCAAAAATTTCCCGACAGTTCAGCACCAGTTCAGAATGTATTCCCTTGATAATTCCTACGATTTCGATGATCTTGAAGACTGGGAAAAACGCGTTCAAAAAACCTTGAATGAACCGGTTGAATTTGTAGCTGAACTTAAATATGATGGAGCGTCGATTTCCATTTTATATGAAAACGGCAAACTCAAGGAAGCCGTCACCCGCGGTGATGGTTTTCAGGGCGATGAAATTACCCCAAATGTGAAGACAATATCAGAAATTCCAATGCAGCTGCACGGTGATTTTCCGGATCGGTTTTTTATCCGGGGCGAAATATATCTCACCAGAAAGAACTTTGATAAAATCAATAAAAGACGCGACGAAGAAGGTTTGGACCCATTTATGAATCCACGAAACACCGCTTCTGGAAGTCTGAAAATTCAGGACTCCGCGGAAGTGAGAAAGCGCGGACTTTCAGCGGTTCTGTATCAGTATATTTCCGGTGATTTCCCTGTTAAAACACATTGGCAACTGCTTCAGAAAACAAAATCCTGGGGATTCCGTATTTCAGAACAGGCAAAACTTTGTAAAACGCTGGACGAAGTAAAAGAATTCATCAGTTTCTGGGACATTGAAAGACACAAACTAGGCTTCGACATCGACGGAATTGTTGTAAAGGTTAACGATTTGGCTCAGCAGAAGAATTTAGGTTATACCGCTAAATCCCCGCGATGGGCAATGGCTTATAAATTCAAAGCCGAAAAAGTGGAAACCGAACTGCAGGCCGTTACTTACCAGGTCGGAAGAACGGGCGCTATTACTCCCGTTGCCAATCTGAAACCTGTTCTGCTGGCCGGAACCGTTGTTAAAAGAGCAAGTCTGCATAATGAAGATATCATCAAAAAACTGGGTCTTCACGAACACGATTTTGTGTATGTTGAAAAAGGAGGCGAAATTATTCCGAAAATCGTTGGGGTAAATCTTGAAAAAAGAAATCCGGAAAATCCGGAAATTGAGTACATAAAAAACTGCCCTGAGTGTGGAACAGAACTCGTTAAAGTTGAAGATCAGGCGATTCATTTCTGCCCGAACGAACTGCACTGCCCGCCGCAGGTTGTAGGTAGAATGATACATTACGTTTCCCGAAAGGCGCTGAACATCGATAATCTTGGTGCAGAAACTATTGAACAACTTTACCGCGAAAAACTCGTTGAAAATCCAGCCGACTTTTATGCTTTAACCAAAGAACAGCTTCTTCCGCTGGAAAGAATGGCGGAAAAATCTGCACAGAATATCATTGATGGAATTGAAAAATCGAAGACCGTTCCTTTCGAGAAAGTATTATTCGGAATCGGAATTAAACATGTGGGCGAAACCGTTGCAAAGAAACTGGCAAAGAACTTTAATTCTATAGATGATCTCCAGAAGGCTACTGCGGAAGAACTCGTACAGGTAGAAGACATCGGTGGTAAAATCGCGGACAGTATCATCGCATTCTTTCAGAACTCCGAAAATATTCTGATGGTAGAGCGATTGAAATTCTATGGCGTCCAGCTGGAAAAAGGAGAAAACACCAACGAAGTTTTGAGCAATGTCCTTGAAAACAAGACTTTTCTGTTCACCGGGAAACTTTCTCTTTTCACGCGGGATGATGCCGAAGAAATGGTGGAAAAACATGGCGGTAAAAATATTTCTGCTGTTTCCAAAAATCTCAATTATCTTGTCGTTGGCGAAAAAGCAGGGAGCAAACTGAAAAAAGCACAGGAAATCGGAACCATAGAAATTCTGGATGAGCAGCAGTTCTTGGATTTACTGGGAACTCAATCCTAAAAACCCAAAACATACCAGTAATAAAAAACCCTTTAAAACTTACGTCTTAAAGGGTTTAAATGTAAACCGTGAAATTTACAAGGCGGAGGAACAGGGATTCGAACCCCGGGACCTGTTACAGTCAACAGTTTTCAAGACTGCCGCAATCGACCACTCTGCCATTCCTCCAGTCAAATGATTTCTCATTTTCAGTGGTGCAAATATAAAGAGCTTTTGTTTACCGACCAAATATTTTTTTGACAAATATCCTAAAAACCTAGTATTCAAAGGGAAAAATTTAATTCTTAGCAATATTTAACCCTAAATAAACAGCGCCAAATCCGATAATCACACTCAAGAGAATATAAAAAGCAAGCATAACATAATTTCCGCTCTCCCAAAGCGAAATATTTTCCGCGGAAAAAGTAGAGAATGTGGTGAACCCGCCACAAAATCCTGTAATAAGAAGGAATTTCAGATAATTATCTGCCTTAAGAAAATAAGCACTGAAAATTCCGATGAGAAAACAGCCAATCATGTTGACGGCAAAAGTTCCCATCGGAAACGCGTTGATGTTCCATAATTTCTGGGTGTAATTAGAAACCAGAAAGCGCATAACGCTTCCGAGTCCACCGCCAATAAATATATAAAACAGGTTTCTCATCACTGTTTGGAGTCAGTAGCTCTTCTGTTAGGCTAATTCTGCAAGGTACTTTTCAGCGTCCATTGCAGCCATACAGCCGCTTCCCGCAGCAGTAATTGCCTGTCTGTAAACGTGATCCTGTACGTCACCCGCGGCAAACACTCCCGGCAAGTTTGTTCTGGTAGAACCCGGAACCGTTTTGATATAGCCGTTCTCGTCCAAATCGATCTGACCGGCAAAAACATCTGTATTCGGTTTATGACCAATGGCGATAAAAATCCCGTGAACATCGATTTTAGAGGTTTCCTGAGTTTGATTGTTGATTACGACCGCTCTTTCCACCAAAGCATTTTCACCTTCGATTCCGATGAGCTCATGATTGAATTTCACCTCAATATTCGGCGTATTTTCTACACGGTGAATCATCACTTTTGAAGCCCTGAACATATCTTTTCTTACCAACATGGTTACTTTATTCGTAAGTTTTGCCAGATATGTCGCTTCTTCTGCCGCGGTGTCGCCCGCTCCTACTACAACAACATCTTTTCCTTTATAGAAAAATCCATCGCAGGTTGCACAGGCAGAAACGCCTCCTCCGGAATATTTTTTCTCGTCATCCAAGCCAAGATATTTGGCTGTAGCACCGGTTGAAATAATTACTGATTTCGCCAAAATCTCTTTATTACCTGCCCAAAGTTTATGAATTCCGCCTTCTTCGTTAGAAAATTCAGCTTTTGTGATGAGTTCGTAATGAACTTTTGTATCGAATCTTTCGGCCTGTTTCTGAAGATCCATCATCATTTGAGGACCTGTAACGCCGTCCGGATAGCCTGGAAAGTTATCTACTTCTGTGGTAGTTGTCAGCTGTCCTCCGGGTTCAAGACCAGTGTATAATTGCGGTTTCAAATCGGCTCTTGCAGCGTAAATTGCAGCGGTAAATCCTGATGGACCCGAACCTACGATCACACAGTCTAAAATATTCTGTTCCATTATTTAATGTTGATGTTTATGATTTTGAGTTTTCAAAAATCGTTAATTATTTTGGGTTGTAGTCTATTTTATGATGAATTTTTTCAATGCGCGAAATATTATCTTTATTTTATTTGTCTGATTTTTTTCTTTATTTAATGATCTCTGTTTCACAACTGAAACCGCGACCCGACCTGAGTGGAGCTCTTTTTGCGCAACGAAGTGAAGCAAAAAAGCGGGAACGGAGGGCGAAAAAGTCGCCCAAAAACTACACTTTCACTTTTAAGCGGTCCACATGTAAAATTTTGTACACCATCTCGGTGAGCAGCTCGCCTTCCTCCATATTTACAGCGCCCAAGCCTTTGTTTTTAAGATCTATTTCACGCAGGATCGAGATGATTCTGGTGCAGTGTTTCAGGTTGTAAAACCGTGCTGCTTCGGCAAAATCTTTCAAAAAATACGGATTCACATTCATTTGCCCGGCTAAAACATTCGGCGGAACGCCTGGCGATGTATGATAAATAATAAGATTCGAGAAAAAATTATAAAGGTTGCCCATCATCATTGGCAAGGGATTCGTCTTCGGCGATTTCCCTATGAAATGAGCAATTCTGAGTGCACTGCTTTCATCCTTTTTACCCAATGCCTTGATGAGTTCAAAAACATTGAATTCTTTGCTGATTCCGATGTGGGTTTCGATGGTTTTTTCATCCAGGATTTCATCGTTTTTGAGGATCATTTTGAGTTTGTGCAGTTCGTTTGAAATCCGTGATAAATCGGTGCCGAGATATTCTGAAAGTAGAGCCGGAATATTAGGTTTCGCTTTAAGGCCGGAATTCCGGAGCTCCTGCTCGATCCATTTCGGAACTTCGTAATCACGCATTTTAGCGCTTTCGAAAAGCATTTTGTTTTTGGAAAGAATCTTGGCAAAACTTTTACGTGAATCGACTTTTTTATGTTTGTGCGCAATGACTAAAAGTGTGGATTCTACAGGATTTTCGGCGTAAAATTTCAACGCTTCTGCTTCTTTTTCGATCATCCGGATTTCCTGAGCTTCTTTCAGAATAATGACCTGTTTTTCGCCCATCATCGGGAATTGTCTTGCGAGAGAAAGTACCTCAGAAAAAGTGGTGTCTTTGCCGTAAACTACGGTTTGGTTAAAGGCTTTCTCATCTTCCTCCAACACATCGTTTTCGAAAGCTTTCACAGCAACATCCATAAAAAAAGGTTCTTCGCCGTGGAAAAAATAAATGGGCAGAAACTCTTTATTTTTAATATTTTTGAGGACTAAATCTAATTCTTTCATAAATGCAACTTCCGGAACTGAATTTTGAGGCTACTTTTGATCTGCAGATCAAGAGAGACAAAGATAAGTTTTTTATTTATGATTTGGTCCGGAAAACGTGGCTTCTGCTGACGCCTGAAGAATGGGTAAGACAGCATTGGGTGCATTATTTTCATACCGTTAAAAAACGAAATTTATCGTCTCTGATTTTAGAAAAAAAACTGGAATTGAACGGAACTACCAAAAGAATAGATTTATTGGTTACCGAAAAAACGGTCCCGAAAATTCTTATTGAATGTAAAGCTCCGAAAATCAAACTTACCCAAAAAACTTTCGAACAGACCGCGAGATATAACTCGATCATCGGGGCTGAAGAAATTATTCTGAGTAACGGTCTGCAGCATGTGTATGCAAAGTTTTCCGACAATCATTATGTGTTTTCACCTTTTGAACAGTAATTTTGCGGAATGTTTAAACTTAATTCTCAATTTGTTGCAGTTTTTCCGCTGCTGATTTTCGTTTTTGTATTCCTGGGGTTCGGGATTTACTATGACGATTTTTATGCACTTCCTTCACCTGTAGTTGCTCTGATAGGAATTACCGCAGCGTTTGTACTTTTGAAAGGAAAAATCAATCAGAAAGTTGATACTTTCCTGAAAGGATGTGGCGATGGAAAAATCCTTACGATGTGTATTATTTACCTTCTGGCAGGAGCTTTTGCGACAGTAACAGCAGCGACAGGAAGTGTAGATTCAATTGTTAACCTCGGGCTTACCTATATTTCGCCGGCTTACTTTCCTGTTGGAGTTTTTGTCATGGCGTCGTTTCTTTCCTTTGCGTCGGGAACTTCGGTTGGATCAATTGTAACACTTGGACCTATTGTTATCGCGCTTGCTGAAAAAAGCGACTCACCTTTAGGATTAATCGGTGCTTGCTTACTTTCGGGAGCGATGTTCGGCGATAACCTGTCTTTGATTTCGGACACCACCATTGCAGCTACTCAAAGTTTAGGCTGCCAGATGAAAGATAAGTTTCGTTTTAACTCCAAAATTGCCATTCCGGCGGCTTTCACAGCGATTATTTTATTAACCGCAGTGGGTTTAAATCAGGAAAGCACGGCCTCTGCAGCAAATTCAGTAAAAGATTTTAACCTTATATTAATTTTGCCTTATATTCTTGTCATTGTACTTTCATTGATTGGTCTAAATGTATTTGTAGTGCTGTTCGCAGGTCTTATTTTTGCGGGACTTCTGGGGTTGGGTTACGGAAGTTTCGATTTCATTGGTTTTGCAAAGAAAACTTACGAAGGTTTCACGAGCATGACAGAGATTTTCCTACTCTCGCTTCTTACAGGCGGACTGGCTGCATTGGTAGAAAAAGCGGGGGGAATTTCCTTCTTAATTAAAAATATCAGCAAAATCATTCATTCAAAAAAAACGGCTTTACTTGGAATCGGTGGTTTAGTAGCCGTTGCCAATCTTTGTGTAGCAAACAATACCATTTCCATCATTATTTCCGGGAAAGTTGCTAAAGAAATCAATGACAAGTACGGCCTGAAACCGCAGCAAAGTGCTTCAGTGCTTGATATATTCTCGTGTTATGTACAGGGTTTAATTCCTTACGGCGCACAGATTCTGATTCTCATTTCACTCAGCAGTTTTAAGATGGATTATGTCGAGCTCGTACAATATTCATTTTACCTCCATATTCTTTTACTATTCACACTGATCAGTATTCTGTTCGGCAAAAAATAATTCAATAAAAAATGCAGCAAAATTCACAGATAAAAAATATAATTTTCGATTTCGGCGGCGTGGTGATGGACTGGAATCCCAGATATTTCTTCAGAGATTATTTTAATGATGATGAAAAGATGGAATTTTTTCTTAAAAACATCGCCGAAGATGAATGGAATGCAGAGCAGGACCGCGGCAGAAGTTTAAAGGAAGGAACAGACATTCAGGTGGCAAAATTTCCAGAATGGGAAACGGAAATCCGCGCTTATTACGAGAACTGGACAACAATGCTGAAATCTGATATTCCCGAAAATGTAGAGGTTTTAAGAAAACTGGAGCATTCGGAATATGAATTATTCGGGCTTACCAACTGGTCAGCGGAAACTTTTCCTTATGCTTTGGCAAACTATGATTTCTTTAATGCTTTTAAAGGGAAAATAGTTGTTTCCGGCACTGAGAAACTCATTAAACCCGATAAGAAAATCTGGGAGGTTCTGCTCGAAAGATATCATCTGAAGCCTGAAGAATCTGTTTTCATTGATGATAATCCAAAGAATATAGAAGTCGCAAAAACGCTAGGTTTTATGACGGTTCATATTACAGAAGGGACAAATTTGGAGGAAGAATTAAGAAGTTTAGGTATTCGTTTTTAATTATTCTTCGCGGTTTACCAAATCCATTGAAAAAGCCGGCAGACAAATTGCTAAATATTCGCAGGAATCTGCAAACGGGTTGCTGTAACGGATTCTGGCTCCTTTTTCAATCAGAATACTTTGTCCAGCTTCTAAAACTACCGTTTCACCATCGATTTCGAATTGCTTCTTTCCTTTGATAATGTAGGTAAATTCATCAAATTCCGGCGTCTGATGCGGTTCAGTCCAGTTTGGAGACGCAACCATATGTGCAATAGAAATATTTGAATTTCCGGTGGAGTTTCCCCAGATTTCTTCAATCAGCTTCCCGTCGGTCGTCGGAACAGTGAAGGGCGATTTTTGAACTTTAAATTTTGGCATCTTCTAGATTTACTTCAAAATTAAATAAAAAAAATCAGGAATAATTTCCTGATTTAAAAAGTAAACTTTGTGTCATTTTTAATGACCGAAAGTACGATATTGCTGTGATACTGGCCGATGTTGGGGATATTTGCTACAACAGTCGTCATAAAATTATTATAATCCTTAATGTTTTTTGCCACAACTTTGATCATATAATCATATTGTCCGGAGAGACTTACCACCTCCAGAACCTGTGGCTCATCCTTTATTTTCTGTTCAAATTCCTGCAGTTTTTCGTTCGACTGCTCTTTCAACACGATATTACAGTACGCCATAATCTCGAATCCTGCGAGTTCTGCATTAATCAGCACGACATTTTTTCTGATAATGCCGTGATGCTTCAGCGATTTTATCCTTTCGTAGGTCGCAGTGAAGGAAAGCCCGATCTTTTCCGCCAGATCTTTTACGGAAACGGTGGAATCTTCCTGCATGAAATTAAGAATTTTATGGTCTGTACTGTCTAGTGTCTTCATATATTTTTATTGAATTTCCTGAAGATTTCCTCAAAATTCTGAGTAATCTCGTCGAGGCATAGATTCCCGATACTCCCTTTGTGGGTATGCTTTAAATCATCGTTTCGGTAACTGTACGAACCGTTTTCAATGGAATTTCCGACCTCGCGGTAGGCCTCCCGAAAACTTGCTCCGCTCATCACCAGTTCGTTGATTTTTTCGACGCTGAAAAGATAATCATATTTTTCGTCCTTCAAAATATCTTCCTTCACATTAATGTGTTTCAGCATAAATTCAAAAATTTGCAGACAGTCTTTCAAATCCTGGATTCCCGGGAAAATAATTTCTTTTGTCAACTGAAAATCCCTGTGATAGCCTGATGGCAGATTGTTTATAAGCAGTGTAAGTTCATTCGGAAGACTCTGAATTCGGGCAGATTTTGCACGGATCAGTTCAAAAACATCAGGATTTTTTTTGTGAGGCATAATGCTGCTTCCGGTCGTTAGTTCGGATGGAAAACTGATAAAACCGTAATTCTGATTGCTGAACATGCAGATATCGTAAGCAAGTTTGCTTAAAGTCGCAGCCACCGTACTCATTGCCATTGCGGTGATTTTTTCTGATTTTCCGCGCGTCATTTGTGCGTAAACCGAATTGATGTTCATTTTTTCTAGATTCAGCTCTTTTGTTGTGAAATCCCGATCGAGCGGAAATGAAGAACCAAATCCCGCTCCGGAACCCAACGGATTTTTCTCAACCACGGATAAAGCTGCGGCTAAAACCTCTAAATCTTCGGATAAAGATTCGGCGAAAGCAGAAAACCACAACCCAAAGGATGAAGGCATCCCGATTTGAAAATGCGTGTAGCCCGGCATTAATTTAGCTTTATGAGTTTCTGCGAGCGTAATTAAGCGTTCAAATAAATTTTTAGAAAGCTGTGCAATTTCTTTGATTTCTGACGCTAAATATAATTTAATCGCCAATAAAACCTGATCGTTTCTTGATCGTCCGGTGTGAATTTTCTTTCCGGCATCGCCCAGTTTTTGAGTTAAATTAAACTCAATCTGGCTGTGAATATCCTCTACTCCATCGTTGATTAACAACTGATTTTCTTTTGCCAAAAGATACATTTCATCCAGTTCTTTTTGAATAGCACTATTTTCTTCCTCCGCTAAAAAACCGATTTTTGCAAGCATTTTGCAATGTGCTTTTGTCCCAAGAATATCGTACTGAGCCAATAAAATATCGAAATCTTTGTCTTTACCAACGGTAAATTTTTCAATAATTTCCAAATGATTCTGGTTGGCTGAATCTTTCGCCCAAAGTTTTTTATTTTCCATTTTTAAAGAATATGAGAGAGGATTTTAATGTATTTTTCGATGCCTTCAGCGAGTTCCTTTTCGTAAATAAATTCATCCGCCGTGTGCGAACGCATGGAATCTCCGGGCCCGATTTTCACAGAATCAAAAGGCATTAAAGCCTGATCTGAAACCGTCGGAGAACCGTATAAATTACAGTTTTCTTGCTGCGCTGCCAAAACAAAAGGGTGATCCAAATTAATTTTTGAAGAATTTAAAGCCAAAGATCTCGGTTGAATTTCAGACTCCAGCTCTTTTTTGAAAATTTCCACAATTTCTGAATTGGAATAATGTTCATTCGTCCGTACATCAATTGTAAAATGACACTGATCCGGAACCACATTGTGTTGGGAACCTGCATTTACAATCGTCACGGTCGCTTTTACTTTTCCTAAAACTTCTGAAATCTTATCAAATTCAAAATTCTGTACTTTCTGAATTTCCCGAACCGCTTTATAGATCGAATTATCATCATTAATGTGAGCAGCATGAGAAGCTGTTCCTTTCGCCACACAATTCAATACAACCAAACCTTTTTCCGCAACCGCCAAATCCATTTTCGTAGGCTCACCAACAATGGCAAAATTAATTTTTCCTAAATCTTCCAAAATCGATTTCACTCCGTTCTCACCGGAAATTTCTTCTTCGGCCGTGGCTGCATAAATTAAATTATATTTAAGTTTTTTTGCATAAAAATGCGCAAAAACTGCCCATAAACTCACCAGACTTGCGCCCGCATCGTTGCTTCCCAAGCCAAAAATCTTCCCGTCTTTTTTCACCGCTTTAAACGGATCCAATGTGTACCCGGAATTCGGCTTTACCGTGTCATGATGGGAATTGAGCAGAATTGTCGGCAGACTCTCATCGAAATAAAGATTCTTTGCCCAGATATTATTTCCCTTTCTCTGAAACGGAATGTTTTTGAGATTTAAATATTTCTCGATAATTAGCGCAGTATTTTCCTCCTCTTTGCTGTAAGAAGGTGTTTCGATCAATTCAATCAAAAAATTTCTGACTTCGTTATTTAAAATCTCCATTAATGTAAACTGATATTTGTTCCGGGGTTTTCGTTGGTAAAATAATTTTCCAGCGCGTCACTTTTAAGAATTCTTGCCTCATCCACACCGTGATACAGCGCTCGAAAAGCAGTCTGCAGTTTCGGAATCATTCCGTCGGCAATCTGTTTCGTTTCTTTCATGTGCGTAAAATCTGTTTTTGAAATGTCCATAATTACTGAATTTTCATCGGTAATATCTTTTAAAACTCCGTTTTTCTCAAAACAGTAAAGGAGATGCACTTTGTACTTATCCGACATTGCTTTTGCGATTTCCGCCGCCATTACATCAGCATTCGTATTTAAAAGCTCACCATCTTCGCTGATGCTGATGGAATTAACCACCGGAATTATATTTTGACTGATAAAATTTTCAAAAACCGTCTCATTCACCTTCACGATGTCGCCCACAAAACCGTAATTAATCACAGAAGCATCTCTTTTTTTCGAAACAATACAGTTCAGATCAGCTCCTGAAAGTCCTATTGCCAGGAGTTTTTCAGCTGATAATCCCGCGACGATATTTTTATTGATAAGACCCGCATAAACCATCGTGCAGAGTTCCAGAGTTTCAAAGGAAGTTATCCGTCTCCCTTCCACCATCTGTTGGGGAATGAAGAGTTTCTGCGCCAGCTCGGTGACTTTTTTTCCGCCGCCATGTACCAAAACCACCTTTTTTCCCGCCGTCGATATTGCTTTCAGACAGGCTTTAAGCGAATCTTTGCTGTTGATGGTTTCACCGCCGATTTTTATGACATATAAATCTTCCATTTTAAAAAGAATTTTCAAGGATTTTCTTGATGATTAACTGCGCGGAAAGCGTTCTGTTATTCGCCTGCTGATAAATCAGAGAATTCGCAGAATCTAGAACCGCGTCACTCATTTCGAGATTTCTGCGTACCGGAAGACAGTGCATGAATTTTGTTTCAGGGTTTGTTTTCAAAAACTCTTCACCTAAAAGCCAGTTTCCTTTCACTTCGGGCATCGCGCCGTAATCGTCATACGAAGACCAGTTCTTCACATACACAAAATCAGCGTTTTTCAAAGCTTCCTCCTGATTGTGATAAACCTTAGCATCGGCGGTAAAATCCTTGCTTAAATCGTAACCTTCAGGATTTGCAATGCAAAAATCCACATCGGCAGCATTCATCCACTCCGCAAAAGAATTTCCAACTGCCTGTGGAAGCGCTTTGATGTGCGGCGCCCAGGAAAGAACGACTTTCGGTTTTTGTGGTTGAGTCCAGTTTTCACGGATGGTAATTAAATCGGCGAAACTCTGCAAAGGATGCCGGGTCGCAGATTCCAGAGAAATCACGGGAACGGTTGCATATTTGATGAAAGAATTCAGCACAAATTCGCTGTAATCTTCGTCACGGTCTTTCAAACCGGGAAAACATCTTAAACCAATCACGTCGCAATATTCGCTTAAAACTTTTGCGGCATCTTTAATATGTTCAACGGTAGAACCATCCATCACGGCATTTTCTGCAAATTCCCAGTTCCAGGCATCCTGTCCGGCGTTAATGACCTGAACCTGCATTCCGAGGTTCATTCCTGCTTTCTGGCTGCTCATTCTGGTTCTTAAACTCGGGTTCAGAAAAACCAAACCGAGTGTTTTGTTTTTTCCTAAATCCCCGAAACCGTAAAGATTTTTTTTGAGTTCCAGAGCTTCCTGAACAAGCAATTCAGGATTTGATATATCGTTAACTGATGTGAAATTTTTCATTTTTAAATTGAATTTATGACTGATTTTAACGAAGAGATGAAATAATCAATTTCCGGATAAGAAATCGTAAGTGGTGGCAAAAGCCTCATGGTTAAAGGATTGGTTGCGCTTCCGACAAAAATTTTAAATTCTTCCCTTAATTTTTTGGAAACCTGAGACGCCGGAATCTCAAAATCAACTCCTATCAAAAGCCCTTTTCCACGAATTTCTTTGATCTGTGAAATTCCTTTTAATTTCTGAATTAAATATTCGCCTTTTTCAAAAGATTCCTTAATCAGATTTTCTTTCTCAATAATTTCCAAAACCGCAATGGCAGCAGCACAAGCCAAATGATTTCCGCCAAAAGTAGTTCCCAGCATTTTATGTTTTGCCGGAATTTTCGGAGAAACCAGAACGCCGCCGATCGGAAAACCGTTCGCCATTCCTTTTGCGGTCGTAATGATATCCGGTTTTACACCGAAATGCTGATGAGCGAAGAATTTTCCGCTCCGTGCATAACCCGACTGGATTTCATCAGAAATAAAGAAGACGTTATTTTCTTTACACAATTGCGAAATTTTATCCATCAATTCCTGAGTCGGAATCTGAATTCCTCCAATTCCCTGAATTCCTTCAATAATCACTCCGGCCAAATCATGAAGATCTTCAAAAAACAGTTTTTCACACTGATCAACATTATTCCAATCACAGAAGATAAAATTATCGGTTTCATTTATCGGAGCGACAATCGAAGGATCATCAGTCGCTGCAACCACTGCGGAAGTTCTTCCATGAAAAGAATTTCTGAACGTAATAAATTTCTTTTTCCCCGATTTGAACGACGCAATTTTCAGCGCATTCTCATTGGCTTCCGCACCGGAATTACAAAGGAAAAGACTGTAATCTTCGTAACCAGAAATTTTTCCAAGCTTTTCTGCCAGTTCTTCCTGAAGTTTATTGATCACAGAATTTGAATAAAATCCAATCTGATACAACTGATTTTTAATTTTTTCCACATAATGCGGATGTGTGTGACCGACAGAAATCACCGCGTGACCGCCGTAAAAATCGAGGTATTCGGTTCCGTTTTCGTCCCAAAGTTTACAGTTTTCTGCCTTTACAATATTTACGGGCATCAACGGATATACATCAAATAATTTCATGACTAAAAAACGGAAGGTTTAAGGTTAAGTCCGGCCTTTTCGTTAAAACCGAACATCAGATTCATATTTTGGATTGCCTGTCCAGATGCGCCTTTCAGGAGATTATCAATCGCGACGTGAACCGCAAGATTTTTTCCCACTTTCTCGATATAAATCAATGCTTTATTGGTATTCGCAACCTGTTTCATATCGATCGGGCTCGCAGAAACGAAGACAAATTTTGAATATTTGTACGCATATTTATAAATTTCCTCGATTTCGACCTGAGACAGGTCGCTTTCCATCATCAGTGAAACGAAAATTCCCCGTGTAAAATCGCCTCTCCAAGGAATAAAATTAATATCCGTTTTGGTATCAGAAATCAAGGAAATGCTTTTTTCGATTTCCGCGATATGCTGGTGGGTAAAGGTTTTGTAAGGTGAAATATTATCATTCCGCCAGTTGAAATTCAGTGACTGATGCAAAGCTTTTCCCGCTCCGGTTGAGCCCGTAATTCCCACACAATGGATTTTTTCAATTTTTTCCTGTTTCAAAATCGGAAGTATTCCCAGTTGAATCGCGGTTGCAAAACATCCGGGATTCGCGATGCATAAAGCCTTTGCGATTTTTTCTTTGTTGAATTCTGAAAGTCCGTAAATGAATTTCTTTTCGTTCCATTCTTCATCAACACGAAAATCGTTTCCAAGATCGATAATTTTGGTTTCAGGAGCGATGCCTTTTTCGTTTTCGATGAGCCAGTTTTTACTTTCACCATGCGGAAGACAAAGGAAAATAATATCCGCAGGCTGGGCTAAATTTTCGAATTTGAGACTGGTTTCTCCAACAAGATCTTTATGAACATCGGTAATAAAATAGCCCTGGAGACTTTGGCTCGTCACGAAAGAAATCTCCACATTCGGGTGATACAGCAAAATTCTGATTAATTCTCCTGCTGTAAATCCTGTCCCCCCAACAATTCCTGCTTTTATTTTTTCCATATTAATTCTTGTTGTTTACCTGATGATAAATGCTCAGCGCATTCGAATATATTTTTGAGAAACCTTTCACGTCAGATTCTGTCCAGGTTTTGTTCATTTCTCCGTAAGAACCGAAATCAGATGACATCAAATCGTTTGGAGATTCAATCCCAATCAAACTGAAATGATAAGGTTTGAGTAAAACTTTGACTTTTCCTTTTACAGTTTTCTGAGAACTTTCGAAAAGCGCTTCAAAATCTTTCATTACCGGATCGAGGACCAAACCATCGTGCAGATAATTTCCGTAAGAAAGGCTTAATTGGTCTTTAATTAAAAGCTGATTTTTAGTGAGCGTATGTTTTTCCAACAAATGATGCGCTTTCAGAATGATTAATGGAGCAGCCGCTTCAAAACTTACTCGACCTTTAATTCCAATAATGGTGTCGCCAACGTGCGTGTCGCGGCCAATTCCGAAAGCCTGCGCAATTTTCTGGATTTTCTGGATCGCTTCGATCGGTTTTGAAAACTTTTCACCGTTTACAGCTTTAATTTCCCCTTTTTCGAAAGTGATGGACATTTCTTCGGGTTCTGTTTTTGAAATCTGTGTTGGATAAGCAGTTTCGGGAAGCGATAAATTGGAAGTCAGCGTTTCTTTTCCGCCTACCGAAGTTCCCCAAAGTCCTTTGTTGATCGAGTACTGAGATTTTTCAAAGTTGATTTCGAAACCGTTTTCTTTCAGAAAATCAATTTCTTCATTTCTGGAAAGTTTAAGGTCACGGATTGGCGTGATGATTTCAATTTCCGGCAAAAGAATTTGGAAAATGCTGTCGAAACGAACCTGATCATTTCCCGCACCTGTACTTCCGTGCGCGATGGCTTTTGCACCGATTTTTTTGGCATAATCAGCAATTGCAGTTGCCTGAAAAACTCTTTCAGAACTTACTGAAAGCGGATATGTATTATTTTTTAAAACATTCCCGAAGATTAAATATTTGATACATTTTTCGTAATAATTCTCCGCGTCATCGATCACATGGAAAGATTTTACGCCCAACTGATATGCGCGCTCCTCCGTTTTTTTAATTTCCTCTTCGGAAAATCCGCCGAGGTTTACCATCACCGCATGCACTTCCAGCTGCTTTACTTTTGAAAGGTAAACGGCGCAAAAAGATGTATCGAGGCCGCCGCTATAAGCTAAAACTACTTTTTCCATAACATTGTCTTTATTTTTTTGAATTTTGAAAACAACTTCTGGTCATTTTCAGATTTGGTATTATTCTTAATTTCTGTTGCTGTGATTTCGTTCGGGTTGTAAAGCATTGCGGTACAAAGGCAGTTTTTGCGTTCTTTGCTCATCAGAATTTCATAGTTCACGCAGCTTTTACATCCGCTCCAGAAAACATCATCCTGCGTCAGTTCCGAGTAGGTTACGGGTTTATAACCGAGGTTGCTGTTGATTTTCATTACAGCTAATCCGGTCGTTAAACCAAAAAGTTTTGCGTTGGGATATTTTTCCCTGGAATAATTGAATATTACTTCTTTAATCATTCTTGCCAATCCTTCGTTCCTGAATTTTCGGGAAACGATTAACCCGGAATTTGCGACATAGGTTTTGTTACTCCAGGTTTCGATATAACAGAAACCCGCCCACTCGCCTTCCGGTGAAAAGGCCATCACGGCTTTACCTTCATTTATTTTCTCTTCAAGATATGAAGCTGTACGTTTTGCAATTCCGGTTCCGCGCTCTTTTGCGGATTCTTCGATTTCCTTTAGAATTGCCGGAACTGACATAAGGTCCTGATCTGTTGCAACTTTTACTGTAAATTTCGTATTCACTTGTACGTTTATCTAAATTAGGATGCAAAATTAGATATTATTAGTTAATTACAAAAACAATTTAGATTTATTTTTTAAATCTTTGCATAAAATATTTAATTCTATCTAAATACACTGCTTATTTTAGATATAAAATCTTTTCAGTTCAAAACACAAAAAAATCCCTCTCAATAATTGAAAGGGATTGAATCTGTTAAGTAATTGATTTAGAATTGCATTTCCGGAATCTCTCCTTCGATAATCAAATCTGCTTCAGTAGCTTTAATAATATCTTCCACTGAAACTCCGGGTGCACGCTCCAGAAGTCTGAAACCTTTCGGCGTAATATCCATCACCGCAAGTTCTGTGACTACCTTTTTCACGCAACCAACACCGGTTAACGGAAGGGTACATTTTTTAAGAATTTTGCTTTCGCCGGCTTTGTTTACATGCATCATCGCAACAATGATATTTTCCGCCGAAGCCACCAAATCCATCGCTCCTCCCATTCCTTTCACCATTTTTCCAGGAATTTTCCAGTTTGCGATGTCCCCGTTCTCGGAAACTTCCATTGCGCCGAGAATGGTGAGATCCACTTTTTTGCTTCGGATCATTCCAAAACTAAAAGCAGAATCGAAAAATGAAGCACCCGGCAGCGTTGTAATTGTCTGTTTTCCAGCATTAATCAAGTCCGGATCCTCTTCGCCCTCAAAAGGAAAAGGACCCATTCCGAGAACGCCGTTTTCACTTTGAAATTCCACGGAAATATTCTGAGGAACGTAGTTTGCTACTAAAGTCGGGATACCGATTCCGAGATTTACATAATAACGGTCTTTAACTTCCTTAGAAATTCGCTGTGCGATCTGTTCTTTTGTCAACATTATGCTTCTCTTTTTCGGGTTGTACGCTGCTCTATTCTTTTCTCGAATTTTTCGCCCTGAAAAATCCGCTGTACCATAATTCCGGGAATATGAATCTGGTTCGGATCCAATTCACCCGGTTCTACCAATTCTTCTACCTCAGCGATAGTAATTTTTCCGGCTCCGGCCATCGGCGCATTGAAATTCCGTGCTGTTCCTTTGAAAATTAAATTTCCTGCGTGATCACCTTTCCAGGCTTTTACAATGGCGAAATCTGCTTCATAAGCATATTCCAAAATATGCATTTTACCGTTGAATTCCTTAGTTTCTTTGCCCTCAGCAACCTCGGTTCCGTAGCCTGCAGGGGTATAAAATGCAGGAATTCCGTGCTGGGCTGCGCGGCATTTTTCCGCTAAAGTTCCCTGAGGCGTCAATTCTACCTCAAGTTCACCGGAAAGCATCTGTCTTTCGAATTCGGCATTTTCGCCAACGTAGGATGCGATCATTTTTTTGATCTGCTTCTTTTGAAGGAGCAAACCAAGTCCAAAATCATCAACTCCTGCATTATTTGAGATACAGGTAAGCCCGGAAATATTGCTTTCAACCAGCTCCGAAATTGAATTTTCGGGAATTCCGGACAAGCCGAAACCACCTACAATCAAAGTCATTCCATCGGTAATACCATTTATGGCTTCCTTGGCGTTTTTTACTCTTTTATCGATCATATTTACTGAATATTACTGTGCACTCCACCCTCCATCTAAAGTAAATACCGATCCGGAGACTGTTGTGGCGTTTTCTGCTGATAAAAATACGGCAATTTCTCCTAATTTATCCACCGGGACAAAACTTTTTACTGCCTGTTTCTTTAACATCACTTTTTCTACCACCTCATCTTCGCTCATCTGGTGGGTTTTTGCCTGATCCTTAATCTGACTTGCCATAGCACACGGGCAGATTTATTTGACATTTTATCATGACATGAGCAATAGTGCACTATTTTTAAAATATTAATAATGAAAGATTTGCAGAATAGAAAAAATATAGTATTTTTGCAACCTGTTAATCAACCTCTGACGACGGACGTGAATGTTGCTTAGCTTGACAAAAAATTTTTATTATAAAAATGGATTTAGTAAAGTACGTACAAGACAAGTACATCACAAAAAACGAATTCCCAGAATTCAAAGCCGGTGACACCATTACCGTGTATTACGAGATTAAAGAAGGCGCTAAAACAAGAACTCAGTTCTTCAAAGGAACTGTAATTCAGTTGAGAGGAACAGGCCTTACCAAAACATTTACCATTAGAAAAATGAGTGGTGATGTGGGTGTAGAAAGAGTTTTCCCAATTAATTTACCAGCACTTCAGAAAATTGAAGTAGACAGAAGAGGTAAAGTTAAAAGAGCGAGAATTTACTATTTCCGTAACCTTAGAGGTAAAAAAGCGAGAATTAAAGACGCTGCTTACAAAAAGTAATTCAGACAACAATAATAAGAAAGCCCATCAGATTTATCTGGTGGGTTTTTTATTTGCTAATTTGCTCTATAAGATTTGTGCTAGCGTATTTTAAGATTTAAACATTATAATCATCAATAAAAAACCGTCTTACCAAAAAGCAAGACGGTTTATAAAACATAAATTATTAATTATTTTCTTATCATGAGTTTAGATGAATAATTTACTCCTAAACCAGACACTTTTACCACGTAAACTCCGTTTACTAGAGCTTGTGTATTTACAGCATCACTACCTGAAATCTTCTGGCTGGAAACTAATTTTCCTGTAGCATCGAAAATCTCAACATTCAATTTACCTAAAGTGTTATGTGCAGACTTCAGGAAGAATTCGTTTTTCGCCGGATTGGGATAAATGCTTAATGCCTTACCTCCATTTACATCGCTGGTCGCAAGTACGCATTCTGCAGGAACCTCAAAGCTTTCTACCTGATCGTTGATATTTGTTTTTGCTCCGGCAGATGCATTAACACCCAAACCTCTTCTTGCGAAAACATCCCAAATCATACATTTATCAGCACCACCGGTGGTTGCTAAGTCTGCAGCCAAGATCGCATCTCTGCCGCTCACAAAAGTCGGACTACATTCCTGAAGTTTCAAGCCGTCGGTAACAAGCTGCAGAACTTTTGTACTTCCATTCGTTGTATTGGCCATAACATCTGATGAATAACCGTATTTCTCAACATATTTCCAATGCAGGTCCCACAGCATTGATGCCCAAACAAAACCGATAGAATGTACGTTAGGTACCAGCTGCCCAATTGCATTGGTGTATTCCATTCCGTTAGTATCACCATAAGCGTAGTTATTGATTGCAAAATCGGGTGAATACTGTGCAGGTCTAATTCCCAGGCCATTTACATCTTCGGTGATCGCGTAAGTCCCGATCCCTCTAGGTACAGAAGCATTATCGCTAGGTCTGTTGGTAAGCATTAAAGCGAAAAAATCGGACCAACCTTCTCCCATTTGCTCCTTAGAGTTTGAAGAAGACAGGCAGGTATAACCGTTTCCTGTATTTCTGTTGGAAATTCCGTGGCCATATTCATGAATTACAATTCCGTTATCGAAACTTCCGTCTCTAATTTTTTGTGTTGCAGGGTCATATTTCAAAGTTATATTTACAGTTTTTGTTGCCAGTAAATTTTTCATATATACTCCTTCGGAATTCTCGATCAAAACAGACGGAATTGTGATCGTAGCATCTACACCGGCCATTCCCGCTGTAGGAGCTGAAGTTGGCAAACTGTAAATGATTGCTGCCACTGCTCCAGCGTTCTGTGCATTTTTTACCTTAACCACGAAATCACAGGAACCTCTCTCAATTAATCCAATAAGTCCTGTTAGGGATCCTGCAGGAAGTGCGGTACATGCATCAAGAACCGGCGACAATTTTACGTCGGCTGTAACACCGGTTGGAGTAAGTGCAGGACCGAAAGTGGTTGATATATAATTCTGCACCTCTCTTCCCACTGCTTCCGCAGGAGCGTTATAGAACACCCGCTCCAAAACCGAAGGATTCCATAGATACATCTGCATTCTGGGTCTTGATCCATCAATCGGTGTGGCGAAATTTGCATTATCTGTACCACCGCCATCCTGTGATTCTGCCTGAACATAATCATTTTGTGCTCCACCTTTACCATAATTCCAAGCCTGGAAATTTCTAGCAGTTTCTGTAAATCCTAAACGGTAAAAAATATCGTGAATCTTATTATTGACATAAAATAAATTAGTGGTGGAAGCATTCAGGTTTCCTGGTGTATTATTGACAATGAAAGGAAAATCAAAAACCCTACCTACTCCTCCTTCCGCATATGACCCGGGAGAATTGGTGTTGTTTTTATCATCATACGCCATTACGTTATTCCCTCTTGTAGTAGTGAAGGTACCTGCGTAAGTTCCGCCAGGAATTGTATGCCATCCTTCCGGAGAAGCATCGGCTAACCATGGATTTGAAACCAGAGATCTGCCACCGTGGCTAGGGCTTTCAATAGGCAATGCGAATACTCTGTAGCTTGCATCTAACGGCGCCATTGCGGCATCTGCTTTTGCGCTTTGAGCGAAATCGCTTGAAAATCCTTCAGGGGTATGCGATGCATAATCGTGGTTATAGGCATCATGATTGAAAGTACAGGAAAGCGTTAAGTTAACTTTGCTGAGAATTTCTCCCGTTCGGGCATCTGCAAGAATATCCCAGTAGTTGGAGGTCCCTTTTTCTTCGAAAATATATTCGTGACACAATCTTAAATCATTATTTTCTGTCTGAAAATAAATCAAACGACTTTTTACGAATGGAGTATCAAGATCAGCATCTTTAATACCGATTACCTGGTAACTTGTACTGTTTTTTAAACCCATGTACTGAGCGACATTTGCAAAAACAGATTTGCTGCTACCGGCTTCAGTGGGCTGGCTTGCATTGGCATAGTTTTTTGCAAAACTGTCATTAAAAAAACTGATCTTCTGGTCTTTTACCAGCGCCGTGCCTACTGCATTATAGACGGGAATGCCTTGGTAAGACTGTTGGATTTTTACGACATCAGACTTCATAGATTTCGAAAAATCCTGATTGATGATCTCGAAATTTTTAAGATCGGCTTTCATGAATGTACTCTTTGCAGAAAGGTGATTCTGGATGAGTGACTTAAAGTCCTGCGCACCCGCACTTCCGAAAGAAAACATCAAAAATACCGCGGCAATTTTAAAGGGTAAATTTCTATTTTTCATATATTTTCATTAATTGGCTTCGAAAATATAAAAAAAATCAATATGTTTTACATTTTTTTCATAAAAAAACGCCTCCGGTTGCGGAGACGTTATTTATTAAGATTTAGAAAGGATTAGTTACCACCTTCCATTTTCTTTTTCAATTCTGCTAATACATCTAAATCACCTAGAGTTGATTTTTCTTCGTTGCTTGAAGAACCCATTGGTTTGTTAGATGAAGAAGATTCTCTCACGTTTTTCTTTTCTTCGTCTCTGAAGATTCCTGTGTGAGATACTACTACTCTCTTGAATTCTTTGTTGAATTCGATTACTTTGAACTGTGCATCTTCACCTTTCTTGATTTTAGAACCGTCTTCTTTTTCTAATAATCTTGATGGGCAGAAAGCTTCAACTTCAGCATCTTCGAACTGAACCTGTGCTCCTTTATCGAAAACTTCAGTAGCTTTTCCTGCGTGTACAGTACCTTCAGCATATTTAGTTTCGAATTTATCCCATGGATTTTCAAGAAGTTGTTTGTGGCCTAAAGAAAGTCTTCTTGCAGCTGTATCCAATTCTAGAACGATTACGTCTAATTTATCGCCAACCGCACAGAATTCTGATGGGTGCTTGATTTTCTTAGTCCAAGAAAGATCAGAGATGTAGATCAATCCGTCGATTCCTTCTTCCAATTCTACAAACACACCGAAATTAGTAAAGTTTCTTACTGTTCCAACGTGCTTAGAACCTACTGGATATTTAGTTTCGATGTTAGACCAAGGATCCTGGCTAAGCTGTTTCATACCTAAAGAGATTTTTCTGTCTTCTCTGTCAAGTGTTAAAACTTCTGCTTCTACCTCGTCACCTACTTTTACGAAATCTCCTGCGCTTCTCAAATGAGTTGACCAAGACATTTCAGAAACGTGAATTAATCCTTCTACACCTGGAGCAACCTCAACGAATGCACCATAGTCAGCAAGAACAACTACTTTTCCTTTTACTCTGTCTCCCACTTTCATATCAGCAGAAAGAGCATCCCAAGGATGAGCTTCTAATTGCTTCATACCTAACTGGATTCTTGTTTTCTCGTCATCAAAGTCAAGGATTACAACTTTTACAGTTTCACCGTCTGAAAGGATTTCAGATGGGTGGTTAACTCTAGACCAAGAAAGGTCGGTAATATGGATCAATCCATCAACACCACCTAAGTCTACGAATACCCCGTAAGAAGTAATATTTTTAACAGTTCCTTCAAGAACCTGTCCTTTTTCTAACTGACCGATGATTTCTCTCTTCTGACCTTCAAGATCTGCTTCGATAAGCGCTTTGTGAGATACAACAACGTTTTTGAACTCAGGGTTGATTTTCACAACTTTGAACTCCATTGTTTTACCTACGAACTGATCGTAATCTTTAATAGGCTTCACATCGATCTGAGAACCTGGTAAGAATGCTTCAATACCGTGAACGTCTACGATCATACCACCTTTAGTTCTTGATTTAACGAAACCGTTAACGATTTCTCCAGTTTCGTGAAGTTCGTTTACTCTGTCCCAAGCCTTAAGTGTTCTTGCTTTTTTATGAGAAAGCTGTAACTGTCCAGATTTGTCTTCTCTTCTGTCCACCATTACTTCCACTTCATCACCTACAGCAAGACCTTGGTTGTAACGGAATTCGTTTAGAGAAATAACTCCTTCAGATTTGAAGTTGATGTCAACAATCGCTTCTTTGTCGGTAAGTCTTACAACTTTTCCTACAAGTACGTCGTTATCCTGAAGGTTGTTAAGAGAGCCATTGTAGATTTCCTCTAAATCGCTTTTCTCTTTTCTTGCATCAGCATCTAATCCTGATTCGAAAGAATCCCAATCAAACTGTTCTGGTGCTACGTTTTGGTTTAATAAAACCTCTGCTGAATTTGTCTCTTTTGACATTTTCTAAAAATTTTGTATTCCTTCTTTTCACTGCTTGGCTAAATGTGGTTCGTGAAAAATACGGAAGATGTTAGTTTTGAATATTTTAACTCAGCCAAATGCTCCCACAAAAAGTGGTGCAAAATTAAGAAATTATTTGATAATCACAATACTTACAGCTACTAAAATTGATAATATTAAGGTCTGCATTTTTTAGCACAGCCCAATTCTTTTACCTTTGCAAAATGAATTTAGAATCAATCTATCAAAAACTGCAGATTCAGGACATGAATCAAATGCAGAAATCTACCTATACCGCGACTGAAAACGAGAATGATGTTATCCTCTTATCTCCCACTGGATCAGGGAAAACATTGGCTTTCCTCTTTCCCGTTCTTAGAAATCTACGCAGCGATGTGTCCGGAATTCAGGCCATGATTTTGGTTCCGGCCCGGGAGCTTGCTTTGCAGATTGAGCAGGTTTTTAAAGCTATGGGAACCGATTTTAAAATCTCCATTTGCTACGGCGGACACGATAAAAAGATTGAAATCAATAATTTCAGAGAAGCACCTGCCCTATTAATTGGAACGCCGGGAAGAATTGCTTACCATTTAAGGAATAATAATTTCGATCCATCCACCATTAAAACTTTGGTTTTAGACGAATTCGACAAAGCACTTGAACTTGGCTTTGAAGAAGACATGAATTTCATTATTGAGGAATTAGAAAACTGTACTCAACGAATCCTTACCTCCGCCACAGCGATGGATAAAATCCCTGATTTTGTCGGATTAAAGAATGAAAAAACAATTAATTTCCTCAAAATTCACGATTCCAAACCGGATATTCAGCTGAGAAAAGTGATGACAACTGCTGAAGAAAAATTAGATACCTTATTTCACCTGATCTGTAAAATCGGAAACAAAAGAACACTGATATTCTGCAATCACCGTGACGCTGTGGACCGGATTTCCGAGCTTTTAAGAGAAAAAGGAATCGACCGCGAAACTTTCCACGGCGGAATGGAACAGGACGAAAGAGAACGCGCACTGCTGAAATTCAGAAATGATTCCGCAAGAATTTTGATCACTACCGATTTAGCTTCACGTGGACTGGATGTTCCTGAAGTTGAATCGATTGTTCATTACCAGTTACCGCCAAAAGAAGATGCTTTTATCCACAGAAACGGCCGAACCGCAAGAATGAATGCAAAAGGTTTTGCCTATTTAATAATGACTGAGGATGAAAATTTCCCTTTTATTAAAAACAACACGCCGGAAGAAAACGTTTCAGAAAGCAACAGAGTTTCGGGAAAAACACCTTTTCAGACCGTTTACATCAGCGCCGGAAAAAAAGACAAAGTGAACAAAGTAGATATTGTTGGTTACCTCATTAAAAAAGGTGAACTTGAAAAAAGCGATATCGGTTTGATTGAAGTAAAAGACACGACGTCTTATGTTGCAGTTGACCGTAAAAAAGTAAAAGATTTACTGAAAAAATTAGCAAACGAAAAGTTAAAAGGAAAAAAAGTAAAAATGGAGGTTGCGTATTAACATTCTATCGCGAAAATTTTTAACTTTACAACGAGACATTTCCTTTTCTTATGAAACTCAACTTACCTGATAAACTTTATTATTCAATTGGCGAAGTAGCCAAAGCTTTCAATGTAAACGCTTCATTGATAAGATATTGGGAGCAGGAATTCCCCATCATCAAGCCTAAAAAAAACAAAAAAGGAAACCGTTATTTTACTCCTGAAGACCTGAAAAACCTCCAGATTATTTATCATTTGGTTAAGGAAAAAGGTTACACGCTGGACGGCGCCAGGATTGCGCTCACAACCAATTCAAAAATTTCTGAGACGATCAGCATGATCGACCGACTGGAGTTTGTTAAAGCAGAACTTCAGAAACTCAAAGACTCGCTGGTTGACAAACCTGTAGAATAAAAAAGGGTGATTTCCTCATCTATTAAATAGTGATTTCATTATAACAGATAGGTGTTTTTCCCATCATTAAAGGGGTGTTTTCATCGTTCCAAAAGGGTGTTTTCGCTGTAACTCTTTGGTAATATTCATTTTATTTTTGCATAAAAGAATCTACCATGCGTTTACCTCTACAAATTTCGGCAGCAAAAAATTATTTTTTCGGCCTGGCCACCTCCGGTGCAATAATGATGGGTGGGCTATTTTATTTCAATCCGGATGATCAAGATCCTGATGTTCCGAATTCTTTGGAAACTGTAAAATATTCAGAACCCGAGAAGAGGATCCTTAATGAGTTCGATCCAAATGCGTTAACAGATAATGAATGGAAAAATTTAGGATTCTCAGAAAGACAGGTCGCTACAATCCTGAAATACAAAAATGTTGTGGGCGGCAAATTCACGTCAAAAGAACAACTGAAAAAATGTTACTCTATTTCTGAGGAAAAATTTGCGGAACTTGAACCCTATATTTTACTTCCCGAAAAATCTTCTTCAACCTCATATAGAGGGTTTAAAAGTTATCCTTCGCAAAATGGAGGTAATTACCAATACAAAACTTTTGAGAAAAAGACGCTGAAAATTCCCGGGAAATTTAATCCCGATCACTTTAGTACATACGATTTTGTGAAAATGGGTTTCACGGAGAATCAGGCTAATTCTATTATTAAATACAGAAATTATCTTGGCGGTAGTTTCATCAGTAAAGAAAAATTTAAAGACTGCTTTATCATCAGCGAAGAAAATTACCGGAAAATGGAACCTTATCTTTTGCTTCCCCAGAAAACACCGGAAAACTTTGAGGTGAAAAACAGTTATGCCACAAAAAAAGCTGACAAGCCGAATTTTTCTTATGAAAGTTTTGATCCTAATCTAACGGACCTTGAGGGCTGGAGAAAACTTGGATTCTCCGAAAAACAGGCGCAGGTCATCATCAATTACAGAGACCGAAACTTGAAAGGCAGTTTTAAAAATCTTGAAGACATTGCAAGATGCTTTGTAATTTCAGAAGAAAAATTTGAAGAAATGAAACCTTTCATCGTATTAAATCCTGAAAATTTTAAAACGACATCGACGTTTAAGAATTCAAATTCTGTAGCTGCCAAAACTGCTGATCCGGATATAAAAACAGACTTTTCGAAAATCGATGTTAACCAGATTACGTTTAACCAGCTTCTGGAATTTGGTTTTGATGAAAAAAGTGCCGCCATGATGCTGAGCTACCGCAAAAAGCTCGGTGGATTTGCTAACAGACAACAGATTGTTGACACTTATGATATTGATAAGAATCTAGCCCAAAAACTCATTGAAACTGCCCATCTAGATGTTTCTAAAATAGCCAAGTACACTTTGGCTGATGCGCCGGAAGAATGGCTGAAAACTCATCCGTATTTCAAATATTCTGCGGATAAAATTATTTACCACAGAATTACTGTTCGCGATGACAAAAAGATTTGGAAACTTCTGAAGACAAAACCGGAATACGAAGCAAGAATGAGATTGTACCTAAGATAGTTCGCAAAGAATTACAAAAAAACTCCTCAAAAATAATGAGGAGTTTTAATATAACTTATTGATAATATTATTGTTTGATGAATTTCAAAGTGAACTCATCAATTTTCAAAAGGTATACACCAGATTTCAAATCTCCAACATCCAGAGCGTTGGTGTTTTTGAATGGCTGATTTTTCACTTTCAAAAGTTTTCCAGATAAATCAATCACAGAAATCTGCTTCACGTTCTGAAGTTGACTTCCTTTAATATACAACGTGCTTCCAACAACAGGATTCGGGTAAACTGAATATGGTGCTAAACTATTGGCGTTCACAGAATTGGTGGCTAAACTTCCCAGATCTTCACAATAATCAGTCGGCTTAATTTGCCATTCAGACAGCGTAAAAGTTGAATTAGGCTGATTTACCGCTGCAGACCTGTATAGGGAAACATCCCCTAGCGTTTCATAATTATTAAGATTTGAGGTACCAATTGCATCTACTGTGGTAGAAGCGTATCTAAGTTCGAGATATTGACTTCCGGAGTAAGTTAGCTGGGGAGCTGCAGTTACAAATCTTGCCTCCTCATTAGTAATACAGCTGAAATTAGCGTTAGGATTCAGTACCACAAAGGTTTCGTTATCCTGCACAATTCCTTCCAGTTCATAAGGATCAGGAAAATAGTAGTTACCTGCGCTACTGTTATAAAACTGAACGCTAAGCCTGTACTTATTTAAATTAACCGGATGACCGGTTTTATTGGTAATTTCTATCGCCTTATTATTTAAGTTTCCCTCCAGATATTTGGTAATCATTAAATCTTTAGCATAGATATCATTTGCCAGTGTTGTAACAGTAATCAGATTACTGTGCGGAGATTCCAGATACCCGTTATCATAAGCCTTTACTGTAAAATTATACGGTGCTGATGGCTCCAGATGATCAATTGTAATGCTTGTGTTTTTTGTAGTGGCAACTAAAACACTGTTCTGATATATCTTATAACCAAGCAAATCACTATCGGCCGGTGCTGACCATGATAAATTCACAAAATAAGCACTGGTTTGCTGAACATTTAAATTTACTGGTGCCTGAGGAGCGCTGCCATCTGGTGTCTGCGTCCAAATTACATTTACCCATTCGGGATGATCAATAAACGGATTGCGGTTCTTCTGTATCGAGTAAACAGCATTATTCCTGTCTATTTCTTTCTGTGAAACCGGATCCTGATTATGCCATTGCAGAAGCAGGTTAATATACCAGTTTTCAAAAGCTTTTTCCTCGCTACCATCAAGTGGGCTTCTGTCGTTTGCCGATGAAGTACCGTTAAAATAATTAAACGAGCTTAACTTCCCTTCATATCTTACAGAAAAGTAAAGAAGGCTTCTTGCGACATCTCCTTTGAATTCATCAATCGGTTCATATACTCTTCCCGTATATCCCGATCCCGGCGTACCGTTATTGCTTATTTTGGATCCGTTTGTAAATGTGTAATGGTTTGTACTGCCCGCTTTACCATAAGGATAATTGCTCCGCAGCTGATTAATTCTTGCATCCGTAGGAATCACGTAAAACATATCAGAATACATCGGGTAATTACTGTTGAATGTACTTTGGGGCATCATATGCTCTCTGTTCCATCCCTGCCCTTCAGCATTTGCGGAGCCAATAATGTTAGCTGTCGTATATTCATAGGCATCAGGATCATCTGGTATTTCCGAATAAATATCCAGAAGGATCGTGGTATTACTTGCGGTGTGGTCGTAATAGCGGTCTAAATCGGTTTGATTATAAAATGCAGTTAAATCCCCATAGTGCCAGTTGATGTTTTTAGCCGAGATAATTTCGTGCAGTTTTGTCTTAAGAGCGTAACCGCTGAGTGCAGAAGCTCCGTCATAATAGCCCGCAGGAATCTGCGCAAAACTTAAAACAGGTATAAAGGCAGACAGAAATAAAAGTCTTTTCATAGATATTATATTAAAGAGTGCTAATTTACGGATTTAACTTGCGTTAAATGAGGAATTAAAGGTAATTTAAAAAATATATTTTCAGACTTAACCATTTTAATTATCTTTGAAAACAAATACTATATATGAATACTGAGACTTTACACAACCTTAATATGATTGCAGAAACTGCTAAGGAATTCGCAGAAAAAAATATCCGCCCGAACATTATGGACTGGGACGAAAGCCAGACTTTTCCGGTAGAACTTTTCCACAAAATGGGCGAAATGGGCTTTATGGGAATTGTGATTCCAGAGGAATATGGCGGTTCCGGAATGGGGTATCATGAATATGTAACTATTTTAGATGAAATCTCTCAGGTAGACCCTTCAATAGGTCTTTCGCTTGCAGCACACAACTCACTTTGCACAAATCATATTTATGAATTCGGAAACGAAGAGCAGCGTCACAAATGGCTTCCGCAGCTTGCATCTGGTAAAGTAATCGGTGCATGGGGATTAACTGAACACAATACAGGATCCGATTCCGGCGGAATGAGTACCACCGCGGTTAAAGACGGTGACGAATGGGTTTTGAACGGTGCAAAAAACTTTATCACCCACGCTATCTCCGGAGATATTGCTGTAGTAATGACCAGAACCGGTGAGAAAGGTGCGAAAAATAATTCAACAGCATTTGTTTTAGAAAAAGGAATGCCCGGTTTTTCCTCAGGAAAAAAAGAAAATAAATTAGGAATGCGTGCTTCTGAAACCGCAGAATTAATTTTCGATAATGTGAGAGTTCCTGATGCAAACAGATTGGGCGAAGTTGGTTCAGGTTTTAAACAGGCCATGAAAATTTTAGATGGCGGAAGAATCTCGATTGCAGCACTGAGTTTAGGAATTGCACGTGGAGCTTACAAAGCCGCATTAAAATATTCACTGGAAAGACACCAGTTCGGGAAAGCGATTAACCAGTTTCAGGCAATTAATTTCATGCTCGCAGATATGGCGACAGAAATTGACGCTTCCGAACTGCTTATACAGCGTGCTGCAACGCTAAAAAACGCTAAAAAACCGATGACTAAAGAAGGAGCGATGGCAAAACTTTATTCATCTGAAGCCTGCGTAAGAATCGCAAATAACGGTGTGCAGATTTTTGGAGGTTATGGTTACACCAAAGATTTCCCGGCGGAGAAGTTTTACAGAGATGCAAAACTATGTACAATTGGCGAAGGAACTTCGGAAATTCAGAAATTGGTAATCGGAAGAGAAATTTCTAAATAATTATCAGGTACAAAATTTTAAAAAGCATCCGTTTTGGATGCTTTTTACTTTGAAAACTCGCGCGACCCCAAATTCCGTAAGAGTTTTGAAATTTTAATTTTTATATTTGTTCAAATTAAACAGTAATGAATAAAATCGATGCACTGAACCAGGTGGCAGAATTTCACAAAACCTTTAATGCTCCTGTTTTAGATCAGCCGCAAATTCCTTCAAAGGAACGCTGTGAGTTAAGAATTTCTCTGCTGCAGGAAGAATTAAATGAGTTAAAAGAAGCCATTGCCGACAACAATATTGTAGAAATCGCTGACGCACTTTGTGATCTGCAGTATGTTTTGAGTGGTGCTGTTTTAGAATTCGGTTTAGGTGAAAAGTTTGTCGAACTGTTTAACGAAGTTCAGCGCTCTAACATGTCTAAAGCGTGTGCAAATCAGCAGGAAGCCGATGAAACCATTGCATTTTACCAGGCTAAAGGCGAAGAAGCATTCTCAGAAGCATCTGGAGACAAAATCAATGTTCACCGGAAATCTGATTATAAAGTACTTAAAAACAAATACTACTCTCCCGCCAATCTTAAATCCATTTTAGAACAGAATTAAAGCCTTTGAATCAAAATTCCTAATTTCATTATGAATAAATTAACCAAAACCATATTCCTTTCCGCTGCATTTCTTTTGACTATACAATCTTGCGAGGCTCAGAAAATAGTCGTAAACCGCGAAGTTGAAACGAGCAATGACGGAAAAATGCTCCTTGGTCATCAAACAAAAGATCAGCTCCTGAAAGCGCCCTACAGCGACTGGTATATAAAAGAGCACGACGAATACACCATTGACAAGAAAACGGTAGAAGAACTTAAAAAAGAAAAGCTGAGCTCATACAATCTGATCGTAGCATTGGGAACATGGTGTGGCGACAGTCATCGTGAAGTTCCAAGATTAATGAAGATTTTAGAAAGCGTTAACTACCCAGAGCAAAAACTTACGCTTATTGCCGTAAACCGGAAAAAAGAAGCTCCCGGAGGCGAAGAAGGATTATATAACATTCAGCGGGTCCCTACCATTATTGTACAGAAATATGGCAAAGAAATTGGTAGAATCATCGAGAGTCCGGCTACAGGTTATCTTGAAAGAGATTTACTTGAGATCATACAGAAAGACAACACTTCACTTAAAGATTTATTAAAGTAATTGAAAACGAACCAAAAGATCCTGCCTTTTGTATTAGGTGCAGCCTTAGTGCTGTTCATCGTATTAATATGGAATGCAGTCACGAAAAAACAGGAGGATAAAGTTCAGAACGATTTCTACATTATTACCAACCAGATCCGGAAAATGAATAAAATGGTAGTAATGGAGCAGGATTTCTCGAGCATGCAGAAAACCAAAATCACGTCAGAGCTTCTTGGCGGAATGCTTCCCAATATCGAAAAAGAGCTTATCACCTTCACCAAAACAAATGCGCAGGTTACCTATGATCTGAATAAAATGAAACTGGAAGTTGATTCGGCAAACAAAAAACTCATCATCAAACAACTTCCCAACGCTGAAATACGGATTATCCCCAGTGTTGAAATTCAGTCGATGGATGATTCTTTTATCGACCGTTTTAACCAGAAAGACCTGCAGAAAATTACAAAATCTGCAAAAGACAATGCTTATAAAACTGTGAACCAAAACCGCCTCCGCGATGAAGGCAGAAAACAGCTTCTGGAAAATCTTGATAATATATTTGTTTTGGCAAAGGCTTTGAATTATAAAATCGAAGACCAAACCGGTCAAATCGATACTTCAAAATTCTAAAAGCAAATATTATGGAAAAAGATAAAGCTAAAACAAAACAGGCAGAAATAAAAAAGCAAAATCAGGATCTTCCTAACATTCCAGCCTCTTCAGAAAAGATAACATCCGGAGAAACCGCAGAAAAGGAAATCAAGCACACCTCTAAACTCCATAAAGACGGTAAAACAGATAATAATGATAAAAGCGAAAATTAATTTTCGCTTTTATTTTTGCTTGTCTTAACTACTTTGTTAATAAAAGTTAAGCGCAGTTACAACGCTCTATATATTATGTTAAATAGTTTTAAAGTTTTTACACCAAACGTATTATGTCACAGTTTTTGATTCCAACATTTTACCAAATCACAACTATTAACATTAAAACTTTGAATTATGCCTTACACCATCGTGGGAATGTTCCCAACCAACGAAGCAGCCGACCAGGCATCAGACAGACTCGATAATGCCGGATTCGAAAAAGAAGATTACAAAGTCTCCCGCTACTCAACTACCGGAAATTACGATCCGGAATTCGGGTATGATTACGAAGAAGACGAAAAAACGAGTGGATTCTGGAACTGGCTTTTCAGTGATGATGATACCACCAAAAACAAATACAGTTATGCTGCAACCAAAAGCAATCTGGTAACGGTATATACCGATGATGCTGAACGTGCAGAGAAAGCCCGTGATATCATGAACGAACAGGGAGCCTTAGATGTAAATGATTTTACAAAAGACCGATATTCAGGAGAATCTGATTCTGCACATCATTTATCTTCCGATGAGCGCGCAAGAATCATCAATAAAGCGAAAAATAATCTTTATATGACAGATGACAACAGAAATTACAGTTTCCGAAACCGGGGCATGTCCAATGATATGGATTCTCTCGGGAGTCGCGACACTTTTTAAATACAACGTTTCATAATTTTGCAGTCCGGTTTCAACATTTGTTGGAGCCGGATTTTTTATGAGCAACAAATAATATCTTCTTTTATAAATTCCACCCGCTTTCCACTTCAATCTTTTTTTGCTGCGCAAAAAAAGGATTTCCGTTACAATCGGGGCTAGAATCCAATTTTAGTTTTTTCCACAGTTCTTTTGTATACCGTCAAAAAACATTCAGAATTATAAAACCACAGAAATAAAAATTCACAGAAAATCCGTACTTTTGCATCTTAAATTTGTAGTTCACAATGGTAAAAATCACTCTTCCCGACGGAAGCATCAGAGAATTTGAAAGCGCAGTAAGCGCCTTGGAAGTAGCAAAATCAATCAGCGAAGGTTTGGCAAGAAACACCATTTCCGCTGTAGTAAACGGAAACCAGGTTGAAATTACCACGCCAATAACCACAGATTCTACCCTTCAGCTTCTCACCTGGAATGATGATTTGGGGAAAAAAGCATTCTGGCACTCCTCTGCTCACCTGTTGGCTCAGGCGATTATGGAATTTTACCCCAACGCAAAATTAACCATTGGCCCGGCAATCGACAGCGGATTTTATTACGATGTAGACTTCGGCGACGAAAGCCTTTCTGAAAAAGATTTCGAGAAAATCGAAAAGAAAATGCTCGAGAACGCAAAAAAAGATGCAACTTTCAGCCTCTATTCGGTCTCAAAAGCCGACGCTTTGAAAGAATATGCTGACAATCCCTATAAAACCGAACTCATTACTAACCTGAATGATGGTGAGATTACTTTCTGTACTCACGATAATTTTACAGATTTATGCCGTGGTGGACATATTCCGGCGACCGGAATCGTAAAAGCAGTAAAGATCTTAAACGCTGCAGGTGCTTACTGGAGAGGCGATGAGAAAAACAAACAACTTACCAGAGTTTACGGAATTTCTTTCCCGAAACAGAAAGAATTAACCGAATATTTAGAAAGACTCGAAGAAGCAAAACGACGCGATCACAGAAAACTGGGGAAAGAACTGGGAATTTTTGCCTTCTCGGAAAAAGTGGGAGCCGGATTACCGCTTTGGTTACCAAAAGGAACCGCGCTCAGAAAAAAACTCGAAAACTTTTTATCGGAAGCACAGAAAAAATCTGGGTACGAATTCGTAATGACTCCTCATATCGGTGCGAAAGAACTATATGTGACTTCAGGACACTGGGATAAATATGGTGCCGACAGTTTTCAGCCCATCAAAACACCAAATGAAGGGGAAGAATTTATGTTAAAACCAATGAACTGCCCGCATCACTGCGAAATCTACAAAGTTGGGCAATGGTCTTACAAAGATCTGCCAAAGCGTTTTGCAGAATTCGGAACCGTTTACAGATACGAACAATCCGGGGAACTGCACGGTTTAACAAGAGTTCGCGGATTTACTCAGGACGATGCGCACCTTTTCTGTACTCCGGATCAGCTTTTGGCTGAATTCGAAAATGTAATTGATTTGACACTGTATGTTTTCAAATCTTTAGGATTTGAAGATTTTGTTACCCAGATTTCTTTACGAGATCCGGATAATAAAGAAAAATATATCGGTTCTGATGAGAACTGGAAAAAAGCTGAGGATGCCATCATTCAGGCAGCCGAGAAAAAAGGTCTTAAAACACGAGTTGAATATGGCGAAGCTGCATTCTACGGTCCTAAACTAGATTTCATGGTGAAAGATGCGCTGGGCAGAAGCTGGCAGTTGGGAACCATTCAGGTAGATTATAATTTACCTGAAAGATTTGATTTATGGTACACCGGAAGCGATAACGAAAAACACAGACCGGTGATGATTCACCGTGCACCGTTCGGTTCTATGGAAAGATTCATCGCCATCTTATTGGAAAACACAGCCGGAGATTTTCCGCTTTGGCTCGCTCCGGATCAGTTTACGATTTTGCCCATCAGTGAAAAATACGTGGATTATGCAAAAAAAGTTTCACAATTGCTGGAAAATCACGATATTTGCGGCTTGATTGACGACAGAAATGAGAAAACGGGTAAAAAAATCCGTGATGCTGAGTTGAAAAAACTGCCATTCATGCTGGTTGTAGGTGAGAATGAGGAACTTAACAACACGATTTCTGTTAGAAGAAGAGGTGAAGGCGATTTGGGCGCAATGAGCATTGAAGATTTCATTTCTTACTTCAAAAAAGAATCAAAAATTTAAAATTAACTTTAAAATTTAACACCATAGCACAGAAATTCAATTACCGAGGTAGAGGCCCACAGCGGCGCGTACAGGAAGATTTGCACCAGATCAATGAAAAGATTCGTGCGAAAGAAGTACGTTTGGTCGGTGATAACGTAGAGCCGGGAGTTTATCCTTTAGCGAAAGCATTAGAAATTGCCAAAGACCAGGAACTGGATTTGGTGGTGATTTCCGACAAAGCTGAGCCCTATATTTCCAGGATTCTGGATTATAAAAAATTCCTTTACGAGCAGAAAAAAAAGACTAAAGAATTAAAGGCCAAGCAGGTTAAAGTTGTTGTAAAAGAGATCAGATTCGGTCCTCAGACTGATGATCACGATTACGAATTCAAGAAAAAACATGCTGAAAAATTTCTGGAGGAGGGATCTAAACTGAAAACGTATGTTTTCTTCAAAGGCCGTTCGATCATCTTCAAGGATCAGGGAGAAATTCTTCTTTTAAAATTGGCTCAGGAACTGGAACATGTAGGAAAAGTTGATCAGCTGCCTAAATTAGAAGGTAAAAGAATGATTATGATGATGAGCCCGAAAAAACCGGCGAAATAGACATCAGCAGTTAAATCATTAACAAGATATTGATAACAAAAAGATAAAATTAAGCAAAAATGCCAAAATTAAAAACTAAATCAGGTGCTAAGAAGCGTTTTAAGCTTACCGGAACCGGTAAGATTAAAAGAAAAGGTGCTTTCAAAAGCCACATCTTGACGAAAAAAGAAACGAAGCAGAAGAGAAATCTTACGCAAACTTCTTACGTTGCTACTGTGGATGAGAAAAGCGTTCTTCGTCAATTAGCTATTAAGTAGTTTTTTATAAATCAAACGGTTTATAAGAATTCAAAAAATTCAGAAAATTTAACCCTGAAACGGAGCAAACAAGTGTAATGAAATAAATTGCCGCCCTTTTCAAAAAAACAATGTAAATTATGCCAAGATCAGTAAATGCAGTAGCTTCCAGAGCTCGCAGAAAAAAAGTAATGAAGCAGGCTAAAGGTTTTTTCGGTAGAAGAAAAAATGTTTGGACTGTAGCTAAAAACGCCGTACAAAAAGCAATGCAATATGCTTACCGCGGCAGAAAAGAGAAGAAAAGAAATTTCAGAAGCCTTTGGATTACGCGTATCAACGCAGGTGCAAGAGAACACGGAATGTCTTACTCCCAATTTATGGGCGCTCTAAAAAGCAACAACATCGAACTGAACAGAAAAGTTTTAGCAGATTTAGCAATGAATCACCCTGAAGCTTTCAAAGCAGTTGTAGATCAAATCAAATAAATGTAAAATTTTTTGTTATCAATTATAAATCCCGTACAATATTGTATGGGATTTTTTATTAGTTTTGACCAACTTATAATAAAATGAAGAAGCTTTTTATCTTTTCAGCGTTATGCATTTCAATGCTCCATTCTGCGCAAACCTTTGTGCAGGTCTATCAGAACAGGATCAACCAGATTACTCAAACCAATATCAACAACTATCTTACTGAATTCGCAGCACTGGGAGTTAAAACGACAGGAAGCGTTAACAACAATAACACATTCCTTTGGCTAAAAAACAAATATCTTGCGTTTGGATATACAGACGCTCAGATTTCGGAGAATACTTTCAATTATAACGGCACTACAACCAAGAATCTTATTCTGACTAAAACCGGTACTAAATACCCAAATATTTTTGTGATTGTATGCGGACATTACGATACCATCGCCGGTCCGGGAGTTAATGATAACGGTAGCGGAACTTCAGTGATCCTTGAAATGGCGAGAATCCTAAAAGATGTTCCGACGGAATATTCTATCAAATTCATCAATTTTACAGGCGAAGAACAAGGACTTCGCGGAAGCCAGAATTATGTGAATACCGTTGTAAATGCCACCAATCCTAAAATGAATATTAAAGTTGTTTTCAATATTGATCAGGTCGGAGGTGTTGCCGGAGAAGTTAACAACAAAATCACCTGTGAGCGCGATACTAATAACAATCCTGCTACAAACAATGCAGCCTCCAATACAATTACCCAACAACTGATGAATTGTGTTTCGCTTTATTCTCCGCTACAGCCCAATTTGTCTTACGCTTACGGCTCAGATTACATGCCTTTCCAGTCAAATGGCGAAGTGATTACAGGTTTTTATGAATTTAATGAAAGTACCAGGCCGCATTCTCCCGGCGATACTTATGCGAATATGGATCCTGTATTCGTATTTAATGTTACCAAGGCTGCTTTGGGAGCTGTTCAGCATTTCGCGACTGCAGACATTACTACCCTTTCAGTAAATGACTGCCCGCCGGAAAAAATGCTGCAGTCTTTACGGATCTATCCGAACCCGGCATCAGATTTAATCCACATTAATATGTTGAATACGAACCTAAAAAACTTTTCATTCAGCATCACTGACCCGTCAGGAAAACTTCTCATCCGATCTGAAAACTCAAAAAAAATTGATGTTTCTAAGCTTTCCAACGGAATTTATTTCGGAACGATGACGGTTGAGGACCAGCAACTGACTAAGAAAATCGTCATTTCAAAATAGTTAAAGGCATAAATAACTTAAGTTATTTCACCTCAAAACTTCGTTATAAACATTCATCAACTCCCTGGCAATATTTTCATCGGTGAATCTTTGAACATATTCTAAACCTTTTTCTGCACGCCTTTTCCGTTCTGCTTTATTATTCCAGAGAAATAAAATTTTTGACTTAAGGTCTTCCATTTGATACGGATTGACGTAAAGTGACTCAGGACCGCCAGCTTCCGGAAGAGAACTGGTATTGCCTGTAATTACAGCAGTTCCCGAGAAAAGTGCTTCTATCACAGGAATCCCGAAACCTTCGAAAAAACTCGGATATACAAAAATTTTAGAAAGCTTATAGATTGCACCCAATTCTTCCATCGAAACATTTTCAAGGAAAATAACTTGGTTCAGCAGTTTATTTTTCTCAATGAATTTCTGAACTTTATTGAAATATTTGGTCTTTTTTCCAATGACAACCAACGGAATTTCTGTTCCGTTAACGGCTTTCACAATGTTTAAAAGATTCTTCCTTTCTTCAATGGTTCCAACATTCAGGATAAATTTTTCCGGAAGCTTAAATTTTTCTTTTACTGAATTTAAAAATTCAGGAGACTGGATTTCTTTAAATGACTCATGACAACCCTGGTAAACGACACGTATTTTGCTTTCAGGAACTTTCAGAAACTTGATGATATCACGTTTGGTCTGCTCAGAAATTGCAATGATCAAATCTGCCTGTTCCGCAGCTTTCCTGAATTTCCATAAGTGTATTTTTCGGTCAAAAAAACTGTAGTATTGCGGAAATCTAAGAAAAATCAAATCATGAATGGTAACGATTTTTTTGATGGTTTTATTAGTCCATTTTAAAGGAAGCTCGCCTGAAAGTCCGTGGAAAATATCAGCATCTGCATTTTGAGCGTCTTTTCCCATTTTAAACTGCCTTGAAAGGTTTCCTTTCGACATTTCTCTGAACGAAACATCTGGGAGATTTAAAATTTCCTTTCCTCTTTCGGATAGATTTTTGTTGAAAAGCAGATATTGGTGTTCCGGAAAATAAGCAGCCAAAATCCGAACAAGATCCCGGGAATAATTCCCTAGCCCCGATCCGTTATTGAAAAAACGTTTACCGTCGAATGCAATTTTCATTACCGAATACTTTTTTGAAATTCCTGAAATGTTCCGAAATTATAATTCGTCTTATTTAAGTAAGTTAAAAACTCATCAAATCTTTCTACCATTGCTTTTCCTGTATTTTTGGTTGTAAAACCCGGAAGCTTAAACTTCTCATCTTTAATATCGGCAAATTCCCACGGATGAAAATAGACATTCAGATATTGATCTTTATCCAGAACATCTTTCGCCAGTTTCTTGTAAAAACACAAAGGAAAATTATGGAAGCTCAGCCAAAATAAAGGAATCCTGAAATTGGGCGAAACCGACGCCGGAATCTGTAAAACTGAACCTTCATTAAAGTAAGTTCGGGACACTTTTAAATTATTATATCTTCCCGGAAGAAAAGTAGGATTCACTGAAGAATTATATGAATAACCAGCTTTTTCAACTTCCTTTTCGTCCACTTTCATCATTCTCGGCATTCTTAAGCCTGTAACTTCAGTATTGAAAAGTTCGGCCAGCTTTTCTCTTGACTTTTTTAAATCCTCAATCTCAAATTTTGAATGAAACCAAGTGTGAGAAGCGAGTTCGTGCCCTTCTTCAAGTAACTGTTGAATTAAATCTTCATTATTTTCGGCAAAAACGACCGTTGAAAAAAAAGTTGCTTTTGCGTTATGTTTTTTAAGTAATGATAAAATGTTCTGCAAACCTTTTCTGGAAATCGAAAGCTGTTTTTCAAAACCAATTTCACCGTTGTATTCCAAAGGCATGTCGAATTCTTCAATATCAAAACTGAGTAAAACCATGATTAAAAATTTTTCGAACGGATGATATAGTTCGGTCTTTCCTTTACCTGCTTAAAGATTTTACCGAGATAAATCCCCATAATTCCCAAGATAATAAGCTGAACACCACCAAAAAAGACAACGGTCATAATGAGCGAAGCCCAACCAGAAATTTCGGTCCCTGCAATGAAAGAATGAATGACATAAATGCCGTAACCCAGCGCTGCAATAGCAGAAAAGATGAAACCCAAATATGCCGCCAGATAGAGCGGTTTTACACTGAAAGCCGTAATTCCTGTGAAAGCGAAACGCATCATTTTTTTAAGATCGTAACTGCTTTCTCCGGTGGCTCTTTCTCCTGCCGTGAAAGGAATTCCGACTCTTCTGAAACCCATCCAGTTCGAAAGTCCACGAAGAAAAATATCGGCTTCATTCATATTTCGAACCACATCGACTACAGATGCGTCCATCAGTCTGAAATCTGACCCGCCGCCTTCGCTTAGGTTGACATCCGAAATTCTGGTTAAAAATTTATAGTAAAGCTTTGAAGTCTTACGTTTAAAAGCAGAGATCTGTTTTGGATAAGTTCTGATCGTAAAAACAATATCAAAACCTTCTTCCCATTTTTTAATTAGTTCAGGAAACAATTCGGGCGGATGCTGCAAATCGGCATCCATGGAAATCATTGCGTTTCCAGTGCAGCAGTCCATTCCTGCTTTTACCGCGGGTTGGTGGCCGAAATTGCGGGAAAATTCAATGTATTTTACTTCTTCGTGATTTTGGGCAAGGTCTTCAATTACCTGTTGCGTATTATCGCGGCTTCCGTCATTCACAAAAATAATTTCGAACCTGTAATTTTCAAGTTTAGAAAAAACGTCTTTAATTCTTTGATAAATCAAGGAAATATTGCCTTCTTCGTTGTGAGCGGGAATAACGACGGAGATTTTCTTCACTGTTGCTGTTTAATTAATCTAATTTATAATCTTTTTCGAAATCTTTGGTCATCAGTTCATAAATTACTCTGAACCAAACAATACAGCAAGGTAATGCTTTTAAAGAATATTTCATGATGTAATTTTCTTTGATGAATTTCGGGAAGAGATCTGAAAAAGAGAAACAGGTAAGAATAATCACAAAAATCAAAAGACCGATAATTAATGGTGATTTCTCTTTCTGCATGATAAACCAAATCATCACGCCGGCAACAGCAATAATATAAGTTGGGGATTCTGAACCTGAACTGAAAAGTACGATGAATAAAAGCGTGGAAGCCAAAATCATCAATTGAAAAGGGAGATTTTTGTATTGTTTAATTCTTAAATAAGGCAGACCAAAAACCAGAATTCCGGGAACAAGAAAAACCAGATTAGAAATTTCTGCATTGCCTAAAACTCTCCGGACAATGCCCATCAGCGAATAATCCTGACGGTTTCCTAAAACCTGATTGGATAGATTTTTCTCTGAAAGTGACCGAAACCAATCACCATAAGACTGAATCCCAAACTGCGGACTCGAAAGCAGCATCGGTAAAATTAAAAATAAGATTCCGAAACCTATAAATGAGAGGATAAACCGCCATTTATTCTTCATGAAAAAGAAGGCTGAAAGTCCGGCAATTCCGTACAGTTTCACAAAAAAACCGATAAGGATTGCGATCGCAGATTTTGTTTCTTTCCTTTCATACACGTAAACTGCAGAAAGCATCAATAATCCTGTTAAAGCGATATTAAACTGTAAACTTACCGCTGCTGTAATAAATTCCTGAAGGCAAAGCCAGGCAAAAAATGCCCTTTTAGCATTTGAAAATGGAAGTTTATGGATTGCAAAAAGAAAAACGGAAGTATTCGCAATGTTCCATAAAACGATTCCGAGCCAATCGGGGAGAATCGCGAATGGCGCAATGATTACACTGAAAAAAACTCCGTAGTGATTGGAATCAAAGTGAATATCGGGATAGTGAAGGTAAATATTTCTTTGGGCTAAAGTATTGGTAAATACATTTTTGAAAATCATGTAATTATTGTACTTCAGCGGACCGCCAACATATTTTGAAATACCGGAAATGATTGAAATCAAAAGATAAATCCCAAAAATATATTTAGGATTAGAAATAAATCTGAGGAATTTATCTTTCAAGGTGAGGGTTTAAATGGTATTAAACCGCAACATTATTCTCCCTTAAAGCATCGTTCAGAGAGGTTTTTTTATCGGTAGATTCTTTCCGCTGCCCGATAATTAAAGCACACGGAACCTGATATTCACCAGCCGGGAACTGCTTGGTATAACTTCCGGGAATTACAACGGAACGGGCCGGAACTCTCCCTTTAATTTCAACAGGTTCAGGTCCGGTAACGTCGATGATTTTTGTGGAAGCAGTAAGCACAACATTCGCGCCCAAAACAGCTTCTTTTTCCACATGAACACCTTCCACAACGATACATCTTGAACCTACAAAAACATTATCTTCAATGATTACAGGTGCGGCCTGAAGTGGTTCTAAAACACCTCCAATACCTACTCCTCCGCTTAAGTGAACATCTTTACCAATCTGTGCGCAGCTCCCAACTGTCGCCCAGGTATCAACCATGGTTCCGGAATCTACATAGGCTCCGATATTTACGTAAGAAGGCATCAGAATTACTCCGGATGCAATGAATGCACCTTCTCTCGCTACAGCATGAGGAACAACACGAACTCCTTTTTCAGCATAATTTCTTTTCAAAGGCATTTTATCGTGAAATTCGAATGGTCCAACCTCAATGGTTTCCATTTTTTGGATTGGGAAATACATTACCACGGCTTTCTTCACCCATTCGTTCACCTTCCAGCCGTTTTCAGTAGGTTCCGCGACGCGGAGTTCGCCCAAATCCAGCTGACGGATTACCTCACGGATGGATTTCTGGCTTTCTTCGTCTTTTAAAAGTTCGCGGTTATCCCAGATATTTTCAATAGTTTGCTGTAACATAATTTGATTGCTTTGTATAAATTTTATTGGCGCAAATTTACAAAACTCTTCGGGCGAAAAGATAAGCTTTGTTCCAATATTTTTCGTTAAGTGAGGAAATAATCACGCCTTTGGAAGTGGATGCATGAATGAATTTCACTTCACCGTTATTCCCAATATCGTGTACAATTCCCACGTGCGAAACCCGGCTGCCGCCCGCGGTGGCAAAAAAAACCAAATCGCCTGGCTTTGTATCGCGAATATTTACCTGTCTACCAACAGTGGACTGGTCTTCCGAACGGCGCGGCAATTTAGTATTGTTTTCATTGAAAACCTTAGTAACTAAACCGGAACAGTCAAAGCCTGCAGAAGTATTTCCCGCATATTTGTAAGGAGCGCCGAGATATTTCTGAGCATCTTTCAGGATATCCTGAATCTGACCGTTCACTTTTCCGGAAAAATTAGATTCCAGTGATTTAAGATCGGGAGTTTTCTTAACGGTTTTGGTAGGAACACTTCTTTTAACAACAACCGGTTTTGAAGTTCCACAGGAAACTACAAAAAGCAATGCAAGGATTGCAAATAAAACGTTTTTCATTTTTAACAGTGAGGGTTTCCCAAAAATAGTAAAATTATTTACAATCTGACAAAAAATTCCCAAAATTTCCTTTGTTATCCAGTGTTTTTAAAGATTTCTCTCTTACCATTCATTCATTTTCAAAAAAAGGAATTATATTTAAAACTCAATTACAAAAAATGACCATTTCTGAACTTAAGCAGTTTTCTAAACAACAACTCTCCGAAATTTACACCAACTCCGAAAGCGGCGAACTGTTCTCCATCTTTTGCAGCAGTATTTTGGGAATGGATAAATTTGAATTGAGAAATTCGCAGGAAAAATCCGTTCCAGAAGAACAAGCCAAAGCCTTTGAAAAGTTAATCTGTGAATTAAAAACCGGAAAACCTTATCAGCAAATCCTTGGCGAGACCGAATTTTATAGCCTAAAATTTTTCGTGGATGAAAACGTACTGATTCCGAGACCGGAAACAGAAGAACTTTTGGAACTGACAATCTCCGAAATTCAGAAACGTAATTTAAAGGATACTAAAATTCTTGACATTGGAACCGGTAGCGGAATTATCCCAATAGTTTTGAAAAATAAATTTCCACAAGCGAAGGTTTCAGCGATTGATTATTCCCAAAAAGCCCTGGAAACAGCGAAGAAAAATGCGGATTTCCATAAGCTTGATATTAATTTCATTCACCAGAATTATCTGGAAGAAAATTTATCTGAAGTTTACGATATTATCATTTCGAATCCGCCCTATATCGGAATGGATGAAGAAATTGAAATTGCGGATTCGGTTAAGGAATTTGAACCAAATATGGCGCTCTTCTCTCCGACTTCAAATGCATTGATTTTTTACGAAAAAATTGCAAAAGACTGCAAAAATCATCTTGCAGAAAACGGAATGGTTTTTCTGGAAATCAATCAGAAGTTAGGTAACGAAACTAAGGCGCTTTTTACGGATGTTTTATCTGAAGTGTATCTTGTAAAAGATATTTCAGGAAATGACCGGTTTGTTTTTGGGAAGAAATAAAGCGTCAGTTCGGGCGCGAGCGAAGCGAGCGTCAATAAGTGTAATTATAAATCCTTGGGCGAAAACCGACAGCAATTCTAGCCCCGGTTGAAGTGAAAATCCTTTTTTGCGCGAGCGAAGCGAGCGTAAAAAAGATTGTAGCGGAAAACGGGACCACTTTCCAAAAGAAGAAATCCGTTTTGTTGCTCTTAAAATTATCCTATTTTCTTTTTCACAAAGACCATATATGCCATATAAATAAGTGGCAGCGCCATGATTCCGAGGAAAAGTGAATTTTCAATAGCTCGTTCTGGCTGCAATGCGACTGCGTAAACCAATCCGAAAAAAGCTCCGCCCATATGAGCAGCATGACCGATATTATCATGTTGACGCGGATTCAGCATGCTGTAAACAGAATATCCGAAGTATAATAATCCGAAAATGTATCCCGGAATCGGAATTGGTATGAAGAAGAAATAGATTCCCAAGTCAGGAATCATCGCAATCGACGCGAATAGAATCCCCGAAACTCCGCCACTCGCACCAATTGCTGAATACCATGACTGGTTCTGATACAAATACAGTGAAAAAAGATTTCCTAAAAGAATTGACCCAAAGTACACCAACAAAAAGCCTACTTCACCAAAAGCCTGCAAAACAATTGGGCCGAAGAAATACAGCGTCATCATGTTGAACAACAAATGCATGAAGTCTCCATGAAGAAAACCTGCAGAAATTAACCGTACATACTCTTTATTGCCACGAATTGCGCCAACATTAAACTTATACTTCTCGAAAAGTTGGTGATTATTGAATCCAAAATAACTGAATAGGGCTGTTGCCGCAATAATAACGATTAATAATGTGCTCATAATTTAATTATAATAAAAAAGTCTCAGATTGACCGAAACTTTGTTTATACTATTTCTGAAGTTAAACTTCTGGCGATTAATTTTTCGTGCATGGGTTTCAGAACCTCTAAGCTGCCGGTTTTCACCGTACATTTTCCCTTGTAATGAACCAGTATCGTACACTGTTCGGCCTGTTCCAGTGTGTGTCCGCAGATTTCGATCAGTGCTTCTATAACATAATCGAAGGTGTTTACATCATCATTCCAGAGAACAAGTTTATACACTTCATCTTCCTTTTCGAGAAGTGCGACTTCTTCGTCGTATTCCCGCTGCGGTTTCTCGTAATCTCGAACCGAGTTTTGAATAATAAATCGACTCATTTTTAAATTATATTTCACCTAGTTCGTCGGCCAAATCATTCAGAATATTGGGTTCTTCGAAAACAAGTTCTACAAGATCCACACTTTTATTCTGCATTTTAAGGATTTTCACGTGATAGCTGTTAATGGTAAATTCCTGATTTTCTTCTGGAATTTCTTCCAGTTCGTGAAGAATAAACCCCGCCAGCGTATTATATTCGCCATCTTCTGAAAGTGGGAAGAGTTTCGGTAAATGCTCATTAATTTCATCCAGAGGCTGGGTAGCCTGAACCCAGTAAACATTTTCGCCTACTTTCTCAACGATTTTGTCTTCATCATCTTCTTCATCCTGAATTTCGCCTACCAATTCCTCTAAAATATCTTCTAAAGTAATGATTCCCTCTGTTCCGCCAAATTCATCAATTACAACTGCCAAATGCTGCTTTTTCTGCTGGAAAACCTTCAAAAGATCTGAAATTTTCTTACTTCCAACCACAAAAAACGGTTCGCGCATGAGTTCTTTTAAAACTTCATGGTCAATATCTCCTTTTCTTTTGATATACTCGCGGATGATTTCCTTTGCGTAAAAAATTCCGACAATATTATCAATAGAACCAGTAAACACCGGGATTCTGGAATAACCGCCGTCCATTATCTTACTGATGATTTCTTCGACAGGATCTTCAATATCAATGGAAGCGATATTCTGCCGCGGAACCATAATCTGCTTCGCAGAATGATCTGTAAAGTCGAAAGCATTCTTAATAATCTCGTAGTTTTCTTCTTCAATTTCACCTGAATCTGCAGACTGCTTTACCAACAGCTGAAGTTCTTCTGTGGAGTGAATTTCGTGTTCAGAAGCAGGATGAATCTTCATTAATCTTAAAACGCCGTTCGACATTTGGTTCATCGACCAAATAAAAGGTTTGAAAACTGTATAGAAAACCCGCAGGGGCATTGCAATTACCATTGTTGTAGGTTCTGCTTTTCTGATCGCGATGGATTTAGGAATTAATTCACCAAAAACGATATGCATAATGGTGATGATTAAGAAACTGGTCACCAAAGAAACAGTAGTTACTGTGCTGTCGGCGACTGCAAAACCAAAATAATGGAAAAGATTTTCGATAATATGATGCAACGCACTCTCGCCCACAAAACCTAAACCAAGGGAAGCTAATGTAATCCCGAGCTGTGTAGCGGAAAGATATTCATCCAGATGTTTTATGATATGCTCGGCCTGTTTCGCCATGGAATTTCCTTCTGCGGCCTTGAGCTGGATTTGGGAATAACGAACTTTAACGATAGAGAATTCTGCGGCTACGAAAAAACCATTGAGTAATACTAAGAATAAAGCTAATAAAAGCTTGACGACGTCTGAGTCCATTTAAATTTTTAAAAATATTTGATGCAAAGATAGATAAAATTAAATTATTAAAAATCCATGAAACGTTTCCAAAATGACTTTTAGAATAAAAAAGCATCAGAATGTTCTGATGCTTTTAAAATTTTTTAAGAAAATATCTTAAGTATTTTTCAATGCTTCCGCACCGGATACAATTTCCAGTATTTCGTTGGTAATTGCCGCCTGACGGGCTTTGTTATAGAAGATTTTCAATTCGTTTCTCAAAGCTTCAGCGTTGTCGGTTGCTTTGTGCATAGCCGTCATTCTTGCTCCGTGCTCGGAGGCAATTGAATCAAGAATTGATTTATAAACCTGAGTTTTGATTGATTTAGGAATTAAAACGTTCAGAATTTCTGCAGCATTCGGTTCGAAAAGATAATCTGTATTTACTGCACCTTCTGTTTCAGTCATTGCGATTGGTAAAACCTGCTCTGTCTGTACCTCCTGAGTAGCCGCATTAATGAATTTGTTATAAATCACGAAAACCTGATCGAACTTTTCTTCCTTATAATCTCTCATGACGTTTTCCATGAAATTAGAAACCACCTGAAAGCTCATTCCATCAAAGATTGCACTTTGGTTGTCGTACACAGTTCGGGTTCTTCTTACCGAATCGTATACTTTTTTACCTACCGAAAGGATTTCTACTTCGTGCTGCGTATTACCGATAGTCGTATTCAACTCCTTGATTACCGAAGAGTTAAACGCTCCTGCAAGACCTTTATTAGAGGTTACGACAATATAAAGAACTTTTTTAACCTCTCTTTCTGCAGTAAATGTTGAAATACCTTCCAAATCAGTTGTAGAACTTACATTTGCGATAATTTCCTGCAGTTTTTCTGAATAAGGTCTCAGCATCACAATAGCATCAGTAGCTTTTTTCAGTTTCGCTGCCGAAACCATTTTCATCGCACTCGTGATTTGCATTGTAGAAGAGATTGAAGTAATTCTTCCGCGTATTTCCTTTAAGTTTGCCATTTGTTGTATAGTTGTCGGTTGTCGGTTGTTGGTTGGTAGCTTTAGAGAAATTCCCTCAATTACCAACCAAAACCATCAACAAATATTAATTATATTTAGAAGCCAGTTCTGTAGCTGCCTGCTTCAAAACTCCTGTAATACTGTCATCAATTTTTCCTGCTTTGATGGCAGCCATAGTATCAGGGTGTTTTGATCTAAGGAATTCTACATATTCTTTCTGGAATTCTTTTACTTTTCTGATTGGGATGCTTCTTAATAAGTTTTCAGTACCAGCATAAATAATGGCCACCTGAGAATCTACAGGAAGTGGTGAATTTACCGGCTGCTTAAGGATTTCCACGTTTCTTTCCCCTTTAGAAATTACACCAAGAGTTGTAGCATCAAGGTCGGAACCGAATTTAGCAAACGCTTCCAATTCTTTGTACTGAGCCTGATCTAATTTCAGAGTACCTGAAACTTTTTTCATTGATTTGATCTGAGCGTTACCTCCAACACGAGAGACAGAAATACCTACGTTAATCGCGGGACGTACACCAGAGTTAAATAAATCTGATTCAAGGAAGATCTGTCCGTCAGTAATTGAAATTACGTTGGTTGGGATATATGCAGATACGTCACCAGCCTGAGTTTCAATAATCGGAAGAGCTGTTAATGAACCGCCTCCTTTAACGATTGGTCTTAAAGAATCCGGCAAATCATTCATCTGAGCTGCGATAGTATCATCAGCGATAACTTTTGCAGATCTTTCTAAAAGTCTGGAGTGAAGGTAGAAAACGTCACCTGGATAAGCTTCACGGCCCGGTGGTCTTCTCAAAAGTAGAGAAAGTTCACGGTAAGCAACCGCCTGTTTTGATAAATCATCATAGATAATCAAAGCCGGTCTACCAGTGTCACGGAAATATTCTCCGATAGAAGCTCCCGCCATTGGCGCGTAAACCTGCATTGGAGTTGGGTCGGATGCGTTAGCTGTTACTACAACAGTATAAGCCATTGCTCCTTTATCTTCTAATGTTTTAACAATTTGTGCAACGGTAGAAGCTTTTTGTCCTATCGCAACATATATACAGTATACAGGCTGTCCTGCATCATAAAATTCTCTTTGGTTCAGGATCGTATCGATCGCTACTACCGTTTTACCAGTCTGACGGTCACCGATAATAAGCTCTCTCTGCCCTCTTCCTACAGGAATCATGGAATCAATTGCAACAATACCGGTTTGAAGTGGCTCAGTTACCGGCTGACGGAAGATTACTCCCGGAGCTTTTCTTTCCAATGGCATTTCAAAAAGATCTCCAGTAATCGGTCCCTTACCGTCGATAGGGTTACCAAGAGTATCAACTACTCTACCCAACATCCCTTCACCAACTTTAATTGACGAAATTCTTTTGGTTCTGTTTACTGTATCACCTTCTTTTACCAGTTTAGATTCACCAAGAAGTGCAACACCTACGTTATCTTCTGCAAGGTTCAAAACAATTCCTTCAATACCGCTTTCGAATTTTACCAATTCACCGTACTGAACATTTTCTAAACCGTATACCAAAGCGATACCATCACCGATGGTCAATACAGTTCCTACTTCTTCCACATTCGACTGTGTGTCGAAGTTGGCCAACTGCTGTTTAAGGATTGCAGATACTTCTGCCGGATTTATTTCTGCCATTTTATGGTTGTTTTTGTCTTAATTTAATTGAAATTCTTTTTTAAGCTTGCTCAGTTTTGATTTTACCGATTCATCTACCTGTTGGTCACCAACACGTAAGATATATCCTCCAAGAATGTCAGGACTGATAACGGACTTCACGTCAAACTGCTTATCATGATTTACAAGATTGGATGATTTCAGGATGCTGCTGATATTTTCAGCAGACAGCTCTGCAGCAGAGGTTAAAGTAATTCGCTGAACGCCTTTCATATCCTCCACTTTGTTGATGAATTCCTGAGCAATGTTCTGCATCTGGTTTTCACGGCCGTGTTTGATGATGAGCTGAAGTAAGCTTTTGGTAACCGGAGAGAAATCTTTAAATATTTCCAGCGCGATGCTTACTTTTTTCTTTACATCAATAATCGGAGAACCGAAAAAATTCTGAAGCTCTCTTGATTTCTCAATGGTTTTCACAATGTCGCCCATTTCACCGAAAACAGCATCGGTACTTCCCGACTCCTGAGTGAAATTAAGCAGACCCTGTGCGTATCTTTTTGCTACTTTACTTGTAAGCATTTTAGTTCAAGTTAGATTTGTTAAGAATATTTTCAACCAAAGCGTTTTGTGCGCCGTCGTTATCCAATTTCTGTTTCAAGATCGATTCTGCAATTGTTACAGACAATACACCGATTTGGTTTTTGATTTCAGACATTGCTGCAGATTTTTCAGCCTGGATAGACTGTCTTGCCTGCTCGATCATCTTATCGCCTTCAGCCTTTGCGATGTCTTTCGCTTCACCAACAATTCTGTCTTTGATTTCTCTTGCTTCTTTCAAAATATTATCACGCTCTACTTTCGCTTCACGGATGATTACTTCGTTTTCTGCTTTCAAATTCTGAACTTCCTGTTTTGCAAGTTTTGCCTGGTTAAGAGAGTCAACAATGGTAACTTCTCTTTCGTTCACGGCTTCCATAATCGGCTTCCATGCGAATTTTCTCAGAACCAAAAGAAGGATGATGAAGATCACCGACTGGATGATGAATAAACCTGATGAAAAATTTTCTAATAATCCCATATGAGTTATACTAAAATTGTGTAGTTATTTTAATTTTTTAAAAAATCACTTGCCGTAACCAACCGTTCCCGGCAAGTGATAGAGTTTTGCAACTTCTTAGTTTACAGCAAATAATGCAGCAAACGCAACCCCTTCTACAAGAGCTGCTGCGATCA
>JAANMT010000311.1_pt1 | contig 53129 bp, 44 predicted proteins | sample 7279711 | NCBI WGS metagenome assembly JAANMT01 (sample SAMN14094538, study PRJNA606508) | bioreactor metagenome | isolation source: A lab-scale SPAN reactor treating ammonium-rich wastewater day 1 | place: Ireland: Galway | collected 2017-01-16 | reverse complement strand
GCCTCGCCCCGGCCTCGGACAATGCCAGCGACTACTCGTTGTTTTCCGACTTCTTGCGCGGGCGATCCAGCTTCGTGATGGGCGCGGGCAGCAACAGGCCGCCGGGGTGGTGCTTGGCGGCCGCCAGGCGCGCGTCCTCGGGGCTGAGGCCCCAGTTGTCGAAGATGAAGACGCAGGCAGCAATCACCGTGGCCCAGTGCCCGTCCTTGGGCCCCTCCGCCGACTGGGTGATGTTGCGTGTGGCCACCATGTGCCCGCCGATTTTCCACTCCTGCTCGCGTTCCTTCCACGCCTTGGAGGAGTCGAAGGGAGCGCCCAGCACCGTCGCCAGCATGGAGGCCGCCAGATCTTCGGCCTTCTCGCCCAACTGCTCGTCGTTCTGGCCGTAGTCGTGCAGCTCGCTCAGGTAGCCAAAGCGCGTGGGGTCCTTGGGGACGGCCACACCCACCGAGGCGGCGATCATGCGGCGGTATTCGTTGGTGCTCTGGCGGCTCATCACGCAAAAGCCGATCTGGCCGTCATGCAACTCCTTGACGCCCTTCTCTTTGCTGATGAGTTTGCAGTGCGGAGGGAAGATCGAGCTGATGGTGACGATGTTCAGCGCCGCAATGCCCGCGTCGCGCAGAGCGTCTTCGAAGCTCGCCAGGTAGTCCTTCGAGATACCCACGCCCTTGGTCAGGAAACACCGGGTGGGAACAAGTTGGTACATGCTCGCCGTCCTTGATGAATGAGTGAGTTGACCGCCGCACCTTTGCAGCGGCGCGGCATTGTAAACACGCGGGCCCGCGACGCAAAAAATCGCTGACTTTTTTGCGGGGCGCCGCGCCTTGACAGTTTCTTGTGGAAAGGCGGCCGATCTTACTTCCAGAAGTGACCCAGTTCCGCCGCCTTCGCCTTCACGAACTCCGGCTCCAGCCGGTAGTAGATTTCCAGGCTCAGCACGTTTATGGCTGTGGCATAGAGACGGCCGCCGCCATGCTGGGCCCAGAACTCGAGGGGGTCGAAGCTGCCGCGCCGTCCCCCGCTCTTGACCTGGTTGTTCAGGAGGGCGTGCTTGAGCCCGATGTTCCACTCACGCCAGCGGTCCTGGCCCTTGGGCTCTTCACGGGCCAGCAGCATCGCCACTGAGCCATAGTACCAGTAGTAAAATGAGCTATTCGTCGCATCCTTCACGCGCGACCAGTCCGGCACGTTCCTGGCCAGTTTGGTCAGTTGCCGGTCCTGCATGGGCGACGCCGCGGGCTCGCCCAGCAGGCGGCGGCACACGTTGCTCACCGCCGTCATGCCCAGGCCGCCCTGACCACTGCGGGGCGAGGCATCGGCGTAGATACCCTCACCATCCTCGCGCGTGGCCTTGCGCAGGAAGGCCGTCAGCAGACGCAGGCTGTCTTCAGGCAGGTCAAAGCCCGCCTCGCGCCCGGCCACGAGGGCCAGCACGCACCAGCCCGTGATCGAGAGGTCGTTGCGTTCCTCCGCGCGGGGCTTTCGGGCCCCCTGCGAGTAATCCCAGCCGCCGCCGGGCCCCTGCTGCGACAGCATGAACAACAGGGCGCGCTTCACGGGCTGGCGCAGGGCCTTGTCGCCGTTGGAAAGATAGAGGTCCGCCAGGGCAAGGCTGGCCAGGGCATGGTCGTACATGTCGGAGCCGGCCGTGAGGCCAAAGCCCCCGTCCTGTGGCCGCTGCTGCAGCAGCAGCCAGTCACGCGCGCCCTTCACGACACGGCCGTAGCGCCGGTCATCCTCAGTGTAGCCGGCCCCCGTATAGGCCAGCAGGCAAAGACCCGTGATGCCAATGTCGCGGTACGTGCCGCCTGGACCCTCGGCCATCTTGTCGTCAAACGTGGGATTCTTGAGGTAATGGACCATGAAGCCGTCGCTGTCCCAGCGGCCGTCGCTGTCCTGCACCGAAGCCAGCCACTGCAACCCCAGCTCGACGGCGTTCTCCGTCTGGGCCGAGCCTCCGTTGCGCCTGAGGCCCGTACCGTGCCTCCCCTGCCCGCGCAGGCCGTGTGAGCCGCCGCCGGGCTGCACGCTTCCCGCTTCGCCCGCCTGGCCGCCGCCCGCGGAATCCACCGAGCCCGCAAGTCGCTCGGCGAGGCTGCGCTTGTCCTGCACGGGTTGCTCGGCGGGCTGCTCCGGCGCGGCATCCGGGCGCGGCTCAGGGGCCGCCTCGCGCCGGGCAACGACGGGGGCCGCCGTTTCCTTCAGGGCATCATTGACGCTGCGGGGCTGGCCGCTTTGGGCGGCGGGTGCTCCCGCCGCCGCGCCGGCTTCTTCAGTGGAGGCTTCGTCGTCGGCGCCCTTGTCCATGCCGACGCTGAGCACATACTCGCCCGCCCCCCGCACCTCACCCGCCATCTGCAACAGGCGCTGGTTGATCAGCAGGGTAAAGAACATCAGGTGCAGGCTGACCGTCAGCAGCAGCGGCGAAAGCCAGTCGCGGTGGCGCCTGGCCCTCTGCGGCATGAACTGGCCCTGGCCGTCAGTCACGCTTGCCTCCGGCCTTTTGGCGCTTGATTTCTTCTTCAATCTGCCGGCGCAGGGCCTCCAGCTCGTCGGGCTTCATGTCGGCCAGCTCGCGCGTGGCCTTGCCCAGCAGCCGCGCCCGTGCCAGGTGGGCGGCGTCGCGCACATCCGGCGAAGGGTCGGATTCGGCCAGCTTGTCGATGTCGCCCAGCGCCGTGGCATCCTCCAGCAGCGAACTGACGCGACAGGCCAGAGCCCTCGTACGGGTGTCGCTGTCACGCAGCAGCGCCCTGACCCAGGGCCGCGTGGCTATCAGTCGCCTCGAGCCCGCCTCAATCAGCCCCTCCCACACAACGGCCAGGTCGCGGCTTTCCAGCTTCCGGATGGTGGGTGCGGCGGCCTCCCGCTCAATGGAGGCCAGTTCTTCCAGCACCGGCGGGGGCACCGAGGGGCGCGGCGGCGCAGGCATCTCCGCGGGCGCCTTGGGCTGCTCCTGTGCCGGGGGCGTGGGCTTGGGGGGCAATGTCTCCTCGGGCGTCAGGGCTTCGCGCGGGCGCTGCCGCGCCGTTTCCTGAGGCTCATTGGAGCGTTGGCTGCTGACTTCGTACAGCTTCTGCTGGGTGGAAATCGCGTACCAGACGGAGAGCGCGAACATGGGCAGCACAATGGCGATCAGCACGATGGGAAGCACCGGCCGTCGCTCTTCTTTGCGGGCCTCCGCCAGATAGGCGGCGCTGCGCGAAGCCGCCCTGGGCGCCTGGGGCCTCCGCGCCGAAGGCAGAGTCGGGGCCGCCGGCGCGGCCGGAAGCACCATGGAGGGCGCGGCGTTGACGGGCGCGGCGCTAACCGTTGCGGGCGCGGCCTGGCGGCAGCGCACACACTCGACATCGTCGCCCAGGCGCGAGGCCCGGCCCTCAATCAGGTCCAGGGCCGTGATGGGAATGCCGCAGCCGCGGCACTTCCAGACTTTCTCGGCGTAGCGGTCCAGGGGGCCGGAGGTCTGGCGCGCAGCACTCTCGCGCGCCGACTTGGCTTTGGTTTCGCAGGCCCGGCAGATGGTCTCGCCGTCGCGCTCGGAGGCTTCGCCTCTAGCCAGCGCGCCCTCAGACAGTGGACGGCCACAGGAATCGCAGAACAGGAGCTGCATAGCGAGCCTTGGGGTCGGCTCAGGGAGACTTCCATAATTGTATGAACGAGCAGCGGGCTAGGGAAGTTCAAGCTTCAGGCAGAACACGCTGCCGCCCGACTTCAGAAACTCCCCCGTTTCAACCTCCATGACCTCAAATCCCCTGCGCTTCAGTTCGGATACCGTGGCGGCGCTGCCGCGCTGGAGCAGGACATGGCGGCCATCAGGGCAATGGGCGTTGCAGGCGAAGTTGGCGGCGTCGGCCTGGCTGATGTCAATGAGCCCCGGAAATGCCGCCTTGAGGCGCTGGCGCGAGGGGGCGTCAAAGGCGGCCTCAATCCACAGGGCGCTTTCGGCGTTGAGGCAGGCCAGGCAGGTGTCGAGGTGGTAGAAGGCCGGGTCCTCCAGCCGCAGGGGAATCACGGGCACATCGGCGATGCGGCTGACTTCGGGCCAGGCGGCTTCGCTGGTGCGCGGGCCAACACCCCCGAACAGCACGCGCTTCGCCGGATGCCAGATGGCGTCTCCCATACCCTCGAAGCTGGAGACGGCCGGCGAAAGTGTGTGCAGGCGCCAGCCGCGCCGCGAGTACCAGCGCTCGTAGTAGGCGACTTCGGGCGCGCGGGTCTGGCTCTTCATGCGCGAGAGAATGACGCCGGGGCGGCCGTGGCTGTCATGAAAGGGAAAGCTCTGGTTGGCGCAGAAGCAGAAGTCGGGAAGGCCGTCGCCCGCCTCAATGACTTCGACGCCGAGGCCGATGGACTCGTAGGCCGCCTTCAGGGCCGCCCACTGAGCCTGGGCCAGGTCGCGGTCGACGCGATTGAGGTTGCCTGACGCGTCCTTCATCCAGGGGTTGATGACCGACTCGACGGTGAAGAAGTCGGGACGGGCCATGAGCACCCGTGACACCGCGCCGCGCGCGGGGGCGGCGGCCAGAACGGCTTTGACTTCAGGAGCGGTAAGTGCCAGTGCCATGGGACTAATCACACCAAAGGCCAAGCCGCGTGCAAGCCTTGGGATTGGAAAGGGTCGGCGCTATAACTCCGCCATGCTCAGCGCCATCAACGCGGCAATCTTTCTCTGGCTATGCGCCGGCATCGCCCTCAAGCGCCGGCGCACCCTGCACGGGGCGATGATGAGCATGGGCTTTGCGTTTGACCTCTCACTGCTGCTTTATGTGGAACTGAGCGCGCGGGCCATTGAGCAGACGGTGGGCAAGCCGCCGGGAGCGATACTGGTGGTGCATGTAGCCCTGGCGACCATCATGCTGTTGCTCTACCCCGTGGTGCTTTACAGCGGAGGCAAGGTGTATGCGGGGGGCGAAGCGCGGCGGCACAAGCGGGTGGCGCTTCCTTTTATGGTGACGCGCCTGCTGGTGGTGATCACGGCATGGATGGTTGCCCACTGAGCCCGGGCCCGGCGAGGGCTGAGGGTCGCTCTGCTGCTACGCCAACCCCCTGGCACTTCGCGGCAGCTACAGCCGCATGAACGTGATAGTAGATGAACCCCAACACACACCACGCAAGGCTCATCGCCATGACTGCCGAATCCCGCAGCCGCCTTTGGGCCATGACCATGGCCAGCGACTCTTCGGTGTAATACGCATGGGCTCTCGCCTCTCGAGATTCTCCGTCGAGTCCAACGCTCCAGAAGACCACTGACTCAGCCTTCACGTAGCGAGTATTTCCCACAACGATTTCGTCCGCGCCCTCCTGTGAGATGAAGGCCGGGGCCCCCTCCATGGTAATGTGAAGGAGCATTGCCGCGGCGGCAGCAAGATTTAACGCCGCGAACGCCAAACCCAGTAGGAGGCGAATTCGCTTCACCTGCGCCGGCAGTGCACGCAAGACGGACCCGATGCTTGCCCAATTCTTGGCGGTAAAACGACGGTCCCGTGCGAACCGAAGCGCGTGCACGAGCAAGGAAATCGCAGCGGCAATCATGGCGGATATCACGGCGGCGCCGGGGAGTTTCATATCCGGTACAGCCCACAGCAAGACCAACATCAAGACGAGCGGAAGGGCCAGCAGAAAGTCCGCGGACCCGTGAATCTCATTCTCGACGCAGATGGCCTGTTCCATGCCATGCATGATACGCCGGTATCTTTTGAAGGCAACGGCAGTGAGTTACAGCCAGCGCCTGAGGAACTCGCGGGCGCGTTGGGCCACCTCAATGGCCCGGTGCTCAAACGTGTAAAGCTCCACGGTGATCCAGCCGTTGTCGTAGTCCGCACCGCTGAGCGCCTTGAAGAACGCATCGAAATCAATGGCGCCGTCGCCCGGCACGAGGTGAAAGTGCACCCGGTCTGAGGAGATGTCTTCGATCTGAATGTGGTGGATTCGGCCGGCAAAGCGGCTGGCGTTTTCCGCGGGATCCTCGCCCACGCAATAGAAGTGGCCCACGTCGAAGTTCAGCCCCAGCCACTTCTCAGCAACCTTGTCGCCCTTGAAGCGCTTCATGAATTCGTCGTACTCGCCGGCTTTCTCAATCAGAAGGCCGGGCTCGGGCTCGATGCACAGGCGCACGCCCGCCTTCTCAGCGTCGGGCAGCACGCTGCGCAAGCCTTCCTCAAACCAGTCCGCCGCCTGTTTGCGCGTGACGCCGGGATCAATGGGCCCGCCGGGCTCCGTTGAAATCGTGGGTGCGCCCAGCTTCGCCGCCAGATGCAGGCATTGGCGCGTGTGCTCAATGCGCAGCTTGCGCCGCTCTGCCTCCTTCTCGCACCAGCTTGGGCGGTGACAGCCTTCGATGCCATAGAGCATGAAGGCGTTGCAGTTGCTGACTTCGAGGCCGCGCTTTTTGAGCTTGGCGCGCCAGCGCTGGATGTCTTCTTCTTTAACCTGCGGCGGAAATGCATGGGGCAAATCGAGCAGAATCTCAATGCCCTGATAGCCGGCGTCAGCGACGAGATCGATGGCCTCGTCGAGGCTGTAGCGTTTCATGGCATTGGAAGCGAATGCGAGTTTGAAGGGCATGACACCACATTAGCCACGGAGAACACGGAGTTCACGGAGTTACGACAACCAACATGCACGATGCTACTCCTCCTCTTCTGCGGCCATTCGTTCCCAATACTTGCTCGTAACAGCAACGATCTCTTCAAAATGCTCCATTGGCGACTTTGAGTCCCAGGGTTCAAAGCAGCTGAATGTAGCCCCGTGATGATTGGTGGATGGCCTTTCGCTTCGTTTGAACGGTCCCGAGATACCTGCCTGCCAGCCCTTCTTCGCACTCCAATGAGGCTCAAAAGTCCTGAATCGAAAGAGATAGTAGTCCATCCATCCATCTTCTTCGTCGTTTGTCTCAATGACTTTCATCAGTTCAATCTCGTCCGGAACCGTATCCAACTCCGTTCCGAACGTGAGCCACCGCACCATGTCGGACTCAGCCAAGTAGCGTTGCTTTCGATACTTGGTCGGAAAAAGGGATTTGCGCTCGCTGCGCTCAAGAAAGTCAAAAAGACGGTTGCGCGACTCCGGAAAGGACGCACAGAGATCTAGAATCCTCGGGTCTACACTCCTGTCGAGTTGTAGCAGCGATTGGGACGCGTAGAGGAGCAACACTGGATCAGTCAATCCAGTCCATCTCTCAAGAGTCGAAGCAACAGCGCCCGCATCCAGATACCCCGCCAGGTCAAGGAGGAGCGCTGCATTTGAACGGAATTTGCGATACTGCTCGGTCCACATCCAGCGAACCCCAGTCGGTTGCTGAAGCGGCGCCAGGGCAGCGTAAACTTCGTCGAGGTGACTGAGAATCTGCGGTATGTAAGGTGCAACGACAGCCTTGGCTAGCAGGCCTTTTGCCAACGCTTCAAAAACCAGATACTCCACATCTCGTCGAATCGTCGGGACGTCGAGGTAATCAAGCAGCGCCGGAAACAATGCCGAGGCCGTTTGCGTGGACTGCAGTTTGAACACCGCGGTCCATAGATCTTCAATCAGGTCCTTTCGTGCATAGCGCCGAACCACTTCTAAATAGGCCTTCGTGCAAAAAGGGTCAGACTGGCGTGCCAAGCAGTTCACCGCAATGCTTCTGCCTCCTTCCGTAAACTTGTCGAACAACTCCACGAGTAACTGAGCGGTTTCGGGACGAAGTCTGTCAAAGAACGTCGTCAACAACTCCTCGCAAGGATCGTCGTAACGCCCCCGATCGGGCCATCTCTGCGCAGCCGCGCGCATAAGTGTAATCTCACCGTCTGCGCTAATGCCCTTCTTTGCCAATGATCGCAATTTGCCCGAAGCCGACCTTCGGTCTTCTTTCTTGTCGCTCTCAAGAAGCCGAATGATCGCCTGTATCTTGCGCTTCTCGAACATGGATGACTTGATCCCGGCGGTTGGCTGTTTGAAGAAATCACACTGATAGGAATCATAGCTGCAACGTACAAGATTTGTCTTCCGGCGCACCCTGATAACGTGCTTCTTGGTGCATAGACCTTTCAGTCCTGCCTATCGTGTCCCTCCCCGCGTCGTTGCCTTTCTCCGTGCGCTCCGTGTTCTCCGTGGCTAACGCCGTGACGGGTATTATCCTCCCGCCATGCGCATCCTTGTTACCGGCGCGGCTGGCTTTGTTGGCTCGCACGTATGCCGCGCTCTTTTGAAGCGATTTGATGAGGTCGTCGGCTTTGACGACTTCAACGACTTCTACCCCCCCGCCATCAAGCGGGCCAACGCGGCTGCCCTCGCCGAGAACCCCAAGTTCACCCAGCTTGAGGGCGACCTGCGCAAGGCCGCCGATGTCGAGGCGGCCTTCGGCGACAAGGGCTTTGACCTCGTCTGCCACCTCGCCGCGCGGGCCGGCGTGCGCCCCAGCCTCGAAGACCCCGGCCTGTATGTCGACGTCAACGTCAAGGGCACCGTCCACGTCCTCGAGGCCATGCGCCGGCGCGGCAACCGCAAGCTGGTGTTCGCCTCCAGCAGCAGTGTCTACGGCGGCAACACCTGGGTGCCGTTTTCCGAGAAGGACCCCGTCGAGAACCCCTGGTCTCCCTATGCCGCCAGCAAGCGCGCAGCCGAGCTGATGCTCAACGTCTATCATCACCTCTACAACGTTGACTGTTTTGCCCTGCGCTTCTTCACCGTATACGGGCCGGGCCAGCGCCCTGACCTCGCCGTGTCGAAGTTCGTTGACCTCATTGAGCGCGGCGAAGAAGTGCCCTTCTTCGGAGACGGCAGCAGCGGCCGCGACTACACCTACATTGACGACATCGTGTCCGGCGTGCTGGCGGCCGTGGACCGCGTCAAAGGCTGCGAGATCATCAACCTCGGCGGCGAGCGCCCCATCACCCTCAAGGAGATGGTCGCCGTGATCGAGGGCGCCGTGGGCAAGTCCGCGAAGCTCAAGAAGCTGCCGCCGCAGCCGGGCGATGTGCCCATCACCTACGCCGACCTGGCCAAGGCACGCCGCCTGCTGGATTACACGCCCAAGGTCAGCTTCGCCGAGGGCGTGCGCCGCTACGTGGCCTGGTACCGCGAACAGAAAAAGGCCAGGGCATGAGGAACTTCCGCACGCTCTGGTTTCTTCCCCTGCTGCTGGTCCTGGCCTTCCAGCACCTGCCCCTGGCGCAGCCGGCCGCGGGCAAGCTGCGCAGCACGGAAACGGACCACTACCTGTTCCAGTCCGACTGTGAGCCTGGCGTCCACGATGAATACGCCCGCGTGATCGAGGCCGCCTGGCAGCCCCTGAAGGAGTTTTTCGGCGCCGAGCCCAGGCTCAAGAAGGGCGAGCGCCTCAAGGTCTACTTCTTTGAGAAGGAGCCCGACTGGGCCGAACAGATCCGCAAGGACGGCGCCGCGGTGCCTTCCGGCGCGGGCGGCTATTACTGGCCCACCAGCAGGTCCGTCTACCTGTGGCGCCAGCCCACGGTCTACTACTCGCGTCAACTGCTGATTCACGAGGTCATCCACCAATTCCACTTCCTGGCCCGCTGCAACAACACGGGCCCCAAGGACACCTGGTACACCGAGGGCATCGCCGAGTATCTCTCGCGCCACATGTGGGACGGCCAGACGCTGACCCTGGGCGCCCTGCCCCTGATCTCGCAGGAGAACTACGCCGAGCAGGCCCTGCAGATTTTCGGCGAGAAGGACTACGACTTCAAAGCCTTCGTGTTCTCCGAGCGCCAGTCTGCGCGGCCCGAACAATGGGCCTTCGTGCGCTACCTGCACCATGCCGAGAAGGGCGCCCTCAAGAAGAAGTGGGACCAGATTGCGCGGCGCCTCGACCAGGGCGAGTCCTCGCGCAACATCTTCAAATCAGTCTTCGGCGACCCCAAGGCTCTGGGCTCCAGGGTTCACGAGTGGCTCAAGACCGAGCAGGAACCCTTCAAGCCCGTGTTCCTCGAGTGGGAGGGCGTGGCGCCGGGCGTGCTCAAAGGCTGGTCCGGCGTTACCACCCTGTGCCGCACCAGCCTCGACACAACCTCGCTCTCGGCCTCGCTGCACATCCCCAAGGGAGACTGGATCGGCGGCCTGCTGCTGCACTTTGAAAGCACCTCCGATTACACCGTCGCGCTGGTCAAGAGCGGCGGCAGCGTCAGCATCAACCGCCGCGTCCAGGACAGCTGGAAGGTCCTGCACAGCGCCGCGGCCCCCGCGCGCCAGGACCCGGCTTGCCTCAGCCTCAAGGCCGAGCGCGGCGAAGGGGGCGTGACCTTCACGGTAGACGGCGTCAGCTTCGGGCCCTTTGATCTGCCGGGGCGCAAGCTGGGCCTTTGCCTCGAGAACTGCAACCTGACGTTTTCCGACGTCACCTGGAAGTAGCCCGGCCGCATGAGACTTCTCGTCGAGATCAGCCAGGGGCTGGGCAACTGCATCCAGGGGACACCCCTGGTTCATGCCCTGTGGCTCATGGGCCACGAGATCGACCTATTCGTCAACCGCGACCCCAAGGACGCGCAGGCCGCCGCGCCGCTGTGGCAGGGCTGGCCGCTGGTGGGCCGCGTGTTCACGCACCGCGAGCAGTTCAAGGTCTCCGACTACGACTTCGGCCTGACCTGCTACGGGCGGCGGCTGATGCAGCGCCTGTTCGCGCCCGGCCAGGCCCTGTGCGTGATGCAGAGCGCCGTGCGCCGCCAGAGCGAGAGCGAGGCCAACGTCGAACTGGCGCGCTTTCTGGGCTACTCCGGTGACACCCCCAAGAGCTTCATCCAGCGCAGCGAGCGCCGCTTCGAGCTTCCGCCCAAAAGCGTCACCATCCACGCCGGCTGCTCGCCGTGGGCCCTTGAAAAACGCTGGCCCCACTGGGCCGAAATCTGCGCGCGGCTGAAGTCCGAGGGCTTTCACGTCGTCATCGTGGGCACCGAAAGCGACCGCAGCGCCGAGCGCTGGGAAGACGCCTACGACTGCCGCTTCAACCTGCCCCTGCTTGATATCGCCGCGCTGCTGGACGAGGCGACGGCCCACTTCGGCAACGACTCCGGCGTGGGCCACCTGGCCGCCGCCCGTGGCCTGCCGGGCCTGGTGCTATTTGGTCCCACGAATCCCGTGAAGAACGCGCCCAACTCGCGCGTGCTCAGGGCGCTGGCCGCTTTGCGCCTTCAAGGCGAGGAGCACGAGCAGGAGGCTGAAAGGCCCGTACCCATCGCGCGGCTGACGGTCGAGGAAGTCTGGGCGGCGGCGCGTGCCGTGCTGGAAGACCCGCGCCGCGACCCCGAGCGCCAGCTGCCGCCGCGGGTGGCGGATTCGCCGCCTGAGCGCTGGCAGGAGTACATCCGCATGACGCAGGCCCAGCGCGAAGCCGACGGCATCACGGAAATCGCCAACCTGCCGCCGGGCTTCACGCCCTCCATCAGCGTGGTGATTCCCGCCTACAACCGCAAAGAGGCCGCCCTGCGCGCCGTGAACTCCGTGCTGGCACAGAGCGAGAAGAACGTCGAGGTGCTGCTCGTCGATGACGGCAGCACCGACGGCACGAAGGAGGCCTTTGCGCAGCCGCCCGGGCGCGTGCGCTACCTGCTGAAGCCCAACGGCGGCGCGTCGAGTGCGCGCAATGTGGGGCTGCGCCGCGCCCGCGGCGAATGGATCGCCCTGCTCGACAGCGACGATGAATGGCTGCCCGGCAAGCTGGAGCGCCAGCTCGCCCTTGGCGGCGACGCCCGCGCCAGCCGCCACGTTCACGTCAACACCGACGGCTCGCGCCAGGACAAGCCGGAGGACCTGCCCGGCCGCGACATCTTCGGTGACCTCTACTGGAAGCTCTCCCTCAAGACCAGCACCCTGATCTTCCGCCGCGAGCTGCTGGATAAGGCCGGCCTGTTCAACGAGCGCTTCCCCATCAGCAACGACTGGGATTTCTTCCTGCGTCTGGCCCGCGCCGCACAGCGCTTTGAAGTCGCGCCCGAGCCCCTGGCGGTGATCCATCGCAGCGAGAACTCCATCTCGCGCGGCAACCGCTACCATGCGCTGGAGCACGCCTACACCCGCATCTGCACGCTCAACGCCCTGCTCTGGGGAAGCGAGCTGGTGTCGCCCCGGGCCATGATCCGCCGCGCCGGCGCCAAGCAGCTTGAACTTTCACGCGCCAAGCTGGCCGAAGGCGGGAAAAAGGCCAGGCACAAGGCCAAGGCCCACGCCCGTGATGCCATGCGCGCGGGCTTCTGGCTCCAGGGCGTGTTGCGCTATCTGCGCGCCCTGCTCTGAGCGCCGGCGCAATTCGGCAATCACGATTCGACATTGCCTGACGCCGTTCCTACTATCCCGCCTGTGGAAACCCAGCCCTCAACCTCGCCCGGGGCCGCTTTTGCTCAGGGGCCCGTCAAGGCCACAAGGGTGGCCGAAATTCCCGACGGCAAGCGCCGCGAAAAGCGCCTGGAACGCCTGCGGCTTCAGGGTTTCTGGCCCGTCTACGGCGCCGCCTGCGCGCTGGCCTGCACCGCACCCCTGGCCGAGCCGCACGTCGCACTGATAGGCCTGCGTGTCTTTGGCCTGGCGCTGATGCTGCTGGGCCTGGCCATGCGGCTGTGGTCCTTTGGCTATCTGCTCAAACGGGCCGAACTGGCCACCGCGGGCCCCTACGGCCGCACGCGCAACCCCCTCTACGTGGGCACCTGGCTGATAGGCTGCGGCCTCATGCTCAACGCCGCCTGGCCCGCCAACCTGGGGCTCCTGGCCCTTTACAACCTGCTCTTCTACTACATCTATCGCGCGCAGATCGGCATTGAAGAAGAGATGCTGCGCAGCATCTTCGGCGAAGTCTATGACGAGTACTGCCGCAACGTGCCGCGCTTCTTCCCGCGCCTGAGCACCTGGAAAGTCGGCGACGTCAGCGAGTTCTCGCTCACCCGGGCGCTCAAGAACAAGATGCTGCAGCCCGTGGCGGGACTGCTGGTCCTGCTGTCCCTGCAGGTGCTGAGCTGGGGCCTTCTGTGGCCCATGTTGCGCGGCCAGCCGGCGGCCGCCGCCTGGGAGAATCTGGTCCGGGGCGCCTTTGTGGGGCTGCCATGAAGCCACGCCTGGCCGGCCCTTTGGAAGTCGCCTGTTTTGACATGGACGGGACCCTGCTCAACAGCGGGGTGTTCGGCGTGCGGGCCATTACCTCGGCCTTTGAGTCCTTGATCGCCGCCGGCCGCCTGCCCGGCCTGAAGCAGCCGCCCGCGCCGGAATTGATCAAGGCCCAGATCGGCAAACCGCCCTCCCTGTTCTATCGCGACCTGCTGCCCGCCGCCCTGCAGGAGCGCGCCCACGAACTCCATGCCCAGACCACGCGCAACGAACTCGCGGCCTTGGCTGACGGCTCCGGCGGCCTCTTCGATGGCACCCTCGACGTGCTTGACACCCTCAAGCAGCGCGGGCTGATGCTCATGCTGGTCAGTAATTGCAGCCAGGCCTACCTCGACGGCGTCGTGGCTACCTTCCAGCTCACACGCTGGCTCGACTACGCCCAGTGCGTCGGCGACCACCCCGAGGCGGGCCGCAACAAAGTCAGCCTCGTCGGGGCAGGCCTGCGCCTGCTGAATGTGCGTCAGGGCGTGATGGTAGGCGACCGCATCCACGACGGCGAAGCCGCCTTGGCCAATGGCCTGAGCTTCATCGGCTGCACCTACGGTTACGGCATGAGCGATGAGTTCAAGGATGCCGCGGCACTGATTGACGACATCCGCCAGCTGCCCGGCCTCCTTTTCAGCGCGTGAGCCAGGCCGCGCCCAGGGCCGCCAGCATGGCCATCAGGGCCAGCCACGAGGTCAGCTCAAGACTCCGGCGCTGCGTCTTCTCCTCAACGGCCAGGTTGCCCCCGGGCTCAAAAGGCGCGGCCAGGGCCGCCCGCTCGCTGGGCAGGCGCAACTCGCCCACAGGCGCGTAGTGAGCCTGGCGGCTCGGGCGCTCGCCCAGGACCACGCCCAGCGCGTTGTCCAGCAGCAGGGCCGCCGCCGCCGGGGGAGACCCGGCAAAGGGATCGGCGGCAAAGGTCAGCACACGCTGGTCGGGGGAAACCGCCACCAGGTCGCCCAGCCGCCGGCCTCCGCGCTGAGCCGAAACCAGGGCCACGCGTTCCTCCGAGGGTTCCAGCAGCCGCCCCCCGGCGAGCCAGTCCAGCGAGGCCAGGGGCAGATCCTCAAACAGGGCGTGGCCCGCGCGAAAGGACACCTGGGCACCCGAGAGGTCGGCAGGCGCGCCCCGCATCAGTTCCAGGCGCCGCGGGGCCTCGGTGTCCAACCCGAGTTCCGGGCTGGCCGAGCGCTCAAAGCGTGCGTTGGCCAGCAGTGCCTCGATCAGGGCGCGGTGATGGTCGCCCTTCCACTGGCCGCCGACTGCCAGCCTCCGGCGCGGCGTTTCACGCAGCACCAGGGGCGCTATGCCCAAGGCCTCAATGCGGACCTCGCTTTCCTTGGCGTCATACTCGCGCACAGCATTGCCCCCCGAAAAGCGCGCCGAGGCCAGGCTCGCGCCTTCCACCGACGGCGGCCCCAGGCCCGAAGAGTGCAGCAGCACCTTGCGGCCCCGCACCTCCAAGCGGTAGGGAACGCCTTGGCGCTGCGCGGTCACGCGCGGCAAGACCAGGCCCATGGCCTTGGCCGCGGCCACGGGCTCGCACAGCAGCAGCATGCGGGCCTGCGCGCTCGCGCTTCGCTGCTGGAACTGGGCCAGTTCTTCCTGGATGTCCCCCGGGGCCAGCTCGCGCGCCACCCCCGGCAGGCGCGGCTCTTGAAGCTTTCCGCCGAAGTAGAACTCCAGCCGCGCCCCGGGTGCCGCCGCTTCAGCCCGGGCGCAGGCCTCCGCGAGCAGGGGCTCTGTGGCGCTTCCTGGCGCCGACAACCGCTCGATGTAGACGGCGACGACCACTTCGGGCGCAAACTCCAGGGCCTGCACGGGCCTGGCCGCGCCCACAGCCGCGACCAGCAAGGCGCCCCCCACCAGCCACAGCAGGGTGTCGGCCCGGGGCTTGCGCTTGCGCGCCTGGGGCCGCGCGGCCACGCGCCGCCAGATGAAGAGAGTGCCGACGTCGTGGCGTGTGGCGCCGCGCTGCAAAAGCGCAAGCCAACCCAGCACGCCCAGGGCGGCCAGCAGCAGAAGGGCCAGGGGCTGCAGCAGACTCATGGCGCGGCTCCCGCCTGCAGGGCGCCGGTGAAGAGCGAGCGCAGGTCGCTGTTGCTGGGCGCCAGGGCGTAAGTCCAGCCATGGCGCAAGGCCAGCGCCTCCATCTGCTCCAGGTGCCGCTCCAGCTCGGCGCGATAGGCCGCAAGGCTTGACGCGTCAAGCTCCAAGCGCAGGGTCTCGTCTTCTTCGAGGCCGTGCAGGTCCAGCGTTCCGCGCTGAGAGGGCGCCAGTTCCTGGGGCGCCAGCACCTGCACCAGAGTCACGGCGCAGCGCCGCCGGGCCAGCGCGGCCAGGGGCTCGATGGCGGCCAGCGGCTCCAGGAAGTCCGAGATCACCCAGAGATCGGAGGGGGCGCGCGCCACGGCCGCCGCCGCCAGGATGCGCCTGGCCAGCGTCGAGCCCGCCTGGGGTTCGGCGGCCCGCAGCACGTCCAGCCAGCGCGCAAAGCGCGAGGCGCCCTCGAGCTGCACGCCTCCGCACAGCGATGTGGTACCGCCCGACTTCAGGGCCAGAAACCCGGCCGCCGCAGCGGCCCGCCGCGCAAAGCGCTCCTTGGGCGGATCTCCCGCAGCCATGGAGCGCGAGTCATCCAGCAGCAGGGTCAGGTGCTCCTTGCGCTCGCGCTCGAACTCGCGCACAAACAGCCGGCCCAGGCGGCCATACGCGTTCCAGTCCAGGCGGCGCACGTCGTCGCCCAGCGTGTAGGGCCGGTGGCCGCGGAACTCCGTCTGGCCCGCGCTGCGCCCGCTGCGCGTCAGGCCCTCGCCCGTACTGCCGCGCAGGCGCAGCACGGCTTCGTGCAGGGCCTCCAGCTCGCGCAAGAACGTGGCGTCGAAGAGTGCCGTCATCAGGTGAGAGTCCCGCGGCGCAGGCCTTTCTGCCCGCAAATCATCGCTTGCGGTCCTGCCTCCAGATCTCCCAGGTCAGCGCCACGCCGCCCCCCGCGGCCATCAAGAACAGCAGGACCGCCAGCCCCGGGTAGCCGAAGATCGTGAACTCCGTGCGGATGTTCATGAGCATGGCCGCGCCGATGATCAAAGCGGCGATCACGAGGCCCTGGGTGACGCGGTTGGCCACCTTCTGCATGCCCTCCATCAGCCGCTGTTCGTCGATACTGCGGACCTTGAGCTCGAAGCGGTTGTTGGACACGCGATCCAGAATCTTGTTCACGCGGCTTGGCAGCGTCTGGATGAACTCGTTGACCTCCAGGGCCCGCGCAAAGCTGTTGGCCCCGCTCACGCTGCGCTTGAGCTGGGCCAGCAGCAGGCGTGTGGCGCCGCTGCGGATGCTGGCATAGGGGTCGAACTGGGGCGCCAGCGCGCGCCCGATCTGGTCCAGGTTCATCAGCGTCTTGCCCAGAATCGTCAGTTCGCGCGGCACGCGCAGGCCGGCGTCTCCCGCCTCCTGGGCGACGCGCAGGACCACGGTGCCGATGTCAGCCTCCTGCACGCTGCCGCCCGCGTGCTGGACCGACACAAGGTCGCAGACGGCGCGGCGCAGTTTGCCCTCATTGAAACTATCCTTGGGCTGGCCGATGCGCTCGGCCAGGTCCGCGGCCTCCTCGCCCCGGCCCTCGCCCACGGCCAGCAGCAGGCGCAGGAGCAGCTCGCGCATGGGCGGGGCCAGGCGCCCCACCATGCCCAGGTCCAGCAGCGCCACCTTGCCCTGCGGCGTAAGCAGCACGTTGCCGGGGTGCGGATCGGCGTGGAAGAAGCCGTCGAGGCAGATCTGCTGGATGTAGGCCTGGAGCAGTTCCTCGGCCAGGGACGCGCCGCCCGCAGCCTCAAGCTCTTCGCGGCTTGCCGCCGTAATCTTCCGGCCGTCGATGAACTCCATGGTCAGCACGCGGGAGGTACAGAGGTCATCGATGGGCGCGGGCACCACAATGCGCGGATACTCGCGCAGGTTGGCGGCCAGCACGCGCAGGTTCTCGGCCTCCTCCTCATAGTCCAGCTCGCGCATGAGCGAACGGCGCAGGTCCTCCACGATGCGCCGGACCTCATAGCGCCGCGCGATCTCCGTCAGCGCCTCAAGCACGCCAGCAACCTCCGCCAGCACCTCGAGGTCCTCGGCCAGCCGCGCCTTGATGTTGGGCCGCTGGATCTTCACGGCCACGACGCGGCCGTCGGCCAGGGTCGCCTTGTGCACCTGGCCCAGGGAGGCCGCGGCCAGGGGCTTGGGTTCGAAGGTAAGGTAGGCCTGGGCCACGCGCTGGCCGAACTCCTCGAAGATGGTGCGCTCAACCTCTTCGTAGGCAAAGGGGCCGACCTTGTCCTGCAGGTCGGCCAGGGCATCGAGGTAGCGCAGGGGCACGATGTCGGCCCGCGTGGAAAGCGTCTGGCCCAGTTTGACGAAGGTGGGCCCCATGCGCTCGAGGTCTTCGGCCAGTTCGTGCGGCTCGGGGTGGGCCTTGCGCGTCAGGATATTGCCCTCGCCCAAGATGGCCTCGAGGCCCGAGGCATGCACGGCCTCAGATAGCCCGAACTTGGCCAGCAGCTGCGCGATTTCGCGGTAGCGCTTGAGGTGCTGCGGCTTGAAGGAGAGCTTCATGGCGCTGTTCTATCGGATTGGCGCTTTTTGCGCCAGCGCCGTAAGGCCCGCCGGGCTTGAGCCACTAAGTCTTGCCATCCACGGAGACATGCCATGCGCAAAACACTGGTTCTGGCGCTGTTGAGCCTGCTGGCGCTGGCGTCGCTCTCAGCGACGGGCCAGAACGCCCGGGCCGACGCCAGGCTGCAGTGGTTTGACAAGCTCGAAGACGGCATCGCCGAGGCCAAGAAGACCGGCAAGCCCATCTTCCTTGAGCTGCGGTGAGATACGTGAGGCGACTGCAAGTCGTTCGACCAACAGGTTGTTGGCGCCACGGGAAGACTCAACGAACTGATGCAGAACTACGTGCTCGTGCGGCTGGAGCGCATCGAGACGCTGGACATCGGCCACTACGACTTTGACCCGCAGGTCACGGTCTTCTTCTTCATCCTCAACGCCGAAGAGCAGATCTACCTGCGCTACGGCGGCCGCGACGACACCGGCGCGGACTCCCACCAGAACATCCCCTCCCTCGAACTCGCGCTGAGCCGCGGCCTCGATCAGCACAAGCTCTGGCAGGACAAGAAGCTGCCCGCGCCAAGGCGCGAAGCCCCGCGCTTCGTGAAGGACTATCCGGAAATCGCCTCGGGCCCGCTCAAGAACGGCAACTGCGTCCACTGCCACGCGATTGGTTCGGCCCAGACGGCGGAACTGATGAAGGCCGGCAAGTTCGACAAGAAAGTGGACCCCTGGGTCTACCCCGACATCCGCAAGCTTGGCATCACGCTGGACGCCGAGAAGGGCACCGTGGTCAAGGAAGTAGCGGGAGCGGCCAGGAAGGCGGGTTTCCAGCCGGGCGATGAAATCACCCACCTCGCCGGCAAGCCCGTGCTGACGTTTGCCGACCTGCAATACCAGCTCAACAAAGTGCCGCACGCCGCCGCCAGAATCGAGTTCAAGGTCAGGCGCGGCGAGGCCGCCCAGACCCTCAAGCTCTCGCCCGAGAAGCACTGGCGCGTGACACAGATTGAACGGCGCGGCAGTGCCCAGCGCATGGAGCCCTTCCCCGAGTTCTGGGCCAAGCCCTTGAGCGAAGCCGACAAGAAGAAGGCCGGGCTCAGGCCCGGGGGATTCGCCGCCGAGGTCACCAAGTTCTGGGTCAAGACCAACGCCCAGGCCGCCGGCCTGCAGGTGGGAGACATCGTGTTCGCCGTGGACGGCGTCGAGGAAGACGAGCTGACCGACTCCGTTACCCTTCACATCAAGCTGAACAGGAAGGCCGGAGACACCGTCAAGCTGGGCATCCTGCGCAAGGGCAACATCCAGGAACTGAGCTTCAAGCTCAAGGCGCGGCCGTGGTAGGCGGCCGTGCCCGGGTGCCCGGTGAAATTGCAATGCTTGAATCCTGAACAATCCGGGGCTGGGCGGCATTACACTGCTCTCACGGATTCAGGTGCGCCATGAACACCCGCGCTACGCTGGCGTTGGCCTTGGTGGTGGGCTCTGTCCTGTGCGCCGTCTGGGCGGTTGACGCGTCAAGGGCTCACGCCCAGGCTGCCCCCGCTTCGCTTGACATCGCAGGACTGGTGGATCGCCACCTCGAAGAGGCCTGGCGCCGCGACGCCATCTCCCCCGCCCCGCCAAGCTCCGACAGCGAGTTCTTGCGCCGCGTCTACCTTGATGTCGTGGGTGAGCCCCCCACCCGCGCGCAGGCAAGCGCCTTCCTGGCCGACACCGCGCCCAACAAGCGCGCGAGGCTCATTGACCGCCTGCTCGAAGATCCCCGCTTTGGCGAACACCTGGCCGACCGCTGGACGGCCATCCTCGCGCGCCGCGGCGGTGACGAAGCCCAGACCGGCGGGCGCGACCTGCTGGCCGTCTGGCTGGCGGCCCAGTTCAACGCCAATACGGGCTTTGCCCGCATCATGGAGCAACTGATTACGGCCACGGGCCCCATCTCGGAGAACCCGGCCGCCGCCTACTACGTGCTCATGGGCCAGCCGCGCCCGGCCACGGCCGACATGGCGGGCCAGACGCTCAAGCACTTCGCCGGCATCCAGATTCAGTGCGCCCAGTGCCACGACCACCCCTACCAGCCGGCCTGGACGCAGGAGACCTTCGGCGGCATTGCGGGCTTCTTCAACGCGCTGGACATCCGCTACGACTTCACCGTCCAGCCGTTGAACCCGACGATCTCCGACCAGCCCCTGCCCGCGCCCAAGCTGCTCGAAGCCTACCTCAAGAACCGCGCCCTGGACGCCGAAGCCCGCAACCGCGCTGAGGAAATGCTGCGCTACCGCCAGCCCCGCCTGCCCGGCGACAAGCCCGTCAAGACCCAGGCCGTGGAGTTCTACCGGCCCATGCTTTACCGCTGGCTGGTGGCACCTGAAAACCGCACGGCGCGCCAGTATCTGGCCAACCGCTTCTGGAGCTTCCTGTTCGGCACGGCGTTTGTGTCGCCCGTCGATGACTTCAACGCCTTCAACAAGCCGGCCCACCCGGCCCTGCTCGAGGCTCTGGCCGATGCCTTCGCCGCGCGGGGCTATGATGTCAAGGCTCTCTATCGCGGCCTGCTGAACTCGCGCGCCTACCAGCTTTCGAGCGCGGGCAGGCCCGCCAATGCCCAGCCCTGGCACTTTGCGTCCTACCCTGTGCGCCAGCTGACGCCCGAGCAGTTCTTCGCCTCCTTCTTCGTGCTCGCCCCCGGCGATGCGTTCGTGCGCAGCTTCGAGCGCCAGACGCAAGGGCCCCTGGCCCGCCTGCGCCAGTACGCTGATTTCATCGAGCAGCAGCGCAAGCAGAACCCCGACGGCAACTATCCGCGCTTTGACCGCGAGCTGCTGGCGCGCTACGAGAAGCTGCTGGCACCCATGGGTCCCCGCTGGCAGATCCGCCGCGCGCTCGCCCAGCGCTACACCACGCGCACCATGGACGACGAACAGACCGAGAGCGAATCCTTCAGCCTGTCCATCGACCAGGCTCTCGAGGTGCTGAACGGAGACGTCACAAGACGCCTCGGCGGCTCGCTCAACGGCACGCTGCTGTTCGAGGTGCTGCGCGACGAGAAAGAAGACTCCGCGCGCCTCGATCAGCTCTGGCTCGCGGTATTGACACGTCAACCCTCTGACCGCGAGCGCCGCCTGGCGCTGGACTTTCTGGTCCAGGAGCGCAAGGAGGGCCGCCGCGACGCCGCGCTTTACGAAGACCTGTTCTTCGCGCTGGTCAGCACCACCGAATTCGCCACCAACAAATGAGCGGGGGCGCCCGCAGGCGCCCCCCGCTGCCGCCGGTCATTGCGCCTTTACTTCATCAATTCCAGCGCGCGCTTGACCTCCGCGTGCTGCGACACCGTGCCCCGCACCAGCAGGCGGTTCTGGCCCGGCACCACCCCGATGTCCGCGCCGTCCTGCCCCCGCTGCTGCGGCGCAGCCGGCGGCTTGAGCAGGGCGCGCAGCGCGGCCGCCACGTCGTCGGCCTTCTGGCCCTCGGGCAATTCGTAGGACTCCAGCGTGCGTTCTGACGACGGCGCGACGTCCAGCGCCTCGCACAGCCGCGCCAGCTGCCGCACGCGCTCGGCGCGGTCGGTGATTGCCACGGCGTTGGTGCCGGAGACGGGGTTCATGATGCCGCCTTGACGCGTCAATAGATTCTGGAGTGCTGCGCGCAGGGCGTTGGCGTCGGCGTGGCGCAGGACGGCATACCAGGTGACCCACTCGCCGCCCTGGGTCTTCTGAAGTTCGGCGCGGTCGACCACGGTCGCGCTGGAGCAGGCCTCGGACATCGGCACCACCTGGGGACGGCCGGCAGAAAGTCCGACCAGGGCAAAGCGGGCCTGGGCCAGCATGTCGGCCACGAACTCGGTCAGGCGCGGCCCGCTGAAGGTCACGCCTGCGTCCGGAGCGAAATAGCTGACGTTGTACTTGAGCTGCTGGGGCACGACAGCCAGCGGCTGGCCCGTGGCCTGCACCCACAGGCGAAGCAGTTCGTCAAGGGACACTTCAACGGCGCCGCGCAGCTTCCAGGCGGGTTTGCCGTCGACCTCCGTCACAAGGAAAGGCACCTGCTCTTCAAGCTGCACGCGTTTGGCGGCTTGGGCGCTTTCGGCTGTGACGCGGGGCAGCTTGACCTCGGGCGCGGCCTGGGCCGCCAGGGGCGCGCAGAACAGGACACAGAGCGCAAATCGGAACATGGCAATTCTCCTCCGGACGCGGGCATGCCGCGCCGAAACCGGGACAGACTGGAAAGGGAAGGAACCGGGGCAAACCTCGCGCGAGGATTCTCCCGCCTGTGGGGCTGTTGAAAAAGCGGCATCCGGCCACTTTTTCAACCCGGTCGGGCCGAAGTGAATTCGTCCCGACCTCCATTTCAAGCGGCTTCCAGCCGCCTGAAATACGCAAGCCATCCATGGCTTGCACAAGCAGGCCCTATTTCAACGGCCTGCCAGTGAAACGCCGCGTGACACGCGGCGTTGGAGAAAGGCCGAAAAAAGGACGCGGCTGCTTCACTTCATGAGTTCGAGCGCGGCTTTGACTTCGTCGTGGGTGGCTTTGTTGGCCTTGACGATAACGGCATCGGCGCCGGGTACGACTGCGGCGGAAATCTGGCCACCGAACAGCTTCTCCAGGCTCTCGACGAACTGCTCCGGCGACTTGGGCACGTCGTAGCGGCGCGCCGACACTTTGCTTTGAGCGGTGATTTCCTCGGCCTTGGCCACCAGTTGCTTGAAAAGCTCATCGCAAAGCACAAGCTGCTCGGGCGTGGCACGCACCACCACGGTGGTTTCATTCACCGCTGCCGCGGGCGGCGTGGGCTGGTTGTAGCGTTCACCAATGATGGTCGCGAAGCCCGCAGCCGCGCTGGCCGCGTTGATGCCCGCAGGCAGCGTGTATGTCTTGGCGGTGCGGCGCGCGCCTTCGGCCTCCATGGCCTCAATCGCGTTGATAATGCGTTGAAGGCGATCGGCACGATCACAGACAATCAATGTTGGCGGAACAATATTAGGATTTACGCTGCCGCCAGCGCGAGACATCACGTTTTGCAGCACCGCACGCATCGAGTTGGCATCGCCGTGGCGGATGGGCATCTGCACCGCAATCCACTTCCAGCCGGGGGTTTTGCGAGCTGTGGCCACGTCCACAACGGGCGCGTGCGTGATGGCTTCAGTGGCCTGCACGATGCTGTAGCGGTTCTCCGAAATCTCGACGACCACCAGCCTGAACTGCTCGAGCGCGTCGGAAACAAGGTAGGCAAACCGACTGGAGGGAATCTCTGTGCCGGACGAGGGCCCAACGAGGGTGACCTTGCAACTCGCGATCTGGGTCGGCTGGTACATCACGTTTACCTTTTCGTACTCGCACCACCACCTGATCATTTCCTCGACAGAAATGTTGCGCGTTTCACCCAGGAGCCTGAGCGCTGCCTCTCCGCCGTCTTTGGCCTCCGGCTTGACGGCAGGCTTATCCTGCGCCGAAGACGTCATGCCCAGCACGAGCAGCAGCACACTTGAAAGCAACACGCGGGTTTTCATGGGCACGCCTATTTCAAGAGTTCGATGAACGTCGCTACTTGGTCGTGAACTTCGGGCAAGGCGCGAACTGCCAGCGCCTTCTTTCCGGGGATGGCAACAATCGTCAGCTTGGGCGTGCGCGCGACATCAAACAGTTTTTCCAGCGCGGCCATTACGTCCGCGCTGTCGGCGTTCTCGGGCAGATCGTAGCGGCGCACTTCCCACTTCGGCGAGTCCAGCGCCGGGGGCGCGGCCTTGGACTCACCGGCAAGTTCCTTGAGCACACCGGGCACCAGCGCCTGGATCTCGGGCACAGCCCAGACAAGCAGTAGCCGCGTGTTGGCAATGGCCGAGACTGCGTTCTGAGGCACAAACAAATCCTTGGGAACCAGCTCGTCGAGTGCCTTCGCGACGTTAGCGGGCTCGATGAGCGAGGCAGATTCGTAAATCCTGATTTCGCGCAGCGCTGCTTGGCGGTCGATTTCCTCGAATGAGGGAATCAACTCGCGCAGTTTGCCCGCCCGATCGCACACCAACACAATCCCCGGCACGCGCGACATGTTCATCACTTCCCAGCGCATTGGATTGGTCGCGCCGGCCCGCTGCAGAACAAGCGACGGAAAAGCCGTGCGCCAACACAAGTTCACCACACGATGTTCCGGCACGGCATTCAGCTTGGCTGCATCCAAGATGGGCGCGTAGGTCATTGCCTCCGTGGACTGGACAAGGTGGAACCGCCCCGCCGAAAGCTCTACCAGGTACAGCCTGAAGTGCCAAAGCGCGTCAGCCAGCAGCCCTTCGATGCCGTCGGTGTCGTAGGTCTTGCCTTCTTCCGGCGCGGCTATCGTGACTATGAAGGACGCCACCTGCGAAGGCTGGTACATGACCTGATTGCCGCTGGCCTCTGTCCAGGCGCGCAGCAGTGACAGCACAGTCAGTTCGCGCTCGCCCGCGAGCTTGAGCGCCTTCTTGCCGTTTTCTTCTTCGAGCTTGAGGACTTCGTCCTTCTTCTGAATCGGCTCAAACGATGGCGCCTCGGCTTGCGTGATGAACGCCAGCGAAAGCAGGGCAAGGCAGGTAAGAAAGACACGGCGCACGTTGGGTTAACGATACTGACATCATCCGCGTTTGCGAATAGTTGATGGTTCAATTTGCGCATACCGCGTGACTTGAACCTCCAAGCCCGGGCGGCCTGGCCGAAATCTGCAGAGGCGCTTGGAATTGCAGTTCCAAGCCACCCGCAATGCCTGAATTTGTCAAAGAGCTCCTGATTCGCGGCGCGGGCACCCGGGGCCCCGGCTCGCCGCGCGGTTCAGGACACCGCCACCGGCGCAGGCGTGGCGTTCACGCTCCGTTTGGGTGCGGGCGCGCTTGCGAGTTCCTGCCGGCTTTGGCGCGGCTCGACCTTCACCTCCGCCGGGGGGGGCATCGGCGGCACTTCCTCGCAGGCCAGAGGCATGTCGCACTGGCCCTGCTCCACGGCCTCCATGGCGCGGCGCGCGCGCTTGAGGAACATCTCGCGTGCCTCAACGCCCCCCACGGAAGCCTCCAAAACGCGCAGCATCAGATCGCGCCGCTCCTCCATGGCCTGCGTCAGCGCCTTGGAACAACGCAGCACCTCGTTGATGCTGACCACGCCGCGCGCAGGCCGCATGCGATGTTCGGGGTCCTGTTCGCGGCGCGCCCAGGCCTCGCGCTCCAGCGCCATGGAGCGCGGCAAAGATTCGCGGGCCGCCTTCATCACCTCCGTGAAGTAGGCGATGCGCCGGTCAATTTCGGCGCCGCCGAACTCGATGTAGAGCGCAAACAGCCGCGGGTCGCGGTTGCAAAGCGACATGGCCTGCAGGGGCGACATCCGCGAGGGCTGCTCCTCTGGCGCGACTTCAGGCTGACGATAACGGGCATTACTCATGGCTTTCTCCTGAACCTTTGGAGAAAGCCTACACCACGCGGCGACACGCCCTTGGCGCACCGGGGTGCAAGCGGCTGAGCTGCAACGACTTGAGCCCGTCCGCGCGATCTTCGCGCGGCTACTTCTTGAGGGCCGCAAGGTCGATCTCGACGACGACTGGATCATCTTGCACTGTGAGGACCACGGACTCGTAGGCCACTTCTCCCCCTCCGGCAAGCACGACGCCGATCTGGTAGAGCCGACCCAACACCAGACCCTCCAGACGCACGGAATCACCCATGACATTGCGCCACGGGTACGTGTTGGTTGATCCCTGGTTCTGAAGAACAACCACCTGGTACCTTTGGTCCGGGCTCGCCCCTTTGATGTTGATGATGCACACGCCACGCGCGACGCCAAGGTAAACATCTCCCAGGTCCAGCGTTTGACCCGCCGAGAGCGAAACGGGAAGGCGTGCCGGCTCATGTCCCAGGGCCTCCACATGAGCCACAAAGCTGCCGCGCGCAATGCCGCCAACCTCGACAACTCCATCGGTGCCGGAAGTGTCCGCCACGCCCCTCATTTGAAGGCGGCCAGGGTAGAACGTGGCGTCAGTCTCCAGGCGCAAGGCCAAGGTCGCTCCGACCAGCGGATTTCCTTGAGGATCAAGTATCCTGGCCCGGACAGAGGCCGGAATGGCGGCCCGGGCCTCAACCGTCGTGACCGCATTGGATTTGACCTCGACCTCAGGTATGCAACTGGCATACTCCCCAGTTATAATCACATTATACTTTCCGGGGCGCACGGGTGAGGACTCCCAGGCCAACGACGTAGGAATTTCCCGGGCAGCCGCAGCCACCAAGCCGTTGCCAAGCACGCGCACGCTGACCGGGGTGTTCGCGTATTCGGCAAACGTCACGGCTATCGATCCCATCGCATATTCATTATCCTTCGGAATGAAGATGTCTATGGGCCGTGAGCCGCCAAGATCCGGCGAGGGCAACTGAAACTCGCTCTTTGAATATCCGAACTTCAGGTTGCGCAGATGCAGGATGGCACCCTCACCCCGCGGAACCCCCTTGACCAGAGCGCCGCCCGTCCCGGTTTGCGACGCCTCCCGGATGATCCCGCTGGATCTGATATAGAGCGAACCGGCATAAGGAGTACCGTCCTCGTAACGAATATCCAGCGCAACGTCACAAGACGGGTAGACCACAATTTCAATATTCTGTAAGGGCTGCGTGATGTTCACATGGTGGGGCCGGGCGCTCCATGGAACGGAGTAATCCGGCATGGGAATGTACCCCTTGCCGAGATTCAGCGGGATTCTTTCCGGCTCGCGCTCCGTCCGAATCTGCAGGAACGCGCCAATGCGAGTGTGATACTGGAACCTGCCCGAGTCGTCCGTCGTGCGATATGCGGGGTCGCGTCCCCGCTCCTGAACGGAGAACATCACGCGGTTCGCCGGCTGCCCCTCTGGGTCAACGAACGAAATCTGGAGTACCGCATGATCGGCTTCTGCTTCGGGCGTCGGCCGGGGCTCTTGCGTCGGGGCTGGCACATTCGAGGACGCCTGGCAATGATTGTCTACGTGCCCGGGCGTCTTTGGAACATCATCTCTCCCGCCCCTGCCCGGGCCGCTAGTGTTCGCAACCGCCACTCCGGCGGGAAGAACTGCGGGCCACCGCCATAGAACAAGCGCCCCCATGGTAACCGCCAGAAGCACCAGGAGCAGCAGGCCGCGGCGCCAGATCCGCCCCCCGTCCGGCTTTGTGATAGTTGCGCCCGGCTTCATGGAGGGCCTCATGCAATCACATAAGGGTCAGTTGAGCTGGAAGGTGTAAATACGCTGCCTGCCGGAAACAGCGTCAGTATAGGTTCCGGTAATGGTGCCGTTCCACGTCGTTGTCCCACACGTGTTGGCTTCCATCCCGCAAGTAGACGTCTTGCACGCTCCGATGGCGCCGCCGCCGGCGCCAAGAGCCCTTGGTGGCTGCGAAGTTGACTTTGAAACGGTGACTGGTGACGACGCCGTGGTCGTCGCCCCGAAAGGCGCCGCTGGCAGTACTCTCAACGAGTGAGTCCGCTGACCGGGGCTATTTGCGCTGGTCGATGGCCGCCTTGACGGCCTTGCCGAGGTCCGCGGGGCTGTCAGCCACGACGAGGCCGGCCGCGCGCAGGGCGTCCATCTTCTCTTTGGCCGTGCCCTTGCCGCCGGCGATGATGGCGCCGGCGTGGCCCATGCGTTTGCCCTTGGGCGCCGTCTGGCCCGCGATGAAGGCGGCCACGGGCTTGACCATGTTCTTCCTGATCCAGGCTGCGGCGTCTTCTTCGGCGCTGCCGCCGATTTCACCGATCATGATCACGGCGCGCGTCCTGGGGTCCTTGTTGAAGGCGTCAAGCACGTCAATGAAATTGGTGCCATTGACGGGATCGCCGCCGATGCCAACGCAGGAACTCTGGCCCCAGCCCATGTTCGTGACCTGGTGAACGGCCTCATACGTGAGGGTGCCGCTGCGCGACACAATGCCGATGTCGCCTTGACGGTGAATGTGGCCGGGCATGATGCCGATCTTGCATTCGCCGGGGGTGATGACGCCGGGGCAGTTGGGGCCTACGAGGCGCGTCTGGGGATACTTGTCATCCAGCAGGCGCTTGGCGCGGACCATGTCCATGACGGGCACGCCCTCGGTGATGCAGACCACGAGCTTGATGCCCGCGTCAGCGGCCTCAAGGATGGCGTCTGCTGCGCCGGCCGGCGGCACGAAGATCATGGAGGCGTCAGCACCGGTCTCACGCACGGCGTCCGCCACGGTGTCAAAGATGGGCAGGCTGGCGAGGCTGCCGTCGGGGCGCTTGATTTCCTTGCCGTCGGGGTCCTTGTCGAACTTCTGGCCGCCCTTGCCGGGGGTGACGCCGCCGACAAAGTTGGTGCCGTACTCGATGCAGCGCGCGGTGTGAAACGCGCCGTGACGCCCGGTGATGCCCTGACAGATAACCCGCGTGGTCTTGTTGACGAAGATGGCCATGAGGACTCTCGATTATTGGGTTCTGCGACTGCCTGAAATTCGAACAGCGCCGCGCGAAGTCTCAGTCCGGCCAAGGCGCCGGGCCTGTGACGTCCGCCTTCCTACTTTTTGGCCTTGGCCTTTTTGCCCTCGGCCTCGTCTTCCTGCTCGGCTTCTTCCTTGTCCACGGGGCCGTATTTCTCGCGCAGGGCGTCGGCCTTCTTGGTGATTTCGGCCCAGTCCTCGCGCGCGTGCAGCATGCCGTAAAACGCGAAGGCCGCCGGCTCCTTCTCCGGAATCACCTGGCGCAGGCGCCCCAGCGCCGCCTGGGCGTCCAGCTCCGGCTCGACCAGCCCGTAGAACAGGGAAAGCTTCCACAGCGCGGCAAAGGGGCCGCGCTCGCAGTCATCGTAGGCGATGGCGGCAACGTGGATCCCGTTCTTTTCCGTGATGAGCTTGGGATCGAGGGGAATGGGATCGCCCATGATCTTGTCGCCGTCCACATAGCCGGGCACGCTGGGATGCGGGGGCAGGCCGCTCTCGCGCGAGACGGGCTCATCGTCGTCGCCTTCGTCGTCGTCGGCGGCGGCCGCGGAACCTTCCTTGGGCGCAACGACCACGGGCGCCTCGGGAATCTCAATCTTGTCGAAGTTCAGGTTGGTCTTGGTGTACTTGCTGAACAGGTCGCGCAGAAAGCGGCGCAGGGCAAAGGCCTTGGCGCGGGCGTTGGGCAGGTCGGCCTTTTCCAGCACCTCCTCGACCTCGGCAATGGGGCTGACGCGGATCTCGTTCCAGTCCGCAAAGCGCTTGCGCAGCTCGTTCAGGGCCGAGGTCGCGGTCCGCGCACTGCCATTGCGCATCAGGATGGTCATGCACAGGTGCGTCACGGGGCTGCTTTCGTCCTTCTTCAGCAAACCGCCGTCGAGCTGCTTCTTCCACGTCGCCAGCAACTTCTTCGCCTTCGCCTGCAAGTCACGCACACTCGCCATGCCGATTCCCCGATCTCAAGCCGGAAGACTTCTAGCAGCCCGTCGAAAAAGTCGAAAGGGCCGACTTCTTACGCCAAACCTGCAGGATCCCGCTGCCCCGCCGCGCCCCCGACACCACGCCAGATGTCAGCGGCGTGAAGCCGCGCGCGCCCAGGCGTCCCACTGGGCCAGGGCCGCCGCCTGGGCCTCTGGCGCGGCCCAGGGGTCATAGACCGGGGGCTTTGCGCCGCGGGAAAGGGCTTCATGCACGGCCAGCAGCAGGGCATATACATCGCCGCGCACCTCCGACGAAAGCCTGCCGTCGGACAGAAAACTCACCAGCAGCAGCAACTGGGCGCTCTCCAGCTCGCCGGGGTTGGCGCTGTAGCGGCGCACGACCTGCCAGCGCACCTTGCGCTGTTCGTCGCAGACGGCGCTGATGAACTCCGTGCGCCGGTCTCCCGGGCCCTGGCGGTTGAGCAGCTTGGCCGCCGCCAGCCGGATGTCCGCCTGCTCACGCTTGAGGCCGGCCGCCGCCGCCTGTCTTGACGCTTCCAGCATTTCGCGCGGCAGCAACTCGAAATCCAGGGTGGCAAGAAACTCAAGGTTGGCTGCGGCGACCTTGGCGTGCTCGAAGGCCACGGCCTTGAGGCTGGCGGCCGCGCCGTCGGCCCCCGCCTGGCGCAGGCGCTGGGCGGCCTGCAGGCGCTCCAGCGCACTGTCCGAGGCAAGGTGGCGGGAGTCATCGGCCAGAGCCGTGGCCGGCCTGGGCGGGTCTTGCGCCGCGCGCTCAAGCTTGGGGCGCGCGGGCGGTTCGAGGTCCTTGCGCGTCTGGGCCTTGGCCTGATCATCCTGAAACGCGCGCGGCGTCGGGCCGGTGCAGCCCGCCGCCGCAAAGCCAATCAGGAGAAGGAGCGCTAGGCCGGCTTGCCGGAAAGCTTTTTGCGCGTTTCGCCGGCCGTCTTCTTGTTGATGCCGTGCTTGCGCAGCAGCGACCAGACCAGCGTGGAGGGCTGGGCGCCCTTTCCCAGCCAGTACTCGACGCGCTCGCGGTCGAAGCTGAACTTCTGGCCGTTGTCCTTCTGGTGCGGATCGTAGTGGCCCAGAAGCTCGATATGGCGGCCGTCTCTGGGGCTGCGCGAATCGGCGGCCACCAGGCGGAAGGTCATGTGACGGTTGCGGCCCGTCTTGGTCATGCGAAGCTTCACCATCTGATGCATCTCCAGTCAGCGACGAATTGAGGCGCGAAAGGGTAGCGAGCAAGTCCCCCGTTGACAAGCCCCGGTCACACAATCCGGGCCAGTGCAAACCAGAGGCGCCCCAAGGCGCGGAGTCAGTGCCCGCTTCATACCGGAATTCAGCCCTGGGATTCACTTCGAGCGCCAGTCCTTGGGAAGGCGGTTCTTGGGGGTGGCGGGAGTATCGAGGTCAAAGAGGTCTTCCAGGCGGTCCTGCTTCTTGCGGGCGGCCTCGCGCTGCGCGGCCAGGCCCTTCTGGAGCAGCTTCTGGAGGAACTGGGGCGAAAACACCATGCCGTCGCCGTTGTCCTTGAACGACTGGGCATCGAGGCCCAGCACGCCACCCAGGTTGCCGAACATGGCCCGGAGGTCAATGTTCTGGCGCTCGGCCGCGCCCAGGCTGCCCATGATTTCCCGGGCCCGCGCAAAGGCCTCGCACAGGCTCTGCACCTCATCAAGGTCGCACTTGGCCTGCCAGGCCACTTCCTGCTGGCGCAGGTGGCCGAGCTTCTCGGGAGACTGACGCTCTTCGGGTGTCAGCACCGCGCCAATACGCTCCAGGCGCGCGATGTGCTCCTCGATGTCGTTTTCGAGTTCCTCCACCAGCTCCGAAATCAGACCGGAATCCGCCCCGAACTCCTGCGTCTTGAGGGCTTCGCGCAGATGCCGCGCCAGCTCCATGTTGCGCAGGTCCTTGATGGACTTGATGAGCACGTCGAGGCTGAAGTTATCCATCGAAGTTGGTCCGGCTGGCTGGGGTCTTGGTCCCTGTACCATAGAATAACGAGCCAAGGGCCGCTGGCAATCCCGCCCCCTTCAAGGTTGAGGGTCTTGGGGCGAACAATTGATGATTGGAGCATCGCTCGCTAGACTTCCGCCCCGTCCTTGAACAAGAGCAAACATGGCCGAGCGTGTTGACGCAATCATCCTGGGTTCGAGCCCGGCGGGCCTCACAGCCGCCATCCACCTGGCGCGTGCGGGGCGCAAGACGCTGATCATCGATCTGCCACGCGCCATCGAGGGCGTGCGCCTGCTTTCGCTGCCCGTGGCCAGGGAGACTCTGGGCGACATCCCCCGGGATGCCTCGTTCATGCGCGCCGTCACCGGCGTGCGCCGCGTCAGCACCCACAAGAAGCGCTTTGCCGCCACCGAAATCGGCACGCCCAGCGCCGACGACGCCGACCTCGTCAGTGTCGAGATGGACGACTTCCTGGCCCTGCTGGGCAAGGTGGCCGAAGAGGCGGGCGCCCACCGCCGCAGCGGCTTTGCCGGCCTGCTGACGGATGAAGCCGGCCGCGTGCGCGGCATCCGCACGGACGACGGCGCCGAGATCTACGCCCTGGTCACCCTCGTGGCCGATGGCGAGAACAGCGCCAGCGCCCAGGCCCTGGACGCGCGGGAAGACACCCTGCCCTCCCAGCAGGCCCTCTACGCCCACGAAACCTGGCGCGTGGGTGAAGAGCATCTCAATGCTCAGTTTCACTGCGACCGCCACCAGGGCATCCTGAGCCTGGTCAGCGGCGAACTGCTGGGCGGCCTGCCAAACGGACGCGCCTGGATTTTCGCCGGCACGGAAACCCTGACGCTGGGCGTCTCCTTGCCCCGTGAGGCGGCCGAGGCCGCGCACGTCAGCGTGGACGACTGCCTCAACCGCATCCTGACCCATGCCGCCTTTGCCCGCCTGTTCAAGGGCGGCAAGCGCGAGCACCGCGTAACGGAAACAAGGCTGCTGGGCGGGCTTTCCATGGTGCGCCGCCTGTTCGGCGAAGGCTGGCTGATGACAGGTGAAGCCGCCTGCCTGCGCGACCCCCGCCACCCCTACGAGCTGCGCATGGAGATGACGGCCGGCCACGCCGCCGGCGAAACCACCCTCAAGGCCCTGGAAATCAAGGACAGCGGCAAGCTGACCCTGGGCCTGTACAAGCGCATGCTCATGGACAGCTACCTCTGGCCCGAACTCAAGGCCGCGGAGGAAGAAGCCGCGCGGCGCGAGAAGAACCCTGACCTCGACGGTTACTACCCCGAACTGCTCGTGCGCCGCCAGAGCCTGGACTTGCAGGCCGGCACCCAGGCCCGCACGGAAACGCGGCAGGAACTCGAGGGCCAGGTGCGCACCGAACGCCCGCTGTGGGAACTGATCAAGGCCGGCGTGCAGGGCGCCCGCGCGTTTGGTTAGAGCACTCTCAGAACTGGCTGCTGGCCGCCGCCCCTGCCACAGGACGCGGGTTCTCAGGCAGTGCGGGCCATGCTCTGCCGGGCGCGGTAGGCTACGTCTGCCAGACTCTCCCAGCGCCGCGGAATGCTCAGGGCTGATTCAATCGCCGCCCGGGCTTTGGCGCGGTCACTCTCATCCAGCGCCCAGATACACTTGAACACCGCTGCCAGGTCCGCGTGCTGCTTTTCATCAATGGCCGGCAGGGCTTCCAGCGCTGCGCGGCGGCGCTCCGGGGGCTCGCACAACGCCGCGCGCAGCCGCGCCTCGATCATCAGGGATTCGTCGCGCTCGCCGGCCTCGCTGACGAGTTCACGGGCGGATTCGCGCGCGCCCACTTCGTCGCCGCAGGCCAGGCGCGCGGCGCAAAGAGCGGAGAGCGAAACCACGCGTGACTGGAAGTCGCCGATCTCCGCGTGCAGGGCGCAGCTTTCCTCCGCGCGCTTGAGGGCCAGTTGGGCGGGACCCTTGCCCACATTGACGATGGCCAGCCGCATCAGCACATGGGCCAGGGAGCGGCGATCGCCGGCCGCGCGGGCGAGGTCAAGGGCCTTGAGGTAGTGCTCCTCGGCGAGCTTGAAGTCAAGCCGCGCCGTGGCCAGCGTGCCGAGGTTGCCCAGGCTCTGGATGGCGCCCAGCTTGTCTCCCAGCGCGGTCTTGATGCGCAGGGCGCCGCGATACAGCTCTTCAGCACGGGCGAAATCGCCCAGCCGCTCGTAGGCCACACCCAGGTTGTTCATGGCCATGGACTCGCTGCGTTTGTCGTGAAGCTTGGTGAAGGTATTCAGTGCCTCCTGCAGCAAGGCGCGCATCTTCTCGAAGTCGCCCAGGCGCTCATGGATGATGGCCAGATTGACCGTGGCTCCGGCCTCTCCCTTGCGGTCTCCCAGCTTGCGCCGTACCTCGATACTGCGCTGGAGCAGTTCGATGGCGGCCTGCGTGTTCTGGGCGTAATGCTCAATCATGCCCGCCGCGCTCAAAGCGCCGGCCTCGGCCGTGGTGTCATTGAGACGGCGGGCAACCTCGAGGGCTTCGCGGGCAGCCGCGCGGCCTTCATCAATGCGGGCAAGGCGCATACAGGCCGAAGCGTAGGAGGCCAGCATCTTGGCCAGCACCTTGGCCAGCCGGGGGTCGGCCTCCGCGGCGGCAAGGCCGCCCTCGCGCTCGCGCAGGGCCTTGACGATGCCCAGGGCCTTTTCGAGTTGCTCGCGAAAGCGCGCCGCGCGCGCCAGCAGGTCGGTGGCGGCAAGGAACAGGCGCACGGCGCTGAGCATCTCGCCCGAGGCCAGGCAGAAGTCGATGGCCTTGAGCGCCTCGTGCATGCCCCAGCCCTCGAGGTCCTTGAGCGCGCCGCTCATGGGCGAGTCAAGCAGCTTGTGCATGGCCTCGGCGCGTTCGAGGTAATGGGCGGCGTGGCGGCGGGCCAGGGAGCGGCGGAAGTCCTCGCTCGTGGTTTTGGCAAAGCGCTCCTGCGTAAAGGTGCGGATCAGGCCCAGCATCTCGAACTGGTACTTCTCGTCGTCACCGCGCAGGGACAGCAGGCTCTTGTCGCGCAGGGAAAAGACAACATCCATGACCTCAGGCGGGTCGGCGGCGGCTTCTTCGGCGTCGTCGAGGGGGGCGCTGAGGTCAATGATGGCCTCCGCGCTCTCAAGCGAGAAAGCCCCCGCAAAATAGGAGAGCTGCAAAAAGGCCGTCTTCTCCCAGGGGTCGAGCAGGGAGTAACTCCATTCAATCGTGTTGCGCAGGTTCGTCTGCCGCGTGCTCTTTTTGTCGCGGCTCTTGGAAGCAATCAGGTCAAAGCCCTTTTCCAGGCGCGCGGCAAGCTGCTGAGGCGAAAGCACGTTCAGGCGCGCGGCCGCAAGTTCCAGCGCCAGGGGCATGCCGTCGAGGCGGTGGCAGATTTCCGCCACGGCGCCGGCGTTCTGGGGCGTCAGCACAAAACCGGGTTTGGCCTGGCTCGCGCGCTCGAGGAAAAGCTGCACGGCAGGGTAGCCGGAGATGCGCATGCTCAGGCGCGAGGTGGAGACATCGGGCGCTTCCATGGCGGGCGTGGCCAGAGTCGAGACGGGGTACTCGGCCTCGCCCTCAACGCGGAGGCGCTCGCGGCTGGTGACAATCAGTCGCAGGCGCGGGGCCGTGCGCAGCCAGAGGGAAAGGGCGGGCGCGAACCTGGAAAGATGCTCGAAGGTGTCCAGCACGAGCAGGCAGTGACCCTGCTCCAGGGCCCACGCCACCTGCTGGGCCGGCGTGGCCTTGCCGGGGCGCAACTGGCCGCCCAGGGCCTCCATGACCAGGCGGCAGAGGTCATTCTCGTCGCGGGCGTCGCCCAGATCGGCAAACCAGACGCCACTGGGAAAGTGCTGAATCACGCTGGCGGCCAGCGCAAGCGCCAGGCGCGTTTTGCCGCAGCCGCCGGGGCCCGTGAGCGTGATCAGGCGCGAGCCGCGGTTTCTGGCCACGACTTCGCGCGTCACCTTGTTGGTGTCCGGCGCGCCCGGCTGCCGGGAGATGGACTCCAGCGGGCCGGATTCCTCGGCGCGGCGGGCTTCATCGCCCAGCAGCATGGCGCGAAGCTCGCGCAGTTCCCTGTCGCGGCCCACAAAGGTGGTGGTCTGGGCGGGCAGATTGGTGGGCGTGTCGGCCAGAGCGCGCAAGGGCCCAAAACGTTTCACGGCGGCGTCGGCGGGCACCATCTGCACCAGGCGCTCGGGCTCGTCCAGGCCGCGCAGGCGGAACTCACCGAGGTCATGGAACTCGCAGCGCCCCGAAAGCACTTCGCGCAGGGGCTCGACCATGGCGCCGGAAAGCAGCGTCTGCCCGCCGTGGCCCGCCGCGGAAATGCGCGCCGCGCGGTTGACCGCGGGCCCGAAGTAATCGGCCTTGCCCTGGGGATCAAACTCGACCAGGGGCTCGCCGCTGTGCAGGCCAATGCGCACGCGGATGGAGTCCTCGCCCGAAAGCCTGATGCCCGGCAGTTCACGCTGCACGTCCAGGCTGAAAAGCGCGGCATCGATGGGCCTTGCAAACACTGCAAAGAAGGCGTCGCCTTCGGTCTTGACTTCGTAGCCGCTGTGGGCGGCCAAGGCCTTGCGGATGATCTGGTTGTGGGCATCGAGGGAGGCCTTAAACGCGTCGCCGTAGCGCTCCCAGAGGCGGGTGCTGCCTTCGATGTCGGTGAAGACGAGTGTAACGTTGCCGGTCGGTGCGCCCACGGTCCTGCCCCAAGGTGTGGCAAGTATGGCCCCGCAGCCGCGTTACGCAATTGTGATTGTTCAAGAACCTGGGTGTGCTTGACGCCCGGTACTCCAAGAGCCATGCTCAGTCACGATGAAACCCTTCCGCCAGGCGCTGCCTCGCCTGCCGTTCTCCTGAGCGGCAATGAGACTTCGCGTGCCGAACTCGGCTTTCACACCATTTACCATCTGAGCCTGGGGCCCTGACGCGCCCTCGGCGCCTCAGGAGCAACCCGTGAACCACCCGGGGAGCGCATTTCCTCCCAACCGCCGCGCCCCCCTGCGCGCCGAGCGGCCCCATTGCGCGTGGCGCGCTGGAGGAGGCCGCCTTGTCTGACCTGCGCTTTTCTGTGCGCGTGAACTCGCGCCCTGACGGGCGCTGCGACGTGCGTGTGCGCAAGCGCAGCTTCGAAGTAGGCGTCCCCCTCTCCTTCGACTCGGCCTACGACGGCGTGACGGCCCTGGAGCAGTTTCTGGGCGCGCTGGGATCTGACCTCGCGGGCGGCCTGCTGGCCCGCGCGAGGAAGCGCCGCATCGAAATCGATGCCATCGAGGCCACCGTGGAAGCCGCTCTCAACAATCCCCTGGCCTATCTCGATGTCGTGGGTGAGCAGGGCACCACGGCCATCGAGCAGATCAGCGCGCGGGTCTACATCAGCAGTTTTGCCTCAGAAGCGGATATCCAGATGTTGTGGGCCGAAATGCTCGAGCGCTCGCCCCTGGTCAACACGCTCAGGCCGGCCGTCAAGCTTGACCTGAGTTTCAAAGTCGCCCTGTGAGGAAAAATCATGGCCAAACCCATCCTGGTAGGCGCAGTGCTCTATGACCCCAAGGTCTCCGTGATCTGGGACATCATCCGCGAGTTCTTTGAGCAGCACCACTGCCCCATCGATGTCGTGTTCTACACCAACTATGAACTGCAGGTGGACGCCCTGCTCAAAGGCCACATTGACATGGCCTGGAACTCGCCCCTGGCCTGGGTCGATGCCCAGCGGCGCTCCAAGGGTCGCTGCCGCGCCATTGCCATGCGCGACACGGACCGCGACCGCGTGTCCCACATCGTCGCGCGCAAGGGGGCCTTCAAGTCGCTCAAGGACCTCAAGGGCAAGACGCTTGCTGTGGGCGCCAAGGACTCGCCGCAGGCAACGCTCATTCCTCAGGGGCTGTTGCTGCGCGCGGGCCTCACGCCGGGCAAGGATGTGACCATCCGGCGCTTTGACGTGCTCGTGGGCAAGCACGGCGATCACATCGGCGGCGAACTCGATGCCTTCAAATGCCTGGACTCGGGCCAGGCAGACGCCTGCTGCATGCTGGACATGAACTGGGACCGCTGGAGCGGCGACGGCACCGTCAACAGCCAGAAGTACGCCATCCTGGCCACGACCGACAAGTTCGACCACTGCGTGTTCACCGTGCGGGAGGACTTCGACCGGGCCGCCGAGCAGCAGTGGCTCAAGGTCCTGTACTCGATGTCCTACGACAACCCCAAGCACCGCGAGATGATGGACATGGAAGGCCTCAAGAAGTGGGAGCCCGGCCGCACCACGGGCTTTGGCCCCCTCAACGAAGCCGTGGAGAAACTGAAGTTCTTCGAGGGGCGCCCATGAGCAGACTTCCGCTGTTTCCCGTAACCATGGTGGGAAGCTGGCCGCGCCCCGCCGAGCTGTTGCGCGCCCAGAAGGCCAAGCGCGCCGGAAAGCTCTCCGCCGCCGAATTTGACCGCCTGGCCGACGCAGCCGTACTGGAGGTACTGCGCCTCCAGGATGAAGCCGGCGTTGACGTCGTGACGGACGGCGAACAGCGGCGCGACAACTTCTATTCGTTCGCGGCCGACAAGCTCAGCGGCGTCAAGCTCATGACCCTGGCCGAGATGCTCGACATCATCGAGGACAAGGCCGGCTTTGAGCAGATACTCAAAACGCTCGACGTACCCGCCTACTCCCTGAGCAACCCGACCTGCGTGGGCCGCATCGAGCGCAAAGCCCCCCTGGCCCTGGATGAACTGCGCTTTCTGCGGCGGCACACCTCCAAGCCCGTGAAGATTCCGCTGCCCGGGCCCTACCTGCTGACCCGCGCCATGTTCGTCAAGGAGGCCTCGCGCCCGACCTATGCATCGAAGGAGGAACTCTCCGTCGATGTGGTCAGGGTCCTGCGCGCGGAAATGGCCGACCTCGTGCGCGACGGCGCGGACTTCATCCAGTTCGACGAACCCGTGCTGACCGAAGTGGTGTTCAGCGGCGGCAAGACCCGCACCTTCATGTGCGCTTCGCTTGCCGCCGGCGGCGACCCCAAGGTTGAACTCGAGTTCGCCGTCACCCTCATGAACCAGGTGCTCGAGGGCTTTGAGCAGGTGCAGACCGGGCTTCACATCTGCCGCGGCAACTGGAGTCAGGATGAGTCCACGCTGCTGCGCGGCAACTACGCGCCGCTCAAGCCCTGGCTGGAGCGGCTCAAGGTCAAGCAGCTCGTGCTCGAGTACGCCACCGAGCGCGCCGGAGACGTAATGCGCTTTGAAGGCAAGCAACTGGGCCTGGGCTGCGTCAATCCGCGCACGCCGCGCGTGGAGAGCGAGGAAGAAATCCTGGCCCAGGCGCAGCGCGCCCTTGAGCACTACGAGCCCGGGCAGATCTGGCTCAACCCCGACTGCGGCTTTGGCACCTTCAGCAACAGCCCCGTCAACAGCGGCAACGTTGCCGCGGCCAAAATGAAGGCCCTGGCGGGCGCGGCTCGCAGGCTGCGGCAGCGCCACCAGGCTTGAACTTACCGGATGTCACGCCCTTTGCGTGGCCCATCTCAGGAGGAAGCAATGTCGAACCCTTGGAAACTGAATAATGACGGCGTGCAACTGCTCGCCAAGGCGGACAAGGTCGCCCGCGAGGTCATCGCGCCCATGGCGGCGGAAACGGACGAAAAGGCCGTCTTCCCGCGCAAGGCCATCGAGGCCATGAAGAAGGAAGGCCTGCTCGCGCTGGTCAGCGACAAGAAGGTGGGCGGCCACGGCCAGGGCCTGCGCGCCGGCGTCGCAGTCTGCGAGCGCTACGCCCGCGAATGCCCTTCGACGGCCATGATCATGAAGATGCATCACTGCGGCACCGCCGTGCTCGAGGCCCACGGCACGGAGGCTCTGCGCAGGCAGGTTGCCAAAGACGGCGCCTTGACCACGCTGGCTTTCTCCGAATACGCCTCGCGCAGCCACTTCTGGCTGCCGCAGAGCACTTCGGCCAAGACCCCCAAGGGCTTCAAGCTCAACGCCGCCAAGCAGCTCATCACCAGCGCCGGCGAATGTGACATCTACGTGTGGTCCAGCAAACCCGCCGCAGCCGAGGGATTCTCCAGCATCTTCGCCGTACCCGCGAAGAGCGCGGGCCTGAAGATTCCCAAGCCCTACTCGGGCATGGGCCTGCGCGGCAACGCCTCGGCGCCCATCACCGCCGAAAACGTCGAGATTCCCGCCGATCACATTCTCGGCCCCGACGGCAAGGGCTTTGACGTGATGATGGGCATCGTCATGCCCTGGTTCTCGCTGCAGAACTGCGCTGTCTCCGTGGGCTGCATGGAAGGTGCCCTCGACCGCGCCATCAAGCATGTCACCAGCACCGGTTACGCCTACGACAACTCGAAAATCGCCGACTTGCCGCAGGTACGCCAGCACGTGGCCAAGATGCGCTGCAGAATCGACATGGTACGCGGCTTCCTGCTCGACGCCCTGGACGCCATCGAAGGCAGCCGCGCGGATGCCGTGCTGCGCGTGCTGCAGGCGAAGGTCATCGGCTCTGAAGCCTCTCTCGAAGTCCACGACCTCGCCATGCGTATCTGCGGCGGCGCCGCCTATCGCAAGGAAGTCGGCGTGGAGCGCTTCTTCCGCGACAGTCGCGCGGCCACGGTCATGGCGCCGGTGGCTGACGCGCTGTACGAGTTCATCGGCAAGGCCACCTGCGGCATGCCCGTGTTCTGATGCCCGGCGGCGCGGCCGGTGATGGCTGACGTGAGAAAACGGACAGGGCGAGTCGGCTTTGCCTGCGGCGCTTTGACAGGCGGCATACAAAGCCTAGACTCGCCCTTCCGCTCATCCTGCCCCGGCGCCTGCGCCGTCCATCCATGCACATCGCGATTTTGTCCAGCAACGCCAACCTCTACTCCACGCGCCGCATCTGCGAGGCGATTGTCTCACGGGGGCACACCTACAAGGTCATGCACCCGATGAACTTCTCGATTCTCGTCGAGAGCAACAACCCCACCCTGCACTACAACAACAAGCCCATCGACAAGTTTGACGCCGTCATCCCGCGCATTGGAACGTCCATCACGTTCTTCGGCACCGCCGTCGTGCGCCAGTTCGAGCAGATGGGCGTGTTCTGCCTCAACAGTGCCTACAGCATCCAGGTCAGCCGCGACAAGCTGCGCTGCATCCAGCATCTCTCGCGCCACCCCATCGGCATGCCCAAGACGGCCTTTGTGCGGCAGAAGAAGAGCGTGCTCAAGGCCATCGAGGATGTCGGCGGCGCGCCCGTGATCATCAAGCTGCTCGAAGGCACCCAGGGCATCGGCGTGATCCTCGCCGACAACACCAAGATCGCGGAAGCCATCATCGAGACTTTGCAGACCACCAAGCAGAACGTGCTGATTCAATCCTTCGTGCGCGAGAGCCGCGGCAAGGACATCCGCGCCTTTGTGGTGGGCGGGCGCGTCGTGGCCGCCATGCGGCGCAAGGCCAAGGGCGACGAGTTCCGCAGCAATGTGCACCGCGGCGCCAGCGTCGAGGGCATCAAGCTTGACGCGCTCTACGAAAGCACCGCCATTCGCGCCTCCCAGGTGCTGGGCCTGCACTGCGCCGGCGTGGACATGCTGGAGGGCAAAGACGGCCCCATGGTCATGGAAGTCAATTCCTCGCCGGGCCTCGAAGGCATCGAGCGCGCCACCCACGTCGATATCGGCGATGCCATCATCCAGCACATCGAGCAGCAGGTGCTGTTCCCTGATATCGACATCCGCCAGAAGCTGACCCTGCAGAAGGAGTACGGCGTGGCCGAGTTCCAGCTTTCGCGCGAAAGCTCCATCTGCGGCAAGACCCTGCGCGAAAGCGGCCTGCGCGAGAAGGACATCCTCGTGCTCAACATCCAGCGCGGCACGCTGAATATCCCCAACCCCAAGAGCACCCGGCAACTGCTGGCCAACGACGTGCTGCTCTGCTTTGGCAGCCTGCTGGCCATGCGTTCGCTCGTTCACGTCGGCGTTGTTCCTCACAAGCTCGACACCCCACCCCCGCCCCGCCGCGGCCGCAAACGCTCCTCCGCCGCGGCCTGATGGCGCGATACCTTTGCCGCTGTGCAGGGTTTCATGGCCATCACGGAGGTGGCCATGTTGCGTCTTGCGTTCTCGCTTCTTGCCCTAAGTTGGCTCTCGCTGGTTGCAACCGCACAGGACACCGCAAAACCCGCCGAGCTGACCGAAGGCGGCCAGTCGCTCCTTGAGCGCTTCGACGCCGACAAGGACGGCAAGCTCTCCGAGAACGAACTTCCTGAACGCGCCCGCGCCTCCTTCAGGAACTTTGACCAAAACGGCGACGGTTTCATCTCCGGCGACGAACTCAACAAGGCCGCCGAAGCTGTCGCCAACGCCCAGCCCCGCGAAAAGGGCAAGAACACCAGGCGAGACATCGGCAAGCTGATGAAGTCCGACTACAGGCGCGACGAGCAAAGCGGCCTGTTTCTCCAGGCCGCGCGCGACTACAACGCCGCCACCAACGGCGAAGCCCTGCTGATCCTGAAGGATGGCAAGGTCCTGCTCGATTGCACTGACAACGGCTATGACGCCTCGCGCGAGCATGAACTGGCCAGCGGCACCAAGAGTTTTTCAGGCATCGTCGCGGCACTCATGGTCGAGGATGGCCTGATGAAGTGGGACGAACTCGCCTGTGAAACTCTCACACATTGGAAGGGCGACGCCCGCGAGAAAATCACAATCCGCATGTTGCTTTCGCTCTGCGCGGGCCTGCCGCCTGAGCAGGAAGCCTTGCAGGGCCCCGCCACCAAGGACAAATACGCCTACGCCATTGCCCTGAAGTGCAAGCACGAGCCGGGCAGGAAGTTTGAGTACGGCCCGGCCCAGTTTTATGCGTTTGGCGAAATCGTCAAACGCAAGCTCATAGAGAAAAAGGAAGACATCAAGAGCTACTTCATGCGCAAAGTGGCCGAGCCCCTGGGCATGAAGCTGACCTGGCGCACCGATGCCGCCAACAACCCCCACGTGCCCCACGGCGTGTTCATCACGGCCAACGAGTGGGCCAAATTCGGCGAATGGGTGCGGCTGGGCGGCAAACTCGGCGACAAACAGCTATTGAAGCAGGAACTTCTGGACGAGTGCTTCAAGCCAGGCAAGGCCAACAAGAACTATGGGCTTACCTGGTGGCTCGGCGGCGGCGCCGATGAAGACGGCGAAAGCGAAGGCAAAGTCGCCACGACAGACGCCGGCGTGCCGAAGGATCTGGTCTATGCGGCCGGCAAGGGCAAGCAAAGGCTCATGATCTCGCGCGACGCGGGCCTGACGATTGTGCGCCTGGCCAACGACACCAACACGTTTGAGACAGACCAGTTCTTCTCCTGGCTCACGCGCGGCAAGAAGGCCTGACCGCGCCGGGGTCAAAGTCAGCCTGACAATAAACCCGCCCCGAATACAGCAAACATCAGCACGGGAGAATTTTCTTGTGCGAAAGTTTATTTGGATTTGCGCAATCGTATGACACTTCAGTGACAGAGGGGGGGGGTAAGCTTGTGCCAAATTCCTTGATGAGGGAATCATGGCACAGCTTGCCAACGCCGATCTTCTGACCAGGCGCGACCTTTGGCCCTGGCTGGTTGAGAACTTCCCCTGGAAGATCCAGATCGCCCGTCACTGGCCATTCATGGGCATTGATGGCGGGTTCTTGCGAGTGGCGCGCACGACGCGATTCGACGAAACGGACCTCGCCAACCTGAATTCAGAGTGCGGCCCCGTCACCGATCGCACCAGCCAGCCGACGGATCCTCAAGTCGTCTTCGGATTGGCCAATATCGTCACTCGTTACTCCGTCTGCTTTGACGACCAGGCCGGCACGCGCGGCATCGTGTTCTTCATGGTGCTGGGCGACGACAAGGGTCCCGGGCACTTCCGCGGGATTTCAGGTATCGTTCCCAGGGGGCGCGAACGTAACATGTTCGTGAAGCGGCAGGTGGACGGCGTCGTGGGAAACATTGAGGTACCTTCGCAGCAGGTGCTGGTGCCGGATGTGCCAACCACCATTACTGTAGACGGGGCCACGATCACGCCGCCTTTGAACGCGGTAACCACGAACTGGGTGAGCTGGCCCTGCGGCATGGCGATGGGGGCACAGGGTTCGCTGAGCATCCTCAAGGGCTTCAGCCTCGTCGCCAACCTCACGACCACATAGCGGGGAGTCCCCGGCGCCAAGCGCGCCGGGCGGATTGTCCCGTCGCAGGGGCGCGGCAAGCCGCGACCGGGCAAAGGCGGGACTGCGGATTGCGAGTTTTGATTGAAACTTCCCTCGACCGGATCGTTGAATCAAGGTGTGCCCATGGCAAACGGCGAAAACTGCCCCGGCTGCGCCAACAAAGCCGAACCCATCAGCAGAGGCGGTAACCGGCTACTTGCCTTCAAGCCGCGCGGCCCCCACGGCCCCACCGTCTACCGCGACATGACAGGGATTGCGCCAGAAGCGGTGGAACGCCTGAGCACGCTGCCGCTCGCTCCGAGCCCATCCTATTCAGATAATCATCTTACGCGCTCGGTGGTAGGAAGTGGTCCTGATGCACAGGTCGGTCGTGCTGAATCGCCCGATCTCACATACGAGCTTCTACAATCGAAAACATTGTTGACGCTCAGCGCGCCACAGCTTTACCCCAACGCACACTTACTCTCACCCGAATGGGTCCCGCCAGAGTACAAGGAAACACGAGACAAATGGAGGTTCTGGAATTGGCTGTTGCTTCTCATACGACGACTCCATCCGCGGTGGCTTGGCGACTCGGGGGGAGACATGGGCGAACTCGGCCACTGGGGTGAGCCGTCGCCTCAGCGTCTTGAGGACTGCCATCAATCGTTGAGATATCGCAAACAGGGGTTTCGCACATTCCAGATTCCTCTATGGACCAAGTCTGTGATTGTAGAGCGTGAGAATGCCGATATGCAAAGCAGTCTCGAGTCGGAGGCTCGTCTTGCGCTGATACAGCTGGAGAGCGAGGGCGCGCAACAAGCGATTGACATCCTGATCGGGCAGATTGGCATACCCGCAGACGTGATTGAGACGGTCATCGCGTTGGCTACCATGGGCTTCTCATGCCCCAGAGGATGCGTTCTCCAACGCAGGCTCATCGCGTGGAACTTTCGCTCACCCGTTGTTTCCCGTCCCCAGACTGGTGTGGGGAGAGGTGAGCATATCAATCCGGTCACCGGCGGCCGCGAAGTGCAGTATGTGGCCGTGGTGTGGATAAGTGTGAGTTTTGCCTATGAAATTGTGTTCGATGTTTTCTGCGTTCCAGCTGCCGGATCGGTCTAGCGAATGGCGAAGAGAATCCGTTTTCAGACCAGTTCATCGGCTCGTCACAGACTTGTGTCTGGCAGCCATGGTGGTTTTGTCGTGCGGCTGCACACAGCACGGCCAGCCCGGTGTCCCGCAGTGCTCGTTCGTTGATCGCAACCATGTGGATGCCCCGCCGGCCAGCTCGGACCGAGATCTGCTCATCCACTTGAGGTCGTCGCCTCTGGAAATCCACCGGTCCGCGATGCCTGCGGAGTTGCCCCTGCCGCTGTTTCAAATGTTCTCTGCGAATTTCGAGAACTCGATGACCGGTAAGGTCGCAGCAACTGCACCGGTCACTGGTATCGCCATCGAGGACTGGAGCGTAAAATATCAAGGGGAAATTTGGTCATCGGTCACACTTCAAAACGAGCGGCACGGCATCTCGAAAGCACTGTCCAAACTGCCGCCGCGCAGTGAGGTAGCGTTCTCTGTACGTTCGATGGTATCTAGTCCGGCCCCGTGGCGACTTGTGCAGGACGACTTTGTTCCCCTTCCACGGTACTCCATAGACTATTGGGTTACGTGGTATTTTCAGCCACTTTCACGTACACCCGTGAACATGGTTGCCCTCGCACACGGTAGTGATGGCCTGGCTTGCGATTTGCCCGGGGTTTCTCCCGCCAACGCCGTGATCGTGTCGCTTGAACCCTTTTCAATCATTGTGAAATCAGCGCATGGGACGCCCTTGGCTCGGGAGTTCCTGACTGAACTCGTCTGGGCTGGATGGTGGAAGGTCGGGAGATACGTCGGGATCGCTAGAACACTTGCGAGCAACCGTGTTCTGTGGCTTCGTGAAGGCACTCGATTCAGCCTGGGTAGACTGCATTGCAGAGTCGTCGATGCCGGCAACCCGCATTCGATCGCATTGGAGGTCCGGGTTGAGACTCTGGACGAGTTCATTCGCTGAATGGAGAAGAGCCGGCGTGATCCTGACGGCGGCCCACTTAATGGCAAGCGTTGAAATCACGGCCTAACAAAGTGCGGCTGCTTCATAGTCGAGTTGTGGCGAGTGTGAACTTCTGCCGCTCGCTGTGAGTGGTGCTTTCAGATCCGCGCACGGTTGCATAAGCCTTTCCCCTTTTTCCAACAATTTGAACGCAGAGTCCGCTTTCCAGGCGGGTTTGCGGGCATCTGCCCCGGGGTTTTTCTGGCGCCGGGCGCGGCGCGATGCTTCATTATTCTAATCGGACACTTTTGTCCTGAATTGCCCCCCTCCGGAGTCTTAGCATGAAGTCTGAAGCCGCGCCCGGCGCCAAGTCCATCGGTTTTGCGCGCATCCTCGTCCAGAAGAAGTACTGGAAGCTGCATGCCGCCCTCGTCGCCGCCATCAGCATCATCGGCGTTGCCTACCTCGGCCTTGAAACCTACAAGGGCGCGCCGCCGCTCGCTGACTTCGTCACCCAGGACGGCAAGACCGTCGTCACCGTCGCCCAGATCAACCGCGGCAAAGAGGTCTTCCACCTGCGCGGCCTCATGAGCTATGGCTCGTTCTGGGGCGACGGCGCAGAGCGCGGCCCCGACTTCACGGCCGACGCCCTGCATCGCACTGCCGTCTCCATGACCCGCTTCTACGAAGCCGAGAAAGCCAAGGCCGGCCCCCTCACGCAGGAGGACCACGACGCCATAGCCGCGCGCGTCAGGCGCGAAGCGCGGCAAAACGGCTATGACGCCCGCAGCGAGAAAATCACGATCACGGCGGCGCAGGCCCAGGGCTACCGGGAGCTGATCGGGCACTACACGCGGATGTTCAACGACCCCGGCTATGGAGAGGCCTTTCATCCTACGGGTTACATCTCCGATCCCGCGGACCTCGAGGCGCTCACGGCCTTCTTCTTCTGGGGCGGCTGGGTTTCCGCGGCGGAGCGGCCGGGCGAGCCCTACAGCTACACCCACAACTGGCCTTACGACCCCATGGTCGGTAATACGCCGACGCAGGCCACCCTGGTGTGGAGCACGCTTTCGATCCTGGCGCTGTTTCTGGGCATCGGGGCGGTGCTCTACGTCTACGGCCAGCTGAAAACGATAGGCGACCCCTTTGACCAGCACGGCAAGAAGGGCATTCTCACCACGCCCGAACTTGAGGCCGACGAGCAGCATGTGCGGCCCACCCAGCGCCTCGTCTACAAGTTCTTCGCCTTTGCCATGATTGTGTTCCTGATGCAGGTGTTTGCGGGCATTCTCTGCGCCAACGACTTCGTGCGCACGGACAGGCTGCTGGGCTTTGACATCGCGCAGATTTTCCCCATTACGGTCGTGCGCAGCTGGCACGTGCTTTTGCAGATCTTCTGGTTCTTCATCTGCTGGATCGGCTACACCGTCTTCTTCCTGCCCGTGCTCTCGAAGGTGCCGCGCGGCCAGACGTTCCTGATCAACCTGCTGTTCTGGATGGGCGTTCTGGTGGGCGCGGGGGTGGTGTTCGGCATCTATCTTGGCCCCAAGTCGATGCTCAACGACACGCTGGCCTACTGGTTTGGCAGCCAGGGCTGGGAGTTCATGGAACTGGGCCGCTTCTGGCAGTACATGATGCTGGCGGCGTTTGTGCTCTGGATTGTGATTATTTATCGCGCCGTGCGCCCCTGGCTCAACTGGCACAACGTGTGGTCGGTGCCTTCGTGGCTGCTCTACGGCAGCGGCATCATGGTGGCCTTCCTGTTCTTCGGGCTGCTGGTATCGCCCAAGATGAACTTCGCCATCTCCGATTTCTGGCGCTGGATGGTGGTTCACATGTGGGTCGAGGCCACCTTTGAGGTGTTCACGACGGTCGTGATTGCCTACATGCTGGTGCAGATGGGCGTGGTGCACCGCGCCATGGCCGAGCGCGTGATTTTTCTGGCCGTGATGCTGTTCCTGCTCACGGCGCTGATCGGCATTTCGCACAACTTCTATTGGATTGCCAAGCCGACGTCGATCATCGCGCTGGGAAGCGTGTTTTCCACGCTGCAGGTCCTGCCCCTGCTGCTGCTCACGCTCGACGCCTGGCGCACGCGCCTTGAGCTGCGCCGCGCCAAGGGCCTTGTGGGCCAGGGCAAACAGAAAGTGGTGATGGACGGCGTGTGGCTGTTCATTCTGGCTGTGAACTTCTGGAACGTGTTCGGCGCGGGCGTTTTCGGCTCGCTGAACAATCTGCCCATCGTGAACTACTACGAACACGGCACGTATCTGACGGGCAATCACGCCCACGCCGCCATGTTCGGCGTCAAGGGCAACGTGGCCATTGGCGGCATGCTGTATTGCTGCCAGCACCTGTTTGCGCGCGCATCCTGGAACGCGAAGCTGATTCGCTTCGTGTTCTGGTCGTTCCAGGTGGGGCTGGTATTGATGATGTTCCTGGCCCTGTTCCCCCTGGGCGTCTATCAGCTTATCGTCGTGCTCGAAGACGGGCTGTGGCACGCGCGCTCGCAGGAAATCATACAGGGCTCCATCTGGTCGCGGCTGGTGTATCTGCGCAGCATTGGCGGCACAATCTTCGCGGTGGGCGGTGTGCTGCCGCTGGTCTGGTTCATTCTCTCGCGGGGCCGCAGGCTGGTGCCCGAGAAAGACACGCTGGAGGGCGAGTGGTCGGTCTACAACCGCGAACTTGAAAGCGACGCCGCCGTGTGGTCGGAGTTCGACGAGAAGGCCAAAGCCACGGACCCCACGCCCGTGGCCTCCACCACGCGCTGAACCAGGCCAAGCCGCAACCCCCACCGATGCCGCACCTCACCAGCGCCGCATGCTGCCGGCGTCTTGGAGCAGGCTGCGGTCAGCCGCAGCTTTCAGCGAGTCACTCAGTTCGGGGGCTGGAGTGACCCGGTTGACGTTGACAACCGCAGACCACCGCAGGTGTCATACGCAAGCATCTTTTCTGCGACTTGTGGTTGACATCGTGCGAATGGGGGGGGGATACTCACGGCAAAACTGTTGATGCACTTTCGGATACCATCCGTCGAGTCGTGTAGTTTCCCGTACTGGATTGACGCGATGTTGTTTGCCAGGAAATTCTCAGGAGTATTTCTGTCGCACAATTGGATGTCAACGTATGACACACATACGGAGAGTGCTACTGGTTCTTACGCGTCTCGTCGGCATGGCCGGGGTATGTTGGTGTACGCCTTCCGTAGGTCGTACTCTTTCCCCGGGTGGTAGCACTGGGACGAGTGGCACAGGTTTCGTCACCGACAGAGACGGAAGTGCGACGACCTCTGCGATGGTTTCAGGCACACTCATCTCCTCTGGCTCACTTATTTCGGGTTCTGGAGTGGCGCTGGATTCGATGGACACAACCCTGAGCATCCACAATTTGCCAAATCGCCAGAACAACACCGAGGCAGGACGCTGGGAAGTGACCCTGCAGGCCGAAGTGGAGATTTCAGTCTTCGTCAATAACTACAGCGCTGGGGACGGAATGTATTACGCTCAGGCCATAGGGTCTGCATCACTGACATCGCCACAGGGCGGAAGCTTCAGTAGCAGTGCTACAGTTGAAATATACAACGAAGGCACCCTTCAATTCCAGACCGTGTACTTCAGTGCCACTTTCACAGCGGACGCCAATGTCGTGTCGCTGGACTATTATATGTACTGTTTCGGAAATATTATTACTTCCCGTCCTCAAGTTGAGGTCAATGCGCTTTCAGAAGAGGGGACGCCTTTTGCGAGCGCAAGCTACGCCATCGCATACGACGCCGCGGACATGAATTCTCCCGTGGCTCTACATACGTTTACACTCGAGTAAGGTCAGAAGCGCCATGAGCAGAAGAACAAGATTTCTGGTTGCCCTGGTACTGCTTGCCTGCCTTCTGTTGACCTTGGGGTTTTGGCTCGATTTTGGCGCCATGGAGACAAATAGCCGCCTTCGCGATACCCCATTGCAAGCGACACAGCCGCCCAACAAGAGTGCATCGTCGACTTCCAACACCCCGTACATTTCGCCCAAGGATTCTGTCCCGACCAAGCCAGATAACCCTGAATCGTCCAAGCCAAACCTGCCCGACCCAGCGCCCCCAACAACGACACTCCCAACCGAGCCTGCGAAAACACTCGAAGCCACGGCCCCGCAGCATCAGGAGAGAAGCTTGACCTTCCTCCTGCGCCTCAGCGATGGCAATGCTGTGCAGGGTGTTTCCCTTCGATGGACTTCTCTGAGCGTATCGGAATTGGCATATGCCATGAAAACCGGCATGTTTCCCGGTCAGCAGGTCTGGCGTGTCAGCTCTCCCTCCGACAGTAGCGGAAGGATCGTAGTGACTGGCGACGACGTGCCAGACGTTGGCGGGGCGGTCTGCGTCTCGGCCGCAACGTCAGGCTTTGTCATCCACGTGCCGCAGTCAGCCGGGGCCATAAGGGCGGGTGGGCAGTCCCTTATACTAATCAAGGCCGCAAGGCAGGAGTGCCTGCTTGATGTAATGGTTTCGTTCTCATTTCGCGTGTTCATTGAGTTTGAAGACGGCGAGGCGTTTACAGGGGATATACGCATCTGGACCGTGTCCAACGGCAAAACAGATCATTCAGGCCTGAAAGATCTTCGTCTCTCAGGCGAACGTGATCTCCGCGTTGATGGCATCCCGTCAGGTGCGACGCTGATGATTCGGTGCAAGTCCTTTCGGTCCGGATTTGCGCCGGAGTTCCAGTTCATATTGACGCTAGAGCAACTCAAGCTGGAACCCACATGCAGAATCCCCCGATCCGACCAACCCCACTGTGGACTCATCGTGCAGCTGGGGCAGGCTGCGTCCACTGAGACATTCGCAGTCAGGGTGTTCAAGTCGTCCGGCAGTGTCGTTGACTACGGGACTGTCTCTTCCATTGAGGAATTCAAAACTCTCAAACTCTGGTCGGGGCAGGCCTATCGAGTCCACGTACGCGGACGAGCATCGGCCTGGGAGTCCGAGGACATTTTTCTGAAGAAGGACGAAGTCAAGACCCTCACAGCCGAGCCGCTGGCCTTTGCCCACGTCCAGCTTCAGGTTGTAGACATGACCGGCAAGCCCCTTTGGCCCGCCATGCTGTCGTTCAATGTTTACCGCTACTCCCGGCTTGATTCGGCGCGCAAGCCTCGCTCCAGTGCGTCCTTTGGCGATCAAGGCTTCGCTCGAGCCGATGGGGACGGCATAATCCTGCTGCGGGATGCCGCGCCGGGAACGAGAGTGGCCCTGGTGGAGGCCTTGGGCTATGAGCCCAAACTTGTTGAATTCTCCGTTGGACCAGGCGAAACCGTTGACTTGGGAAGAATTGCACTTGAGCCGGCCCAGGGCAAAATTTCGATCAGGCTGACCAATCGCCGCGACGGAGCGAGCTACTACGTGGCGCTTCTGGAGCCCGGCGCTGGTCCACTGTGCAAGCCAGTTATGACTGACAAGGAAAGCTTGTCGTTTGAGGCCTTGGCGATGCGCAGGTATGTGATATTCGTGTACTTTGCTGAAGGACAGAAAGGCACCTCGCAACCCGTGAGCCTGACGGCGGCGCACCCAACGGCAACCGTTGAAATCGACTGTTCCAAGGTTGAGCACGGACGTTAGCCCGGACCGAGGTAAGATAGGGCGCTCACGGGAGGTTTTCATGCGCGCCCTTCATCTGCTCCTGGCCGTGATGCTGCTCGCGGCCGCCGCGTCACACAGCGCCGCCAAGGACGAAGCCAAGCCCGAGCCCCGCAAAACCAGCAAGGCTGACCAGCGCAAGCTCGACAAAGAGCGTAAAGAACTGCTCAAGGCCCGTGACCAGCGCGCCAAGACCAACGCCAAGGCCAACGCGGCCCTGGGCAAGAAGCTGGAAGCCCTCATGGAGGGTTGGAAGGACAAGGGCTTTTCAGGCGCCATCCTCGTTGCCAAGGACGGCCAGCCCCTCATCAAGAAGGGCTACGGCATGGCCGACCGCGAGGCCAAACGTGCCAACGCGCCGGACACCCTCTATGACATCGGCTCGGTCACCAAGTTGTTCACGGCCGCGGGCGTGCTCAGGCTTGAGCAGGATGGCAAGCTGCGCCTCAGCGACACCCTGGGCAGGTTCTTCTCTTTCGCGCCCGCCGACAAAAAGGAGATCACTGTCGAACAACTCCTCAGCCACACCGGCGGGCTCTCGCGCATGTACGAGGACCAGCACATAGACGTTCTCAGCCGCGACAAAACCGTCAGGGGCCTGCTCTCGATTCCGCTCTCCGCCAAGCCCGGCGAGCGCTTCGAATACAGCAACACGAACTACTACCTCGCGGGGGCCATCATCGAGGTCGTGTCCGGCGAGAGCTACGAGAGCTACATGCAGCGTCAGATTCTCGAACCCGCAGGCATGAAGGACAGCGCCTTCTGCTCCAGCGAGCGCCTCGACGACAAGCGCAGCGCCATGCGCTACGAAGACAACCAGAACCGCGGCAGCGTGACTGACTGGCCCTTTACGTGGGGGCAGCGCGGCTGCGGCTACCTCGTGAGTACCGTCGAGGATATGTGGAAGTTCAGCGAGGCCGTTGACTTTGGCGACTTTCTGGACGCGCAGGCCAAGCAGCATTGGTTCAAGGTGCGACAGGACGACTATGCCCTGGGCTGGCTGTGCAAGGAAGTGGAAGGCCTGCGCATGCAATACCACGGCGGCGCCGCGCCCGGGGCCCGGGCCTACCTGGCCCGCTTTCCGGACAAAGACGCCATGTACGTTTTCTTCTTCAACGTGAGCGAGCAGGGCAAGGCGCCGGAGTTCCAGCTCGCCGCGGACATCGAAGCCCTGCTTCGCGCCGCCGAGTGAAATGCGCGAAAAATTTTTCAAAAATTACCGCTCGCATGACAAGGGCGTGACACGGGGGGGGGGTAGACTTCCGCCAGATCCCGAATCGAGGGCATCATGGCACAGCTTGCCAACGCCGATCTTCTGACCCTGCGCGACCTTTGGCCCTGGCTGGTTGAGAACTTCCCCTGGAAGATCCAGATCGCCCATCACTGGCCATTCATGGGAATCGATGGCGGGTTTCTCCGCGTGGCGCGCACCGCGCGATTCGACCAAACAGACCTCGCCAATCTCAACTCAGAGTGCGGCCCCGTCACCGATCGCACCAGCCAGCCGACAGATCCTGAAGTCGTCTTCGGATTGGCCAATATCATCACGCGTTACTCCGTCTGCTTTGACGACCAGGACAAATTCAGCAACCCCAACAACCTGGACCGCACGGAATACGTGCTGGCCGTCCAGCGGCTGGTCTACCGCTACTTCCGGCAACTGGGGCTTGGCGCCACCGGTTCCTTCAACTTTCCATCTCTACAGGACGTTGTCGGCACCGGACAGACCATCGACATGGGCGGCGCGGCTTTGACCTTTGCCGCGCTGGACCAGGCCTACCATTTGATCAGCGAAAACAACGGCCGCCCCAATGCCATCATGTCCAACAGCCGCGCCTTGCGCACCTATCGCAACCTGTTCGTCGCGACGCACGGCATTGAGCCGCCGACCGTGACGGAAACCTGGACCGACCCCGTCAAAGGCAGAGTGTCGGCCCCCATCACCTGCTTCAACGGGACACCCTGGTACATCAACGACCTGATTGACGACCAGGCCGGCGCGCGCGGCATCGTGTTCTTCATGGTGCTGGGCGACGACAAGGGTCCGGGTCACTTCCGCGGGATTTCAGGCATTGTTCCCAAGGGGCGCGAACGTAACATGTTCGTGAAGCGGCAGGTGGACGGCGTAGTGGGCGACATCGTGGTGCCTTCGCAGCAGGTGTTGGTGCCGGACGTTCCGACGACCATCACTGTCAACGGGGCGACCATAACGCCGAGCCTGAACGCGGTGACCACGAACTGGGTGAGCTGGCCTTGCGGCATGGCGATGGGCGCGCAGGGTTCCCTGAGCATCCTCAAAGGCTTCAGCCTCGTCGCCAACCTGACGAC
>JAANMT010000309.1_pt1 | contig 53331 bp, 59 predicted proteins | sample 7279711 | NCBI WGS metagenome assembly JAANMT01 (sample SAMN14094538, study PRJNA606508) | bioreactor metagenome | isolation source: A lab-scale SPAN reactor treating ammonium-rich wastewater day 1 | place: Ireland: Galway | collected 2017-01-16 | reverse complement strand
CTTGCCCGAATTGGAACTATACGATCCAACCCCGACGTGCTATGGCTGTTGCTGAGATCGGTTGTTAAAGTGCGGAAGTTATTTTTACACGACTCCTAATAGTCTAATAGTCTAATAGTCTAATAGACTCATAGTCTAATAGTCTAATAGTCTGATAGACTCATAGTCGTGTAGCCTTTGACCATTTGACTATCTGACTATAAGACTATCAGACTATAAGACTTTCAGACTACCCAACTATAGGACTACCATGGACGACCTCTATCGCGAAGTCATCATCGAACACTACAAAAACCCCTCCTATCGCGGGAAACTCGACCCGCACGACATTCGATTCGCGGACAACAACCCACTATGCGGCGACCACATCGAGATCACGCTTCAAACGGAGGATGGGAAGGTCAAGGACGCGCGTTTCGACGGGCATGGGTGCGCCATCTCGCAAGCCTCCGCCGATCTCCTGATCGAATCCATCATCGGGAAACCAATCGAAGAGGTAAAACAACTCAACAAGGAGCATGTTCTCGACATGCTAGGCATTGACCTGGGTCCCGTGCGCCTGAAATGCGCGCTGCTTTCGCTCAAGGTCTTGAAGGCGGGCGTGTACGGTCTGGGCGAAGCGAGCGACGAGTTGGTGGAGTAAACAGGGAGACAGGTATACAGGTAAACAGGGAAACAGGGAAACACGTGTACACGTGTCTACCTGTCTACTTGTGTACTTGTTTACGTACACAATGTTCAACTACACAACCTACGACGAAACCAAAGCCGAATTCATAGAAATCGCCCCCGCCTCGGAACTCCCGAACGGCGAACGCCTCTTCGTGGAGATCGAGGGTAGATCCATTGTGATCTTCAACATCGCGGGGCAATACTTCGCCATCGCCGACGTTTGCACGCACGACGACGGTCCGCTCGGGGATGGGGACCTGGAAGGCTACAACATCGTCTGCCCGCGTCACGGCGCGGAGTTCGACGTGCGCACGGGCAAAGTCATGCAAATGCCCGCCGTGGTGGATGTCCCTGCCTATCCTGTACAAATTCGGGATGGCATGATCTTTGTAGGCGTACCAAAGGAATAGGGATACGCCTGTTATGCTATACTGAACGTATGGAAGAGATTCAATTTCCCCGGCTGGATAGAGCCGCCTTCTCGGTGTTTTCCTCCTTTGAAGAAGCCGACAGGCAGGACAGGGAATACTGGCTTTCGAGAACGCCCTACGAGCGCCTGCAATATATGGAACTACTGCGGAGAATCAATTATGGATCTGCGGCTGCCGCCCGACTTCAAAGAGTTCTTGAAATTACTGAAAGAACATGACGTTCAGTACCTGCTGATCGGGGGATATGCTGTCGGCTATCATGGACATCCCCGCGCCACAGACGATCTGGATATATGGATTGCGATTCACCCCGATAATGCCCGGAAACTTGTAGCCGTTTTTAAAGCCTTTGGGCTTAACGATCCCAACCTGACCCCCGAAGTATTCCTGCAAAGATCGAAAATCATTCGCATGGGCTTCCCTCCTATGCGGCTTGAAATTTCCACATCCATTTCCGGGGTCGAGTTCGAGGATTGTTTTCAGTCGCGCATTGTGGACACATTGGATGGGGTCGAGGTCAACTTGATTGACCTGGAAAACCTGAGGAAAAACAAAAAAGCCAGCGGCAGGGCAAAAGATATTGCCGATCTGGAAAATCTATCGTACTAATGGCACGGAGTTCGATAGTGGATATCCCCACCTATCCGGTGAAGGTGGAGGAGGGGATGATCCAGGTGGGCTTGCCGAGGGAATAAAGTCGCTTAAAAAGGACAGTTTGCCCGTCCTTTTCTATTACCACTCTCCCGCGTATTCAATGTGGTGCGGTTTGACGATCTTTTCGATGCGCGCCCGCCTCAACTCCACCAACTGGCGGACGTGCAGGTTATCGTGCGCCACCCACGAAGCGAACATGTCGCCCGCGCTCATCGAGCCGAATTTGCTTTTGTATCTCGTTTTCCAGTCTGCGCGTTTCAGCCTGCCAAGCCAGATGATGGATTTTTTCCGCTCCCGGAAAAACCTCGCTCTCATCAACTTGAAATCCTGTTCATTGTACTTCCGCAGTTTGACCCAGGCTTGCGGCGCAATAGGATGCCATTGACGATGCAGGCTCGCGTTGAGCGAAGTCGAAATGATGAAATCGAGATGCTCGCGGAAATCCTCGCGTTCCTCATCGTAGAGGTGACAGACGACTTCGAGAATTGACCAACTCCCGCGGCTGGGTTTGTACTGCGCTTCTTCCTCCCCGACGCCTGTCAGCAAAGCCCGGATCATTTCCGTGCTGTTGACCAGTTCACGATAAAGCGTTTTGAATTCCATCGCAATCTCCAATCCTTCGACAAGCCTCAGGACAAGTCTCCAGTGTCTAATTTTCCAATTCTCCACTCCTCCAAATCCTCTTCTTTTTACTCGCCAAACCTCCCCACGACCCTCAAAATATCGAACCCCTCCGCAAACGGGACCTCCGCCAGCGCGCCGTGTCGCACCATGATGGAGCGCGTCAGTTCGCTGTTGAAGTAATATTTGTCGCGGTACGTCTTATATTTCGATAACGCCTCGATCTTCCTGTCCACGTCCTCCTCCGTCACCTCGACCAGAAAATGAGGAAAGAAATCGTAGGAGGAACGGACAACATCGAAGCCCAAAACCGTAATGCCGCGGAAGGCGCGCAACGCCTCCTCGGTCATCGTGTTGTGATCCTGGTGAACGTCGTGATCGGAATGGACGAAGATCAGGTCGGGTCTGAAGTCCCTGCGGAGGGCGAGAAAATATTCCAGGATCTCCTGCCTTGCATCGGGAAACACGCGGGTTGTGAACGAACCCAACACAATGCTTTCCCGTGGAACGCCAAGCACGGACATGGCTTCGTAATGTTCGTCCACCACGTTTTTCAGTTCGGGGTTTTTCTGATTGTCCGAAAGCGTGACGCACAGGATTTCGGTCTTTTTGACGATGTTGTGCAAAAGCGCGCCGCAGCCGATCTCGATATCGTCCGGGTGCGCGCCGAGGAAGAGGACTCGTTTGCCGAAGAAGTTCATACTTCGTCCAAAACTGCGTACGCAGGCACCGGGAACGTCCCGAACGCCTTCACCTTGACCGGCGCGGGAAGTCCCTTGTAGGTGATCATCCCGTGTTCGACGGTGTGGCTGAGATCAATGAGCTTGTTTGTCACCGCAGAGTCTCCAGTCTCAATTCTCTGGTTCTCAAATCACGAAGGGATTGCTTCGTCGCGCACTTCGTTCGCTCCTCGCAACGACATATTATTTCGTCGCGAGGATTCCGCCCACAACCTTGGTCATCACCAGTTTGCCGTCTCGCTCGAACCAGCGCTCCGCCACCTCGGTGATCCTGCCGATCAACGCCTCATATTCCTCCCTGCCGTTGAACATGGAAGTCCATAACTTGCGGTCTTCGCTCAGCGAGGCGCGGACGTACTCGATGAACGGCGCGACTGCGGGGAAGGTGAGGTGGTTCTCGAATTTGTGCAGTTCGGTCTTCGCGAAGATGCGGTCAATCGCGTTGAAGATGTCGCCTTTGAAGCGCGAGGAGCCGGGCATGGGCGGGATGGGCTTGTTCGTCGCTTCCTTGATGATGTCGTAGAACATCTGCTTGTTCTCGGGCAGCGGACCGGAGACGAAGAGCCGTCCGCCGGGTTTAAGGACGCGGTGCGCCTCGCCAAACGTAAAGTCGAGATCTGAAGCGTAGTAGATGGCGAAGGCGCTGGTCACGAGCTCGAATGTCCCGTCAGGGTAATCGAACTGTTTGTTGAAATCCAAAAAGACGAACTCGATGTTCGAGCCGCGTTCCTTGTTCTTTGCGCGCGCTTTATCCAGCAGTTCCTCCGAGAAATCGCCGCCGATGATTTTTGCCCCGCCTTTAGTATAATCGTCGAACAGGAAAGAGAGTTTGCCCGCGCCGCAGCCGACGTCGAGAATGCTCATGCCCGCCTGTGGCTGGAGCAGTTCGTTCGTCCAGACGTCAATGTTGGCGGAACCGTATTTCTCGTGGATGTCAATGCGGGTGAGCAGGTCCTTGCTGGTTTCCTGGTAGTTGATTTCCATGGGTTCTCCTTAAGCAGTAATGACTTCAGTCGTTATCAAGTGTCGTCGTCATGGCATCCACTGAAATCACTGCTGCGATGTTTCGAAAATTATACCAAAAATAAAACAAAATTCAACCGCTGAATTTTGAGGAGGCGCAGGATGCCATCCTGCCCTGCCAATGGAGCAAAATGAAAAAGGTCATTCGATCCGTCAAAGGCACGCGCGATTTTTACCCTGAGCAGATGGCGCTTCGCAATTATCTGTATGGAAAGGCGCGCGCCGCCTCGCAGGCGTTTGGCTATCAGGAATGGGACGCTCCGTTCATCGAGTCCATTGACCTGTACGCGGCAAAGTCCGGCGAGGAACTTGTCAAAAAGCAATCGTTCACCTTCGCAGACCGCGCCGGGGACCTCGTCACGCTTCGCCCGGAACTGACGCCCAGCCTGGCGCGCATGATCGCCGCGAGACAAAACGCGTTGACCTATCCGGTGCGCTGGTGGTCGTTCGGTCCGTTCTGGAGGTACGAGAGTCCGCAAAAGGGGCGCACGCGCGAATTCTTCCAGTGGAACATTGACCTGCTCGGCGCGGACTCCCCCGAGGCGGACGCGGAAATGATCGCCATCGCGGCGACCTTCCTGCGTTCGGTCGGGCTGGACCCTGCGCGGGCTTCCATCTTCGTAAACGATCGCCAGTTGATGAACTCACAGTTCGACGCGCTGGGCGTTCTGGTTGAAAAGCGAATTGAGGTCTCCGGTCTTCTTGACCGGCGTTCCAAGATGAACCCGGAGGCGTGGGACGAAAGCGCCCTTGAAATCGGCTTGAACGAAAGCCAGTTGAATGCCCTCAAGGATATCCTCGCGGATTACGATCTGTGGAAAAAAAGCGAAAACCTGAAGCGCGTCTTTGCGGCGCTCGAGGCGATGGGCGTTTATGAGTACATCAAATTCGAGCCGGGCATCATGCGCGGACTCCTGTATTACACCGGCACGGTCTTCGAGGCGTTCGATCTGACCGGTTCCGTCCGGCGCTCGATCCTGGGCGGCGGTCGTTACGATAACCTGCTGGCGGACGTCGGCGGGGATCCGCTGCCGGCGACCGGTTTTGCGATGGGCGATGTGGTGATCGGGATCGTTCTTCAGGAGGCGGGTCTGTTGCCCGAATTCGACCCGACTCCCGCGCCCGTCATGGTGACCGTGTTCGACGAGTCGCTTTTGCTCAAGTCGTATGCCCTCGGGTCCGAACTGAGAAGGGCAGGGCTGAATGTCATCGTTTATCCCGAACCTGCAAAATTACCGAAGCAGTTCAAATACGCCGACAAGATGAAGATAAAGGTCGCCCTCGTTCTTGGACCCGACGAAGCGGAAAAGGGTCAGGTGGCGGTGAAGGATCTGGGGACGGGCGGGCAGGTCGTCGTCACGCGCGAAGCGGCGGTGGAGACGATCAGGAAAATCCTGAATGCCTGAGCCGCATCCAGCCAAAAAAGTTATGGTAAAATCCTGCCGCAAGACGGAGCCTGTAGCTCAATGGCAGAGCGCCACACTGTGGATGTGGATGTTGTGGGTTCGAGACCCATCAGGCTCCCTTGATAAGACCTCCGGGTTCTCGAAGAACTCGGAGGTCTTGTTTCCCAAACTGACCAATGGGCATCTTGAATTTCGATGTAAAATTGGCACATGTCCCAGACTATCAACGTATTATTCCTCGCCGCGGAGGCGGAACCTTTCGTAAAAGTCGGCGGGTTGGGCGATGTGGCAGGCACACTGCCGCGCGCCCTGCGCGCGCTTTCCAACGACGAAACGACGATTGATGCGCGCCTGGTTTTACCTCTGCACACGGTCGTCAAGCAGGAGGGGCTCAAGCCGCTGGGCATCTATTCGATCCCGCGCGGCGGGAGCGAGGTCCAGGCGGAGGCGTATGAGGGCGCGCTGGATGGCATGCCGGTTTATTTCATCAGTGGCGATCCCATTCGCGCCAGCGGCTCGGTCTATTCCTCCAACAACAAACTGGACGCGGAGAAATACGTGTTCTTCTCTTTAGCCGCGCTCGAACTGCCGCGCCAGATCAATTGGAACCCGGACGTCATCCATTGCAACGACTGGCACACCGCGCTCGCCGCTTACGGCAACCTCGTCAAACGCTGGGAGGACAAAAAGCGCCGCATCGTCTCGATGGTGACGATACACAACCTCCCGTTCCTGGGACCCGACGTCAGGGAGATCCTCGAAAGTTATGGCTTGCCCATCGCCAACACCGACCTGCCCGACTGGGCGCGGGTCATGCCCATGCCGCTGGGCTTGTGGGCGTCGGATGCGATGGTGGCGGTCTCGCCGACTTATGCCCGGGAAATTTTGCACGAGGAATTCGGAAGCGGCTTGCAGGACTTCCTCAGGAATCGAACCGACTCCATCCACGGCATTCTCAACGGACTGGACACCGCTTCGTTCGACCCGGGGACTGATCCGGTGATCACGAGCCGCTTCAACGCCGACGATCTATCCGCGCGCAAACCGAACAAAGCCGCCCTCCAGGAAAAACTGGGATTACCCGTCCTGCCCGACGCGCCTTTGCTCGGCATGGTCTCTCGCATGGACGAAGCCAAAGGCATTGACATCGCCCTCAGGGGTTTGAAAATGCTCTCCAAACAGAAGTGGCAGTTGGTCGTCCTCGGCGCGGGCAATCCAAAGATCGAAGAACAGGCGAAGAAACTCCAGGAATCGCTTCCCGACCGCGTGCGCGTGGAAACGCGTTACGACGCCAAACTCGCCCGCCAGATCTACGCCGGTTCCGACATCTTCCTCATGCCCTCGCGCTACGAACCGTGCGGCATCTCGCAGATGATCGCCATGCGTTACGGAAGCGTCCCGCTCGTGCGCGCCGTCGGCGGGCTGCACGATACCGTCACAGACAGCGAGACAGGTTTCGTCTTCGTGGACAAGAAGGTCAAATCCTTCAACGATACGCTCAAGCGCGCCCTCCGGTTGTACCCCTATCATTCCCGCTGGGCGGCTTTGCAAAAGGCGGGCATGGCGCAGGATTTCTCGTGGACGCGCTCCGCTCAAAAATATCTCGAACTGTATAAAAAACTCATCGAGAGTTCCAGCACCCCGGTCCCCCGCGAAACGTACCCGCTCCGCCAGTCGGACTCGAAGCGGACGATCCGTGAGGAAAAAGCCGGGAGCGGGAACGGGGAGGCATAAATGAAGACACGGGCAGTGATCCTCGCGGGCGGCGAAGGTTCTCGTTTGGGAGTGCTTACGGCGAAACGCACCAAACCCGCCGTCCCTTTTGGAGGCAAATACCGCATCATTGACTTTCCGCTTTCGAATTGCGTCAACTCGGGCATCTTCGACGTGATGGTCCTGGCGCAGTACCGTCCGCAGTCCCTCATCGAACACATCGCCTCCGGCGCGCCCTGGGACCTGAACCGGGACTTCACGGGCGGCATCAAGATCCTCACCCCCTACAAAGCCCGCAACGATTCGGACTGGTTCGTCGGCACCGCGGACGCCGTCCAGCAAAACTTCAGTTTCATCAAAAGGGGAAGCCCGGACTTCATCCTCATCCTCTCCGGCGACCACATCTACACCATGGATTACGACGCCATGATCGCCTTCCACATTGACCACCAGGCGGATCTGACCCTCGGCGCGATCCGCGTCCCCATCGAGGAAGCCTCGCGCTTTGGCATCGTGGACATCAACGACGATTACCGCGTCACCTCCTTCCTCGAAAAACCCGAAGACCCGCCGTCCAATTTCGTCAACATGGGCGTGTACGTTTTCAACCGCGCCCTGCTCGACCGCGTCCTATGGGAGGATAGCAAACGCAGAAGGTCCACGCACGATTTCGGCAGGGACATCCTCCCGCGCCTCATCAGGTCGAGGGCGCGCGTCTTCGCCTTCCCCTACACCGGTTACTGGATGGACGTCGGCACGGTCGAATCCTACTGGCAGGCGCACATGGATATGCTTTCGCCCAACCCGCCGCTCAAACTCTACGACCGCAGTTGGATCATCCACACCCGCACGGAGGAACGCCCGCCGGCGCGCCTCCCCGCGCTGGCGCACATCTACGCCAGTATGATCTGCGATGGTTGCTACGTTGGCGAGGGCGCGCGCCTGGAAAGCAGCGTCCTCTCGCCGGGCGTCGTGGTGCAGCCCGGGGCGGTCGTGCGCGAATCCATCATCCTCACCGATTCGGTCATCGAGAGCGGCGCGGTCGTCGAACGCGCCATCCTCGACCGGCGTTCGCGCGTCGAACGGGACGCGCGCATCGGCGGCGGGGTGGCTGACGCGTACGTTCGGATTGCGCTGGTCGGCAAGAACAGCCTCGTCCCCGCCGGTTGGGTCGTCGAACCGGGCGCGGAGATCGGCACGGACGTCATCGCCTCCGATTACGACGATCGCGTGGTCCATGCGGGTCAATACATACAAACGAGGAGACTGGCAAATGAAATTTGAACGTTCGGGCGGCATCCTTCTTCATCCCACCAGCCTGCCCGGCCCGTATGGGATCGGCGACCTGGGTCCGCAGGCGTATCGTTTCGTGGACTGGCTCGAATCCACCGGTTGCAAACTCTGGCAGGTGCTTCCGCTCGGTCCCACCGGCTACGGCGATTCGCCCTATCAATGTTTTTCCGCCTTCGCGGGAAATCCCTACCTCATCAGTTTTGATGGACTGATCGAAGACGGACTGCTGACCCAGGATGACTTTGCCCACATGCCGACCTTCGACGCCTCGCGCGTGGATTTTGGTCTGCTCATCCCCTGGAAACTTGATCTACTCGGACGCGCCTTCTCTCGTTTTTTTATCGCGCTGAACGAAACAACTCGTCCGGCGCGAAGTAATACGAACGACGTTAATGCCCTGGAAGCATTAGTGGGTGAGTTCGCTTTCTTCTGTTCCAAAAATGCCTCCTGGCTCGACGACTATGCCCTGTTCATGTCCATCAAGGAGGCAAACGGCGGCGGCGCATGGAACGAATGGAGCGGGGAACTTCGCAAGCGCAGGAAATCCGCCATGGATAAGGCGCGGAAGGAACATGCTAAAAACATCCTGCGCTATTCCTTCTACCAGTTCATCTTTTTCCGACAATGGAACAAACTGCGCGCGTATGCGAATGAACGTGGCATCAGGATCATCGGCGACATCCCGATCTTCATCGCCTACGACAGCGCCGACGCCTGGGCGAACCCCGAATTGTTCTTTCTCGATGAAGACAGCCTGCCGACGGTGGTCGCCGGCGTCCCGCCGGATTACTTTTCCCCGACCGGGCAATTGTGGGGCAATCCGCTCTATCGCTGGGAGGCGCACAGGAAGAGCGGTTATGCGTGGTGGATCGAACGGTTTCGCTCGGTACTCGAACTTGTGGATGTTGTCCGCCTCGATCACTTTCGCGGCTTTGCGGGATATTACGAAATTCCCTTTGGGGCGAAAACCGCCGAAAAGGGACGCTGGGTACCCGGTCCCGGCAGCGACTTCTTCGAAACATTATCCTCCGCGCTCACCGTCCCCACAGAAGGGAGCGGAGAGTCGGCAGACCATGCGCGATCCGAAATACCCAACACTCTTCCCATCATCGCGGAGGACCTCGGCGTCATCACCCCCGACGTGGAGGAACTGCGCGATCGTTTCGGCCTTCCCGGCATGAGGATCCTGCAATTCGGTTTCGACAGCGCGAAGAATCCCTTCCTGCCTCACAATTACATCGCCAACTGCATCGCCTACACGGGGACGCACGATAACGACACGGCGCGCGGCTGGTTCGATACCGCCCCGCAGGAGGAACGCGACTTTGCGCTGAAATATCTGAACACGAACGGGAAGAATTTCGTCTGGGCGCTCATCCGCGGCGTGTGGTCGTCGGTGGCGGTCCATGCCGTCGCGCCCATGCAGGATTTGTTGAACCTGGGCGGGGAGGCGCGCATGAACTTCCCCTCGAAACTGGGCGGCAACTGGGAATGGCGTATGCGAGAAGAAGACGCGAGCGAAGAACTTGCAGGCAGGTTGAAGGAATTCAACGAACTCTATTTGAGGTAAGGAGGACCTTTCACCATTCACAGCCCGGCGTGGTGTTGACGCCCCCCTGCCGGCCGATGTGCTTGTACATCGTGACATTCGTGAACGGTTCGTCCATGATCCCATCGTGGATCGCCCACGACCTCAGGCGGATGCTGTTTGCGGCGTTCGGGGATCGGAACGGAGTCGAGCCGTCCAATTTTTGCCTCAACCCGCCTCCCTCCTGGAACCCGAGGTGGATGCTCTCCATCCGGCGTCTCCCCATCTGATAACTGAACCCGTGCCGCTCGAAGATGACCGCGTTGTGATAATACAGCGGTTCGGCAAAGTACATGTCGTGTCCCAGGCTGGAGACGAACTGCTCGAACGTCGCCGTCGCCTCCTTGAATAGATGCAAACCCTGGCGAACCTGTCCGGGCGCCAGCCCTGCCTTCATGGCGGCTTCCTCCGCTTCCAGGTTCCGCTTGCGGATCCCGAATCGGGTGGGACTGCCGTCGGGCATTTTGTCCACGTCGAAGCGCGGCGAGTCGGGATCGTTCAGGATATACAACAGAACGTGGATCTGCCCGTTCAACGTATCCGCCAGGTGACCGTACAGGATCGGGTCGGGGAATCCCGCCTGGTGATACAACATCATCTCCACGTCGCTGGAACCCGCCGCGTAACGGAACTTCAACAGGTCGTGATTCTGCGCCAGGTCCGGCAGGTTGAATCGTTCGATCAGCTGCCGGGGGATGTAACGGGCGTAAATTTCCCTCTTTTCGATTTCGGGAAGTCTGTTGATTTCGCCGATGGTGGAAGGTGACATGTGAGTTCTCGTTTCCAGATTCTCTTGCGGCGCAGGCTTATTATCTGATGTTATACACCGTCCCGAAGGTTTGGTCCGCAAACAGGCTCGGTTTCTGATGGTCTGATAGTCTGATAGTCAGATAGTCGGATAGTCAGATAGTCAGATGGTCGGATAGTCTGATAGTCTGATAGTTAGATGGTCTGATAGTCGGATAGTCAGATGGTCAGGTAGTCAGGTAGTCTGATAGGGTGAGTTATTATCTCACACGGGTTTCCCGTTCCGCGCTCCTCGCCTCGTCTCGTTTGGCGATCGCCGCGCGTTTGTCGTAAGCCTTTTTCCCTTTTGCCAGCGCGATCTCCACCTTGGCGCGACCGTCCTTGAGATAGACGCGCGTCGGCACGATGGTCATGCCCTTCATGCGGACGTTGTCCCAGAGTTTGCGGATCTCCTTTTTGTGCAGGAGCAGGCGTCGTTTGCGGCGCGGATCGTGGTTGAAGCGGTTGGCTTGTTCGTAGGGGGCGATGTGCGCCTCCACGAGATAGGCTTGTTCCCCGTTCTCGATATCCACGTAGGACTCCTGGATGCTGACCTGCCCCGCGCGGATGGACTTGATCTCGCTTCCCTGCAGGGCGATGCCCGCCTCGTACTTTTCGAGCAGAAAATACTCGAACCCCGCCTTGCGGTTGGTGGCTACGACTTTGACGTTTTCGGACATGTTTCGATATTACCACAATCGCAAATCGAATTATGATTGCGGCATGTTCAACCTTCGCAAACAATTCATGCTCGACCCTTCGATCACGTTCCTCAATCACGGCTCCTTCGGCGCGACGCCGCGACCCGTCTTCGAGGAATACCAGCGCTGGCAACGCGAACTGGAAAGACAACCCGTCGAATTCCTCGGGCGGCGTTTTGCGGGGCTTATGGCGGAATCCCGCGCCGCGCTCGGCGCGTACCTGGGCGCCCCCGCCGACGACCTCGTCTACACCCAGAACGTGACCATCGCCGTCAACATCGTCGCGCGCTCGCTCGAACTGGGTCCCGGCGACGAAGTCCTTGCCACCGATCACGAATACGGCGCTATGGATCGCACCTGGCGGTTCATCTCGAGGGAACGCGGCTTTCGATACGTCAATCGCCACGTCGAACTGCCGATCACGTCCGGGGAAAAATTCGTCGAGGACTTTTGGCGCGGCGTCACGGAACGCACGCGGGTCGTCTTCATCAGTCACGTCGCCTCGCCGACCGCGATCGTTTTCCCGATTCGCGAGATCGTTCGTCGTGCGCGCGAAGCGGGCGTCCTCACAGTCGTTGACGGCGCGCACGCCCCGGGTCAATTGCCGATGCGTCTCGATGCGCTCGAAGCGGATTTCTATTGCGGCAACCTCCATAAATGGTTGTGCGCTCCCAAAGGCGCGGGATTCCTGTATGCGCGTCCCGACGTCCAGCAATTGCTCAAACCACTGGTCGTCTCGTGGGGATACGAATCCGACTCCCCGAGCGGCTCGCAGTTCGTTGACCATCACGAGTGGTGGGGGACGCGCGACGTCGCCGCGTTTTTATCCGTACCAGCCGCGATCCGATTCCAGGAGGACAATCATTGGGATGAAGTGCGCGAGGCTTGCCATGCGCTCGTCGCTTACGCCCGGGAACGGATCTGCGAATTGACCGGGCTTGCGCCGCTTCATCCCCCAACCGGAGCCTGGTTCCGCCAAATGGCATCCGCGCCCCTCCCGGCGGATACCGACCCACTCCGCCTCAAAAACCGACTCTACGACGATCATCGGATCGAGATCCCCGTTTCCGAATGGAATGGAAAAAAACTGATCCGCATCTCCGTTCAGGGATACAACTCGAAGCGCGACGTTGACCGATTGTTGCGCGCCTTGTCCACGTTGCTGAAAACGGATAATGCGCAATGAGAGTGGGGACGTCAACGCGATAACGCAAAAAGATCCCTCGCGCCGGTTGCGCTAGGGAGAGAGATTCCTCTCCCTCCCCGTAGTCGCGATAGGGTCACTTCCCCATCCCTTCGCCAGCCAGGGCAAGTTTGAACACTCGCGAAACTAAAACGCAAAAAACCGTCCGCTGACTCACATTACAGTTACCTGAAGGCAAAAGTCAATAAACCCTGGCAACCCCCAGCCGTGTGCCAGGCGTCCTCTGCGCCCGCGCTAAACAAAAAAACGGACGAAGCCGCTTCCGCGCTCCGTCCGTCCACTTCTCACTTTCCACTTCTCCACTTTCCACCCCCGCATTCCACTTCATCGCCTATCCCGCCCACCGCGCCGATCCCCATCGCGCCCGCCGCGCCGATCCCCGCGCTGTCCTGAGCCTGCCGAAGGACCGCGCCCGCCTCCGGGACGCCCGCCCCCGCCGCTTCGACGCGGACTATCCTTCTCGCGCGCTTTCTCGGCGGTCCAGCCCTCCAACACTGCCTGACGGGAGAGGCGAATCTTGCCCTGTGGGTCAATGTCGGTCACCATCACAGTGACCTCTTCGCCCATGCGGACCACGTCCTCCACCTTGTTCACGCGCTCCGAATCGAGCTGCGAGATGTGAACCATGCCGTCCACGCCGGGCAATATTTCGACGAACGCGCCAAAGTCCGTGATGCGCACCACCCTGCCGGTGTAGATGTTGCCGACCACCGCGTTCTCGCCCAGCGACTCGATGCGTTCCTGCGCGACCTTCGCGCCGGCGCTGTCGGTCGAAGCGATGTACACGGTGCCGTCCTCCTCGATGTCAATCTTCGTACCGGTCTCCTCCTGCAGGGCGCGGATGTTCTTCCCGCCGGGACCGATCAACGCGCCGATCTTGTCCACCGGGATCTTCACGGTGATGATGCGCGGCGCATGATCCTTGATCTGCGGGCGCGGCGCGGGCAGAACCTCCAGCATCTTGTCCATGATGTGCATGCGCGCCGCGCGCGCCTGCTCGAGCGCCTCCTTCATCATCTGCGCGCTCAAGCCGCTGATCTTGATGTCCATTTGCAGGGCGGTGATCCCCTTTGCCGTGCCAGCCACCTTGAAGTCCATGTCGCCGAGATGGTCCTCGGTTCCCTGGATGTCGGTCAGGATTTTATAACGTCCTTCGGCGCCTGTGATAAGTCCCATCGCCACGCCGGAGACCGGGGCTTTGATCGGGACGCCGGCGTCCATCAATGCCAGCGTCGAACCGCAGACGGATCCCATCGAGGTCGAGCCGTTGGAGGACAGCGCCTCGGACACGACCCGGATCGCGTACGGGAACGACTCTTCGGTCGGGATGACCGGTTCCAGCGCGCGCTCCGCCAACGCTCCATGCCCAACCTCGCGCCTGCTCTGCCCACGAAGAGGCTTGGTCTCACCCGTGCTGAACGGCGGGAAGTTGTAGTGGTGCATGTAACGTTTCGTATCGTTCGGGGACAGGTTATCCAGTTCCTGCGCCTCGCCCAGCGTGCCGAGCGTGACGAACGACAGGATCTGTGTTTCGCCGCGCGTGAACAAGCCGCTGCCATGCGCGCGGGGCGAGACGTTCACCTCGCACCAGATCGGGCGCACCTCGGTCGGCGTGCGTCCGTCGGGACGTTTGCCCATGCTCAGGATGCGCTCGCGCACGACCGCCTGTTCCGCCAGTTCGAACGCTTCGCGGAACATATTGACCGGAATGGCTTCGTCGGGGTTGCCGCCTTCGGGAACAACGGTCAATTCTGCTTCGGCTTGTTCCTTGATCGTCGTCATGCCGGTATAGAATTCATTCTTTGAAAGAGGTTTGTCGAGCAGTTCGTTCATCGCTCCGCTGACGCGGTCGAAGACCTTCTTCTTGACCTCTTCGCTCGGCAGGAAGAGTTCCACCTCGCGTTTCGATTTGCCGACCTCTTTTGTCATTTGCAGTTGCAGTTCGATCAACGGCTGAATGGACTTGTGTCCCAGTTCGAGGGCTTCCACCATCACGTCGTCGGGGATCTCGTCCGCGCCGCATTCGACCATGAGGATGGCGTCCTTGGAGCCGGCAATCCGAAGGTCGAGGTCGGAAGCGTCCATTTGCGCGAAGGTCGGGTTGATGACGAATTCGCCGTCCACGCGCCCGACGCGCACTGCGGCGATGGGTCCGTTCCACGGGATGTCCGAGATCATCAGCGCGGCGGAAGCGGCGTTGATGGCAAGGATGTCCAGCGGATTGATTCCATCGGACGAATGCGAATAGACGATGACCTGCACTTCGTTCCGCATCCCGTCCTGGAACAGCGGGCGGATGGGGCGGTCGGTGAGTCGGGCGGTGAGGATGGCTTCGGTGGGCGCCCGGCCCTCCCGTCGGAAGAACGAACCGGGGATCTTTCCACCGGCATACAGTCTTTCCTCGTAATCCACGCTGAGCGGGAAGAAATCAATGCCCTCGCGCACGCCGCCCATGGTGGCGGTGGCGAAGACAATGGCTTCGCTCGTGCCGAAGGTCACCGCGCCGCCCGCCTGCCCGGCGAGTTTGCCGGTCTCGAACGTGTAGGTTTGAGTCCCAACGGTCGTTGAAAACTTTTTTGATTCGGGTTTCATTTTGTCTCCTGTGTGGGACAAATTGGCGATTTGCCCCACGATCTTTCCGCCTCGGGTCAGGGACTGAAGAGTGTGAATGACGAAGGCGTCATTCGCGCTATTCAATTCCTGACGGCGGATTTGAATAGACCCTAAAGGCTCGCCCTGAGTGCTTCGCAATCGAAGGGTCGCATGAGCCTTTAGGGTCTGACGGACTTACTTGTGGCGCAGGTTCAAACTCTCGGTCACAGCCAGGTACCGCTGGTAATCCGATTTTCGCAGGTACGCCAACATGCGGCGGCGCTGTCCCACGAGTTTGAGAAGCCCGCGACGGCAGGACTCATCCTTTTTATTGGCGCGCAGGTGATCGGTCAACTGCTGGATGCGCCCCGTCAGGATGGCGATCTGGACTTCGGGGGAGCCGGTATCGCTGTCGTGGCGGTGGTACTTCGTGATGAGCCCCGTCTTGACTTCTTTTTGCAAGGGCATGACGTTTGCTTTCCTTTCTATAAACTGGGGCGGTGTTGTCCGCCCCGTGCAGGTCTCCATACCGACAGCCGAAACCATCGGCAGGACCAGTCACGGGCGGAGATTATACCAGAATTTGCGCTCCCTCCCCGGCGCGCAACGGTCGTTCAATTGGCGGAATTCGGGCGGTCCGGGGCGGATTCGACGATCCTGCGGATCTGTTCGGCGTGCGCGTGGAAGTGGATCGTGATGTAACGGTATAACTTTTCCACGCTCACGACGCCGGAGAGCAGTTCGTCGTAGTTTGGATATTCCAGCGATTTTCCAAAATCCTCCTCCCTGAGTTTTTCGAGCGCGCGCAGGGCGTTTTCGTGCGCTGTGTCGTAGGCGCGCCGCAGTTTTTCGCGCGTCATATTGCGGCTTGCCCAGCGTTTTGTAACATACTCGTTCAACCTGTCGAACAGGGATTTGGGGATCAGCGCGCCAACGATCCTCGCCATCCACGCCTGACCGAGGAGAAGGCGCAGGTCGGCGGTCAGGAAGCGCGGCGCGAGCGACATGTGGAACAGCACCTCGCCGACCGTCCACGCGGGGTTGTCGCTTGGGAGGCGGTAAAAGGCTTCGGGAACAGAATCCAGCAAGTGATGAAAGTCCCGACGCGTGGTTTCCATCTCGCGGACGAGTTCTTCTTTGAGACTCATCTACACCTCGACCTGGATCGCGCTTCCCGACTCATACCGCTTCAACCCCGACCTGAAAACTGTCACCGCCAACCCGAGCAGGATCGCCGCCCCGAGCAGGAGTTGAGCCAGGGTCTGCCACGAGGCGGAGCGGATGTATTCGGCAGGCACCGCGCCCATCAACGCGGCGGGGATGAGCGTGAACAGGATCAGTTTTGCGTAGTTGTCGAAGAGCGTGATCGGGTAGATGCCGAAAGTGATCATGGCGTTCAGCATCAGGTTGGCGAAACTCGAAACGATGCCCATCCAGAAGGCGAGGCTGTTGACCAGGATCAGGAACGCGGCAAAGACCACCGCCGCCAGCAGGATGGCGAGAACGAAGCGCAGCAGGCCGTCCCACGTGAATTGACCGGAGACCGCGTAACTCAGAAAACCGTAGGTGAAATCGCCCATGCCGCTGGAGATCATGCGGCTGGAAACCGCGTGGAGCAAAACGGGACGCGGAAGCGAGAGGTAGTAATCGAGCCGCCCGTTGTTGATGATGTCGCCGAGCATGAACGCGTTGCCGAAGAGGAGCGAGACCAGGCCGAACGCGCTGGCAAGCACGCCGAACGTCACGTACATGTCGTTGATGCCCCAGCCGCGCACCTCCTTGAAACGGTCGAAGAACACGATCCAGATGGCGAAGTAGATGAAGTTGTTGAGCATCATGCCGACGACCTGCGTGAGGAACGAGACGCGGTACTCCATCACGGATTGCAGGTTGGCTTTCCATATCGCGAGGAGGAATTTGAGGTGGTTCATATTGTTCCATTCCGTCATTGCGACGCGCTTTGCTCGCAATGATATTATCCTCCGTTCACCGTCAGATATGCCACGCCGCGGCGATAGGACAGGACCAGGATCGCGCCGAGCGCGGCGATCCAGACGAATTGCATCGAAAGAATGTTTACGAGCAAATCCACCGAAGGCGCAACGAACAGCTTCGAGGGTCCATAGATCATGTAAGCGAACGGAAGCGCCTTTGCAATGGCTTGAAGCCAGCCCGGGTAAAAATCGAGCGGGATGAGGAAACCTCCCAGGATGAAAACGAATTTTTGATAGATCCACAAGAACGGCGAGACCTCTTCCACGAGAAAAGCGGACAACCCAATGAGACAAGCGATGCAGAAGTTCATGATCCACGTGCCGAACAGGGCAAGGAGGGCGAACGCCCAGCCGGTCAATGCAGGCGGCGCCCCCACCAGCCACCAGACGACGATCCCGCCGAAGACCGCGTTCATCAGCGCGCGGAAAACGGTCTCTCCCATCGAACTGCTGAACTGGTAGAGCAGGAAGTTATACGGCTTGTTGAGGATGTAGGCGATGGAACCGTCCTTGACGTTATCCGAGATGACGTTTGCCAGCCGCGGGCGGCTGAGTTCGATGGTCTCCGCCATCATCAGGTACCACATCGTACTGTACAGGGTCATGCCGTTGATCACGTCCGCGCCTGCCGCGGCGAACGTGACCTTCCACAACTGGTAGAAGATCCACATGAAAGGCACGATCATCAGGCTGCGCCCGATCAATTCGCCGGGGTAGGCAAGCGAGTTGATGAGCGTGATCTGGAAGATCGCCCAGTATTTTTTGATGGATTTCATGGTCTTATATGCGACGGGTTTTCTTTTGTCATTTCGTACCCGCGCATCCTCCACATGTTGATCCCGCCCTCCGCTCGAATGACATTGCGACGCCCGCGCCGCTTCAACGCCGGGATCATGGACATCGAACGATTCCCGCCCGCGTTGATGGCTGTGCCGGTTGGGCGAGCGATCTCGCGGTTGCCGGAGGCGAAGTCCGCGTGCGGGTGTGATCCGATCAAATGGGCGGAGTTGTCGAGTCCCGTATCCACGAAGGGTTGGATGAAGTGTTGGGGCATGGAAGAATTATACTGCCGTATAATATTCGGGATGAAGGAAACTGTCGAGAAAATCATCTCGGATCCCCGCTATTTGAAAAATATTGAGTATGGCGAGCCGCGGTCCGGTCACCCGGAAGGAAAAGTCAAATATCACATTGCCGAACTCGAAGAAAATCTGGAAAAGTTGTCGTTGCGAGGCATATCGGAAGAGCAATATTGGAAGTTGAAATTCCTTATTCACGTCCACGACACGTTCAAGGTGGAGGCGATTCCCGATTCAGCCATCAGCGATCCAAACAGCCATGCATCTCTGGCAAGAAAATTCGCCTCCGAGTTCACGGATGATTCGGACCTGCTCAATATGATCCAGTTCCATGACGTAAACTACGCCCTTTGGAAGCAGTTTGCGGCAACAGGCTCTTATGATGCCGAGCGGTTCTCTGATTTGCTCGGAACAATCGTGGATTGGGACCTGTTTCTGATGTTTCTTATCATTGATGGAAGCACAAGGGGCAAAGACCGTTCCAAACTGATCTGGTTTGTCAGGGAGGTTGAAAAATATAGAAAAATTCTGATTGATGAAGGCTGGGTACTGTAATTTTCCGGCGGGCTGCATTGTGATATATTTGCTTATGAAATGTCTCTCAGGTTTACACTTTTCATGCAAATAAGGTTCATCCCATGACCTCCCAAAACAACCGAAACCCCGGCGTTCCCCTCGACCTCGACTGGGTGATGGGCGCGCACGTCAACAAAAGCGCGGTGGAACGCCGCGTCGAAACCCTGCCCAAGCGGCGCACCGTCAAAAAGGACTGGCAGGCAGCCTGGCTCCTGCGCGCCGTGACCTGCATTGACCTGACCACGCTCGCGGGAGATGATACGCCTGGGCGCGTCAAGCGCCTGTGCGCCAAAGCCAAACAACCGATCCGCCCCGACATGCTGGAGAAGCTCGGCGTGGATGGGGAGCGGATCACCGTCGGCGCGGTGTGCGTTTACCCCAACCGCGTCGCGGACGCCGTCCATGCGCTTCAAGGCTCGGACGTTCCAGTTGCTTCCGTTGCGACAGGTTTCCCTGCGGGACAGACTCCCCTGCCACAGCGCATCGGCGAGATCGAGCAAGCAATAGAGGCGGGCGCGCGCGAAATTGACGTGGTCATCGCCCGCAATTACGTCCTCACTGGGGATTGGCAGGCGATGTATGACGAGTTACAGCAATTCCGTGAAGCCTGCGGTGAAGCGCACATGAAGACCATCCTTGCAACGGGAGAGTTGGGAACGCTCAAGCAAGTCTATCAAGCCAGCCTCGTGGCAATGATGGCAGGCTCGGACTTTATCAAGACATCCACAGGGAAAGAATCGACCAACGCGACTCTCGAAGTGAGCCTCGTGATGACGCGCGCCATCCGTGAGTATCTCGAACGCTTCGGCTACAAGATTGGATTCAAACCCGCGGGCGGGATCAGTTCCGCGAAGCAGGCGATGGCGTGGCAGTCGTTGATGAAGGAAGAGCTCGGCGACGATTGGCTGATGCCGAATCTTTTCCGCTTTGGCGCGAGCAGTCTGTTGACTGATTTGGAACGGCAGTTGTATCACTACATCACGGGTCACTACGCCGCGAAGCATCACATGCCGATGGGATAAAATTGGAGTAATCGTTTGAAGATAAGAGGTGTTGTATGACTATCCTGATAGAAATACCCGACACAGTGGCGCGTGCAATAAGAATACCGCGCAAGGAACAACAGCGTCAGTTGAAAATAGAATTAGCGCTTAGCCTGTATGCACAGGGGATCCTCTCGTTTGGCAAAGCATCTGAGCTTGCAGAAATGACCTTGCTGGATTTCGGAATGTTGCTTGGCAAACGCAATATCCCGCGCCAGTACGACGAGTCTGATTTACAGGACGATATCGCCTATGCCAGCAGTTAGCGATACATCACCAATTCTTGGGTTGGCTATTATTGGGTATTTAGACCTGCTTCAAGAACAGTTTGCTGAGATTTTCATTCCGCAGACTGTTCTTGAAGAACTTAAGGTTGATGCCAATTTCAAAGGCGCTTCTGAAATTCGTCAAGCGTTAAACACAGGCTGGTTGAAAGTAAAAGGGATACAAAATAAACCGCTTGCACAATCCCTGTTACTGGATTTACATCAAGGTGAAGCAGAAGCCATCACTTTGGCAATTGATCTGGGGATTAACTTGTTGGTGATGGATGAGAAAATTGGAAGGGAGCGCGCAAAGGATTTGGGATTGAAAACGGTCGGTGTGCTGGGTGTGCTGTTGAGCGCCAAAAAACACGGGCGGATTAAATCACTCAAAGATGCCATGTCCGCTTTGAAAAGTGAAGTCGGTTTCTTTATTTCAGATGATCTGTATCGCCAGATTTTGGCGCAGGCAGGAGAATAAGATATGTTTGGCGCAAGCAGTTTGCTGACCGACCTTGAGCGGCAGTTGTATCACTACATCACAGGTCACTACGCGGCGAAGCATCACATGCTGATGGGATGATATTTATGTCATTGCGAGGGCTGGCGGCCGAGTAGCGTTAGCGTATCGAGGCCACAGCCCGAAGCAATCTCGTGACGAAAGAGCGGATTGAATTTTCTGAAATTTTTCGATGGCAAATCGAAAGGCAGGTTGCCATGAGTGACAAAACAAAAAAAGTAAAAAAGACAGCCTATCCCCACATTGTCAAGGTGGATGGCGAGCTGGGCGGTGAAGCCATTATCGAAGGCACGCGCATTGCTGTCTGGCATGTCATTGGTTATTACTACAAAGTAGGCATGTCTGTTGAAGATATTCTGGCAGAATGGACTTATCTAAAACCTGCACAGGTGTTCAGCGCTTTAGCCTATTGCCACGATAACAAAGAGGAAATAGATGCTGTACGCGAAGCGAACAATTGCGAACGCTGGAAGCAGGAACACTTGAGCCATGCCGCTCTGAATTGATGGATGAAAGAAGCAAGTCGAGAGGAGTAAGGATGAATTCAAATACCCCTGCCTCACAAGATTTAATCCGCAAGGCAATCATCGAAGTGGCGCAATTGCCAGAAAAAGAACTTCTGATTGTTATTGAGACGGTTGAAACTCTCAAGAAACAGCGCACACGTCCAAATCGTGAGTTGGCGGCGGAAATCGTTGCCTGCGCCAAAGCCCGCGCGTCAGAAATGATTCATCTGTCTCGCGAGGAGGTGACGGAAAAATTTGGCGACACACTCGAAGCAATCCGCGCAGAGTCCATGGAGAAAGGCACGGCTATCGAGGGGGAGTGGGAAAGTGACTAAAACTTATAAGGTTTGAAAGGAAGGTTGCCATGAATGTTTCTTTGACTGTACCTCCTGAAATGGAACGAAAACTAAAACAAGCCGCCAGCCAGGTTGGGTTGAGCCCCGATTCGTACATCGTGCGCCTGTTGCAACAGGAATTGCAGACGCGCTCAACGTCTGCGCGCCTGTCCTCAGAGGAAACCGAACTCCTGCAAAAAATCAATGCCAGCCTTTCCACACTGGAGTGGGAGCGGTATCGCGTCTTGCTGGCAAAACGTAATGCCGAGACTCTGACAAATGAGGAACATGCAGAACTCATCACTCTCTCGGACAAAATCGAAGAAGCCAATGTCCGCCGCATGGAGGCGGTCGCAGAGTTGGCGCGTGTCCGCAAAGTCACTGTCCCCGAATTAATGTCCACCTTGGGATTGACCCCCGCGCATGGCTGAGTCGCGGATTTCCTCGGCGCAACGCGCTCGCGTGTTTGAACGCGCGAAGGGATGTTGCGAATATTGTCTCTCGCAGGAGCAATATTCCCCTGACTCGTTTGCAGTTGAGCATATCATCCCGCTATCCAAAGGAGGCGCCAACTCTTTGGAAAATCTTGCCTTCGCCTGCCAGGGATGCAACAACCGCAAATACACCAATACCGAAGCCATTGACCCCGTTACGCAAGCGATTGTGCCGTTGTTTCATCCGCGTCGAAATCGTTGGAGCGATCATTTCGCTTGGAGCGACGATGCCACGCTCATTCTTGGACTGACTCCCATTGGCCGCGCGACCGTCGAAAAACTCCAACTCAACCGCGCGGGGCTGGTCAACCTGCGCCGCATTTTGGTTGAAGCAGGTGAACATCCGCCAGTGGTGTAGCCCGCATGGACTCTCGCCCCCGCCGCGGCGCGCAGGAAGCATTTCGACAGGCTCGCGGAACATGCCATAATGAATGATGGAATGATCTTTCGAGAGAATAAATGTATGGCTTATCAATCCGTTGACCAACTTCAAAAAGTCCTTGCGAGCAAGGTTTTCCACTACACCCAGGATGCCAAGAAGGCGTCAGGCAGGGCGCTTGGAACATTGGTGGAAATCATTACCTTCTATCTCCTGAAGTCCTGGGGATTTGAAGACTCCATCGCAATCGAACGCGCGTTGGCGGAATATGGCAATCCAGATATTACTCATAATGTGGAATACTCGTTGCATCCCGTTTTGAGGCGAGTTGACTTGTCCTTACCCGCGAAATTACCGATCACTCCAGCGCGGCTTTTGACGGCTTTGGCTGAAAGCGGATTTTCAATAAACGGTTTTGTAAAAACGGGAAATGTGTTGTTGACGAACGGATTGGTCCTTCGGAACTCCTGTATTGTAGCCAATCGTGAAAATTCTTATCCATCTGATTGGGAAGCTTTGCATTCGCCATGACCGCAGGACGAAAAGTAATCAGCAAAAAGAAAGATTGGGGCACTCCCCAAAAATACGTGGACGCCGTGCGAGAAGTTTTCGGCGGCGTGATCCATTTGGATCCCTGTTCCAGCCCGTTTTCATTGGTCAAGGCAAAGACGGAGTACATGCTCCCCAAAGTGGACGGGCTTTCGCAGTTCTGGAATTTCCCGACGATATACGTCAATCCGCCGTATGGAAACGACGCCGAGCGCGGCACGCGGATCATTGATTGGATACGCAAATGCGAGGAGGCTAATCGTGTTTTCGATTCTGAAGTGATCGCGCTTGTGCCAGTGGCGACCAACACAGAACATTGGAAAAAGTACATTTACAAGAGAGCGACGGCAGTGTGCTTTTTGTATGATACCCGCCTGCGATTCCTTGTGGATGGCAAAGACGAAGGCAAGGGCGCGCCCATGTCCTGCGCGATGGTCTATTGGGGGAAGGATTATCAGCGCTTCTTCGACGTTTTCATAAAATATGGCGCGGTTGTCAATCTTGAATCCTTGCGCGATATGAAGATCGGTTATGCAAACGGCAGTAATGGTAAAACAAAAAAGTAGGCGATACTATTTCGGTTTTCAATGAATGGAGTTTCCCATGTCCACCTTACTTGAAATCTTCAAAACCATGGAATACGGACCCGCGCCCGAATCACCCGCCGCGGTGAATGCGTGGCTGGACGAGCACGGACGTAAGTTCGGGTTGTTCATCAACAACGAATGGGTGACGCCGAAGGGCGCGAAGTATTATCCTTCGTATGACCCGTCGAATGGGGAGTTGTTGGGAGAGACGGTTCAGGCTGGGAAGAAGGAAGTTGATGCGGCTGTCTCTGCGGCACGGGAGGCGTTTGGCACGTGGAGCAAGACCCCGGGCGTCGTCCGTGCGCGGTATCTATATGCGATCGCGCGCAACATCCAGAAGCATCATCGTTTGCTGGCGGTATTGGAATCAATGGACAACGGCAAGCCGATCCGTGAGTCGCGAGATATTGATGTGCCGCTGTTGGCGCGTCACTTTTATTATTATGCAGGTTGGGCGCAGTTGATGGAAACCGAACTGCGCGATTATCAACCTGTCGGTGTTGTCGGGCAGATCATCCCGTGGAACTTCCCGTTGTTGATGCTGGCGTGGAAGATCGCGCCTGCCATCGCGATGGGCAACACGGTTGTGTTGAAGCCTGCTTCGTACACGCGTCTCTCGGCGTTGTTGTTTGCAGAGATCGTCGCAGAGGCGGGAGTGCCAGCGGGCGTGGTCAATGTCATTACGGGATCGAGCAGTGCAGGCTCGATGCTTGTTGAACATCCTGATGTGGATAAGATCGCATTCACGGGTTCAACAGATGTTGGGCGCACGCTCCGCAAGCAGACGGCTGGGTCGGGCAAGAAGCTGTCGCTGGAGTTGGGGGGCAAGAGTCCGTTTGTAGTGTTCGAAGATGCCGATTTGGATGGAGCAGTTGAAGGGGTGGTGGATGCGATCTGGTTCAATCAGGGTCAGGTCTGTTGCGCAGGGTCAAGGCTGATCGTGCAGGAAAATGTCGCGGCGCGTTTCATCCAAAAATTAAAGGCTCGCATGGAACATATGCGGGTTGGCGATCCGCTCGATAAATCCATTGACATGGGTGCCATCGTGGACAAGACGCAATGGGAGACGATTGACAGTTGGGTGAAGACGGGCATCAGTGAGGGCGGCGAGTGTTATCAGCCGAACATCAAGATGCCTGAGAAGGGTTTGTTCTATAAGCCGACGCTCATCACGGGGCTTGACCCCGCGGCGGCAACGGTGCAGGAGGAAATCTTCGGACCCGTGCTGGTCTCGCTGACGTTTCGGACGCCAAGTGAAGCCATCGAACTTGCGAACAACACGCGCTATGGGTTGGCGGCGAGTGTGTGGAGCGATAACATCAATCTTGCGCTCGATGTGGCGAGCAAGATCAAGGCGGGTTCGGTGTGGGTCAATTGCACGAATCTTTTCGATGGCGCTTCGGGCTTTGGCGGCTATCGTGAGTCGGGTTATGGACGTGAAGGCGGCAAGGAAGGTCTGTTCGAATATGTGAGACCAACGTGGATGGATCGTCCACGCCCCGAATTTACTCTGTCCGAAAAGTGGGGAGGACACGTGCCTACGCTTCCGACTCAGCCTGGGGTTGGTCGGACGAATGGGCATTCACTTCCGCTGGTAGATCGTACCCCGAAGATGTACGTTGGCGGCAAGCAGGTGCGACCCGATGGCGCATACACCACGACGATACTCAGCGCCAAAGGAAAGATCGTCGGGCAGGTCGGTGACGGCAATCGCAAGGACATCCGTGACGCGGTCGAGGCTGCGCACAAGGCGCATTTGTCGAAACCTGGCTGGGCGATGCGTCATGGATTCAACCGTTCGCAGATCCTGTATTTCATCGCCGAAAATCTGGATGCCCGCAATGCGGAGTTCGTTGAACGGATCGTCGAGATGACAGGACGCACGAAGAAGTCCGCTCAAGCCGAAGTGGACACGGCGGTTGAAAGATTATTCACGTATGCGGCATGGGCAGATAAATATGGCGGCTCGGTGCAAGAGACAACCTTGCGCGGCATCACAGTTGGTGTGAATGAACCCATCGGTGTGATCGGTATTGCCTGCCCCGATGAATATCCACTGTTGGGATTCGTCTCGCTCATGGCTCCTGCGATTGCAAGAGGTAATACGGTGGTGATGATCCCGAGTCAGAAGCATCCTTTATCGGCAACTGATTTCTATCAAGTACTCGATACCTCCGATGTGCCTGGCGGCGTGGTCAACATCGTCACTGGCGACCGCGACCATCTGACCAAGACTCTTGTCCAGCACGAAGACGTGGACTCGGTCTGGTACTTCGGCTCGGCGGAAGGCAGTTATCACGTGGAAAACGAGTCCGCCGCCAACATGAAACGGACGTGGGTGGGCTACGGCCTGCCCCGCGATTGGATGGATCGCGAGCAGGGCGAAGGTCATGAGTTCCTGCATGAGTCCACGCAGGTGAAGAATATCTGGGTGCCGACGGGGGAGTGAGGGGGAGGGCAGTGAGCAGTTATCAGTGAACAGTGAGCAGTAATTGGTAACTGGTAATTGGCGAGAAACCTTCGAAGGAGGCGGAGGTCTTTGTTTTATTGATTACATGGGTGGAGGTTTTTTAAGCCAAAAGCCCATTTTCGACCCTTGCAATTTCAGAACATGCGTGCTATAACCACGCCAGAAAGTCCTATATGTGTGCGTATTAGTTCAATAAGCCCATATATCTGGCGGTGACATTTGTTCTAAGAAAGGTTTTACCTAGAGAGGAAACGTAAGAATGGCTAAGAAAGGCAATATCTGGATTGTCCCGCACAAAGACGGTTGGGCTGTAAAGCGGGAAAAGGCACAACGGAGTATTGTTGTGACCCCTACGAAAGCCGAGGCTGAGGAAATTGGTCGTCAGGTTGGGAAAAACAGCAAAGTGGACGTGATTACTCAGGGCAAGGATGGCAAAATCCAAAGCCATGACTCGCACGGACACGACCCCAATCCCCCGCAGGATAAAGAGCATTAGGAGGCAAAAATGACTTTCAAAATTACAGGCTTGAAAGAGTTTCAAAAGAAGTTAGAAGATTTGGAAAGAAAAGCCAACGAATTGCATGGTGAACATGAAGTTCCCTTTACCGAGTTATTCAATGCTTCTTTCATGCAACGATACACCAACTACGCCACTATGGAGGCATTGATTGAGGCGGGAGGCTTCAAGGTTGAAACGACGGAAGATTTCAAAGCCATTCCAGAGCAAGAATGGGATGAGCATATTGCTAAAACGACGCGATTTGCAAATTGGCAAGAGATGATGGAACAAGCAAGCGCGGAATGGGCTAAAAAGCAATTAGGGCTTTAGAAAGTAAAAAGAAAAAATGACGATTTCTGAAAATCAACTTGAAACATGGTCTCATCAAGGCGGAACAGACGCCGCGCAAAATACACATACGGCGATTCGTTACGCATTGAAACAACATTCCTGGGGAAGCGGCGTTTCTTATGAGGATTATTTGCAGGGTTCTTATCGCAACTCTACAAACATCTATGGAAACAGCGACGTAGATTTAGTCGTTGAACTGACCAGTACCTTTTATCATAATGACATGACTGAAACTCAAAAGAGTGCATTGGGTTTCTCGTCTGCTTCATACAGCCTTGCCAACTTTCGGGAAGAGGTGATTTCTGCTCTCAGGAATCATTTTGGCTCTGCATATATTGATACATCGGGAAGCAAGTCGGTAAAAGTATTGCCAAACAATGGACGATTGAAGGGGGATGTGGTTATCGCCGCAACTTACAGGTATTATGAAGGCACAAGATTAATAGCCGAGGGCATAACATTTTGGAACACAAAAACAAGGGAACAAATAACCAACTATCCCAAACCTCATTATGAAAATGGCGTAACCAAGCACTCCAACACTTCGCAATGGTATAAGCCAACAGTGCGTATTTTCAAAAACGCACGAGCGAATATTTATAAAAACAATCCCGTGCTTTCTGGCAGATTTCCATCGTATTATGTCGAGTGTCTGCTCTACAATGTGCCAAACAGCAAGTTTGGTACTTCTTATCGGGATACCTATTGCAATGTAGTGAATTGGCTTAACTCTGCGCTCGACTCAAATCCAGAAAGCTTTAAGTGTCAAAATGGAGTTGTTCCTTTGTTTGGCAATGACTCTACTCAATGGAATACCGCCGATGCGAAACTGCTGGTTTCCAAGTTAATCGCCCTATGGAATTCATAACTTATGCACCAATATCAGACTGACGATTGCATAAGAAGCAAACTTCTCATCACTGCCGTATTGCTGGCAGTTGCGCTTGCCTATTTTTTCAATGCGACACTGGAGTATTTCAATATTCATTTGCCCTGGTGGTTTGAATCTCCTTCCATTCTCGGCTTCTATGGCTTGATCTATTGGCTTTACAACAAATACCTTTGGAAAATCAAGTGGATACAAAAGATTGACTGGATCAAAACGCCAAATATCTCTGGCACTTGGGATGCCGAAATTAGAACTTCCCATGATGGCTTTTCAAACTGTGTTTCGTCAATTGTGATTATTCGACAGACGGCATTTAGAATTTCAATTTCGATGGAAACGGATACGTCGCGTTCTCACAGTGTTCAAGCGGCTTTACTGAAAACCGATAAAGTCAGCGAATATGAATTGACGTACAACTACATCAATCATCCTAAAGCAGATTCGGTTAAGACACTGAATATCCATCTTGGTACGGCACATTTACACATTAGCGACAATTTACAAAGAATGGACGGGGATTATTACACAAACAGAGACAGAGAGAATTTTGGTCGAATCGTTTTCATACGTGCCTAATCTTCGTTGTTCGAGTAGAACAGAGGGATGAAAAAGAAAATACTTTGTCGAACAGATGTACCAAAAACGCACAAGGTTGGTATAATCCAAACAGGAGACAATGATTTATGGCAATGGCTATTGCGAAACCATCTTTTGAAGATTTCATCCGAACTTGTACGCCTTTGCTGAAGATTCCCGAACTTGAACAATTGATGCGCGAACGAGTGCGTGGCATTGTGACAGAACTTTTGAATTTTGAATCCAGCATAGACCCTGCCCAAAACCTGAAACAGTTTTTGCAAAAAGATGAAAACTTCTTGGGAGTTTTACTTGCCCTAACAAATCTCTCCCAAGAAAAGTTCTTGAGAATCATCACAGCGCAAAGATTCGCGGCGCAAGATTTTGGACCCGAATGGAGCGCGCCAAGAATTTATGCCAAAATCAAGAAGGACGATGCTTTTGCTGAACAAATCGCTCGCTTATTTCTGGAAGGCAGAGATAGCAAACTTTTGGCAGAACAAGTTGCAGACTTTTACCTTGACCAACTTTCACTTCCAGCCAACTGGTCTGAAATCATTCGTGACCAGAATGTGATTGGAAATATCGTCCGAAAGAAACTGGCGGGCGAATACACTGACCAAAAAGGCGCATTTGTCGAACGCCAAGTTCGTGGTATTCTGGACAAAGTACAACAAAAATATGGCGTTCCAAATGCACATGGACAAGTAAAACTGGTTGGCAAAGAGATTGATCACGCTATTCCTTCTCTTGAAGAGCCTTACGTCATGGTGATGGTCTCGTACATGGAAACCACTTCAAGCAATCAGACAACCAGAGCCAATGAACAACAAGCCATGTTTCAAAAAATAGTAGGCGAGAATGTTCGTTACCCAAACAACCAAAGAGTTTTTGTTAATGTTGCAGATGGGGCAGGTTGGCTTGCTCGTCGTTCCGACCTGCGTAAGATACATGAAGGCTGTCACTACTGTCTTAACATGCAAACGCTTGACCAACTTGAGCCAATTGTCTTGAATCATGTCCCAAAGAAATTTTTCAAGAAATAGATTGTGAATTACAGGTATCGCCATGATAAAAAAGTATCTCGACAAAGTTACATTGGGTGATTGTCTCGAAAGCCTATCCAACATCGAATCGGATAGTGTGGATATGTGCTTTGCCGATCCCCCATTTAACCTTGAAAAGAAATACACTTCTTACAAAGACCAACGTGCGGACGAAGAATATCTTGCGTGGTGCAAATTATGGCTTGATGAATTAGTGAGAGTCACGAAGCCTACTGGCTCAATTTTCGTTCACAACATTCCGAAGTGGCTGACTTATTACGCGGCTATTTTGAATGAGACCGCATATTTCCGCCACTGGATTGCGTGGGACGCGATGAGCAACCCGCTTGGTAAGACTCTTTTACCTGCCCATTACGGCGTATTGTTTTACACCAAACAACCAAAGGATTTCAAATTCTACGAGATTCGCGCGCCGCACAGAAAGTGCCGCGTATGCGATAGTTATTTGAAGGACTATGGCGGCAAGAAGGATCAAATGCACCCCTTCGGCGCATTAGTCAGCGATGTTTGGACAGACATTCATCGTATCAGGCACAATGTAAGACGCGACGAACATCCCTGCCAACTTCCGATTCATCTGTTGGAACGTATTGTTCTGATGAGTACAGATCCTGGCGATATTGTTCTGGATCCGTTTTTGGGAACTGGCACTACAGCCATTGCCGCGAAAGCATTGGGTAGGCATTACATTGGACTTGAACTTGACCCAATGTACAAGAAAATTGCGGAAGACAAACTGGCAAAAGTTGAACCTTCTTTATACAATGGCTATTATGCCTCGTACTATCTCGGAAAATTGCAGAGCGTTCGAGACATTGACGCGGCGCAACTATTCCCGCCGCAATTAACTTCAACCGAAAAGAAGTTAATAAGAGCAAATGGCAATGGAAATGGTCACAAGCCAAAAGAAAAAATTCCTGAACCAATTGAACTTGTTGTTCAGCCCGCCTTATTACAGAGAAAAGCAACCTATGTAACAAAGTCCAGAAATGAATGAACTACAAAGGAATGACATACTTGCCCAGATGAAAAATTCTGGGCATTTTATTTTGTGGAGGTCACTTCGGGATGGGGGAGGGTGTCCGTGCAGCGGGGAAGCCGTCCATGAATGAAACCACGAACCTTCCGCGGACAGACGGTGCGCGAGTGGAAGGTCGCTTCGGGGTGGGGGAGGGTGTCCGTGCGGCGGGGAGTCCGTCCACGAATGAAGCCACGAACCTTCGGCGAACAGACGGCGCGCGGGTGGAAGTGGTTTCAACAGGCTCAACGCAAGGCTTCGGACTGTGGGAGGGTGTTCATACAAGCAGATTTTGTGATATAAAATAGCCAATGGCAGATAACAACGAAATCCTTTTTGAAGCCGAAACGCCGCTGGGGTTTCGCGTCCGCGTGGCGGTTGCGTATTGGAATGTGATTGTCACGATAAAACACCCCGTTATGCTTGGACGCGAATCCGATGTTCGAGAGGTTCTGCAAAACCCTGACGAAATCCGATTAAGCAAGAAAGACCCAAGTGTTTATCTCTTTTACAAGCCTGAACGAATCGGCAGATGGGTCTGTGCGGTCACGAAACGGCAGAATGGCGAAGGATTTTTGATCACCGCTTATCCAACCGATGCGGTGAAAGAAGGAGAACGAATATGGCACAAGTAAAAGTTTATTACGATCAACAAGGCAATACGCTTACCGTTTGGTTTGGTAATCCCCAAGATGAAGTTGTTGCCGAAGAGACAGGCGATGAAGTGATTCTTATGAAGGATAAAGATGGAAATGTGATTGGTTTCGAGAAGCTGAATTATGTCTTGCCTGCTTCCTCGCGGTTGAACGTGGCTTTTGAGACAGTTGCTACCTGATGAAAGACCACCATATCAACATTTTTTATAGTGATGAAGACGAAGGCTATATAGCGGACATTCCCGATCTAGTCCATTGTTCCGCTTTTGGCGAAACGCCCGAAGAAGCCTTATCCGAGGCTTTGGCTGCCAAACAGGCTTGGTTGGATGCGGCAAAAGCGGAGGGCAAACCCATCCCAAGTCCGAGATACCGACCTGCGATCTATCAAGTTGCGGCTGTGGCGGGATAAGTCAAGGCTTTTGGTTATGTAGGTTTGAATGGAACATAAAATTTATTGGGTCGTTTCCTTTGAGTCTATCCGCCCGTTTACTTTAAAAGTGACCTTCGATGATGGCGTGACCCAGGTCATAGATTTTCAGCCTGTTTTGGCAGGTGAAATCTATGGACCATTGCAGGATGAGAAAATCTTCGACCAGGTGGAAATTGATCCCGAAGTTCATACGCTCGTCTGGCCCAACGGCGCGGACTTCGATCCCGCCACCTTGCATGATTGGGATAAGTATATGGATGAATTGAAAAAAATGGCGGAGCGTTGGAAAACAGTGAAGGCGTAATCGCGAACAAGGCGAAGGTCACGAGTTCTTGCATGAGGCGACACAGGTGAAGAATATCTGGGTGCCGACGGGGGAGTAGGGATTCTGAAAATAGAGATTAGAGAATTAGACCTCCAAGAGTGGGCTCGGAGGTCTTTTGGTTCAACCTTGAAGTTCTTCAATATCTATGAACTGTTTTGGTGGTGCGGGTAATTGCAAAGTTTTAGTTCCAGGCAAGCCTTTTATAAGTGAACGTAATTTGTGGTCGATTACGCCAATATCAATATACAAACTGCGATATGTTTTGTAGCGTTTTTCCCACACCCTCTTGTGCGACAAAACCTCTGTTCTTAATTCCTTTCCTAAGTCTATCAATTGAGAAGCTAAATCATTCACTTTATTTGAATATTCGGTACTTGAAAGGTAATCATATACCTGTTGCACAGCCTTCGATTTTGCTTCGTTGGAAAGACGAAGCATGAAAATCCGAACTAAGCTATCTCGCAGAGTCTGAGTGATCGGCTCAAGGCTAATAGGGCTGATAACAAAAACCGTTTTTTCTACAAAGTAGAATTGTTTCTTTGATGGAAATACATTTGTAACCAAAACCGCGAAATCAGCGCCACGAATGCGCCGGGCGGTTTTTGCTTGGTCAATATGCTTCTTGTCGAAGTTCTTTACTTTTTTGCATTCGTAGACGATTATGCCAATTTGCTGTCCTTGCTCAATTACAAACTGGAGAATGTCGCCGCCTTTGCCTGGATGTTCAAACCTGTCATTTGGAAACAGTTCCTGCAATTTAGCAAGCAGTTTGTCTTCTTCAAGCAAGCCTTCAATTTGTGGAGTTATTCCTTTTTGGATTTGCTCTTTCAGCCTCTTGATTTCTGCATTTGCCTGCTGATATTTATCGGCGGATAATTTCAGGCTCTTTTCGAGTAGAGCCATTTTGTTCTTAGTCTTGGTAATCTCAGCTTGTTGTTTCTTGAATTCCGCCTCCTGTTTTTTGAGCTGGTTTTTTTGTTGCTCCACACCTTTTGCAATCCCCTCTTTGAGTTGAGTTTGCATTTGCTTCTTTAGCGATGTTTCAACTTGCTTTCGCTGTTGTTTCAGTTTCTGCGCGATAAGTGCTCGCTCTTTCTTAATCGCCAGATCAGCTTTTTTCGCCTGCTCAGCTAACGCCTTTTTTGTTTGAGCGCGCAATTTTGCCTGTTCAGCTTTGAAGGATTGTTCTTTTTCTCGGAGTCTCTTTCGTTCCGCTTCAACTTTTTGCTTGTCTTTCTTGGCTTGTTCTCTTAATTTCTTTTGCTCGGCTTCAAGGTGCTTGATATGCTCTTGCTTTTCATCCCACAATCCCAAAGCCTTGTCGTACTCTGTTTGAGTTAATGGTTTTCCACAGACTGGACAAGTAAGAGAAATTGACTTTGCCATAGAGTTACCCTCATTGAAAATATATGCAAAAACAGTTTTTTTGAGAACTTGCCGAAAGTATACACCTAAACCAAGTAAAATATTCCCATGTCAAAACCAACTGAACTCCCCATCCTTCCCTTTCAATCCAAAAAGAAATTTGCAGACTGGCTCGCGAGATAATTAGACTTCCGAAGCCTCCGAGACTTCGGAAGTCTTGTGTCTCATGCAAACTCAAGGAAATGTGGCGGCGCGTAGAGCAGTCGCTTGCGCATGGGTTCGGGGGATTGGGTCTCGCATAGGGTTCTCAGTCGCTTCATTGTTAGTGCGGATTCAAGCAGAAAGAAAGGCTCTTTCAATGCGCCGATTTCCTTTGTCCATGCGGGTGGGGTTTGGTTGTTGCGCTGGGCGAGGAGTTCGGTCAATGCCGCGCTGATGACCAGCAAGCGCGTGTCTGTTGTGTTGGGGCGGGGAAGTTTGCCAAAGTCCGTTTTGGCGCGTGTCAAATCCTGAACGAGGCTTCGTAGTGTCAGGTGGTCTCGTGTCAACGCGGCTTGGGCGAGTTGTTCGAGCAGTTCCATGAATTTATTTTACACTACGATCAAGTAAAATACGTCCCATGTCCAACTCAGAAGAATCATGACAACTCCACTGTTGTGTGGCAAAATATCCATACCATGCTCCTCGAAACCCTAAAATCCGAAGCCATCCAGCGCGGACTTCTCAAACCCGAGGAAGAGATTGACCTCAAGCAAGCCTTCTTCCTTGTGCGCGACATGCCCTACACCCGCGCCAGTTCCCGCGATTCGGAGACGATCATCCGCGAATGGCGGGGGACCTGCTCAGGGAAACATTACCTGTTGAAGAAACTCTTTGCCGAACTGGGATATAAATCCCGGTTGATCGCCTGCACCACGGTCAATCACATTGATCCGAAGAGCGTCAGCGGCAAACTGCGGAAATTACTCGAACAATCGAACGGTCGCTTTGTGGACGTGCACAATTACCTGATCCTTGAACTGCCCGGGGGCGAAATGATCGTGGATGCGACCTGGCCTCTTGCCACCAAAGGAATGGGCACAGTCGTCAATGAAGATTTTGTGCTGGGGGTGAATCATCAAATTGCCAGCAAGCCGATCAAGACCTGGGTTGTCCCTGAGGAGGGCGACTCGCAGGAATTCAAGAACAAGATCTTGAAGGAGAGTTTCACCCCCGAGGAACTGGCGCACAGGGACGAGTTCATCAAGACTTTGGGAGTTGTGACGAACAGTCCGTGGACGAAATTCCTGGTCTGGCTGCAAAAGTTGGTAAAAAATTCTTCGGGAAAAAGATAACGAAACACGACTTCGATCGCTCTCGATTTGATCTCCGTCCCCGCTCTGCGTGTATTCTGTATCTCCACAGCCGTATCCATGCGCCCCATCGAGCGCGGACTTCATCCGTCATCCCCTTATGGGGCGATTTTGCCGGGGCGTTCCAGACCTTCCTCTAATCATTTCTGTAAACCCGATAGAGCATATCGTGAACCTGTTCCAATCTGAAGGATTCGGGCAGCCTCGGCGCGACGATCGAGAAATAAATCGGACGTTCGTCAATATTCTCGTCAATATATGCAACGGCTGAACGGGCGCCTTCTGGATCATCCGTAAGCCACTCGTGCACGGATACGTCCCTTTTGTGCAGTTCGACGTGTGCAGTGTAAACCACGCTGTAAAGTTTATCCCAGTTTGTAAAAATGATGGCGTCGTCCTCGACGCGGTTCAATACGTCTCTTGCATCGAGGAAGGCTTTTTCATATCCTGCGGCGGGATAGATCCCATGCTGAACGACAAAACCTGGGACGCCGCGCAGGATTGCGCCCGTGAGGTTGTCACGCGCGTTCCACAGCGGAAGGAGGACCAACAGGATGCCGATCACGAGACGCGTCGCTTTTCCCGTCACCTGTTTCTGATTAAATAACCGATCCGCCAGACGGAGCATCGCGCTCGTCCCCAGGCCAAACCAGATATAAACGATGCTCCACATCGGCACGTAGAACTCGCGATAGACCGAGAAGACGACAGTCACGGCAAAGCCCCAGATGAGGATGAACGCGATCAACGGATACAACGCTTCCGGCAGTCGGCGTTGAAGAAAAGGGGTCAATATACCCGCCGCGATCAGGGCAACCATCCAAACGGGAAAATAGGAGATGAACTCTTGAAGTCGTCTTATAATCTCACCGGATTCTGCAGAGAAGTAGTACGACCAGAAACTGCCCGCCGGAAAGATGGCGAAAAGACGTTTCAACGGCGTATCGAATTCCTGCGGGGTCAAACCGAACGCGCTCAGGTTAACTCGATAAACGGTGTTGTAAATGCTCACCGGCGGGTCGTTGTGATCGAGGTATAGAAAAAAGCCAAAGGTAAGGAGCGCGCCGAGCAACGCGCCGCCCGCCGCGCCGAGCCAATCCTCGCGCCTGCGCGCGGTCAATGCCATGAACACCAGGACGGAAACGGAGGTCATCACAACGGTGGCGTGAATGCCCACGCTCAACCCACCCGCCAGGCCCGCCAGAAAAAGAAACTGCCATTTACCGGAATTTCGCCAAAGCAGGATGAACAACCAGACCATCGCGAGCATCGCCGCCGCGGGGGTATAGGATTCTGCGACGAGCGCGCGCCACCAAAAACTCTCTGCGAACGCAAGCAAGAGACATGAGCCAACGACGGCAACTCGCAAGCCGCCCAACAGGCGCCCGATCAAATAGATTTCCGCAACCGTTAGAGCGCCGAAAAAGGCGGACATGAGATTCACGCGATAGGCAACATTACCGACCGGCAGATACGTGAATAGCTTGCCGATCATGATCTGGGTCATGTACCCACTCGGATGGCTCATCCCTAAAAAATACGAGAGGGTTTGAAATTCCGCGGAATCGCCCCAAAGAAGGGATGGGGCGGCGGTGCGGACATATATCGCCAGGACGCCGATCCCGATCAGCGTTGCGAGCAGGATGTCGGTCCGCGAAAGAAGCGATGAAAGTCTGTTTCTGTGATCCATGATTAATGTCGGAATGGATGGTTCGATGATGTTTTCTCACCCGAAACGCATCGGAGGGTCCCTTCGAAGAGATAAATTCCGTCGCAATGGCGAACAGGGAGCATTAGTATAAACGGGAAATCGGGAACGCGGAAGCAAATGACGGTCGTGGCTACCTCCGCTGTGCAGGGTGAGGTCGTCGAAGCGTAAGGGAAGAAGCGCAGGCTTGTCCTGAGCAGAGCGAAGATCCGAGTCGGCGGTTATTACGTTCACGCGGGAACCGAGGTCTCCTTTGCGGTGTATAAAGTTAAAAGCACAGGAGATGATTATGCAAATACGACTACCCCTGATCCTTCTTCTTGCGCTCACGGCATGCGCTCCCGTGACGCCTCAACCTAAGCCGACAACTGCCCCAACGTCCCCGAAATCGTCCCTCCCCTCATCCGAGTCTTCGACAGCGGTATCGAACGACAATACGCCGCAATATGAGACGAGCGTACTCGCCGCTTTATGGGATGCCAAAACCCGCGCTCATCAAATCCTGCCGGTCGAACCCTCCAGCGGAGAGGCTGTTCCAGGTTACGCGCCCATCGTCGTCGGCGTCAATTACTACTACACCTACTCGCCGAACCGGAAGACGCTGGTCGTTGTCGGTTACCGATCGGAGTTTTCCAGCGACCCCGTTCTGCACGTCATTGACCTGAACTCCTGGCACGAAACCAAAATCCCGCTGGACGGCAAAGGCTGGACCGGCGGACTGGCTTTCAGCCCGGATGGGAGTTCTGTGGCAATCGGGCTCAACGACAACGAGAGCGCGCTGCTGGTCGTTGACGCGGAAAAGAACCGGGTCCTTGCTCAAATCGAGCCGGGCTTCGAAATCTCACGGCTGAAATTTACTTCCGACAGTTCGGCGGTGATGGCGTACGGCAAAGTGATCGTCAACCGTTTCACCGCGAACGAGCAGACCAGCGGATTTGCAAAAGCGGCGCTGTTCGACGCGCGCGATCTGAACCTGCTTTGGTCGGCTGAACTGAAGGGCGTGCGCGAGGGCATCTATCCAGCCGATGAAGAAACCGCCGGGACAACCGCTCTTCACGAGAATCCGGAAGCCGCAATCTATCTTTACCCGGGCCTGGTCTTCGCGCCGGATCGCGACAACCTGTACGTCGTCCATGCGGATGAAGATAAACTCACAACAGTTGATTTTGGGTCTCGCTCCGTAAACACTGTGGGCGTTCGACCAAAACTATCCTGGCTCGAACGTATTTTCCTGCTGACGACCGGCGTCGCTCACGCCAAAGTTGCGAACGGCACCTCGCGCAGCGCGGTCATTTCGCCGGATGGTACGACCATCTACACGATCGGTTACAGAAATGAATCCTCCCAATTCTCCAACGGAGAGTGGACATTCACCCAGACACCGCTCAGCTTGCAGGCGATTGACGCCGGCGACGGAACCGAACGAGTCAATCTCGAAATATCCGCTGCCGGTCTTTGGATCACGCCGGATGGAAGTTCTCTCCTCCTTCATAACTGGAACGAACCGCCCTCCACCGATGTTCTGAATGCAAGGACGCTTCGGATCACGGGGCATTTCGACAATACCACTCTCGTCCCCGCGCGTCGAATGGACGGTACGACTCTGTTGCTTTCCTCGGTCACGATCGAAAACAACCGGACCCAAATGTCCGCGTACTCGATGGATGGCGAATTGCTCGGGGAATGGCTGGCGGACGGTTACGGAGCCTGGTTGCTCGCGCCTTGACGCAAACCGCCCAAAAACGAACAGTTCCTGCGCGAAGCGACGCAGGTCGGAAAACTCCCGAACTTCCGAAGCCTCTGAGACTTCGGAAGTTCGTGCTTCCTTTGCAGCCCATTCCTTTCGTGTAACGTACATGGGTTATACTTTTGAAAGACGCGAAAGGACTCCCTCATGTCAACACGTTACAAGATACGTCAAAAACTGATCTCCATCGGGGACGATTTCTGGATCGAAAACGAGAAGGGACAAAAGGTCTTCAAGGTGGACGGCAAGATATTGCGCATCCGCAAGACGCTGGCGTTCGAAGATGTGAACGGCAGGAAACTTGCCCAGATCAAGGAACGCCTGCTGGCGATCAAGGATACGATGGTCATCGAAGACGCCGACGGCAGGGACATTGCCACGGTCAGGAAGGCGCTCATCGCTCCGTTGCGCGATAAATGGAACGTGAATGTCAAAGGCGGGGATGACCTCGTCGTGCAGGGCAACATACTGGACCTGGAATACACGATCAGGCAGGGTCGCAGAAAGGTCGCGGAGGTGTCCAAGAAGTGGTTTACGATCACGGATACCTACGGCGTGGAAATTGCCGAAGGGCAGAACGATATTCTCATTCTGGCGGTTGCGATCGCCATTGATATGATGGCGCACGACGAGGCGTGAGGGCGCGGCTCGTTCCGGAGACGTTTTGCGCGCCGCAACAAGAACGCAGCTCGAATGTGTTCGTTCCTTCCTTTTGAGATCCTCCCAGGGAGGGGTTCAGGCGGATAACCCCGATGGTAAAATTCCATTCGCTCCTATGCGCTCTCTGTTCGAAAAGAAACCCTGGGTGTTGTTGCTGTCGCTCCTCGCGTTGGGGGCGTTGACGGCGCTCGCTGTCAGCGTGAGAAATGTTTCGTTTGGCGATGCCCAGCCCATCGGTCGGGATGAGGCGGAGGGCCCGGCGCGTTTGCCTCCGCTCGACCTGGGACCGATCAACGAAGTGTCCGTTTCATCTCAGATCGCCCTTTGGGTTGCGCTGGCTGTGCTGGTCGCGCTGGTGGGGGTTTTGTTGTCGCCGGAGGCGCGCCGCAGGATGATCCGCATTCTTATTCGGACGGCGTTTACCGTGTGGGCGTTGTATATTCTGCTCGATCGGTATCCCGAAGTGTTCGGTTTTTTGGCCCCCATTTTGCAGGGCGGCTTCTCGGGTCCGCAATCGCTCGAAGGGGACGCGGGAATTCCTCCGCCGGTCTTTACGCCGCCGCAGGAGTCCCCGATTCTATCGTATGCCGTCAGCCTGCTGGTTGTCCTTGCGGTTGCATTTCTGGGATGGCGGGCATACCTCGCATGGCAGGCGCTGACCCCCCGCCCTTCGACCTCGTTGCAAAGCCTTGCCCGTATTGCGCGCGCTTCCCTGCGTGACCTGTCTTCCGGGCGGGAAACGACGGACGTGATCATGAATTGTTACTTCCGCATGAGCGACGTGGTGGCGGATAAACGAAACCTGCATCGCGGCATGGACATGACGCCGGCCGAGTTTGCCTTTCGACTGGAGGAGGCGGGCTTGCCCGGAGAGGCGGTGCGCAGGTTGACGCGTTTGTTCGAAGCCGTGCGTTATGGAAAACGACAAGCGGGTCCAAAGGATGTCAACGAGGCGGTCGCCTGTTTGACGACCATCCTTCGATATTGCGGGGAGCCGGTATGACCACCCGGCGGAACCTTGCCGTCGCCGGGATAGCCGTCGTCGCCATCCTGCTGGCGTTTCCGCTGCGCGAGGCGGTCTACGAAACGATCATCCTCCCGGTTGCGTACGCGTTGTGGGTGCTGGGGTTGTTTTACCGTTCGGTGGATCAGTTCATCTGGTGGCTCATTGCCCTGTTGATTGTGCTGGCGGCGCTCCTCCGCAGTCTTCGACCGCCCCGCAGGATCAGGGAAGGGAGGCAGTTCAAAAACAGGCCGGTCTTTGGGCAGGTGGAGGGGCTTTCGATCTGGATGAAGCGCACCGGGCGCGGGACGTATTTCAAATGGCTGGTCGCAAACCGCCTGGGGAAGATCGCGCACGAGATCCTTTTACAGCGCATGGGAGGAAAGCCCCGTTTCTTCTTCGACCCGCTTGCTGGTCCCGATTGGACGCCGGACGCGGACGTTCAGGCGTATCTCGAATCGGGCTTGAAGGGTTCGTTTGCGGATTATCCTCAGGGGCGGCGGTTCTTTTCGAAACCCAGCCGGACGCCTTTGGACCACGATGTGAACGACGTGATCGGCTTCCTTGAATCGCAACTCGGAAACCAACAAGGCGACCGCCGCTTCTAAAGCAACTGCCGCCTGTCTCGAACGGAGAACAACGTGACCGAATTATCGAACGTATCCAAAATAGGAAGGCAGGTCATCGCGGAGGTGGAACGCGCCGTCGTCGGCAAGCGCAGCTTGCTCGAGATGATGATGGCGTCCGTGCTGGCGGGCGGACACATCCTGCTCGAGGATTTCCCCGGCCTGGGCAAGACGCTTGTCGCGCGCAGTTTTGCCACGGCATTGGGTTTGCAATTCAAACGCATCCAATTCACGCCCGACCTTCTGCCCGGCGACATCACCGGCGGATACGTCTACAATCGCACGAAGAACAAATTCGAACTCCGCAAGGGACCGGTCTTCGCCAACGTCATCCTCGCCGACGAGATCAACCGCGCCTCGCCAAAGACGCAGTCCGCGTTGCTCGAAGCCATGCAGGAGGGACAGGTCACCATCGAAGGCGGGACGCTTCGTTTGCCCGAACCGTTCCTCGTGCTTGCCACGCAGAATCCCATCGAATACGAAGGCACGTTCCCGCTGCCCGAAGCGCAACTGGATCGCTTCATGCTGAAACTCAGGGTCGGCTATCCGAGCATCGAGGAGGAGAAGTTGATCCTGCGCCGCCGCCGCGAACGCAAACAGGATGAAGTATTGTTGAGCGAAGTCACAAAGGCGAAACAATTGCTCGATCTGCGCGCCGCGGTCGAAACCGTCCACGTGGATGCGGATCTCGAAGGCTATATCGCGGCGCTCATCCACGCCACCCGCGCCGATCGGCGCGTGGCGGTCGGCGCGAGCCCGCGCGGGTCGCTGGCGTTTCTCAAGATGGCGCGCGCCAACGCCGCGCTCGAGGGTCGCGAGTACGTCACGCCCGACGACATCAAGCGTTATGCGACGCCGGTGCTGGGTCATCGCATCATCCTCCAGCCCGAGTATTGGATGGCGAACTCTGTCACCGACGAGGTGATCCGCGACGCGCTGGCGAAGACGCCGGTTCCGGTAGTCAAGTAGTCGGATAGTCTGATAGTCGGGAGTCTGATAGTCTGATGGTCTGATAGTCTGATAGTCGGGAGTCTGATAGTCGGATAGTCTGATAGTCGGGAGTCTGATAGTCTGATGGTCTGATAGTCTGATAGTCGGGAGCCTGATAGTCGGATAGTCGGGTAGTCGGGAGTCTGATAGTCTGATGGTCTGATAGTCTGATAGTCGGGAGTCTGATAGTCGGATAGTCGGGTAGTCGGGAGTCGGGTAGTCTGATAGTCTGATAGTCGGATGGTCTGAGGTCAGGTGGTTGTGTCGCGTTCATTCTTTCTCGGCGTCATCGTTTATTCATTGCTCCTCGCAGGCATGGCGTCTGTGAGCGGCGGGATGTTCGCGTTGATGCTTCCGCTGGTCGTCTATCTGCTGGCGGGATTCTTGTTCGCGCCCGACGAGATCGAACTCGAAGCGACGCGCCATCTGAACGCGGAGCGCGTCCTGCCGCACAGCGAGGTTCAAGTGACGGTGACGATCACGAATCGCGGCTCGCATTTGGAGGAGGCGCTGGTCGAGGACGTTTTGCCGGCAGACTTGAAGATCGCTTCGGGACTTAACCGACACCTGATCCGGCTTCCGAAAGGCTCCTCCTACGCCTTCACCTACACGGTGACCGGTCCGCGCGGCGGGTATGGATTCGAAAAGGTGCAGGCGAGGGTCAACGATCATTTGGGGGCGACCAGCCGCGAGGTCGCGGTCGAAGCGAAGGGTCAGTTGTTTGTCTTTCCGCCGGTCACGCGCCTGCGTCACGTGGCGATCCGTCCAAGACGGACGCGCGTCTACGCTGGGACGACCCCCGCGCGTGCGGGAGGCTCCGGCACGGATTTCTTCGGTGTGCGCGAGTATCAGCCGGGCGATCCGCCGCGCGCGATCAACTGGCGGGCGAGCGCGCATACGATGAATGAGTTGTATTCGAATGAGTTTCAACAGGAGCGCGTGGCGGACGTGGGCATCGTGCTGGACGGTCGTCTACGGACGAACGAGTTTGCGCGCGGACATTCGCTATTCGAGTATTCGGTGCAAGCCGCGGCGGCGATCGCGGACGCGTTGCTGGCGCAGGGCAACCGCGTGGGTTTGCTCGTGTATGCGATGTTCCTGCGCTGGACGGTGCCAGGTTATGGCAAGGTGCAGCGCGAACGGATCTTGCACTCGCTGGCGCACGCCAGGCCCGGCGGCAGCGAAGTATTCTCCAACCTGGGGAACCTCCCGACGCGGTTGTTTCCGCCCGAGTCGCAGATCGTTCTCGTCTCGCCGCTGCTGGAAGGCGATTTGCTTCCGCTCGTGCAGTTGCGCGCGCAGGGATACCAGGTTCTGGCAGTCAGCCCCGACCCGGTGAAGTTCGAACTCTCGTATTTGAAAAAGGACCGTGACGTGGAATTGGCTTCGCGTGTGGTCAGACTGGAACGCAGACTGCTGTTGCAAAAGATCCAGCGCGCGGGCGTTCAGGTGTTGGACTGGGACGTGAGCGAGCCGTTCGATCAGGTCGTGAAGCGGAGGTTGAGTCGTCCGCCTGCCTGGCTGCGAGCGGTGGGCAGGTAGGGGCGGGGCCGTCCCGCTCAAATGCTTTTGATGTGCGCTGCGTGTTGCGTAATTGGATGAGGTCGAGTTGACAATCGTCGCGATGGTATCGAGCATCCTCACAGGGGTCGCCTCTCTTGCTTATGGGTATTCGCAGGAGGGGCTTGCCGACCCTGCCCTGTGGTTCGTATATTTGGGAATCGTCTGGCTGCTGGCGCACTGGCGAAGGTATTACTGGTTTTCGTCCGTTGCGTTGCTGCTGATGGTCTTCGCCGCGGCGTACGGCGTCTGGCGGGAGTTCAACGCGGTGTGGATGATCCTCGGCGCGCTCGGCGGTCTGCTCGGCTGGGACCTGTCCGATTTTGCGAGGCGTTTGCGTTACGCCGCGCCGACGGATGACGTCGCGGACATGGAACGGCGTCACCTGGCGCGCGTGGGGATCGTCGCCGCGCTGGGATTGGGGCTTGCGTACATAAGCACGGTGGTTCAGTTCAGGAGACTGGCGTTCGAGGCGGCGGTGGGATTGATTTTATTGGCGGCTCTGGGGTTGACGCGTCTGGTGATGAGGTTGAGGAGGTATTGATTCCGTTTATTTTGTCTGGTTCCGTCTATTGGATGAGGTTCATGTCGAAATTGTTCATGTGCCACTGACTTGCCTTTTGAAATGCCGCCGCGTCCCGCTCTGTGGTTTGTCTTGCGGTCTTGTCTGCTATCGTCTGTAAGGTCGAGGCTATATTGTCCGGAAAGACGTATCGAACGTTGTAAAGAACGTCCCTGCCGTCTGCAAGGACGATGAAGCAGCTGCCAACCCGCCGTAATCGTTGCAGCAACCAATATCCCGACGTGGGACTCGTTTTCTCCGGTGTGAATGTCGGCAGGAATGATTCGCCCCGCCAGGGATCGGTGGGATGATCCGCTATCAGCACGTAATGGGCAACGATCGAGCCATAAGGGGTATCGGACCAGATCGGCTCCCACTTGGACGGTATCCCGCTCGACAGCCCCTGCGGAAACTCGGCGCGTCGGGCGGACCGCACGATGGCTATCCCGATCTGTAATCCATCGCGGACAAGTTGAACCGACCTCTCGTTCTGTAGATGCCCCACCATGATCGAATGCAGGGTTGCGGCATCGGTGGACCAGGATGGAAATTGGAACAAATGTCCCCAATCCTCCCAGTGATCCTTGCGCTGCCGCGCATCGAATTGCTCTGGATCAACGGCAAGAATCTGATCAATCACTTCCTCGGCGGACTTATATTGCAAACCGCAGCAAAGCGCCCCGGATTTCGCCAGGAGCAGGTCCACATTATCAGGCGTTTTTCCAAGCGCCTCCCGGATGGCGGAGAGGAGTTGCGCGGCGTCAACGGTGTTCGTTTGCAATACCTCCCGATCCCCGATCCAATCCAAACGGACCGTCCGATCCGCGATGCGTGAGGCTTCATCAATGAATTGCCTCGCCGGATGATGCGGGTCAGCCAATCCAAGACCCGGCTTTGGCTCCTCGCTTTTCCCGCCAAAGATCTTTTTGAAGGCGTTCATTTGTTGTTCTCCTTGTTCGTTTCGTCGTCACAATCGGAAAACAGAATTGCTTTGCGCCGGACGAGGCTCCGACCCCCAGCGCGTTGCAGAAGATGAAGTCATCGTTTGGAACGAAAGAAAAATGGGCGCTGGCGTGAGTATACTCCGAAAAGAGGGGCGCGCAAGTTCTCTTTGGAAATGCAATGGCTTTCGTTCCCTCCCTGTCCGCCGAATTGATTGCACCCGATCCCCGATGCCTTCACCCCTGCGCGTCCGGGATCGCGATATTGCATCGAATATTCCCCCTGTGTTTCGAGATTAAAGTTTATTCAGCCATTCCTCCGTTTCCTTCGGATGTTCGAAGCGGATCAGTTTCAAATGCCGATTCTCCGGCCGGGATAACAACATGGGATACTCGCGCTTCCTGCGCCAGTAGGTTTTGAACAACCACTTGAAGAGCGATTCGTCCGACCATATCTTGAAGTGCCACCAAAGTTTCTCGCGGTTGCCGTTCCATAATTCCTCCTGATACCACCAGCGCCTGAAGGTGCGGCGGGTAAGTTGCCAGAAGACCCGTGGGAACGAATAATCCAGCCAGACGACCGCCTCCGCTTTGGACCAGACGATATCGCGTACGACGTGATAGTTCCCCGCGACGACCCAGGCTTCGGCTTGAGTCGCCTCCTCCACGCGTTCGCGAAAGACGAAAAGCGGAGCCTCCTGCCAGTCCGGTTCCCAGTGGAGCGCGTCCAGTTCGATAAAGGCGTAGCCAAATCCATCCGCGAGCCTCTTCGCGAGGGTGGATTTGCCTGAACTGGTCGTGCCGACGACGGCGATGCGTTTGAAGGGAAATGGGGACATGGTTTTTTTAATCGCGAAAACAGGAGGGTCGCGAATTTTTGAAGTTTGCGAAGGAAACTTTACCGCGTTCCCGGCGCCTTCACAGTGAAAACTATCTCACATAGATCGGGTTGCTGTAGATCCAGCCGCGCTTTCTGCCGAGGTAACTGCGTTTGGCTTCCACGCGATAGACGCCCGGCTCGGAGGTGTTGTGGGTCAGCGTTTGCCGGTTTCGTAACGTAAAAAGCGGAACACCGTCCTTGAGGAGGGAAATATCCGCCTTGAGGGGAAAGTGCGCGTGCAGCGTGACGCCTCCCTTTGCGGGGAGTTCATCGCCCATGATGGCGGAACGTTCGAGCCCCTTCGCTTTGAAACGGAAGCCGCGCGTGAAGGCGGGCAGGTCGTAGCCGACGAAGCAATGTCCGCTGGCGAGCGCTTCGTAGATCGTCCTTTTGTCGGCGGGCGCGTCGCCGGTCAGCGGTTCGGGGATGAAGACGTGGGTGTTGACCGCGCGGAAGTGGAATTCGTACGGAAAGATGACGCGGCGAAGGGGTCCCATGTTCATGTGCATGGCGTGCGCGTCCGAGCCGCCGACCGCGACCACGCGCTTGCCGCGTGAGGTGAGTTCGTCCCATTTTTGGACGGTTTCGGGAATGGGTCCATGCCCGATGAGTTGCGGGAAGTACGCATAGAACAGTCCGTGCAATTTGGTCGGGACGAGGGTCTTGAGTTCGCTCAGTCCGTTCCACAGTTCGAGTCCGGTGTAGCCTTCCACGTCCCATGCCTCCCACGAGATGTCCGTTTCGTTGAAGGCGGGCGCTTCGGGGTCCCAGGGATGGGCGATGAAACACATCCCGCCCGCGTCGTTGACGCCGTTGATGAGCGCCTGCGGGTCGTCCGCCAGGGTGGAGAGGTCGCGAGGGGCGTTGAAGATCAGCAGGTGGTTCTTTTGCGGGACGCGGTCCTGGTCGTGGACTTCCTGTCCAACGAGGAGCAGGACGCGGTCACGCGCGACGCGGTAGTATCCCTCCACGCCCTGCACGAGGACGTTGTGATCCGTCACGACGACCGCATCCAAGCCCGCCCTGATGGCGGCTTCGGCGATGTCCTTGTGAGTCCCGCTTCCGTCCGAATAGCGGGTGTGCATGTGCAGGTTGACGATAATTTCGTGCATGAGACCTCAAGTTGACGTTTCTTCCGCCCAGCGGGTATAATGTCCCCGCTTAAAAGGAGGCACGTATTAGATGGAAACCTATTTGAATATCGCGCTGATTATAATCTCGGTCCTGCTCATCGTCAGCGTGATCCTGCAGAGCAAGGGCGCGGGGTTGGGAGGCGGTTTGACCGGCGCGGATGCGGGAACCGTGTACACCGCCCGCCGGGGCGTGGAACGGACGTTGTTCAAGTTGACGATCGTCCTGAGCGCTGTGTTCTTTGTGCTGGTGCTTATACTTGTGTATCTTTCGCGGTAGCGCGACGGGGATTTCCCTGAAGGGCTCTTTCGTTCCGTGCGGGTGATCCGCTGGGAGGGAACGAGCCTTTCTTTATTTATGGAATCTTTATGAAACAATTGCGCTGGCAGATCCTGGTCGTTCTCCTCACGCTGTCCATCGTGGGCGTCCTGCTCTATACGCAGCAGTCCTCGCCGGTCACGGGCGGCGTCATATTGCAGGAGCCGGAACAGGGAGGCGTGTACACGGAGGCGTTGATCGGGTCGTTGGGCCGCTTGAATCCACTGCTGGATTGGAACAACACCGCAGACCGCGACGTGGACCGGCTGCTCTTCAGCGGACTCGTCCGCTTCGACGAGCGCGGCATGCCGCACGCCGATCTTGCCGATTCGTGGGGCGTTTCGCAGGACGGCACGATCTACAACTTCACCATCCGCCCCAATGCGGTCTGGCACGACGGGACGCCCGTCACCAGCGACGACGTGATCTTTACCATCGAGACGATGAAGAGCGCGGGGTCGCTGTATCCGCAGGACATCAAGGACCTGTGGGGCAGGGTGGAAGTCACGAGACTCAACGACAAGAATCTCAAATTCACATTACCGGAGCCGTTCGTCCCGTTCCTCGACTATCTCACGTTCGGCGTCGTTCCGAAACACCTGCTCGAATCCGTTCCGCCGGACCAGATGGCGAACGCGGAGTTCAATATCGAACCCGTCGGTTCGGGCCCCTATAAGTTCGATCAATTGATCGTGGAGAACGGTCAGATCGCGGGCGTGGTGCTGACCCTTTCCGATAATTACTACGGCGCGCCGCCATTCATCGAGCAGGTGGTCTTCCGCTATTACCCGACCTCCGCCGCCGCGTTCGCCGCCTACCAGCAGGGCGAAGTGTTTGCCGTCGCTCAGGTCACGAAGGACATTTTGACCGAAGCCCTCGAGGAACCCAACCTCTCGCTCTATTCGAGCCGCCTGCCGCAAATGGGATTCGTCCTGTTGAACCTGAACAACCCCGAGGTCGCGTTCCTCCAGGATGCGAACGTCCGCCGCGCGCTCATGCTCGGCTTGAACCGTCCCGTCATCATCAACACCATCCTGGAAGGACAGGCGTTCGTCTCAGACTCGCCGATCCTGCCCGGCTCGTGGGCGTATTTCGACGGCGCGGAAAAATTCGAATACGACCCCGACGCGGCGATCTCGATCCTGAAAGGCGAAGGATACATCATCCCGCCCACCGGCGGAGACGTGCGCGCCAGGGACGGCGTTCCGCTGGCGTTCACGATGATCCATCCCGACGACCCCGTCCACACGCAGATCGCGCAGGCGATCCAGTCTCAATGGATGAAGATCGGCGTGCGCGTCGAGTTGCAGCCCCAGCCCTACGATCAACTTGTTTTGACGACGCTCGCTTCGCGCGCCTTTCAATCTGCCCTCGTGGACCTGAACCTTTCGCGCACCCCCGACCCCGACCCGTATCCGTTCTGGCACCAGGCTGAAGCCGTCGGCGGACAGAACTATTCCGGCTGGGACAACCGCACCGCAAGCGAATATCTCGAACAGGCGCGCGTCACCGCCGATTATTCCCTGCGGACGAGGCTGTATCGCAACTTCCAGGTGATCTTCGCAAAGGAACTTCCCGCCCTTCCGTTGTACGTTCCCGTGTATTCCTACGGCGTGGATGCGCAGGTGCAGGGCGTGCAGATCGGTCCGTTGTACGAACCGAGCGACCGCCTGAACACGTTCACGCGCTGGTACCTGCTCACCCGCCGCGCGTTGGGACAGGGAACTCCATCCCCATAATATCTTGTGCCGCGACATTCATGCCGCCCCTTCCTGCGAAATAAATTTCGCGGTACGTATTACCCAAAGAGGATAACATGACCAATCTGCAATCCGCGCTCGAATACGCAAGCCAAAACCGCGCACGATTCCTGGACGACCTGAAGGAGATCCTTGCCATCCCGTCCATCTCCACCGACGCGGAATACAAAAACGAAACCGCGCGCGCCGCGCAATGGACGGCGGACTACCTGAAAAAACTCGGCATGGAAAACGTCGAGATCATGCCGACGGCGGAGGATGGACATCCGGTCGTTTACGGCGAATATCTCAAAAAGCCCGGCGCGCCCACCGTATTGATCTACGGGCATTACGACGTCCAGCCGCCCGATCCGCTGGAACTGTGGGAAACGGGTCCCTTCGAACCGCAGGTGCGCGGCGATCTGCTGTACGGGCGCGGCGCCTCCGACATGAAGGGACAGGTGCTTGCGACATTCCATGCCATTGAATCCGCGCTGAAGGCGGGCGACCTGCCGGTCAATTTGAAGTTCCTGATCGAAGGCGAGGAGGAGATCGGCTCGAAGAACCTCGAACCGTTCCTCAAAAAGCACGCCGAAAAGTTCAAAGCCGACGTTTCGCTCAACCCGGATGCGGGCATGATCGGCGTGGACATGCCGACCATCACCTACGGTCTGCGCGGGCTGGCGTACATGGAAGTTCACGTCTGGGGTCCCAAAGCCGACCTGCACTCCGGTCTGTACGGCGGCGTGGTGCATAACCCGGCGCAGGCATTGACCGAATTGATCGCGAAGATGCACGATGAAAAGGGGCGCGTCACACTGCCCGGCTTTTACGATAGCGTGCGCCCGATCAGCGAGGAGGAGCGCAAGGCTTTCGCGAGGCTTCCAAACGACGACCAGCATTACCTGGAGGAGACGGGCGTCCCTGCATTGTGGGGCGAAGAGGGGTACATCTCCGCGGAGAGGACCGGGGCGCGTCCCACGCTGGAGGTCAATGGTCTGCTTTCGGGTTGGACGGGACCCGGCTCGAAGACCGTCCTCCCCGCGAAGGCGATGGCGAAGATATCCTGCCGCCTCGTCCCGGACCAGGATCCCGATGAGGTCGTCGAACAGACGAAACAGTTCATGGAGGCGAACGCGCCGAAGACGATCCATTGGGAGGTCAAAAAACTGACCGGTAGTCCGCACGCCATCGCGGATTTGAACAACCCCGGCGTAAAGGCGATGGACAAGGCAATGGAGTCGGTCTGGGGCGCGCGTCCGTACTATCGCCGCGAAGGAGGTTCCATCGGCGCGGTGGCGATGCTTCAGCAGATCTGCGGCGTCGAATCCGTTTTGGTGGGCATGGGCTTGCCAAGCGACAACGTCCATTCGCCGAACGAACATTTGCACCTGCCCACGTGGTACAAGGGCATGGACGCGTTCATTCATTTCCTTTACAACCTGGGTTGATGCGTAGGAGACGTTCTCCAACGTTTCCTGAACGCGCCAGAGAACCCATTCTACGCGAACCAGGGTAATTTTCATGGAAGACAGAATCATCACCTACGGCGGACAAGCCGTCATCGAAGGCGTAATGATGCGCGGGCGCAACGCCTTCGCGGTTGCCATGCGCGCCCCCGACGGGAACATCGTCGTTCACAAGGAAAACCTCGCCGCGCTCTATCGTTCGCGCATCGCGAAGATTCCCTTTTTGCGCGGCGTGATCCTGCTGTGGGACGCGCTGGGTCTGGGTATGCGCGCGCTCACCCTCTCCGCCAACACGCAAACGGGCGAGGACGAAAAACTCGAAGGTCCCGCGCTCTATCTCACGCTCGGTCTCTCGCTCGCGCTGGGCATCGGCCTGTTCGTCCTCCTTCCGGCTGGCATCGGCGGGCTGGCTGAACATTACCTCGGCTGGAAGAACCTCGCGCACAACCTGCTCGAAGGATTGATGCGGCTGCTCCTGCTGGTCGGTTACATCTGGGCGATCGGTTTCATGTCCGACGTCAAACGCCTCTTTGGGTATCACGGCGCGGAACATAAGACCATCAACGCCTACGAAGCGGGCGCGGAACTCACCCCCGAAGTCGTGGCGAAATATCCCATCGAACATCCGCGCTGCGGCACCGCCTTCATCCTTACGTTCGTGTTGCTGTCCGTGCTTGTGCATAGCCTTCTCGGCGACATGACCATCTTCTGGAGGCTGACCAGCCGCGTCCTGTTGATCCCGGTCATCGCGGGGATCGCGGTCGAATACATCCGCTGGACAGCCAATCACCTGGGCTCGCCCCTCGTGCGCTTCCTCATCAAGCCGAACCTGGCTCTTCAATCCCTGACCACGCGCGAACCCGACGCCTCCATGCTCGAGGTCGCCATCGAGTCCTTCGAGACGATGCGGCGGGCGGAGCAGGAGTTCGCCGTGTGATCGCCCCGCGCAGAGCGGAGCGACGAGGGTCGAACGCGTTCGAAGCGCAAGGGTAAACCAAGACAGGAACAGACGCCGCGTCCGTCCCTGTTTTTTATAAGGGGGAATTGATCGCCTTACACTTTGGTATTGGGACGCGGATTAACGCGGATGGACGCGGATTGTTAGAGGAAATGCCCGAGAAAGCGCCTTGTATCCGCGTTTTCTGCGCGCTCCGCAGTCCGCGTCCCATTTTAAGAGTGTAAGGTAATCGGAAGGGGGGAACATGATCGCCTTGAAACGAGTTATACATCCATGACGGATATGAAAACCAATAAGACCATAAGGATCATACTCTGGATACTGATCGTCGTCGGTTTGTGTTTCGGGGCTTACGCCATTTACGACCGCGGACGTCCCGCTCCCATCCCGATGAAGCAGACCCTGTACGAAGGCGTGATCTACCGCCGTCTTGTGCGCGTCGTCCCGCGCCCGATGATCGCGCACGTCGTCGTCGTTGACAAACGCGAGAGCGGCGCGACCTTCCTCGTCACCCCCGCGGACTCGGATGGAGACCTGCCGGTAAAGGCGCGCGCCACCTCCCAATTTTTGGACGAGTTCAACGTGCAGATCGCCATCAACGGCGACGGATTCACGCCCTGGTGGTCGCGCAGTCCCGTGGATTATTACCCGCGTCCCGGCGACCCGGTCAAGCCGCTTGGGTTGACCGCTTCGGAGGGGAACATCTACGTCACGGGCCGCACGGACATCGTCGGCGTCGAACCGACGTTGTATGTCAGCCGCCGCAACGACCTTTCGTTCAATCGCCGTCCCAGCCGGGTGTGGACCGCCATCTCCGGCGACCGCATGCTCGTCTCGAAGGGAGAGATCGAAAGCGGACTCGACGATTCCATCCGCGAGCCGCGCACTGCCATCGGCATCAACGGCAACGGGCGTTACGTCTATCTGGTCGTGGTGGATGGCCGCCAGCCGTTTTACAGCGAGGGCGCGACGTTTCAGGAACTGGCAGAACTGCTCCTGGAGCAGGGCGCGTTCTTCGCCATGAGTTTGGACGGAGGCGGTTCCTCCACAATGGTCGTCGAAGGGAGGGATGGCGAACCCATCATTCTAAATTCCCCGATTGACAACTACCTCCCCGGTCGTGAAAGACCGGTGGCGAATCATTTTGGGGTGTTTATTCCGTGACATCCCGTCATTGGGAGGGTTGGGTCTCGATACGCAACGAACACTACTCGACCGCCGGCCCTTGCAATGACGGGGTTAGAACTCGATCTCCCCGATCTGCTCGAAGTTGACGTCGAACAATGCCTCCGCTTCCATCTCGGATTCGGCATCTCCAACATCCCCCGCGCGGACGCCGCGGTCGCAGTACGATCTGTAGGGGCAGTAAAGGCACTTCGTCCGGTCGTCAGTGAGCGGGTAGTTTGAAGCGGATGCAATTTCGTCGGAGAGTTTCGTCAGCAAGTCCCAATCCCGTTTGTATTGCGCGGACGTGTAAGTGAATCGGGCAGGGTCGTTCGGGTACTCCGCGAACCAGTAGATCATCTCGATCTGTTCGGGGTCAAAGGATCTTCCATTGTTGAGATGCGCCCCCGCGCGGACGAGCAATGCGCGATATACGCGCGTCTGCATCCTCGAAGATAACCATTCGTTACGCGGACGTTTGCGGTGGGTCTTCCAGTCGTAGATGGCGGCTTTGTCGCCCTCGACGGCGATGAGGTCGTACTTGGCAACGAGACGATAATTGCCCAGTGGCGCGGAGAGGGTGGCTTCCGCGTATAGACCTGTTAGGTCTTTAAGACCTAACAGGTCTGGTGAACTAAGAAAATTCTCCCACCACCTCTGCAGGTTAGGTGTATTCGCCAGCTTCGCGATCTGTTCACTGGGAATACCGATCAAATACTGCTGCACCAACCGATGGAAATATTCTCCCTCCTGCTGATGTTTTTCATTCTCCAGCGCAGGCTCGGACTCGATGGCAGGGTACGACAGCCGTTCCAGATAACGCAATTGGAATCGTCGCGCGCAGTCCACATAATCTTGCAGGGAGGATTGGGAGAGGTGCATTTCAGTCGTCAGTCGTCAGTCGTTGGTCGTTAGTCGTTGGCCGTCAGGCGTCAGTCGTTGGTCGTCAGGCGTCAGTGGTTGGTCGTTAGTCGTTGGTCGTTAGTCGTCAGTCGTCAGGCGTTGGTCGTTGGTCGTTAGTCGTCAGTTGTTGGTCGTCAGGCGGCAGTGGTTGGTCGTTAGTCGTTGGTCGTTAGTCGTCAGTCGTTGGTCGTTAGTCGTTGGTCGTTAGTCGTTAGTCGTTAGTCG
>JAANMT010000308.1_pt1 | contig 53405 bp, 60 predicted proteins | sample 7279711 | NCBI WGS metagenome assembly JAANMT01 (sample SAMN14094538, study PRJNA606508) | bioreactor metagenome | isolation source: A lab-scale SPAN reactor treating ammonium-rich wastewater day 1 | place: Ireland: Galway | collected 2017-01-16 | reverse complement strand
GGTGGTCGAGACGTTTGTGCGTGAGGGTGCGCCGATCGTCGAGGTGGTGGCCTGCTCATCAGCCGGTGACATCGAGACGTTCCGCACGACCGAGGAGCACCCCTTCTTCGTCCCCGAGCGCGGCTGGGTGGCTGCGGGTCTGCTGACGCCGGGCGATGCCCTCCTGGCTCTCGATGGCGACGGCTGGAGCGTGGCGTCGATCGCGTTCACGGGCGAGCAGGCGACGGTCTACAACCTTGAGGTCGAAGGCCTGCACGACTACTATGCCGGGGCCAGCGGCGTGCTGGTGCATAATAATACTTGCCTAACTTGGATCGGCAGGCTCTCAAGGATCCAAGGTCTTCCGAAAGGGAACAGTGCCCGTGTATTTGTGGCGACAGATGAAAAGTCGCTCAAGCGACTGTTTGATGATCTGACCGATGGAGCCAGCGTGCTAAAAGATGGCCACCGCTCCTACGTCCATTTGCCTGATGGTTCAATGGTTCAGATGCGTTCAACATCCAGATCCGGCGGTGCGGCCCTTGATTTTAAGACGCCCGACGGCACCATTTACAAAGTTCATCTGCCATGAAAAGATATTTCTCGGAGTTTCAATCAGAAATACTGTCGCAGTTGCGAAACGACATGCTCCAGATCGCATGGATTGAGTCTGTCGCAAAGGACTATTATTGCGAACTCGACCCACACGCCAGACTTCATGCTGCCTATGACGAGATCGTCGATCTCGCGGAGTGCGGGTTGGTGATTCTGGGCACCGTTGACTTCCATACGACGGATGATTTGCTTTCAGTATCTGAGTTTCCAGTGCCAAGAACTAAAATCAGGCTACATGCGCACAAGATCATCGATCTCTATCTTTCTGACAACAATGGCGACATTGAAAACCTACGAGTTGCAGATCCAATGTGGATCGAGCTTACGCACGTCGGGATGTGGGTGTCCTCGGAGTATCACGCAGAGTAACCGGCATCGCGATCTCAACAATCAGATAGATTCTAAGGTAATGTCACTGAGCGGGCAGGTCGTTGGAGTGATCTATTCGGAGATGAAGAGCGTGGTGCGAGTGACAGATGGCTGGGTAAAGTGATGAGCGATTCTCCTGTTGATGGGCTTATTCGAAGTGTTCGTGGTCAGATCGAGATCGGTGCCGGGCAACGCGCGGTTGAGATGTGCCACGAAGTTATTCGCCGAAATGACGCGACGCCACGGCAGCGAGCAGATGCGTATGTCTCTCTTGGCAATATATGCAATCTACTCGATTCATCATTAGATGGTGGGCATCACGGTCTTGGCTTTTACTGTGCCGCTCTCATTCACGATCCAACTTGCCGTGACGCCCTAGTGTCCCGACTTGAAGAATAGCGCAACTGTGTGTGGCGTGCGTGCGTATGGGCTCTGGTGTACTCTGGAGTCACATGATGGGCACACGGACGCAGTTGAATCTGACTGACGTGGAGCGTGAGGAGTTGTCGTCGCTGGTGCGGGCGTCCAGGACGCCGCGACCGGTCAAGCAATCCCGTCAGGCCCTCGGCCCGATGACGCCGCAGCCACTTGTGTCCGGTCTCTCGGCTGATCCCGAACCGCTTACACAACGACGCGACACTCTGGCCTCCTGCGGACGCAAGAGCCACGAACTCTTCCCGCTGCGACACGATCGACCACTCCTTCCACGGCATCCCGCACCTCCTTCAAGGTGAGGGATCATCGCGCAAAGATGTCAACCATGTCCCCGAACGCTGTCAGGCATGTCTCCGAACAGTGTCAACCATGTCCCCGATCGGAACAGCCTTGAGCGGTCGGTGTGCCTTGGTGACTCATGGTCCGCAAGCCCTCAGCCTGTGATCGCAGCCGCCGCCTCTTGAACCACAGTGTCGAGCACGGGCGGTGCCTGCCGCAACCCGCCTCGCCCCTGTTATCGACCCGAACAGATCGGGCCATCGCTCGGCTGATTGGCTCCGGGCAGGCTCCGGACTGGACCGCGGGGCGGCGGAGTCGGGGCTGTGCGGGCCGGAGGGCGGTTTCTGGGCCGCCAGGGCGGTTCGGCGCCTCACACCTTGCGATCGAGCAGCCGGTAACTGATCGCTTCGCTCACGTGCGACACCGTGATCGCCTCGGCCTCTTCGAGGTCCGCGATTGTGCGCGACACGCGGCGGATCTTGTCGTACGCGCGGGCCGAGAGTTTCAGTTCGCTCAGCGCGGCCCCCAGCAGCGATTCGGCCCGTTCGTCGAGCGCGGCGAACCTGTCGAGCTGGCGGCCCGACAGCCGCGCGTTGGGAGTCAGCGCCCCCTGCCGCGCGTGCTGCCGCGCGCGGGCGCGGTGCACCAGGTCGCGCATCGACGCGGTGCTCGTGCCGACCGGGGCGCTGCGCAGTTCCTTGAACGGCACCGCCGGCGCCTCGACATGGATATCGATCCGGTCGAGCAGCGGGCCGCTGAGGCGCGAGAGGTACCGATCCATGTCGCGCTGGCCCGCCGCGCCGGGCGCGATGTCGCCCTTGGGCGTCGGGTTCATCGCGGCAACCAGCATGAAACTGGCCGGGAAGCGGATCGTGCCGCTGGCACGCGCGATCGTGACCACATGATCTTCGAGCGGCTGGCGCAGCGTCTCGAGCACCGGCCGCGGAAACTCGGGCAGCTCATCCAGAAACAGCACGCCCCGGTGAGCCAGCGAAATCTCCCCGGCCTTGGGCGTCGCGCCGCCGCCGACAATCGCCGGCGACGACGCCGTATGGTGCGGCGTGCGCACCGGCCGCGTCGTCACCAGCCCCTGGCCCAGCGGCAGCAGCCCCGCCGCCGAATAGATCCGCGTGATCTCGAGGGCTTCCTCGGCCGAAAGCGGCGGCAGCACCCCGGGCAGCGCCTTGGCCATCATCGTCTTGCCCGTGCCCGCCGGCCCGAGCATGACCAGGTTGTGCCCGCCCGCCGCCGCGACGACAATCGCCCGCTTGACCGATTCCTGCCCGCGCACATCGGCAAAGTCGATCTCCGGCTCGGCCCGCCGTAAAAGTTCTTCGACATCGGGCGCGGGGAACGGCTCGAGCTCGAGTTCGCCCGTGAGCAGGCCCACCAGTTCCGCAATCGTGCGCACGCCAAAGACCGGCACGCTGGCCACCACCGCCGCCTCGGCAGCGTTCTCGGCGGGCACGACAATCGCGCTCATCTTCTGCTGCCGCGCCAGCAACGCCATCGCGATCGCGCCGCGCACCGGCCGCACCCGACCATCGAGCGCCAGCTCGCCCGCGAACATCGTGCGCTTCGGATCGAGCGCCCCCGGAGCCCCCGGCGCCGGCCGCACCACCCCCTGGGCCAGCAGCAGCCCGACGGCAATGGGCAGGTCGTACATCGGCCCTTCCTTGCGCACGTCGGCCGGGGCCAGATTGATCAGCAGCCGCCCGACCGGAAACAGATAGCCCGTGTTGCCCAGCGCCGAGCGCACGCGCTCGAGCGATTCCTTGACCGCGATGTCGGGCAGGCCCACGAGCGTCTGCCGGTCGAACCCGTTCTGGTCAAAGTCGATCTCAACCTCGCAGGGCGAGGCGTCGATGCCGCTCAGGAGGAAACTCTGGACGCGTGCGATCATGCGGCACAAGCATACCGAACGCGGGGCGAGCGTGTCGGGCGATTTGTGGGTTCGGTGTTGATTGATTTCGGGCGGGCGGACCGATGTTGAGGGTGAGCCCATGCCGGAGTAGAGTGTGCAAATCCATGGCCGATCGATCATTGCAGGCCGCGTCGGACAGGCCGATGCCGCGTCCGTGCTGTTTCACGCGCTCGATCCTTCCACAGGCCGCCAGCTGCCGACCGAGTTCGCAGCCGCCTCGCCCGCCGATGTCGATCAGGCCTGCGTCGAAGCGTGGAACGCCTTTCATGCCATGCAGACCACGCCCGCCGCCGCCCGCTCCGACCTGCTCGACGACATCGCAGATCGGATCGCGTCGCTCGCCGGCGCGCTCACCGACACGGTTTTGAGCGAGACGGGGCTGACCTCGACGCGCGTTATCTCTGAGCGCGAACGGACCGTGGGCGTCTTTCGCATGTTTGCCCAGTGCGTCCGTGAAGGCTCGTGGAGCCGCGCCTGCATCGAGCCCGGCGATGCCGCCCGTCGGCCAAACCCCAGGCCCGACCTTCGCCGCATGCTCCGCCCGCTCGGGCCCGTGGCCGTGTTCGGCGCGAGCAACTTTCCGCTGGCCTACGGCGCAGCGGGCGGAGACACCGCCTCGGCCCTGGCGGCCGGCTGCCCCGTCGTCGTCAAGAGCCACCCGCTGCACCCATCCACCGGCGAGCTACTCGCCTCGGTCTTGGCCGAGTGCGTGCGCGAGCACTCCTTCCCGCCAGGCACCTTCAGCTTTCTCCAGGCCGGCGGAGCCCGCGAGCGGACGGTCGGCGAGGAACTCATCGACCACCCATGCATTCGAGCAGCCGGGTTCACCGGGTCGCATGTCGGGGGCATGGCGCTGACGAATCGAGGGCGCTCGCGCCCCGACCCGATCCCGGTCTTTGCAGAGATGGGCTCGATCAACCCCGTCGTTCTCTTCAAGCACGCACTCGAGACGCAGGGGCCCGCCATCGCCATCCGCATCGCCCAGTCCGTCATCAACGCCTGTGGCCAGATGTGCACCTGTCCGGGGCTGCTGCTGGCCCTGCGCGACAAGCACACCGACGCCTTCACCCGCGAACTGTCGGCCGCCTTCAACGCCGCCGAGCCGGGGATCATGCTCGGCGTACGCCTGCGCGACGCCTTTGTCCTGGGGATCGAAGAACTGCTGCGGATCGAAGGCGTCGACGCCGTTGCGGGCGCCGTCCCGAGCATCACCTCGAGCCAGGTCGCCGCGGCCGCGACCGGAGTCCTGCTGCGCACGCGCGGCAGCGTCTTCCTGCGCGAGCCGATCCTGCGCAGCGAAGTCTTCGGCCCCAGCACGGTGCTGGTTGTCTGCGAGCACGAGGAAGAACTCTTTGCCTGTCTCAGCGCCATCTCGGGGAGCCTGACCGGCACGATCTTCGCCGGGGCCTATGACGCGGCCTTCGCGGCGCGGGCCGTGCCGGTGCTCGAACAACGCGTCGGGCGAATCGTCTTCAACAGCGTGCCCACGGGCGTCGAGGTCAACGCCGCGATGATCCATGGCGGGCCCTACCCGGCCACCTCGGCGCCGAACTCGACTGCACAGGGCATCCTGGCGATGGAGCGATGGTGTCGCCCGGTGTGCTACCAGAACGCGCCCGATGCAGTCCTGCCCCCCGAACTGCGCGACGCCAACCCGCTGGGAGTCGAGCGCATCGTCGGCTCTGTGCGCACAAAGGAAGCCATCCGGCGCGGGCAACGCGCTTCTGTCCCGACACCCGGATAATGTCTATCGCGACAGGAGATCCATGGATGGAGCGTTCCTGCCCCAACGAACAGGCCACGTGCAAGGCTTGAGCGCGACGCGACACGATGAGCAAGAAGCCTCGATCAAAACACGAAGTGCCGATGTCCGGGAGGATCTGGAAAGTCCCCATCTGGCTCGCGGTGGCCGCCGTGTTCGGCTTTGTTGTGGTCAGTCTCGTCAGCTACAACGCCGCCGACGCCCCCGGGCACGTCACCTGGCCTCAAAACGAAACCCCGGCAAACTGGGGAGGCCCGGTTGGTGCTGCCACCGCGTACACGCTCCTGCGACTTCTCGGCTGGGCGGTGCTGATTCCGGTTGTGTTTGCTGCCGCGGCACTGATTCAGACAGGGTGGAAGCGCCGGCTCGACCATCCGCTCCTTCGGTTCTTTGGCGTGGTCCTGGTCTCGGCGGGGATCGCCGGCCTGTTTGCTGTGCTTCGGCCGCAAGGGGGCCTGTTGCCGGGTCTGCCCGGCGGAACCCTCGGGCTCCTGATCGCTGAGACGCTCATGATCCCCCGATTTGGAAGCGTCGGGTCCGTGCTCTGGTTGACACTGGTGGCACTGATCGGCATGGTGGTCGCTGCCGATCGACTCATGTTCGCCCTGCCCAGACTGATCTGGCGCGGGCTAGTCCCCGCTGCCGCCACGACACGCACAGTCGCAGTCGCCGCGACCGAAGCCACACGCGAAGGTTCGAGAGGGGTCCTGGCGCGATGCCTGGCCCGCTTCAAGCGCCGCCGCACCAAGGTCGAAGAAGTCAGGCTCAACGACATCGACGACCCGATCGAAGTCGCCGTCAGTCCTCAGTCCAAACGCCGTGTGACGGTCGTGCCCGTGCCCAGACGTATCGAGGTGGAACCACTCGACGAGACGGAGGACGATGACGACGAAGGTGTCGTCGAGGTCGATCCAGACGCCGAGGACGACGATCTGCCCGGAGCACCCCAGGTCTTTGACCGCGAGAAACTCAAGGAGAAGATCGCAGCCCTGAATGTGCGATTCTCCGGCTCAGAGAAGTCGAGCGCGACCGACGAAGACCTCGAAGACATCCAGAATGCCATCGAACTCGAAGGCTACCGCTTCCCGGGACTCGACCTGCTCGAAGAGCCCGAAGAAGGCTTCAACGACACGCTCGAATCGCTGGTGCGCGAACAGGCCGAATCGCTCGAATCCGCACTTCAGCAATACCGCATCAACGGCGAGGTCGTCGATATCGAGTCCGGCCCCGTCATCACGCTCTTTCACGTCCGCCTCGCACCCGGCACCAAGGTTGCCCAACTCAACACCATCTCCAGCGACCTGGCCCGCTCGCTTCGTGCCGTCAACATTCGCATCGTATCGAACATCGAGGGACGCGACACCGTGGGCATCGAAGTCCCGAATCCGAACAAGGAAAAGGTCCGCCTCAAGGAACTCATGAGCAATCGCGATTTGTTCGCGAGCATGAAACTCCCGATGTTCCTCGGCAAGGACGCAGCGGGTGACCCGCTCATCACCGACCTGACCAAGATGCCGCACATGCTCATCGCCGGCACCACGGGCTCGGGCAAAAGCGTGTGCATGAACACGATCATCATGAGTTTCCTCTATACGAAGAAACCGAACGAACTCAAACTCGTGCTGGTCGATCCGAAGATGGTCGAGATGAGTCAGTTCCGCGATATTCCGCACCTGATGTGCCCCGTGGTGACCGAGATGCACAAGGCCGCCGCCATTCTCGAATGGGCATGCCAGAAGATGGACGAACGCTACGAACTGCTCGCCGAAGCCGGCTGCCGCGATATCACGGCGTACAACATCCTCGAATGGGAGGAACTCAAGGAACGCTTCAACCCTCGCTCAGAGCAGGAAGAAGCCAAAATCCCACGCAAACTTCCGTACATGGTTTTCATCATTGACGAACTGGCCGACCTCATGATGACCAACAAGGAAGTTGAGAGCTCGATCATTCGCATCGCCCAAAAGGCTCGTGCTGTCGGTATCCATCTGATCCTTGCCACGCAGCGACCGCAGGCCAATGTCGTCACCGGCCTGATCAAGTCCAACATGCCCTGTCGCATCACGTTCAAGGTCGCCAGCAATCTTGACAGCCGCGTCGTGCTCGATCAGCGCGGCGGCGAACTGCTGCTCGGTCAGGGCGACATGCTCTACCTCAGCCCGCAGAGCCACAAAGTCATGCGCGCGCAGGGCACCCTTGTCGATGACCTCGAAATCCGTCGAGTCGTCAAGTTCATGAAGTCCATCGCAGCCCCCAGCTTTGAACGACAACTTGTGCAGCTGCGCTCCGCAGCCGAGGGGTCCGACGAGGACCGCATCCTCCAGAGCCAGAACAACTCCTCGGCATCGCTCGCCGCCGCTCAAGAGGATCCGATGTTCGACCGGGCCGTCGAGATCGTCCTCGAGACCAAGCGGGGCAGCGTCAGCCTGCTCCAACGACGTCTTGCGATCGGCTACACGCGGGCCAGTCGTCTGATCGACCTCATGGGCATCGCGGGGATCATCGGCGATCACAAAGGATCCGTCGCCCGCGAAGTGATGATCACGCCCGAAGAATGGGTCGAGATCAAACGAATGGCCGGAGAACTCGCAGCGGTTCAAGGCGGACAGCTGTTTCCGGCTCAAGATAACGCAGAGCGGGAGGATGGGGAAGATGAACACCCCGAATCTGGGGGTATTGATGGCGAAGATGACGACTTCGCCCGAACTTCCCGTCAGGATTCAGCGTCTGACGAGGGTTGATGTTGACCTACAGTTGGACCGCTCCAGACGGAATCCGAGTCCAGAGGCTTGGAATTCGCAACGGGTTGGGGTGAAAATCCGAATGTACAGCAATACCCGTCCCGATGGCGGCGGGGCGATGGTTCTTCAGGAATGGAAAGGAAGCACATGCGCGTTTGTCAGCAACTGATGATGATGGTTTGTAGTGGTTCGGCTTGCGTCTCAATGGTCTTTGCAGCCCCGCCACCCGCACTCGATCGCGTCCCCGCCGACGCACCGGTCACAATTGTCATTTCGAACCTTCAGGAGTTCCTGAACGAAACCAAATCGTTTGGGCGCAGTATTCTCCCCCCCGATCAGGTGCTTCAGATGAACATGGGTCTGGCCCTGGCACAGACCTTCCTCGACATGCCCGGGATGAACGCCAATGGCTCAGCGGTTGCGGTGATTCACACCAACGATCAGGACGCATTCTTTGGTCCGCCCATCGTCGTTGTCCTTCCGGTGACGGATTTCAAGCAGGTCCGCGAGGCGCTCGGCGCGACCGGCACCGGCACGGTTCTCGAAGCCGACATCAACAACAACCCGGTCTACATGCGTGACCTTGGTGGCGGATTCATGGCCGTGGGCCCGTTTGCCGAACTTGTCCAGGAATTCAGCGGGACGGCCGGAAACCTCGGCACACACACCTCGATGCTCGGCCGCAACGGAGAGCGCGTGCTCGCCGACAGCGACTTCACAGTCATTGTCAATCTCGAGCAGATGGCACCACAAATTCGCGAAGGTGCTGAGCAGATGCGCCAGCAGATGGACATGGTCATGATGATGGCCGGTGACCAGGCGGCCCAGATGCGCCCCATGCTCGACATGATGAACGGGGCCATGACGGCGCTGGCCAATGACGGCAAGGCGTTTGCGTTTGGCGCACAGATGGACACATCAGGCCTCACGTTCCATACGGGCCTGAACTTCAAGGACGGAAGTGGTGGGGCAGCGTTCTTCTCCAACGCGGGCAGCACTGGAACCATGCTCGACAAGGTTCCGGGCACCAACTTCCTCTTCGCGTATGCGCTTGACGCGGGCAACGCAAGCCTTCAGAAACTGTTTTCCGACATGGCCAAGATCTCGCAGGCGATGCCCGGCATGGGCGGGATGGACTTTGCCTCAATGGTTGCGAGCAGCAAGGGAATGGCGGGCGCGGTGGGTACCGTCCCGATGATGGGGGCTGGTCTGTTCAGCAACACCATCACGCTCACGCAGTCCAACGATGCGAAGTCTGTCCTTGCCAACATGAAGAAACTGATGACTGACATGGACGGACAGTCCATCGAAGGCATGAAGTACGCGATCACGTGGGAAGACAAGGCTTCGAGCGTCGCTGGCGTGGATATTTCCCGCTACGGCGTGGCGATGCAGCCTGACGGCACCGGTGACGGCGCATTCGGGCCCGCAGCCATGGTGTTGCCCATGCTCTTTGGTCCGTCGGGTGGGCCCAATGGGTTCATGGCGGTCGTCGATGGCATGATCATCCAGACGATGAGCCAGAACACGCCTCTGATGGAGAAAGCCATTGAATCAGCACGCACAGGTGGTGGAATCGGTTCCAACGCCGCACTTCGCGCGGTCACCGCGAAACTCCCCGAGAATCGCGTGCTCGAGGTGTACATCGGCATTGACCAGATCATGAACACCGCAGGTCCGATGGCCGCGACCTTCGGGGTTCTGCCCGCGTTCGAGCCGATGCCGGCTATGGCTCCGATCGGAATGGGAATGAGCATGGGCAACAATGGCATGCAGACGAGCATTCACATGCCGCTTGATGTCATCAAGGGCGTGATGAAGATCGCCAATGACATGCAGAACACCGGCTTTGACGAAGAGCCCGCTGCTGGCGGCCGCCCGAGGTTCTAACGCCCCGCCCGAGCACTGGACCGAATTTCAAGCAGTCGTCGCGCGATGCCTCGCACGACGACTTTTTCATGACGCAGCAATGGATCATCGGCGGTTCGCGACGCTTCGCCCTCGATCGCCCGCGCATCATGGCGATCCTCAACATCACGCCTGACAGCTTTTTTGATGGTGGAAGACTGTCGAGTGTTGAGGCTGCTGTAGATGCTGCAGAAAAAGCGGTCGAGGACGGCGCGGATCTGCTTGATATCGGCGCCCAGAGCACGCGACCCGGTGCAGCCAGTGTGCCAGCGCAGATTCAGATCGACCGGCTTGTGCCCGTGCTGAAAGGGATTCATCGCGCAGGGGTCGCGGCTCCGATCAGCATCGACACTACCCGCGCATCGGTGCTCGAAGCCGCGCTCGCCGCGTCGCCCGATGTCGCTGTTGTCAATGATGTCTCGGCTGGTGTCGAAGACCCGTCGCTGCTCGCAATGGCTTCAGCACGCGATCTGGGTGTGATTCTCATGCACCGGCGCGTCGAGCCTGCACACGACACATATTCCGATCAGTATGCGCAGGATCCGGTTTCTGACGACATCGTGACCGAGGTTCACGCGTTCCTCACCGAGCGTGTCCGTGTTGCTTGCGCAGCGGGAATAAGACCCGACAGCATTGTTGTTGATCCGGGGTTGGGGTTCGGAAAGTCGGTGATTCAAAACATGGAGTTGCTCCGGCATTCAGCAAGGTTTGCCTCACTGGGTTCGGGCGTCTTGAGCGCGCTGAGTCGAAAGAGTTTTGTCGGCCGAATTGCGCTCGGTCGTGACAGCGAGCCGAGCGAGCGGCTGTCCGGGAGCATCGCGTTGAGCGTGGCACACTGGTTTTGTGGTGCCCGCTTCTTTCGGGTTCACGATGTGCTGGAGCATGTTCAGGCCCTCTCGGCTGCGGCGGGTTTGCCGGATTCGCCGATCGGCATCGAGCGTGATACGATGTAACCCGGTGTCAGGCGCCCGCGCATGCGTGGCGTACGCACCCAGATATTGTGAAGGAGCTGACATGGCAAGCCCGCATGTGCTTGAACTGACGGAAGAGAATTTTGCGACCGAAGTGCTCAAGTCGAGTCAGCCAGTGATGGTCGACTTCTGGGCTGAGTGGTGTCAGCCTTGCCGGATTCTGGCACCGACGGTTGACGCGGTTGCCGAGGAGTTCGCCGGGCGTGTCAAGGTTGGAAAGGTTGACATAGAAAATGCGCGCGAGATCGCAATGCAGTATGGGATTCAGGCGATTCCGACGATCATGATCTTCAAGGGCGGTCAGGTCGTCGATCGGTTCAGTGGCCTGCGCAACAAGGCCGATCTGAGCAGCGTGCTCGAAAGGGCGCTTGGCTGAGGTCGACTCTTGTTTTCTCCGAATGGCTCTTCGCGGAAATCTGTCATGCCACATTCCCAGTCGGGCGACAATGGCGTCAACTCCCACAGCAAGGTTCTTCGCTGCGGGGCTGTCGGCGTCGGGCGCATGGGCCAGCACCACGCGCGCGTCTATACGCAGATTCCCGGTGTTGAACTCGTCGGGGTGGTCGATGCCGACTTCGACCGCGCCAAACTCATCGCCGAGCGCCACAACACGCGGGCCTTTGCCACCGAGCAGGACTTGATCGAAGCGGGAGTGGACGCGGTCAGTGTTGCTGTGCCGACGACCAGCCACCAGCGCAGCGCGAGTCCGTTCCTGCGCGAAGGCATCGCTTGCCTGATTGAAAAGCCACTGGCTCCCGATGCGGCAACAGCCCAGGCGCTCAAGGAACTCGCCGAGGCCAAGGGTGCGTGCCTCATGGTTGGGCACATCGAGCGATTCAACCCTGTCATGCGCGCGATGCAGCGCGCGACTCGAGGCGGGTTCGAGGTTGTGCCCAGATTCATCGAAGTGCATCGTGTCAGCCCCATGACGTTTCGTTCGGTCGACATTGGTGTTGTCATGGACATGATGATCCACGATCTTGATGTGGTCCTCATGCTCATGGGTGGGCGCGAACCGGATCGCGTCGAGGCAGCAGGAGTCGCCGTCGTCACGGAACACGAGGATCTGTGCAATGCTCGGTTGACGTTTGAACTGCCCGATGAACGCGGACGCTGCGTGGCAAACATCACCGCCAGCCGACTGGCGCTCAAGACCGAGCGTGTAACCCGTATCACCGGCGAGAACGGATACATCAAGATCGACTACGCTGCCAAAAAGGGAACCATCATCCGACGAACTGCGAACGAGATTCAGTTGCGGGAAGTCGCGGAGCAGATCCGCGAGGGGATGGACCTCACTAGCCTCGATTGGACCGAACTCGTGAACATCGAGCCGCTCGAAATCGATGACGCCGAACCTCTTCGCCTTGAGATCGAGGAGTTTCTTGGTGCTGTCCGCGATGGGCGCAGGCCCGAGATCGACGCTACCGCAGGATTCGTGAACGTGCGCACAGCCGAACGCATTGTCGCGTCGATCAAGGACTTCATCCGTTCCGGGCAGGCGCTTGATGCCAATACATGATGGAGAGATTCTCGGACGGTTCTCGTCCGCAATCACGCAGACCAGACTCCAAACCCTGTGAACTCACCCGAACTTCATGGTTTCGAAGCGCAGTGTGCGTACACTGCGGGGATCGAGAGGGAAGATCACGAACTTTTTGGAACTTTTCCAAAGCACAACGAGCCAAGAGCAATGCATACGGACGCAAATACCGGGGCGGATTCAGCATCGGGCCAGACAAGCAGCGAAGCGCACGCGCCAACGCTGTCAGACCAGATGAATCGCGAGATCGAAGCGGCCATGGATGAACTCGCTGCCGAGAGCGGCTTCGCCGGACAAGGAGCGGGCCAGCGTCGAGCGATCCGAGGCCCGCGCGTCGTGCAGGCAGGTCGTGAGCACCGAACCGGCAATGTCGTTTCCGTTGGCCCAACTGATATCTTCGTCGAGTTCGGACCCAAGGAGCTCGGAGTCGTCGAGCGGGCAGGCTGGCCCGAGGACAAGCTTCCCAAAGTCGGTGAACCGCTCGAACTCGTCGTCACGCGATTCGACCCCAACGAAGGCATCTTTGTCTGCGCTCGTCCGGGTGCAGTCCAGAAGGCCGATTGGGAAATGCTCGAAACCGGGCAGGATGTCGAGGCACGCGTGGTCGGCGTCAACAAGGGCGGCCTGGAGCTCGAAGTCGCTGGGCATCGCGCCTTCATGCCCGCAGGGCAGGTGTCCTACGACCACGTCAAGGATCTCTCGGTGTTCATTGGCGAAAAGATGGTCTGTCGGGTCCAGAAACTCGATCGGCGCGGGAAGGGCAACATCGTGCTCAGTCGGCGCGATGTGCTGGCCAAAGAACGTACCGCCAAGGCTGCGGTCTTGCGCGAAACTCTCGCTGAAGGTATGGTCGTCGAAGGAACGGTACGCAAGATCATGCCCTTCGGTGCATTCGTCGATCTCGGCGGTGTCGATGGACTCATCCACCTCTCCGATCTCACGCACGATCGCATCGGGCATGGCGAGCGAGCGATCGCCAAGCACGTCTCTGAGGGTCAGCACTTGCGCGTGCAGATACTCAAACTCGACTGGGAAAACGATCGCATCAGCCTCGGCCTCAAGCAACTCGAAGCCGACCCTTTCGCAGCAGCCGCAACCGCCATCGAAGAAGGTGCGGAAGTCACCGGCAAGGTCACGAAGATTCTCGAATTCGGGTGCTTTGTCGAAGTGGCTCCAGGTGTCGAAGGCCTCGTGCATATTTCTGAACTCGACTGGAAACGTGTGAACAAGGTCGATGACGTTGTCCGCCAGGACGAAGTCATCTGCGTCAGAGTACTCAAGATCGATCAGGGCGGTCGCAAGATCTCGCTCAGTCTCAAGGCGACCAAGCCCCAGCCCGAACGCGAGCAGTCGTCGCGAGGCGGCAAGGGCCGATCCGACCACGATACACGCACCCCGGAACAGATCCTCGAAGAATCGCCGGCATTGCGCCGTCTGCGAGCGAAGTTCAAGCAGGGCGGGGGACTCAAGGGCGGCCTGAGTTGACACCCGGACCGCAGTTCGTTCGACTCTGTTGAACCATGCTCGAGTTCGACCATTCAAGCAGATCAATCTCGCGCACGACTCAGGTCGCGCTCTTTGGTGTCATCGGCGTCTGCGTTGCCGTCTTTGGCGTGATGATTGTGCTGCTCATCTCGATGGGTTCGGGCGTTCGTGGCTTATCGCACTTCGCCCAGGAATTATTCAGTCTACGCACCGCAGTCTACTTTGCAGGTTCGGCATTTCTGGCTGTGCCATGTGTTGCCCTGACACGCCGTTTCGGCCGTCGAATGGAGTGGGAGCGGGGCATGACCTGGTTAATCGCTCTGACGGTGTGGGCATTTGTCGTCGGGTTGTTCGCGTTTGTCGTTTGGGGTTTGCGTGCCATTGTCATCCTGCAACTCGCCTGGAGTCCGCTCGTTCCTGCGGGCATCGTGTTGATAACCACTGGCCTGACACGAAGGGCCGGCGACGCCAAGCACTGCGCCTCGTGCGGGTACGCGCACGAACAGGCTGCGGGCGAGCGATGTCCTGAGTGCGGCTTCCTCTGGCAGAAGCGTGGTGGGACCATCATCGGGCAGGTCAAACGATCCCCCGCGATGATCTTGATCGGGGCGGCTCTGCTCGTTTTATCTGTCGCTCTCATGCTGCGCCCGTTGTACTTCGGCGCGATCACCCCCGCCATCCCCACCCAATTCCTGATCGCCAATGTCAAGCAAGGCCTGACAACTTCCGGGTTCGGTGTCAACGCCTGGCAGGAACTCATGTCTCGTACGCTCAGCCCGCAACAGACCACCGAACTGTTCGATGGGTTGCTGATTCGCCGCTCTTCTGGCAGGCACATCGATGCGACTGAGGCTGCCTGGCTCGACCAGCAGGTGATCGCCAGCGCAGTCGCGCCCGAGCTCATCCAGCGTTACTTCGTCGAGATGATCGAGTTCCGCATCGAGGGCCCATCAACCACCGAGTTCGGTTCGGAAGTGACGCTCACAGTCCTCGCTCTCAATCGCACCGTGCCATTCGCAATGGTGGATGCTCGTATGATTTTTGCAGGATTCACCGTTCAAGGCGAGCACATCGAAGGCTCGCGCATCGATCGCTACCAGACCGTGTACGCCTTCGACCCATCAACTCGTACAGCGGAGTCCAGTCTTGCCTCGCCGATGCTTACCATTCGTCTGGACATCGAAGGCACAATATTGATCGAGGCCGAACTTTGGGCGTGCTTTGCTCCGCGACCAGCACTCTCATTCGGGCGAGCTTGGAATCCGGATGGCTCGCCTGCAATTCCGTCGGGCGTGCTCCATGTCGAGCATGTGAAGTTGCGACACGAGCTTGTGGTTGCACCACGCGACTAAGCCTTGTGTGGTCGCTGCTGAAGGGCCAGGGCGCTTCGTTTGACCAGGAAAACTGGGCTTGCCACCGCCCACGCGATCTGATATCGTTTTGGGTGACGAACCGACAACCCACGGGGCAACCACACCCACTTTCATACAAGATCAGGAGCCTGTCATGCACATTCGCCGCGTCGCCTTTACTCTCGTCGCCCTCACGACCGTTGCTGCCGGCCTGACCGCGTGCAAGTCCGGCCAGAAGGCCTGCTGCGCGTCGGCGAAAAACAAGACTTGCTGCGATCCATCAGCCCAGACTCCGCCTGCACCTGCGATACTCACGGCTCGCGATGCCGAGTTCTTCGAGCCGCTCAAGGCCCTCGCTGGCGACTGGGGAATGGAAGATGAGAATGGCACCACACTGCTGACCAATCAGTTCGCGGTCTCCAGCAGCAACTCCGTCATCCGCGAGGTCATGTTCCCCGGACATCCGCACGAAATGACCAACCTCTATCACATGGATGGCCCGAACCTTGTCATCACTCACTACTGCGCCGCCGGCAACCAGCCCCGCATGATTGCACGCGAGGTGAAGTACGTCGATGGCGCGCGCGTCTACCACTTCAAAGTTGACAGTGTTTCCAACCGCCGCGAAGGGCAGCATGGCGTCATGGACGAAATGATCCTGACAATCGGCGCCGATGGTTCTGTGCGTCAGGATTGGTACGGCACGGACCCAACCACAGGCCAGCGAGCAGGCCCGACCGTCTTTGCACCTCATCGCCTTGGCAGCGGGTCATGATCGATCACTTCCTTCGTGTGGAACCGGCACCATGACGCCGTGGATCTTGCTTGTCTTGGCCGGTCTACTCGAAGCCGGCTGGGCGATCGGGCTCAAAGCCACCGACGGATTCACGAGACTCTGGCCCAGCGTCTGGACCATATTTGCGATCGCCGCCAGTATGTTCCTGCTCTCTGTCGCCGCCCGCTCGATCCCGATCGGGACTGCGTACGCGATTTGGGTAGGTATCGGCGCACTCGGTGCGGTCATCCTCGGGGCAGTGTTCTACGCTGAACCAGTGCCCCCGGCACGCATCTGTTTCGTGCTGTTGCTGCTTGTCTCGATTGTTGGCCTGAAACTCACAAGCGCGCCCTCACCAGCGCCAGTTTGAAGAATCGGCCAACCTACCCAGCCCGATTCCATGGCATTCTGCCGATCACCGCCGCCAGACCGCACGTTCCCGTCGCGCCCGCGAAAAGCAACCCTGCGCCAAAGAACGCAGGCAGAAGAACAAAAAGCGGATGGACGAACCATGTCAGCACGCAGCCAACAAGCACCCCGACACCGATCGTCATCTGCACCTGTCGCATGACGCTGATCCCAGTCACCTTCGTGTTTGTTGACACAGGCAATTGCGCGTCCTTCCACGCGTTGATGCCGCCGGTGAGGTTGAAGATCTGCACTCCCGACGCCGCGAGCCCAGCCGAAAGTCTCGCCGCGTCCTGCGACCGCTTGCCCGATCGGCACTGAAAGACAACGCACTGCCCGGGTTTGGCGCCGATCTTCGCGGGGTCAAAGGCGGACAGTGATACCAGTCTCGCGCCGTCGATGTGCTCGTGCGCATGCTCGTCGGGCTCGCGGACATCGACGATCATGCACTTGCCCGCCTTGTGCCAGTCGTATGCGGTGCGCGGATCAACATCAGCGCAGCCCTGCCCGGTCCCCGATGGGTCGGTGCCTTTCGTAGTTTCTGAGATCATGGTTGAGCCCTCGTGTATATGTGATTCTTGGGGCGTTCATCGCGTGGTGCTACCCGCTGCCCGCCAATCGTCAGAGCGTCACTCGGAGCTAGACCCAAGTGCGATCAGGTGTACCACCTGCAACAAAAAAGCACATCCCCACAAGACCCCAGAGCCTTGCAGGGAAAAAAGCGGAACGGGAGGGATTCGAACCCTCGGTACGGGTGACCCCGTACACCGGATTAGCAATCCGGCCCCTTCAGCCTCTCGGGCACCGTTCCCCATGGGGACAGGACGATAGCCCATGAGCCAACGTCGAACAAACCGACCTCGCCAACTTGCTCGCCCCCGCAACGCTAGAACCCACCCGGCACAAAAAAACGACTCCGCCCTCCCTGCGGAGAGCGGGTTCGCTCGAGCCTGCCTCCAAGGCCGGCATCAGGAAGGAGTGTGACTCATTCGCCTTGCTGTTCATCATCACGACTGAGCAGCGTGCGCAGATATTTGTTTTCACGACGTGTCGCCTCAAGATCGAAGACGAGGTACTTCACAGAAAGCCTCAAATAATCCAGGCTCTCCTGGAGCTCCGCCAGCGTCTGGCGCATCCGCTCGTGCCGGCGCCGGGTTTCGTGCGCGAGTTCTTCGAGTTTGGGCCTCTGGTTTTCAGGGAGATGCTCGATCTGATCGAGAAGTTCTCCGAGTTTGCTCTGAAAGTCCTGATCGTTCATGCTCCGGCTCCTGATCTTCGAGTTTTGCTCTCTCTCGCAGGTCTGACACTCCACCAGACCTGCCCTCGTCTCTGCAACAAGCGCTTCAACCAACGGGCCAATCCCACGCGCGGAAGGCTCGCGATCAGGTCGTCCTATAAGAACCGCTCTGAAGAAGGGCAGGGCCGGAACAGTCAGTGCCCCGACCTTGAACACCCCAGAAACGGTGGAGGAGGCTTCTAACGGATGTTGCAAAAAATCAACGCCTGCGGTTGGCCCGTTGCAACGCTTGATGAGCCTGACGCGGAGCGTCGCGGAGTAGGGCCTCGACATTCACCCGATTTTTTGCCGCTTGCTGAAGCAAATTCCCCAGATGTCGATCAAGCAAGATCTGGAATTGGCCGAATGCGACTTCCAACTCATGCCGATTCAGTCTTGATAGTGGGTCGCTCAGCCCCGTCAGCGCCGAAGCCCAGGTCAAGAGACCCCGACCTCTGCCATCGAACTGATAGAGTGCGAGTGTCGCCAGAATCCTGGACTCAAGCGACTTAAACGGATCCGTAGCTTCTTCCGGCAGCGTTCGAAGGTCTTCCCTCGGATCTCCCGATTCTGGGGGGCTCTGCTCGAATACACCCACAGCGCTTTCCGAGGGGTTGGCGCGGGCAAAATCTGCTTCAGGCCGCGGAATCACAACGTCAACACTGGCAGCTGCGCCGGAACCGGGCTTGGCCGATTTCAGTTGTGCCAAAGCCGTGGTGAGCGTTTTGAGGCCGCTGTTCTCGAATCGCACAGTCAGCCGCTGACACGGTTTCCCCTCATGCATGGCACTGACAGCAGCGGTTACAGCCCCGACGCCCCATTCGGGCTTGCCGCGGTGAACAATCCGGTCCCCAGGCTTCCACTTCACGTCATTGGTCATGTGCGTTCCTTGGGTGTCACCCCGCACGATCTTCCGCTGCACCCCCCGCTGCGGGCAGGACCCCTCTGGCCTCCACCCGCCGATCGGCCTACAGTCTTTGTTGCACCGGTACAGGCACCGCCCCCTCGAGCGTCCGGGGGTCGAATCCCGAAAAGGGTGCCCAGTCCTCAATCAAGAGAGTAGCAGATGATCGAAGCATTGAAAAGTGACGACATTATCAACAAAGTCGGTGGCCGCTTCAAACTTTGCTCTCTCATCCAGCGCAGGCTGAACCAGATCCTTGATGGCTCACGTCCTCTCGTCGAACGACAAGGACGAACCGACCTCGAACTCGTCATCGAAGAGATTATTCAGGACAAGATCACCCTCGAGTTCATCGACAACCACGCGGTCACCTCGACCGCGTCAGCTTCGGCCAACGATGACCTCCTCCTCTGACGCGACTGCCCGTGCAACCCCAGCCTTCCGAATCGCACGACCACACTTCGAGCCCATCACTCGATCCGAAGACTCTCGCGCCCAAACTCGCTGGCAGGCGTGTGCTTATCTGCGTCACCGGAGGGATAGCAGCCTACAAGACCTGTACCATCGTCAGCCGTCTCGCGCAGGCCGACTGCCACGTTACGGTGGCCATGACTGACGCCGCCACGCACTTCGTCGCGCCGCTGACGTTTCAAGCGCTTTCGGCACGGCATGTCTACACCTCGGCCTGGGAGCATGTGGAATCCAAGGATCCGCAGCACATCGCACTTGCGAGTTCACTTGATGCTGCCATCGTCGCTCCATGCACGATGGACTGCATGGCCCGTCTCGCGACCGGTCTAACGAGCGATGTTGTCTGCCTCATTCTCTCAGCCATTGACCGGGCCCGCACACCCGTTCTGCTTGCGCCAGCCATGAACTCGGTTATGTGGGCCCAGCCTGCCGCTCAGCGGAATGCGAACCAACTGGCAGAAGACGGGTACACGATCGTCGGCCCCGGCGACGGATGGCAGGCCTGTCGCCACGTCGGCAGCGGGCGCATGGCAGAGCCTGAACACATCGTCCAAGCTTTGCTCGGAGCCCTTCCGAAAGTTTCAAACCACGCCTAAACTCAGGCCCCACCAGGAGAGGTGGCAGAGCGGTTGAATGCGCCGGATTCGAAATCCGGTATGGCGGTTTCCGTCATCGGGGGTTCGAATCCCCCCCTCTCCGTTGTTTTCCCGCGTTTTCCCGGTGTTTTGTGGGCTTTCTCACCATCGGCACCAGCGCGTTCCCATCGCATCCCGTCGCACGATTTCGCCCGGTTTTGCGCCTCTACTGCGTAGATTGCAGTGGAGGGGGTTTCGGGCGTGTTCATCGTGCCCGTCAACCTCAGTCGCATGGGTTCAATCGTGGGCATCCGCTCGACCGTTTGCGCCGCCTCATCGGGGAGCAAGTGCCCATAGGTGTCCAGCGTCAGCGTGATGGCCGAGTGGCGCATCAGCGTTTGCAGCGCCTTCGGGCTTGCCCCACCCATCGCCGCCCACGATCCGCAGGTATGCCTCAGCGAATGGAAATCGAGCACGCGCCCGTTGTGGTCATCAGCCCGCAGGAAGTCCGATCCCTCGCGCCGCGTGCGTTCAGCCGCATCGTCTCCAGCGTCCGCGATCCATGCCGCGCGCGCATCGTCAAGATCATGGCGCAGCATCTTCGCGACGTGTTCGCGTCGGGGCATGTTGAACACGCACGCGCCGGGAATCAGCCGGGCAACATGGGCCGTCAGTTCGCGGGCCAGGTCGATCTTGATGTACTGGCGTGCCGCCTTGCGATTTTTCGTCGATCGTGCTTCGAGAAGGATGTATGGCTTCTCCGCGCTCAGCATCATGCTTACCCGCGTCAGTGCCGCAAGTTCGCTCGAACGCAACCCCGTGAGGATGGCGGTTTCGTAGAGCAGCCGCCGGGCGTGCCCGGTCATGCCGCACCGCTCGGGGCCGTGCTCTGTCACGCCTCGTAACCATCGCCACTCCTCCAGCCACAGCCCAGCGTACGAACGTCCGCAGGGCCGTCAGGTGCTTGTGGGCTGTGCGGGGCGTCCACGCCTTCGGGGTGGGCTTGGTGGTGTCGGGCGTGCTCGGGGCACGCTTGCGACCGATGAAGCGTTCGAGCGATTCGGCCTCGATGCTCCGCAGCGACACCCAGCCGCATCCCTTGGCAATGGCTCGGATCATGGCGTCAGTCTCGACGACGTGCCGCTCGGTGCGCCCTTCGCTTCTCTTGGATGCGTTGAACGCTTGCAGGTGCAGGTCGATCGCCGCCGCCGCGTGCTTGTCCAGTTCGGTCCCGCCTTCGGGCTTGACCAGCCCGGCGCGTTCGAGTGCGGATCGTTCGATCCACTTGCGCATGATGCGCTCAGCGTCGGCCTTGCTGGTGGTGCGGGTGGAACGCTCCACACGCATCCCTTTGGCGTTGTACCACGATGCGATCCATGATCCGCCGGGTGTGCGTTGTGTCAGGGAACCCGCGCCGTTGCCTCTGCGTGTACGTTTGGTGGCCATGTTCACTTTCTCCCTTCGCCGCGACGACTTGAATCGTGGGGGTTGACGCGCTTCTCGATCGCCCGCCCGTGCTTGGCCATAGCCGTCTCGATGTCGAAACGCGATTGCAGTTCGAGCCAAAACTCGGGGGTTGTGCCGAAGAATCGGGCCAGCCGCAGGGCCGTATCCGCAGAGAATCCGCGTGTGCCCTTGACCAGCCGCGCGATGCGATCAGCGGGCATGCCGGTTTCTTTGGCAAGTCTGTACTGCGACAACCCCAGTGGTTCGAGAAACTCCGCGCTCAGAATCTCGCCGGGATGAATGGGTTTGTGTTTCCTAGCCATGATGAATCCTCAGTGTCGCGTCAGATAGTAATGGTCTTAGTTATGAGTGTCAACTCCGCCCCCGTCGGGCGATTTCATCGCGCGCCGCCTCGACCATGCGCGCGAAGATTTCATCGTCGGGGGTGTCGGGGTGGATGTCCTCGATCGGGTACGGCACCCCCGCCGCGACTGCCTCATCATCGCCCCATACGTCCCGCAGCAGCGCCAACCCCGCGCGATACTGCGACGCAGTCTCGGGGGTACACCGCCCGCACCAGGTCCGAACTGAGTTCAGGGCCCAGCGCATCACCCGCCGCCGTAACTCATCGCGCGTCGAGCGCGCTCGCTCCGCCGCCTGTGCTCTCGATTCATCGCTCGCCCGAGTCTCTTTCAACGCTCGCGACTTGGCCTCACGTTTCGTTTGCCGCTTCAGCGCGCACTTGCCCTCGCCCTTGCCGATCTTCCACACCAGCAGCCCGGGCGCGTCGCCGTTCTTTTTGGCCTCGGCCAGCACCGCCATGATCTCATCGGGAGGATGCGCTTCCGCCAGCCGCCGGGCATTGTTCTCTACGACGCCATACTCGATCATCGCGTCGACTGCGTTTTCGGTTTTCTCATCCATGCTGACTGATCCCTTCTCCGCCCCCACCCCCGCCTTTGGTTTGTTTGCTCGGGTGGTGGTGGTGGTTTGATCTGTTTGTTCACTGGTACTGATCGTGCGAACGTCGTTCGCGCTTGATCGGAACGTCGTTCGCGCTTAAGTGCGAACGTGGTTCGCGCTTAGGGGAATCCGGTTCGCGCTTAAGTGCGAACGTGGTTCGCGATTGAGTGCCGCCAGCCGGTCGGGGTGGAGTTGGATCACACAGGTTTTCGGCCGCCCGTTTGCTGCTCGCCCGCCTCGCCGATCGGTCAGGTCGGATAGCACCCCGCGCTCCCGCAAACGCCTGAGCACAAGTTGCACGCCCTTGCGTGTCAGCCCGCAGCGCCCCGCCAGCGTGCCCACTCCGGGGAATGCGGTTCCGTCGCCGTCAGCACCCCAATCGACGAATCCCGCCAGCACGAACAGTACAAGTTTCTCGGTGCTCGGCAAGTCTGCTTCGGCGATCAGTCGATGCCAGCGGGCGAGTCCGGTCAGCGCCTTGCCGCTTGCCTTTCTCATGCCCCACGCCCAATCTTCGCGCCCGCGCCCGGTTCGGTCGGGCAGCCAGCCCTCACCCACGCTTGCAGTTCCCTCGGGCAGTAGCGCACCGACCGCCCTATGCGCCGACTCGGGATCGCGTCGCAGTGGGTAAGGCTCCACAGCGTGCGCGCACCCATCCGGAGCACCGCCTCCGCCTCAGCGGGCTTGAGCAGCAACGCCTCGGGGTGGTGCTCATTCATCGCGCACCCCCTTCCGCTTCGCACGCTCAGCGAGCAGCGCCGCCACGGTCGGGACGTGGATCAGCACGCTTCGGCCCGCCACTAGCGCGGGGATTCGTCCGGCGTCGATTTCCTCTCGAAGCCACCGCGCCGGGACGCGAAGGCATCGGGCCGCCAAGTTCAGCGGCAACGGGTCAGTTGGAAGTTGATTTGTAACCATGCTCCAAGTATCGAGCACGGTTCGGCAAATAAGACGAACCTAAGCGGCAATCAATCAGCAATCAATCGGCAATCTTCGCCGCGAGGCGACGCCCCGCCGTGGTCAGCCGTGCGCCGCTACGACCCCCTTTGGGCCGTTCGGCCAATCGCAGTTCGATCAGTTTTTGAACAATCGGCCCGATGGTTCGCGCGGACAATCGGATCTTCACATCCATTTCCCCCGCGATAACTGCTGCCGAAACTAGCAGCACCGGATCGAACACCGCCATCGTTTGCAACACTCGCGTTTCATTCTCGGTCAGTGCGGGACCAGCGGACTCGCCGCCGCCCTTGTCCTCAGCCGTATCTGGCGTGAGCACCGCAACCGCCCCTTCCAAATAATCCGGCCATTCACCTTCCCCGTCATCGAATCCGGCGGTCGCGGATGCAAAGCCCCGTCCGAGCCGGTCAGCATCACCGGCCTTTGACAGCCGCGTCACGTCTATCAGGTCTCCCAGGTACTCGCCCGCGTCCCGGTCGATCACCAGTGCGGCCATGAGCACAAATTTCGCGGCTTCCACTCGCTCCGTGGCTCGATCCTCCCAACCTTCAATATTGCCCCATTTGGGACTGCTCCGGTACAAGTCGGTCAGCGCTGCCGCCAGTCGCCAGATCTCGGCGGGTTCGCCGCGTGGCGTGCCGGGGATCAGGGACGCCGACGCTCGGTGTGGCTTCTCCGCCCAGATGTCGGCATCCGATTCTTCCCGTCGCCGACGGACGGCCTCTTCTGAATACTCCGAGTTAAACCACTCGATCGCCGCGCGCCCTTCGGCCGTGTGGATCATGTCACGGGCGAGTTTGCACGCGCGCGTCAGTGTCTCAGTCCACTCGGGGTCGCGTCGATTGTCCTGAGTCCATGTCATGTGTTCACCTTCCCTTTCCGGGCCGGAAGGTCTGGGCGGAGGGGAAGGTGATATCCGCCGCCCCGACCGATCCGTTCACCGGGTGATCAAGCCCGATGCCCGTAGACCAACATTCTTGCCGATCAGTCAACCAGTCAACCAGATCGGTTCGCGACACCCGCGCATCATCGCCCGCAGGTCTTTCCGCTCGTCACGGATGAGGCGGCGCATCACGCACAGATCGCGCCGCAGGGCTATCACTTCGGCCGATCGCTCACCGTGTTTCACAGCGTTCATGCTCGATCGACTCTTGCCGCTGGGCGTTCGTGGGCCGGTGGATCGCGTCCAAGGCTGGACTCGCCGAGCAGTTGAACGCAGAGACTCCAATCCCGCCGGCGTCAGCCGGTAGGGCCGGCGCGGCTTGGGGCTTGCATCCTTGTTCGTTTGTCGCGTTTGTGGTTTCATGATTTTGGATCACCTGTTGGTTGGCGAAGTTCGCCTGGCCGATCGCGGTGATGGTGTCGCCCTGTTTGGGTGGGCGGCGATACTCCGTCAGCGCCAGCATCAGCCTTCGGTAGGAGTTGCTCGCCTTGTCGGCGTATTCGTTCACGATGCGGATGCCATCATAATCGCTGGCCGTCGAGGCCAGAGTGGTGAGCCGGACCACCCGGGCGTGCGCCATGAGCATCTGCGAAACAAGCAGTTCCTCAGCCGGGTCGCGCGGATTCATGCGCTCGAAGAAATCCTCGGCGAAACGCCGGGCAGTGGTGTGCAGGCAGGGATTGGCCGAGGGGGCGGTGCCAAAGAGGCTGTCATTCAGAATCGTGGAGGTGATGAGGTTGATGACGACCAGCCGCGACGCCTTGGCATCGGTCTCGGGATTCGAGGTCATCGCGAAGGGAGGGCGAGATACCGGCTTGTCGCGCTGGCGTCTCGATGGTGAGTGACCTGCCGACGTCTCTCAAGATGACAAATCCGCCATGTACGATAACTATTACCACTACTGAACCGACCAAGAGATCAGGGATTCGGCTCCCGAGCGCCATCACGAGCAGGCCGGCGACGATGACGCCGATGTTCGCGATCACGTCATTCTTAGAAAAAATCCACGATGCACGCATGTGCACGCCACCATCCCGATGCTTCGAGATCAGCCGCAGGCAGATGAGGTTCGCGACAAGAGCGACACACCCGGTCCCAATCATGAGCAGGCTTGCTGGCTCGCTGCCGAACACAGTGCGGCGGATGACCTCGGCCAGCACACCGAGCCCCAACACGATCTGGAGCACACCGCTCACGCTCGCAGCGGTCCGCTTTGCCCTACCGGACCGCCGCACCGCGTACAACGCAATGCCATACACGGCGGCATCGGCCAGCATGTCGAGTGAGTCGGCAAGGAGCGCCGTCGACTCCGCAATCCACCCCGCAACAGCCTCTGCGAGGAACATCGCGCCGTTGATCGCGAGCAGCGTCACGAGCGTCCGCTGCTCCAGACCAACCGCTTCCTCCGTACAGCGACACGCGCTCACGGGCCGTTCTCCGACTCCGAATCAGCCTTGCGGTGTCGCATAAAGACGGACGCGATGACCGGCAGCACAAATAGTGTGAGGAGCGTGGAGGTGACCATCCCGCCGATGACCACCGTCGCGAGTGGACGCTGGATCTCACTCCCCACACCCGTTGCAATGGCCATCGGGATGAACCCAGCGATATCGGTGATCGCTGTCGCGAGCACGGGTTGGAGGCGAGTTTTCGAAGCCGCGATGATCGCGATCGTACCCTGCTGCTCGGTGCGGAGTGCATCGCGGATCGCGGTGATTAGGATCTGTCCGTTGAGGACCGCGATCCCGGAGAGAGCGATAAACCCGACCGCGGCACTGACGCTGAAAGGGATATCCCGCCACCACAGTGCGAAGATCGCACCGACCGCCGCGAACGGAATGCAGGTGTAGATGATGATGACATCCCGCAGGTTCTTCAGGCTGAAATACAACAGAAAGAACACCATGAGCAAGACGGCAGGCACGACGATGAGCAGCCGAGTCTTAGCGCGTTCGAGGTTCTCAAACTGCCCACCCCACTCAAGGACATAACCCTCCGGCAGCGCCACTCGCGCGTCGATTGCTGACCGTGCTTCTTCAACAAACGACGCAGGGTCTCGTCCGCTCACGTTGCACTGCACTCGGATGAGCCTTCTGCTCCATTCACGATTGATTGTGGCTGATCCCTCGGAGAGATCGACGGACGCTAGCGACGAGAGCGGCACCGCGACGCCCCCCTCGGTCGGGATACGAACGGACGAGACGGCTGCCACATCTTCTCTGAACGTCGGTGGCAATCTGACAACCAATGGGAAGACACGCTGGCCCTCGAACACCTCGCCGACGCGAATGCCTCCGATCGCCTCGACGAAGTCCAAGACCTCGCTCGCGGCAACACCGAAGCGGGCGATGCGAGACTGGTCAACGGAAACCGACAAGGCCGGCTGCCCTGTGATCTGATCGACCGAGATATCTGACACGCCGGGTATGTCCAGAAGCACGCGCTGCACGTCGTCGGCGAGCCGGAGCAGCTCGTCGAAGTCGTCGCCGAAGATCTTGATCCCGATATCCGAGCGAATCCCGGAGACCATTTCATTCATGCGCATCTCGATCGGTTGCGTGAACACCATGTTGACGCCGGGGAACTGCGAAATGGTCTTCTCCATCTCGACAACCAGAGCCGACTGTGTATCCGCTCTCGTCCACTCCGTACGGGGCTTGAGCGTCATAAAGATGTCCGTCAGTTCGATCCCCATGGGATCGGTCGCCACCTCCGCGGTTCCGATACGGCTCCATATGTATTCGATCTCATCTGGGAACTCGCCGAGCAGCACCTCCTCGATCCGAGTGTTGTACCGCACTGACTCATCGATCGATACGCCGGCGAGGCGGATGGTGTTCACGACCATCGATCCCTCGCTAAGCCGAGGTATGAACTCGCCGCCCATCTGTGTGCTCCGGAAGCCAGCAACACCAAGGAGGGCCACAGCAATGAACATCACGATCCACTTGAGTCGAAGCGCTCCGTCGACAGCCCAGCCGTATGCCCCTGCCAATGCGCGGAGCAGAACAGCATCCTTGGGTTTCGTGCGACGCGGCAAGAAGTAGTACGACAAGACGGGAGACAGGAACACCGCCACCAGCAATGCTCCGAGGAGCGCAAAGATGAATGTCCACGCCATAGGCCGGAACATCTTTCCTTCTATGCCTTCCAGCGTCAGCACCGGTGCAAAGACGAGCGTGATGATGCCCATCCCGAACACGATCGGACGGACAACGCCTGCGCTGGACTTGGCGATCGATTCAAGCCGCTCGGCCGGGGAGAGCTTCCGACCCAGCTCTCGCTGACGTTCCTTCAGCGAACGGAGATTGGCTTCCGTCATGACCACCGAGCCATCGACGAGGATGCCAAAGTCGATCGCGCCGAGGCTGAGGAGGCTCGCGGCAATCGCAAACTCGTACATGCCCTGGACGGCGAAGAGCATTGAGATCGGGATCGCGACCGCAACGAGCAGCCCGGCTCGGATGTTGCCCAAGATGATCAGCAACACGACGATGACCAGCACCGCACCGATCACAAGGTTGTGCTCAACCGTCTTGATGACCTGCTCGACAAGCTGGGTCCGGTCGTACACGACATCCACGACAATGTCAGGGGGCAGTGAGGGGGCGAGCGACTCAAGGCGCTCGCGGAGTTCCTCGGTCACGACACGGCTGTTCTCTCCCATCAGCATGAACGCCAGCCCGAGAACAACCTCGCCCTCGCCGTACGCCGAAACCGCCCCGCGTCGGATCTCGCTGCCGATCTCGACATCCGCAACATCTCGAATACGCACTGGCGTGCCGTCGCTGGATGCGACGACGATGTTTTCGATCTCCTCGATCGTTGCGACGCGCGCCAGGCCGCGCACGACCCGGGCCTCGCCCGACGTGACGATCTGCCCGCCGCCAACGTTGGCGTTGTTGCGCCGCAAGGCCTGCAACACATCCTCAAGCGTGAAGCCGAACTTGATCAGGGCTTCAGGCTTGACAACAACATGATACTGCCTCTCTAGACCGCCCCAGGAATTGACCTCGGCAACGCCGGGGACCTTCCGAAGCTCGGGCTTGATCACCCAATCGTGAATGGTCCGGAGTTCCTCGATGGAGTGCTCACCGGTCTCCGACCGGATGACGTAGTGAAAGACCTCGCCGAGACCTGTCGCGATCGGTCCGAGTTCCGGCCTTCCGACACTGTCTGGAAGCTTGACCGCTGCGAGCCGCTCGGTGATGTACTGCCTTGCGTCGATAATCCTGATGTCATCATCAAATGTTGCCACAACCTGTGAGAATCCGAACTTCGAAACGGATCGCACGTTCTGGAGGCCTGGGAGGCCGCCGATCGACAGCTCGACGGGCAGCGTGATCTGTTGCTCGATCTCTTCCGGGCTGAGCGCGGGCGCAACCGTGTTGATCTGCACCTGGATCGGAGTTGTGTCGGGGAACGCGTCGATCGGGAGTTGCGTCATCCGGAAGATACCGGCAGCGCACGCGATCGCAAAGAGCAGAATGACGAGCACCCTGTTCCTGAGCGAGATTTCGATAAGTCGGGTCAACATGGCAGCTCCGGATCAGTCGTCAACGCATCCCGCGCCGAGGCGGGACTTGAGGAATTCAGACTTCATGGTGAAGCTGCCACCGGTCACCACGGCCTCATTCTCTGTGAGACCCGCCAGAATGGCTATGGTGCCGGAAGCCGTGTGCGGCCCAATATCAACGCGCCGGACCGCGAATAGATCGGGTTCCTGCCGCACAAACACGAACGGTGCACCGTCGATCTCATGCACTGCTTCAGCGGGGACGAGCAACGAGCTTGATGTGCCACCGATCATCGCGGCGACCTCGGTGAACATGCCATGCCGAAGAATGCCGCGGTCGTTCGAAACCGCCGCGCGGGCCCGAACCATCCGCGTACGCTCATCGATGCGCGGGCTGATCCATGTGATTTGTCCCGGTATTCTCAGTTCGGGTAGAGCACGGACGCTCGCGACGATTTCGCCACCGCGCTCGATCTGAAACACTCGTTCTTCCGGGACTGCGATTTCGATCCACATGGTCGTCAGGTCGGCGATCTCGAAGAGCGAGCCCTCCGAATCAGCGGCCTCACCCAACACCGCGGTCCGGTCGACGACAGTACCTCCAAAGGGTGCCCTGACGTAGAGGTCGGACGACGATAACTGCTCGACCGCAATGTCGGCGACTTCCGACTCGGTAAAACCGAGGTTGATGAGCTGCTGGTGGGTGCGACGCACTTCAAGCTCCGCGAGCTTGAGAGCCGCCTGAGCATCCTGGAAGTCTCGCCGTGCCGCAATATTCTCGTCGACGAGCTTCTGCTCACGCTCGAACACGGTTGTTCTCGCTTCGAGCTCTGCAGTCTTTGACAGATACGCCGACTTCGCCCTTGCGACTTCCACCGAGTTGATAACCGCGAGAATCTGCCCTTCTTCGATGCGGTCACCGACATCAACCCGAATGTCGGTGATAACGCCGGGAGCCAACGGTGTGATCTTGGCCAATCGATTCCCGTTGTAGCGGACCTCACCCAATAGGCTGATTGACGCTGACGCAGTGCCCCGATCTGGCCGCTCAACAGTGAGCCCGGCCAGCTCCGCCGATCTCGCTGATGGCATGCGGACGAGCAGTGAATCGCCAACCCGGAGTGTTCCTGCGAGTTGAGGCTGGCAGATTCCACACTCGATCTCGTCGACGCCGTGCTCGTGACAGAAGAGTGCAGGAGCATCATCACGCGAGGGCGTAGCCGAGGCCCCGCCCCCCAAGACGGGATTGCACAGGTGGCACTCGTCTTCGTAGAGGAAGTGCTCTTCGCAATAGGCCCGAGATGCGTCCTCCAACTGTGGCTGACAGATCCAGCAACGGTCCTCGTACCGGGCGTGCTCAGTACACCACAGGCGGCCCGCCTGACGCTTTGTGTCGTCACAAATGAAGCAGGTGTCGCCGTCATCGTGCGAGTGAGCAACCTGTATCGCATTCGATGATCGCGATCCGTCGGACGTCGACGACGTTTCGTGTTCGCCGTCGCACCCCCAAAGCAGGAACGACGTTGTGAACAGACAGACGAGTGGCATGACGCCGTGTGACAGTTTCACGGTGTGTCTCCTTGATTGTGGTGGTCAGAGCGCTCCCGGAGCGATGAGATGCTCAACGGCTCCGAGATGAGGCCTTCGACCTGAACCTTCGCGGCGTGATACTCAGCGAGGGCTTCAAGCCGTTGGGTTTCGGTATCGAACAGAGTGCGCTGGGCATCGAGAACATCGAGGTACGGAAGTTTGCCCTCGTCATACGCCCGGCGCGTGGCGTCGTAGGCGGCGTTGGCCGCGGGAAGAAGAGCGGCGTCGATCGCCTTGGCTTCGTGATACGCGGCGGTCAAGCGTGCGTGCGCTCGGACAAGTCGGGTGGCGAGGTCGCGTCGGGACGCCCGCCCCTCATCGATCGCCTGCGCCGCCCGAAGCCGAGCGGCCAGAATGCCACCCTGGTTGCGATCGAAAATCGTCAGCGGCACCGAAAACGACACAACGAGCCCGACATCGTCGGTCTCTTCGACGTACCGAATGCCCGCTCCTGCCGTCACATCGGGGACCGCTTTGGCGCGTTCGAGAGCGACCACCGATGACCGCCGCTCGGTCTCTGCGATCCAACGCTGCACTTCCGGATGCTGCTCAACAAGCTCCGTCAGGGCATCGAGCAACGGAACAGGCATCAAATCATCCAGCGACCCGACAGCAATTACAAATCCAGGTTCGGTCGCATCCCACATGGCACTGAGTTCACGCCTCGCGGCATCAAGCTCTCGACCCAGCCGATCGGCGGCGATGCGGGCGGACTCGCTTTCGAGTCGGGCCTTGATCTCGTCGATTGGCGAAACATCACCGGCTTGCACACGCCGATCGATCACGCGACGGTTCTCTTCAGCGAGTGCTTGTGCACGAATAGCGAACTCGACGCGTTGTTGGAGCTCCAGAACCCGGACAAAGCGAGACGCAGTATCGGTGAGCACGGCCAGCCGCTGTGCTTCGAAGTCGAGCGCAGCAACAGTCCACTCCCCCTCAGCGGCTTGCACACGGCGGTCTCGCTTCCCGCCAAGCTCAAGAAGATGGCTAAATGCAAGGGTTGTCTCGGCAGAGTCAAAGCCGCTTAGCGCTCCAGAGCCCGCGAAGTCCTCCACTTCGACGCCGACAGTTGGGTTCGGCAATAGGCCAGCTTGCAGCCGCCGCGCCTCGGCAATCCTGGGTTCCCATGCGAGTGATCGGAGCTTCGGATTGCGTACGAGTGCAGCCGCGAGAGCTTGGCGAAGGGTCAGTTCCTCTCCAATTGTGACGACATCGGAGCGTGGTGCGGCTTGCCCAGGCTCTGCCGGTGCTTCGTAGCGAGGCATGTCCCGCAAGAGTGGCCTTGCGGCGGGCGGCTCGAAGTCGAACGGTGATGGCGCGCAGCCACTTAACAGAATGAGCACGCTCAAGTAGCACAACAGCTTTGGTTCAGCAGATCGCATGTGTTTCACTCGGATAGAGACGTTGCCCGGCACACGCCGAGCCTCTGGGAAGAACGAACGCGGTACACGAACTGCGCGGAATCCCAGGTCGTCCTAAACGAGCAGAATCACGCTGCGAAGATGGCAATCAGATAACCCGACGCTCGACGTAAATGGAGGCGAGGAGAGGTGTGCTGTGGTTACCGATCGATCCGCGAGAAACTCGAACCACGGAACGAGCGGATCATCCGGCCCATCCAGGGACCAGTTGTCCTCCGTGTCTTTCTCAGAGCGATCAACGGCAACGATGGACTCAGACTCGATCGCAGTGGACTGGCATCCGCCGTCCGGGCAGACCGTGCACAGGTTCGAGTTTTCGTGCTGCTCTGAAGGGACAGGGCACGAGTCTCCGCCCAAATCGTCGCAGCAAAACTGCTCGCCGAACTGAGTGGTCGCTGTCCCGTCAGAACAGATGCAGAGGAACCGCGGGCCAAGGCCGGCACTCAAGCCAAACCAGAGGGCGAGGAGGATCGAGATGGCCGGGTGGTGTTTCACGGGTGTGTCGATCTGATCAGAGACGCCTTGACTATTACACCATATCGTGTAATAGTCAAGCGCGGATCAGCATCGGTCAGAATTGAAGGGGCCTCGCGTGGAGTCTTGCCGTCCGAAACTGCCGCTGGCCGCCCGTCCACTCATCGGTGCTCTTGAAGCCGAAAGGGTGGGCACGCTTTTCAAGAGCCTTGCCCACCCGACCCGGCTGCGTCTACTCCACGCCCTGATTCGGGTTGAGGAGCTCAGCGTGGGCGACCTCGCAGACGAAACTGGGATGACCATCCAGGCCGTCTCGAATCAACTACAACGCCTGGCCGAGGTCGGCGTGGTTGGCAAGCGGCGCGACGGGCTTCAAGCCATGTATCGCGTGACCGATCCCTGCGTACCGGTACTCCTCGAACGAGGCTGGTGTCACATCGATGAGTACGACACGGCTGATGATGCCGAGGGATCGAACGGGCTCGCGATACACGCCCACTGATTTCACTGAGTGATGCTAATCAGAGGCACCTATCACGTCATTGATGATCTGAAGCCATGCACTTCCAGAGTTCAGACTTGGCCACGCCATGATGGGAGACCATCAAAGCAATTCGCGTCCTGTTTGCCTCGGAATGAGCAGCGTGAGTTCCGCAATGGCAGTGGGCCTAGAACTGGCCTTGATTCGTCAATCTGAAGCGGTTCGAATCGCATCGGATGACTTGGGATCGATCGACGCAAGATGCTTATAGACAGACAATTACGGGCACTGATCCCGTTTGCGGCTCGTTGGCCGTGCCCGGCCGACACAGTCCCCCCCTCTCCGTTTCGAATCATCGTCAACGCGGTGCATGTCGCCTGGCGCAGGCAAATGCGCCACTCTCCGGGCTCAACGTTTGCCAACACGCGGGCCCAATCACGGTAGTTCAGGCTCGACCAGTTTCGCCAGCATTTCAAGCGATTCCTGCCACCCCATGTAGCAGAACTCGATCGGAATCGCCGTTGGGACATTTTCCTGCACGATGGCCAGTTCGGTGCCGCGCATGACAGATCCCAGCGTGATCGTGACCTCCATCTCGCCCGGCAGACTTGGATCTTCAAAGCGATCGGTGTATCGAATGCGCTCAAAGGGCGTGAGTTCTACGAACGTGCCGCCAAACGCGTGGCTTTGTCCCGTACCAAAGTTCGTGAACGACATCCGATATCCGCCACCGACGCGAGCATCCATGTGATGCACTTCTCCCACGAAACCATGTGGCGGAAACCACTTCATCATCGCTCCGGGCTCAAGAAAAGCGCGATACACCCGCTCGGCCGGAGCACGCAACACGCGATGCAGACGAACTGTGTTTCCCGCGACATGATTCGACCCCGATTCACTCGTACTCACGACAGGCCTCCAGTCACACGCCCAACTCTGTACATTGCGCCGCTCCATCCCCGAGCGCCCTCGACGCAGACAAACTGCGTCACGCAGCTTTCGCAGTGTGCGCGATCTCTCAACTCGCCCGATGCTCCGCGTCACTTCACCCGGTAGAAGTCCATCGACATCAACTGCGTCCACTTCCCGTCTTCTCCGAGTACCTCCGAACGGAACGCGCGATGATCGGGCGTCTTGAACACCGTAATGTCGCGGTACTTTGTCTTCTTGCTCGGGTCGTCGAATCGGGGCCCCTCGGCTTCAAGCACGAGCGTGTTGTCCCCCTCGAGCCATCCCGAGTAGACCCACATGTGTGTCATCATCGAGCCGATCCACATACCAACATATTTTTGCGCCGCGATGTTGAAACCCACTGTCATGATCATCGTTGCTTCTTCGCCGCCGGGCATTTCGCCCTTCGACTCGCCGACTACCCACAAGTCGCCAACAGCGCGCACGGTCTCGGTCCCATCGAACTTTACGGGCGGGCCGCCTGGCTCGGCCGGGCATTCGCTCTCGTAGCGCCATTTGCCAACAAAACGTTTGAGCCACTCATGTTCACGGACAGCACTCTCCATCATCATTCGTCTCCTTATCCGTTCGAGAACTCTCCAAAATAGACAGCCTGATTCGACTTCGACCAGACGAGGCTTGCGCATCCTCTGTCTCGGTTCCCAGCACACAGTAGAAATATGTTCGGTACTTGTCAAGTGCGGATTTCCGCAATCTGACGCACCCGCTCAAGCCCATAATCCCATCCAGTATGCACGCCTTCGCGGTGTTCAGCCGTGATAAGCCCCATCGCACGGTGCGTCAGTTTCAGCGTCGAGCCTGACCCGGTATTGCTCACGCGATACTGCACATGCGACACAGCGGGGTACGACATGAACATCGGCCCACTGATCTCGAGCAGCGTCGGAGGCTTGATCACTTGCACATGTCCCCACCAATGCCCCCGACCCTCTCCAAGATCCCTGAACCACCGCCCGCCGGGCCACGCCTCGAGTACCATCGGAAATGGCGATCCATCCGGCATTTGTCCCTCGGGGCCAACTTCTGCCAGAATGGCTTTGAACACCGCTTCGGGTTCGGCCTTGATCTCCAGTTCGCGCATTACGCACAACGTACTGATCTCGCCTTCGAGCATACTCGTCATAACTCTCCACCCTTTCTTGTCTTTGCTTTCTTGCCGGCTTCTTCCATGGCGAGCCTCTCCGCACGCGCCTTGATCCGATCTGTCTGATGGGTCCAGAATCGCTCGAAGGACTGCGTCCAGTCGTGCACAGCCTTCAATTTCTCCGCATGGAGCGAATACATCCGCTCCCGCCCACGCTTTCGCGCCGCCACAATCCCGACCTGGCGCAGCACCGACAGGTGTTTCGAGACCGTCGGCTGCGCAAGATCGAGTTCCTTTACAATGAACCCGACCGGCTGTTCCCCGCTGCGAGCCAGAACCTCGATAATGTCGCGCCGACGTTCTTCAGCGATGGCGTTGAACACATCCGATGTCGTTGACGACCTTGGCATATTTTCATCATATGTCTATACAAGAATATGTCAAGGCCTAGGCTCCGCTTCTTCTACTATCCCACGATGCACCAATACCTCGAACTCCTCCAGCGCATCCTCGACACCGGCGTTCGCAAGCAGGACCGTACTGGCACGGGCACGCTCGCGATCTTCGGCCATCAGATGCGCTTCGATCTCTCAGCCGGTTTCCCGCTTGTCACCACCAAGAAACTCCACACACGCTCCATCATCCATGAACTCCTCTGGTTTCTGCGAGGCGAGACCAACGTCAAGTCCCTTCAGGATGTCGGCGTGACCATCTGGAACGAGTGGGCCGACCCGCAGACCGGTGACCTCGGCCCGGTCTATGGCCATCAATGGCGAAGTTGGGCCAAGCCCGACGGAACGTCGATCGATCAGATCGCCGGAGTCATCGAGCAGATCCGCACCAACCCCGACTCGCGGCGTCTCATCGTCACAGCGTGGAATCCTGCGGATGTCGAGCGCATGGCGCTTCCGCCGTGTCACTGTTTGTTCCAGTTTCACGTCGCAGCAGGCCGCTTGTCCTGCCAGTTGTACCAACGATCAGCCGACGTGTTCCTTGGAGTGCCGTTCAACATCGCCAGTTATGCGCTTCTGACGCACATGATTGCTCAGGTTGCGGGCCTCGCGCCCGGCGAGTTCATCCACACCCTCGGTGATGCGCATCTCTACGTCAACCATATCGATCAGGCACGCGAGCAACTCACTCGCACGCCGCGGCCATTGCCGATCCTCCGCCTCAACCCCAAAGTGCGCGACATCTTTGCCTTCCGATTCGAAGACATCGAGATCAGTGCCTATGACCCGCATCCGCACATCAAGGCTTCCGTCGCGGTCTGAGCCGAAGCGCGGTTTACGAAGGCTTAGTACACTGTCAGGCATGCGACAGGACGCCATTCTCCGCCGGGCTGAATTCGACGACAAGGTCATCAACTACTGGATGGTGAGCACGGTCATTGTCTGCGTGATCACAGTCGTGGGCATTCTCGTCCTGCCGATCCTCCTGATTATCCTTCGCCCGATCCTTAAACGCTACCTCGATCGCATCAGTTGCGAGCTTACCGAGCGATCGCTCATTCTTCGTAAGGGATGGCTCAATCGCGTGGAGAAGACCATTCCACTCGACAAGATCACGGACCTGGCCATGTTTCAAGGTCCGATCATGCGGGCTATGAATCTCCAAGGCTTCAAGGTCGAGACCGCAGGCTCGGGCGGTGCAACCACGGGGTATCTCGTCAGCATGGTCGGCATCATCGACACGATGGCGTTTCGGGATGCGGTTCTATCTCAGAAGGATGCGATCGAATCTGTAGGTCGACCAGCAACTCCGCCACCACCGTCTCGTGAGCACGGGAACGATCTGGCCATTCTGCACGAGATCCGAGACATCCTGACCCGCATCGAAGCATGCATTCAATCAGGCGATGAAAACCACGATTGATCTGAAGTGCTACCCTCGCCCGTGCCTCTTTCCATGATCGTTGCCATGGGTCGGAACCGGGTTATCGGGAACATGGGCTCGATCCCGTGGCGTCTCCGCGCTGACTTCCAGCATTTCCGTCAGACCACCATGGGTCATGCCGTCATTATGGGACGCAAGACTTGGGAGAGCCTCCCGACAAAGCCCCTCCCTGGGCGACTGAACATCGTGTTGACAACACGAGACACAATCGAGGCTCATCCGGAAGTCCGAGTTGCGCACACTCTTGAGCACGCAATTGCATTGTGCGAAGCCGACCAAGAGCCCTTTGTCATCGGCGGGGGAGAGATCTATCGCCTGGCTCTGCCTTTGGCTCAACGTATCTATAGAACAGTGGTCGATCTTGAACCCGTTGGGGATGCCACCTTTCCGGATCTGGGAACCGAGTGGCAGGTGAGGCGAGAGTCCCGCTATGAACCACAGGGTGATCACACTCCAGGCTTCGTGATCCAGGTTCTGGAACGGGAAATGGTCGAGAGCGACCAGTCGGGGTCATAACCTCAGCCAGGACTTCTCGGAACTTCGCCCAAGCGGCGACGGACGGCGATTGGCACTATGTGTACGGGTTGTGTACGCATCAGCGTGCGTCTGGCGGGGTGGAAAGTGCAAAAAGTTGAAATCGTCTTGTGAAACAGGTTGCCGCTTTTGCGGGCGCGTGTACCTTCCAGTGTGGGTCAGGAACGAATCGTTCGTTTCACAAGTATCGTGGTTGATTGTTTACCACCAGAGTAGAGATGTGAGGAGATTTTTCATGAAGAATGCAATCGCTCTTATCGTCGTTGCGGGTCTTGCAGCTGCTGCTTCCGCTCAGGATTTCGAGATTTCCGTTGTCGCCCCGGTTGAGGTCGCTCCGGGCGCTACCTACACCGTCGAGTTGTGGGGTTCGGTCAGTGGCGCTCCGTGGGTGCAGGGCACCAGCGCAATGTCCGGCTTCGGCATTGACGCGGTCGCCACGGCCGGTGCAGCTGGCGTCGGCAGCATCACCGGTTCGAACATCGCTGGGTGGGCTTCGGGCTTCGGCACGAACGGCACCATCCAGGGCGCGAACCTCGTCGGCACCTCGGGTGGCCAGCTCGCCAACCTGTTCGGGTTCCTGAACCCCAACATCAACATGAGCAACCCCATCCTCCTGTTCTCCTTCGATGTGACGGTTGCCAACGGGTTCTTCGGCACCATCACCTACTCGGCTGCCAACCCCAACGTCAACGGTGGCCTGTCGTTCTACCCCGTCAGCACTGACGGCGCGTCGATCATCGCTCCGAACAACGCCGGAACGACCCTCACCCTGCTGAGCGCATCGACCCGCATCATCCCGGCTCCCGCCTCGCTGGCCCTCCTCGGCCTCGGCGGCATGGTCGCTGGTCGCCGTCGCCGCTAATCACTGCGGTCGGTTGATCTGAATCGACTTTCGGAGGCCTCGATCACCTGATCGGGGCCTCTTCTTTTTTGTTGCAACGGCCATGGGTCGTAGTAAAGCCCTTGTACCAAAATAAGGCAAAATAACCAAGAATGGCGACTTGCCTACCCGGTCGAGGGGAATTTTTGAGAATGGACCGTCACAAAGCGCAATTATTTTCAAAAGTTGTTGGCAAAACTCGAATTCAGGGGTTGAACCGTTCCTAAGAATCGGATATCTTGTTGGTGCACCCCATCCGAGACGTGGGGAGGAACACAGGCCATTCAAGTTGAATGGACACCAAATCTCTTGAGAGGAGAGTCTGACATGAAGAATCTGTTTGCGATCGCAGCTGTTGCCGGCCTTGCCGGCGCTTCCATGGCTGGTGGTTTCACCGTGTACGCCGTTGCTCCGGCAGTGGTGAACCCCGGTGACACCTACACCGTCGAGTTCTGGGCCGAGTTCAGCGACGCCCGCTTCATCAACGGCGTCAGCGCCACGGCCGGTTTCGGTCTTGACGCACTCGGCACTGGCGACGTCGCCAGCGTCAGCAATGCCAACATCAACCCCAGCCTCCTGTTCGGATCGAACGCTGGCGTGGTCAATGGCAACAACGTCCAAGGCGTCATCGGTGGTCAGTTGGCCAACCTGTTCGGCTTCCTGAACCCCAACATCAACATGAGCAACCCGATCATGCTGTTCAGCGTTGATGTGACCGCAGGCGCTGGTGGCCTCATCACCTACACCGCTGGCAACCCGAACGTCAACGGCGGCCTGTCGTTCTACCCCAACAGCACCGACGGCGCGTCGATCATCGCTCCGAATACTCCGGGCACCACCCTGAACTTCATCGGCGCTTCGACGTTCGTCGTCCCGGCTCCGGCCTCGCTGGCTCTGCTCGGCCTCGGCGCCATGGCGGCCCGTCGTCGTCGCTAATCTCTCTCGTACTACTCTGAGATAGATCAATCACGCAGCCCCGGTCGTTCCGCGATCGGGGCTGTCTTTTTGTCTGTTTGGCACCGGTAATCCGGGAAAGTTCCTTGCCATACTGTGAATCTGGGGCACTCTTGTATGGGGGTGCGGTGCCCGTTCGTGGCCGCTGGCCCGGAGGGTGCGCCATGAGAGCAAGCGAGTCCATGAGTCGGAGTATCGGAGTGTGCATGCTGGCAGGGGTGACAATGGCCGCTCACGCCGATCCGCATGTGTTCACGATCTCTGCGCAGGCACCGGCCACGGCGCTTCCCGGCGAGACGATTGCGGTTGAGATCTGGGGCCAGGTGCAGAGTCCGCTGTGGGTGCAGGGCACAAGCATGGTCGCGGGCTTTGGCATTGATGTTTTCGGCAGCGGTGCGATCTCGAATGTCGAGATGGGGCAGATCTCGGAGTGGGCAGCGAGATTCGGGACGAACGGGATTGTGCAAGGCTTCAATGTCGTCGGAACGAGCGGTGGGTAGTTGGCCATTCTGTTCGGAGGTCCGGATTGCTGGATTGGCGACTGCGAGCACATCTATGACAACCCGATACTTCTGTTCACGGTTCTTGCGACAGCGGGTCTGGAAGGTACGATGACGTTTACTCCCGCAAATCCGAATATCAATGGCGGTCTGTCGTTCTATCCGGTGGACACTGATGGCGCGTCGATCATCGGGCCGAATGATGCGGGGACGAGTTTGGTCGTGCTGGGCGCGACGGTGCTGATTGTGCCGGGGCCTGGGGTGGCTGTGGGCAGCGTGCTCGGGCTGGCATTGATGGCGAGGAAAAAGCGATGAAGTGCAGACGTTGGCAGACAATTGCGGCGTGCGCGGGAATGGTCTTTTCCGTCAGTGCAGCGACGGGGCAAGCGATTCACAATGCCTATATCTGGATCGAAGGGCCGAACCATGTGCTCGCGCCGAACACGACGTACACGCTGGAGGTGTGGGGGAGGATCGAGAGTTCGGCGTATGTCGAGGGCGTTTCGATGATGGCAGGATTCGGGATCGACGTGCTGAATCTTGCGGGGGCGAGTTCGATCGCGTCGGTTTCGAATGTCAGCATCGAAATCCGGGCGGAGCAGTTCGGTACACTTGGATTGGTGATCGGTCACGATGTGATTGGTACTTCGGGCGGACAGCTGCCCCTTCTTTTTGGGATATTGCCGCCATATCCGCCGGACGTGCGCAATCCCATACCGCTGTTTCAGTTCGACTTCACAACAGGCGATGGGCGATTGGAGCACATATCGTTTTCCGCAGCGAATCCCAACGTCAACGGCGGGATGATGTTTTACCCAAACAGATATGATGGTGCATCGATCATTGTGCCGAATGACGCAGATACCGCATTGCATCTGTCGGGCTGGACGTCGGTGATTCCTGCACCGGGGTCAGCGATTCTCGGGCTTGCCGCAGTTGGCTACGGAGTGGGTCGACGTCGCGGTCGAGACGGATCATGAGCAGGGGGGCAACATGCGGTTGAATCAAGGGATGATGTGTGCGACCGGTGCGTTCCTGGTGTCGAGCGTGGCTTCGGGGAGTGTGTTCACCATCTGGGCGAGCGCACCGGCACAGGTGCTGCCCGGTGAGACGTACACGGTCGAGTTCTGGGGGAGTGTCGAGAGTCCGCAGTGGGTGAGCGGCGACAGTGCTGTGGCGGGTTTTTGGGTTGATGTGGCTGGTAGCGGCAATATTGCGAGTTTGTCGCAGGCGACACTGGCGGAGTGGGCGAGGTTTTTCAGAAGTGAAGGCACTGTCGATCGAACGAGCCTTCAGAATGTCAGTGGCTGGCAGTGGTCGTGTCCATTGTTGTGCAAGTTCATGCCAACATTGGAGAATCCGCTGTTGATGTTCTCGATCGAGGTCACGGCTGGTGGCGCTGGGAGTGTGACGGTTGGCGCAGTGGCTCGACCTGGTGATATCGCAATGAGCTTTTATCCATCGTGGATTTGGTACGATGTGGTGACAGCGCAGCCCGATGGTTCGAATGTTGTCATGCATTCTGCGACGACGATTGTGGTGCCCGGGCCGATGAGCGCTTCGGTGGTTCTGACGGGATTAAGGCTGGCAAGGAGGAGGCGATGAAAGAGCGTTATGGCTGGTTGTCTTTTGCTGCTGGGTTGTTGATTCTGTGCTCAGGAGCGCAAGGTCAGATCTTCACGATCTGGACCGAAGCGCCGGCGACGGTGGAGCAAGGCGGCACATACACGGTGGAGTTCTGGGCGCGGATCGATGGGCCGCCGTTTGTGCAGGGCGTGAGTGCGATTGCCGCCTTCGGATTTGATGGCATTGCTACTGAAGGTCGAGATCGAGTCGCACTCAATCACGGCGTTGTTTTTGCAGATTGGGTTGCGGTGGCATTCAGTGACGCCGGGACAGTCGTGGGACCAGACGTGATTGGCGTGTCGGGAGGTCAACTTGCGGGTTTTATGTGGGGGATCTGGCCGGACCTGAGTCACCCTGTGATGCTGTATTCATTCGACGTCACCGTTGGAGACTCGTTTGGTCGCATCACATACTCTCCTGGCGATCTGCATCCATTAGGTGGGTTGTCGTTTTACCCGGTTTGGAATTCTGGAGAGAGCATCATTGCGCCGAATGACCCCGGGACTTCACTGGTATTGGTCGGCGCTACGACGCGGGTGATTCCCGGGCCGGGGGTGATCGTGGCGTTGATGCTTGGCGGTGCAGTGAGCAGTTGGCGGAGGCGGCGACGGTGAGCCTTACTCCACGCCGTTGTATTGAATGACGGAATGGAGTTGGCCGTAGTGTCGGAGTTTGCTGCGGCCGTCGAGGTGGTTGAGTTCGATGAGGACGGTGATGCCGGCGATTTCGGCGCCGGACATTTTGACGAGTTCGCAGGACGCGCGCATGGTGCCTCCGGTGGCCATGAGGTCGTCGACGAGGAGGATGCGTTGGCCGACGCCGAGAGCATCGGAATGTATTTCGAGTCGGTCCGAGCCGTATTCGAGTGCGTAGTCGACGCCGTGGACGGAGCGTGGGAGTTTGCCGGGTTTTCGGATGGGGACGAAACCGGCCGAGAGAGCCTGGGCGATGGCGATGCCGAAGATGAAGCCGCGGCTTTCGGCACCGATGACGAGGTCGATTCCCTTGCCTCGGTATGGGTTGGCCATGAGTTCGACGGCGAGTGCGAGCGCAGCGGGATCGGCGAGCAACGGCGTGAAGTCCTTGAAGACGATGCCGGGCTTGGGGAAGTTGGGCACGTCGCGGATAAAGCGTGCAAGGTCGTGCATGGACAGAGGATATCACGCCCGAGGGGTTGTCGTGTGAGGCCTATCCTTGGGCATGGCACAGAGTGGCGCGAAAAGTCCTGAACTTGAGACCGTGGAGCCGATTGGCGCCCGTATTCTGCTTCGCAAGGATGAAGACAAGAAGCAGACGAAGACTGGCATTCATCTGCCTGACAAGATCGAGATTCCGACGTTGACTGGGCGCGTGGTTGCGATATCGGCGCAGGTTGCCAATGACGATGACTATCCGATCAAGCAGTACGACCGGGTGCTGTTCAATCCGAAGCACGGGATTCCGGTGGATTTTGAGGGCGATAACCGGTTGTTCGTGATTCCCGTTGAGGATGTGGTGGCGGTATTCCGCAAGGAATCGAAGTGATGGCTTCGGCCGAGGGCATGGGGACGTGGGGGGAGTAGATCGAGATTCTGTTCTCGTCGCGATGAGAGGGCCACTAGCGGACCTTCCGGATCCGTTGCCTATTCCGCCAATTGTGCGAGGTGTGGCAAGGGCGCAATCGGTGGTCAGTATTCGGCCGCCGGGGTCGAAGAGTCTGACGAATCGATTGATCCTGCTGGCGGCACTGGCCAAGGGTGAGAGCGTGGTGCGTCACGCACTGGTAGAGGCCGACGATGCGGAACGCATGCTTGATGCGGTTGCGTGTCTTGGGGCACGAGTCGATCGGACGGATGCGACGGCCCTTCGGATTACTGGCGTCGACGGGCGTTGGAAGGCGCCGGATGAGGGAGTTGAGTTGTTTCTGAACAATGCGGGGACTGCGACGCGGTTTCTGGCGGCGTCGGCGCTGCTCTCGACGGGACCGATCACGATTGATGGCAACGAACGGATGCGTGCGAGACCAATGGGAGAGTTGATCGCAGCGCTGCGCACTCTTGGTGCGGAGGTGCAGGAGCTGGGTGCGACGGGGTGCCCGCCGATCAGGATTGTGCCGCCGAAGGATGGCGTGCCGAGCGTGAACATGATCGAGTTCGGGCGGACGCAATCGAGCCAGTTTATCTCGGGTCTGCTGATGACGGCTTCGTGTCTGCCGCATGGCCTGACGTTCAATCTTGGGCCTGAGCCGACCAGTGCGTCTTATGTGCGCATGACGGTGCAGATGCTCGAGGAGCTTGGAGTTGATGTACGTCTGAGTGAGCAGATGCGGATCATTCGTGTCCTGCCGGGGCTCAAGGCGTTTGACGAAGAAGTCGAGCCGGACGCGAGCGGTGCGACGTACTGGTGGGCAGCGGGGACGTTGATTCCGGGGGGGTGTGTGCGGGTTGTGGGAGTGAGCCCGAGTAGTTCGCAGGGAGATGCAGCGTTAGTCGATCAGCTTGCGAACATGGGAGCAGTGATTCGGCGGAGCGAGGAGCAGCCTCCATGGGTCGAGGTGCGTGGCGTGCAGTCGCTCGGGCCGACGCTTGCCGACATGTCGAACATGCCCGATGCGACGATGACGCTTGCGGTGTGCTGCGCGTTTGCGGGCGGGACGTCGATTTTGCGTGGGGTGCGGACGCTGCGTGTCAAGGAGTGTGATCGCATAGACGCCTTGCAGCGCGAGCTCGGGCGGCTTGGGGTGACGATCGTGTGCGATGTCAACAGCGATTCGGATGTGATGACATTGACGCCTCCGATCGAACCGATCGCGTCGTGGACCGATACGGGCGCTGAGCCGATTGAGTTCGAAACGTACGACGATCATCGGATGGCGATGTCGCTTGCGTTGGTGGGGCTGCGAAGGCCGAACGTGTCGATCAGGAATCCTCAGTGCGTTGCGAAGACGTACCCGACGTTCTGGCGTGAGTTTGCGAAGTTGTATGTTTGACTGCGAGCGGGGCTAGCGTTTTTTCCAGGTCCACTCGGCGGTTTGTGCTTGATTGTTGACGTCGCCTTCGATGCGAGCATGGAGCACCTCGCCGTCACGGCGATAGATGATGCGCTGCGGGAAATCGTGCTGGAGGTTTTGGAAGACGGCATGCGAACTCGAGTGCTCGATTAGCGGGAATGGAGTGGCTGGTACGCGTCCGCGTGGGCTGGCAAGATATGTCAGCGTGCCGTTGATGTTTTCGATGGAAAGCAGTTCATAGAAACGAAACGAATCGGTGTTGGGCGTGATGCCGAATCCTCGCATTGAGCCGCGATCGGGACCGGCCCAGACTTCGATGGCGTTGGTGCTTTCGTCTGCGGGGTCCCATACGCCTGCGAGCCAAGCCAGGTCCGTGACTGAGATCGGCGGCTTGTGCTGATTGGCTGCGTTGCGTGCGACATCGCGCCGGGTCGTGGTGCAGGCCTGAAGCGCCGCACACGACGCGGTCAGACATCCGATCATGAGCAGCCGGTCGAGCACTGGAGATCAATAGTCGGAGTAATGATCGCGTTGATCGCGTCTGCGGTTTTGGTCGCCGATGACGGCGCCACCGAGCCCGCCAGCCACAGCCCCGATGACGGCACCCTTGCCCATGTTGCCCGAGAGTGAGCCGATAGCCATGCCGCCGAGAGCGCCAGCGCCCGCGCCAAGCAGGCCGCCTTGGGCTGCGTTGTTGCAACCGGTGCCGAGCAGCAGGAGGCCCCCGAGGCCGAGAACTGCACTTGTCTGACGAATGCGAAACTTCATGGTGATCCTCCTATCAACGATCATTCGGAAGCGTCTCCAGCAGACTTCCGTTGTGCTCACCTGTCTCCTGACAAGAACCCGCAAATTGGTCGTAGTGTTCCGAACATCTTCACAACTGCACTCACAAACGTGCGGATCGGTCTGGATTTGTTAGTTCCAGCTACAACCTTTTGGCCAGTCGTTTGGCTTCTGGTGCTCTACCCGCGAGATCAGGGTGGAGAGTTGTTTGAGTTCCCGCTCCAGAATCAGCACGCGCTGATCGAGGTCGCCCTCGGCCAGCAGGCGGTAGCGTGTGTGCGGATCGCTCAGTAGAGCGAAGGAGATGAGTTCGAAGACAGCGGCGTTGGGTACGTGGTCGTCGCGGACGTATTCGGCGACGTGTTCGGCCAGAGCGAGGTGGCGCAACGAGCCTTCGGAGAGTTCGTTCTGAATCCACTCGCGAAGGTGGTCGAGATGGGCAGCGTCGGGATTCGGTTCGCCGATCGGTTCGAGGCGTGCGACGCGGAAGAGTTGGCCTTCGGGTGGGGGAGATTCGCGAACGATGCGTGCGCGGCAGATACCTTGGAGAAGGATGTTGTAGCGACCGTCGGGCAGGGTTTCGTGCTGGACGATTTGGCCGATGCAGACTGCCCGCTTGAGCGGCGGAGGCCCTTCGGTCGGTGGCGGAAGAGCATCATCAATGACGGCCAATGCGATTTGGCCTGCGCCGTCGAGGCATCTGGCGACCATTTGTAGATATCGCGGTTCAAAAATGTGCAAGGGCAGAACCTGCTGGGGGAGGAGGACAATGGCCTCGAGCGGGAAGAGGGGAACATCCCGGGCGAAGTTTACTGAAATGGCCTGTCCGTCTGACATGTCTTATAGTTTACGCCGAGGGGCCGCCCTGGTTCGCGTGGCAGATGATCGGGTGCGAATCGTCCGGGAACGAGGATACTTCGAAGCCATGCCAAACACTGTCTGGATCATTATTGGGGCGGTCGTCGTCTTCGATCTGATCCTGCTGCCGATCATCATTCGTGTGGCGTTTAGGAACTCATTGGGTGCACTGGCGGTTCGCTTTCCATTCGTGGAGCCGATGCCCGATGCGGTGCGGCGCAACTTCCAGAGTTTTTCATTCGGGCTAGCCAATCTGGGAATGTGTGTGCATGTTGCGGTCGATGAGCGGCACCTTCATCTGATGCCGGCAAAGTTGGTGCGCATCTTTGGGGTAGGCTCAGCGAGTGTGCCTTGGGATGAAGTGCACCTTCGCCCGGGGCGATCGCGTGGAGGGTTTCGCACGGCACGCATCGGTGGGCAGACCGTGGCGGGTCCGAAGTGGTGCTTGTCGATTGCTGAAGATCATGCAGGTGCGGAACGCGCGGCTTCGGGCTGAGTGTTACGAGCCAAGCGGATCCGGCTTGAAGAGTTTGGTGTCGAGTGCCCATTGCTTTTCGGTGAAGTTGCCGCCGAGGTCTGCGGTTGGCGCGATGACCGGGCGCGCAGCATCGAGGGCGATGGTGGTCTTGGCATCGACGTTGTCGAGTAGCGAGACGAGGATCGCTTCGGGCGTGGAGGGGATCTTGGCAGCGCCGAACTCGGGCACGCCGTGATGGGAGAGGATGATGTGCTGAAGTACGGTCATGACGGAATTGGGGAGTCGCACGCCCTTTTCGCGCATGAGTGTCTGCACTTTGTCGTGCAGCATGATCGCACCTTCGACGATGTGCCCGACGAGTTCGCCGCGATCGGTGTATGAGAACGTGCTATCGAAAGCGAGTTCGCGTGTCTTGCCGAGGTCGTGCAGGAACAACCCGACGACGACAAGATCCTGATTGATACGTGGATACAACGGGCATACGGCGTAGGCGAGGTTGATCAACGCCAGTGTGTGCTCAAGCAGTCCGCCGAGGTAGGCGTGATGCAGGCTCTTCGCAGCGGGGGCGGTACGAAACTGATCCATGAGAAACTCATCTTCGAGATAGACCCCCACGAGGGCTTGCATGGCCGGGTGCTGGACCTTGCCGAGGAGCGCGACAAGTTCGTCAAACATCTCGCCAGCCGGTCGCAGTGAGCTTGGCATGAGATCGCGGAGTTGCTCGGGGGTGGGTTCGATGGAGTTGATGGCGTGAATGATGAGTTGCAGTTCGCCCTGATAGGCCTGCGTTTCGCCTTCGATCCAGACGAAGCCCTCGCGGGGGAGAGACTCGAAGGCGGCTTCCTCGATGGACCACATTCGGCCGGGCACCTGACCGGACTTATCACCGATGAGGCACCGGAGGTAGGGCTTGTCGTTGCGCGTGCGTCCGAGTTGTGCGTTTGAGATCGAGAACGGGCCTTCGATTCGAACCGAGGGGGTCAGTTCGCGCAGCGTGAATCGTTTGGTTTGTGTCATTGCGGGGAGGATAGGCAGGGGTGAAAGCGACTTCAGCCGAGCGGCGGGTTGCACCCGAGCGGAGAGCGCGGGCATCCAAGCCGTGTGTTGTGCCGAGTGCAGGGGCAATCAGGCGAAGTGCAAAAAAAAAGAAAACCCGGCTACGTGTTTCCGCCCGCAGCCGAGTCATAGGAGGAGAGAGAGACAAGACACCCATAAGATGCCACAAGATTTGAGAGTGGCAAGGAAATGGGCAAAGATTTTGGCTGAGTCGGGCGAGTTTGTGGCTGAAAGGGCTTGTACCGGGGCATCCAGACACACCAAGGCAACGACCGATTCCCAGAAATTGGGGGCTGCAGTCTGAACCGGGCATTAATGATCGTTATTTGTCAGGGATTCAATAATTCGAACCTTTTCGCAGCCCAGCCCCAGTTGGTCACGGTCATGAACGCGTCGACGTAATCTGCCCTTCGGTTCTGGTACCTGAGGTAATAGGCGTGCTCCCAGACGTCAATCCCGAGTATGGGGATAACACCTGTCATCAGGAGTTTTTGCTGATTTTCCATCTGGAGCACAAGGAGTTGGCGCGCAATGGGTTCCCAGGCCAACCATGCCCAGCCTGAGGCTTCGACTGCGGTGGCGGCGGCTTTGAAGTGAGCGGCAAACTGTTCGTAGGACCCGAAGTCGCGCTCGATCTGAGAGGCGAGTTTTCCGGTGGGCATTCCGCCTCCGCCTTCGCTTGGGGGTGCCATGGCGAGCCAGAAGAGGGTGTGATTGACGTGCCCAGAGCCGTGGAAACTGAGTTGTTTTGACCAGTGAGAGATGAGAGCACTGTCGGCGTTGCCATGGCGCAGGTCGGTGAGGACCTTGAGCGCGCGGTTGAGGCCTGCGACGTAGGAGGCGTGATGCCTGCTGTGGTGGATGGTCATGGTTTCGCGGTCGATCGCGGGTTCGAGGGCTTCGGGGGCGTAGGGTAGTGGGGGAAGGGTGTATTCGAGTTTCTCTTCATCCCAGCCGAGGTCGTCGGTGGTGAGGAGAGAAGTCGCGAACGCGGCAGGGGCGAGGGCGCCGAGTGAGGCGGCGCCGCCAAGGCCTGCGATGGTTCCGAGGGCTGCGCGACGGTTCATCGATTCCATGATGGTGGTCCTCCTGGTGGGTAAAAGTGAGCGTAAGGAAGGCTAGGCGATGAGTGCTGGCGGTACGCGAGCACGCGATGTAGATCGAGGGACACGCCCCGGTTAGTTCTGTCGCCCTTCGATCGCGGCGAGGAGGCAGGCGGCACCGAGGAGCATCAGGTCGTCGAGTTGCTCGTCGGGTTGGTGTATAGCGACGCCGAGCCGATAGATGAACGGATTGAAATGCTGGCGAAAGGTTGCGATGGCTTGACCATCGTTGGTGGTCACTGTGAACTGTTGCGGGAAGAGGGTTGCGGCAATCTCGATGAAACGTCGAAGTACGGTGAGGAAACCTCCTTCTTCGCGGATGGTCGCGATTGGTTGGGCTTGAGTGTTGAAGATGTTCCACTCATCGCGGACGAAGGTGCTGATCATTCCTTTGCGGCGGAGCGAGCCGAGTGGTTCGCCCGAGGGGAGCAGGACGTCGTAGGTCGCGGAGAAATCGATGATATTTCGGGCTTTGAGCGTCAGGAGTGGCGTTGATTGCGACTCATCGGTAAACAGGCGAATATCTTCGCGGAGTTTGAAGGCCTTCTGCTTGCAATAGCCTGCGAGGGCGCCTCGCTCGTCATAGACATGAAAGGCGGCACCGAGGAACTTAAAGACCTGTCGGCGGATGGTGTAGTGCTCGACGGATTTTGGCATGGGCTCTCCGGGTTTGGACCGAGTGGCAGCTTGCAGTGTACAAAAGAGAACCGGGCGAGGGTGTTAGTGCCCTCGCCCGGGTGGGTATCAAGAGGTGGTCAGTGGTCGATCAGGCCTGTTCGCCGACTTCCCAGCGGTAGAACGCGAGGATGGTTGCCTTGGGGCCGACTACTTCGGTGATGGTCTTGGCGGGGTCCATAACGAAGGGCTGTTCCATGAGGGCGATCTCAGCGTAGAACTTGCGCATGCCGCCCTCGACCATTTTTTCAGCGATTTCCTTGGGCTTTCCGCTTTCCATTGCTTGTTCGATGCGGAATGCCCGTTCCTTTTCGACGATGTTGGCGGGGATGTCCGACGCGTTGACGCCGACGGGCCTAGGGACGGCTGCCACGACGTGCATGCAGATCTGGCGGAGGGTTTCATTGTTGATGGAACCTTCAGCCTGAATGAGCGCGCCGATCTTGCCGTCGTGGTGAACGTATCGGCCGTAAGCGGTGGTGCCAGATTCGCCGATGACCTTGTGGGCGCGAGCGATCGAGATGTTCTCGCCGGTGGAGATGCGCAGGTCGTCGATGATTGCGGTGGCCTGAGCGGGCAAGGCGACTTCGCCTGCGCCCTGTGCTGCAAGTACGAGTTCGGCGATCTTGTTGGTCGCGTTGACGAACATTTCGTTCTTGGCAGTGAAGTCGGTCTCGGCGCGGAGTTCGACGATCGCGGCCGAACCGCTTGCTTCGGAGAGAGCGATGCCGATTCGTCCTTCGCCGGCTGCGCGATCGATTCGCTTTTCCATCTTGCCCTTGAGTTGCTTGCGAAGCAGTTCTTCGGCGGTGTCAACATTGCCACCGGCTTCGGCGAGGGCTTTCTTGCAGTCCATCATCGGCAGGCCTGTGCGGTTACGAAGATTCATCACGTCTTTGGGGCTGATCGTCTCGGACATCATGGTGTCTCCCAACGGGTCTGGTCAGGTGGGTTGATATGCTCGGGCCGGGCAAATAGTCGGCCGGAGGAATTTCGGATTCAGAGTCAGTGAACACTGCAAAGGAATCAGGAATCGGCAGTGGCAGACGCGGCCTGTCGATCGGTATCGCCTTCGCTGGCATCTGTGCCACTATCGTCGGCCCGGAAGCGTGCTCTGGACGAGCGGCGCTGCTGTCCGGGTTCGCCGGTGGCAGAGGAGGGTTCGGCGGGCGATGCCGATTCGGTCACGGCTCGTGATTGCTTGCCTTCGGTGACGGCCTTGCACAGTTCGCGCATGATCACGTCGATAGAGCGCATGGAGTCGTCGTTGCCGGGGATCGGGATGTCTGCGAGTTCGGGATCGCCGTCGGTGTCGATGAGGCAGATGGTGGGGATGCCGAGTTTGCGGGCTTCGCGGACAGCGGTCTGCTCGCGGACAACGTCGATGACGACGAGCGCGCCGGGCAGTTTGTGCATGTTGCGGATGCCGTCGAGGTTGCGCTTGATCTTGCGCATTTCGCGACGGAGCTGGCTTTCCATTTTCTTTGAGTAGGACTGGAAGTTGTCGTTGGCCTCGATGGCTTCGAGTTCTTCGAGCCTCTTGAGGCGCGAGCGGATGGTGCGGAAGTTGGTGAGGGTGCCGCCGAGCCAGCGCTCGGTTACGTAGTGCATCTTGACATCGGCTGCATGCTGCTCGATGACAGTCTTGGCCTGCCGCTTGGTGCCGATGAAGCAGACGTCTTTGCCATCGGCGACGGTGCGGGTGATGAATCGCTTGGCCAATAGGAGACCTTTGACGGTTTCCTTGATGTCGATGATGTGGATCCCGTTGCGCTTGCCGAAAATGTACGGCTGCATCTTCGGGTTCCAGCCGCTGGCGCGCTGCCCGAAGTGAATGCCTGCTTCGATGAGATCCTGAACGAGTGAGTCAGCCATGATAAAGAATCCTGTCAGCGACACCGGCAACGCGAGATCGGGGCGGTCCTTGTGAAAGGAACGAACGCGACGCCAAAGGGCGCTTGGTCTGTGTTCGGTTCTGTAATATGGTGACCGAACGGTTGATTGTGAACACACCGGGGCGTGCCTCTCGCCCCAGAACGGCTCCCCGAACTGAGCCGATGCGGAAGTATAGGAAGGCAACGGGGCGGGGCAAGTTGCGGTCGGAAGGTCAATGTGGGGGATTGTGCGGGTTGGGGAGGTTGTAATACGTGAAATGAAGGGGATTGTCCTTCAGTAGGCTGACCATTGCGACGATGCTTCCGAAGTTCGAGGACTCTCTGTCCGGACCTCGGAGGTGACATGCACGAAGAGAGCGGATTGATTGTGCGGCGGCACGCCCGGCGGGACCTCGTCCTGCCAGCGAGCATCTCGATTGCCCCCGAGCATCAAGCGATGGTTCGATTCAGTTCGAACATCTGCGAGCGCGATGGGTGGGTGCGTGCGACGCTGACGGACTTCAGCCCGGGCGGGATTGGGTTGATGACGCATGTGTATGTGCCTCGGATGGCAGTGCTGCGTGTTCGCGTGCGCGAGCTGGCGGACGACGAAGGGTCGCCGATTCTCGATATCAAGGCGCGCGTGCAGCGCGTGATCATGACCGATCGTCGCCCGGCGTATCTCATCGGGACGAGTTTTGTCGATGTGACGGACGAGCAGCGGGCGATCATCCAGCGCATTGCAGCCCGAATGGACGATCAGGATTCAAACTGAGAAGGGGATGCATCGTGCTCGATAGCACAGAGTTTATCATTCAGTCATTGATCGACGACGGCGAGATTGCGCCCGAAGCATACGAGCGAGCGCGCGAGCATGCTCGAGCCGAGAGCATGACGCTGGCTGAGGCGCTGCTCGATCTGCGTCTGATCGATCATCGTCAATTGGCGCTTGCGAAGGCCAAAGTGTGCGAGTATCCGTTTATCGAGTTGTCGCACCTGGACATCAACATTCGCAATGCGGAAATGCTGCCAAGACGGATGGCCGAGCAGCTTCAGGCGTATCCGTTGTTCGTGCTCGATGGGGTGGCGACGGTCGCGCTCAATGACCCGATGGATCTGAGCGCGATCGACCAGATACGGCAGCAACTGCGGTGCGATGTGGACCCGGCGATCTGTGACTCGACGGAACTGAGCAAACTCATTACGCGGGCGTACTCGCTGTCGCGCAGTTCGGATGAATCAAATGAACAGGATCGGCAGTCGCCTTCGGGCATGGCATCGACGGCTGACGAACCAAACGTTGTCGCAGTCAACCAACTGATCTCGGCGGCAATCGAGGCGGGCGCCAGCGACCTGCACCTCAACCCGGACGAGCGGGAACTGCACGTTCGAGTGCGTGTTGATGGCGTGCTGCGGACGCGTGAAACCATCTCACTTTCGGCGCACCAGGGCATCGTGCAGCGACTCAAAGTCATGGGAAAACTTGACCTCACGCAGTCACGCAGGCCTCAGGACGGGAAGTTCCGCTTTGCGCAGGGTGGGGATGTGGTCGATGTTCGCTTGAGCCTCATTCCGACGATCTACGGCGAAAACGTCGTGTGCCGATTGCTGCGTCCTACGGCGTCGATCACCCGCATCGAAGAACTCGGCATGGCGCCAGATGTGTGCGCACGATTCAGTGCGATCATTCATCGTCCTCACGGCATGGTGCTGGTCACTGGCCCGACAGGTTCTGGCAAGACCACGACGTTGTACACAGCACTGTCTGCGATCAACTCGCCCGATCGCAACATCATGACGATCGAGGATCCGGTCGAGATTCGCGTGCCGCTATTGCGTCAGGTGCAGGTCAATGCCGAGATCGGTCTGACATTTGCAAGCGCCTTGCGGTCGATGTTGCGGCAGGATCCTGACGTAATCCTTGTGGGCGAGATTCGTGACGAGGAAACGGCGCGTATCGCGGTGCAGGCCGCCATGACGGGGCATCTGGTGCTCTCCACTCTGCACACAAATGATGCGGTGGGGGCGGTTGCGCGCATGCGTGACTTTGCGATTCCGGTGTATGCGATCAACAGTTCGATTCAGGGTGTGTTGGCGCAGAGGCTTGTGCGCTGTGTGTGTCAGGACTGCTCGGAGGTCGACCGGCCGTCGGAAGACCGGTTGCACATGCTCGGCGTGACGGATCCGTCGGCGTCGTTTCGCCGGGGCATCGGCTGCACACGGTGCATGAACACCGGATACAGAGGTCGGCTCGGCGTTCACGAGTTGTTCTCGATGACGAGCGATCTGCGCAAGATGGTCGAGGAAGGCGCGACGCAGGTCGACCTGCAGCAGGAAGCGATTCGTAGCGGGATGAAGACACTGCTTCAGGATGGACTTGCCAAAGCGATGATGGGGCAGACAACCATCGATGAGGTCGAGAAGCTGATGGCGACGATCGAGGTTGTCATCAGGCCGGGGATCGCAGCATGAGCGGGCTGAGGTACAACTATCTCGCGGTGGATGCCGCTGGCAAGCGCGTGCGTGGTGTGCTCAGCGCGATTGATGATCAGGAGGCATGCCGCAAAGTTGCAGCAT
>JAANMT010000307.1_pt1 | contig 53579 bp, 42 predicted proteins | sample 7279711 | NCBI WGS metagenome assembly JAANMT01 (sample SAMN14094538, study PRJNA606508) | bioreactor metagenome | isolation source: A lab-scale SPAN reactor treating ammonium-rich wastewater day 1 | place: Ireland: Galway | collected 2017-01-16 | reverse complement strand
GCCGAGGCCGAGGTGCTGCTCAAGAAGCACGAGGACCTCATGCGCCGCGCCAACGACGACGCCAAGAAGATTACCGATGAAGCCGTGGCTGCGGGAAAGCAGGCGCGTGAGAAGATCGAGCAGGCCGGCCAGCAGGCCGCGCAGGAACTCAAGCAACGCGCCGAGCGCGAAGTTGAACTCATGACGCGCAAGGCTGAGGCCGAGCTGCGCGAGCGCGCCGTGGAACTGGCGCTGCTGGCGGCCGGCAAGGTGCTCGAGCGTTCCATCTCTGAGGACGACCAGCGCCGCCTGGCGCGTGAAGTGGTGGACAAAGCGGCGGCCATGCGCAATTAGCGGATCGAGGGCCGGGCCGTAGGTGGCTGGGCCGGCCGTGAGTCCAGACCAGTAACGCGGCGCACGAGACAGGATTTATGGCAACCAACGTTTCAGAACCCGTTGCACGCATGTACGCCCTGGCCCTGCTGGAAATCGGGCGCGAGCGGGGCATCGTCGGCAAGGTCCATGAAGGCCTGATGTTGCTGGCCGAAGCCTGGAAAGACACCGGCTTCAAGGACTTCTTCACAAGCCCGCGACTGAACAAGGACGACAAGGCCAAGGCGCTGACCCTGGCACTCCAGGGCAAGGTGGCGCCGGAGTTTTTGAACTTCGTGCTGCTGCTGGTCAAGAAGCGTCGCGAGGCCATCTTCGACAACATTGTGGGCGCCTTCGAGAAGTACCGTGACGAGGCCGAAAACCGTGTCCACGCCTATGTGCAGGCGGGCTCGCCCTTCAACGAGGCCGAGAAGGAAGCCCTGAAACAGAGCCTGCGTCAGGCCTCGGGGGGCAAGGACGTCGTGCTGCATTACGAAGACCAGCCCGAGCTTCTGGGCGGGGCGCGCGTGCGCCTTGGAGACCTGGTGGTGGATACCACCCTCAAGCGGCGCCTGAGCGTACTGGCGCGCAAGCTGGCGTAGGACCCCGGGGTTAGCCATGGCCAGGATCACATTGCTCTGCCTTCTGCTGTTCGCGCTCATCGGGGCGGGCTGCAGCAAGCCCGCACAGGCGCCCAAGCAGAACACGCCCGCCAACAAGGCGGCCCCCGCACCGGCCAAGAAGAGCTACCGCGCCGACTATGACCGCGACATGCCCCTGGCCTTCAAGGCTCACGATGCCTGGGAGGGCAGCAAGTCCGACGCCGACTACATTGATTGGACTGTCAAGATGCATGCAGCGCTCAAGTGGGTGAACCTGCACCGCAAGGAAAACGGCGACGGCAGTGTCGGCAGCTGGCCGCGCCTGCAGGAACTCAAGGAGCTGCGCAGCGGCTACTGGAAGAATGCCAAGGGCCCCATGAACGATCCCGCTGTCAAGGCGGCCATCGATGACTGGGGCAAGTCAGGAAACTAGAGTCTGAACGATTGCCCAACGGGCCGCATGGCGGCTGAACACGAGAGAGAAACATGGATATCCGCTCCGACGAAATCACATCCGTTATCCGCAAGCAGATTGAAACCTTCGGCATCGACCTCGGCCTTGAGGAGGTCGGCACGGTGCTGGAAGTCGGTGACGGTATTGCGCGTATCTACGGTCTGGAGAAGGTGCAGGCCAATGAGATGGTGGAGTTCGAAAACGGCGCATTCGGCCTGGCCTTCAACCTCGAAGAGGACAGTGTCGGCGTCGTGATCATGGGTGATTACCTCCAGGTCAAGGAAGGCCAGCAGGTCAAGCGCACGGGCCGAATCCTCAGTGTTCCTGTGGGTCCCGGCTTCCTGGGACGCGTGGTCAACGCCCTGGGCCAGCCCATTGACGGCAAGGGCCCGATTCAGAACGACGGCTACCGCCTAGTGGAAAGCCCCGCGCCGGGCATCGCCGCACGCCAGCCGGTCAAGGTTCCGCTACAGACGGGTATCAAGGCCATTGACTCCATGATTCCCGTCGGTCGCGGCCAGCGCGAATTGATCATCGGCGACCGCGAGGTGGGCAAGACCACGATTGCCGTGGACACCATTATCAACCAGAAGGGCAAGGGTGTCATCTGCGTGTATGTTGCCGTGGGCCAGAAAGCTTCGACGGTGCGCCAGGTAGCGGCCACGCTGGAGCAATACGGCGCGATGGACTACACCATCATTGTTTCGGCCAACGCGCAGGACCCGGCACCGATGCAGTATCTCGCCCCCTATTCCGGCACGGCACTGGCCGAGTACTTCATGTACGCTGAGAGCGGCCCACAGAAGATCCGAGACACGCTCTGCATCTACGACGACCTTTCCAAGCAGGCCGTGGCTTATCGCCAGCTCTCGCTGTTGCTGCGCCGCCCGCCCGGCCGCGAGGCCTATCCCGGTGACGTGTTCTACTGCCACTCCCGCCTGCTGGAGCGCGCGGCCAAGCTGCGCGAGAAGTTCATCATCGTGACGAAAGACGCACCCTGGGACACCGTCAAGGGCATCGACGGCAAGACCTACGGCCAGCTCACGGAAGAAGAGCAGCATGAAGCCAAGGAGGCGCTCAAGGCCGCAGGCGAGGGCCACGAGTTGCGCGTCCATCCCCAGACGGGCGGTTCGCTTACCGCGCTGCCCGTGATCGAGACGCAGGCGGGCGACGTTTCGGCGTACATTCCCACGAACGTCATCTCGATCACCGACGGACAGATTTACCTTGAGCCGGACCTGTTCTACGCCAACGTGCGTCCCGCCGTGAACGTGGGTATCTCGGTGTCGCGCGTAGGCGGCAACGCCCAGATCAAGGCCATGAAGAAGGTGGCGGGCCGCCTGAAGCTCGACCTTGCTCAGTATCGCGAACTCGAGGCCTTTGCCCAGTTCGGCTCCGATCTTGACAAGGCCACCCAGGCGCAGCTCGCGCGAGGCGCTCGCCTGGTCGAAATCCTGAAGCAGGGCCTCCACGACGCTTACCCCGTCGAGAACCAGATTGCCATCATCTGGGTAGCGACCAACGGCCTGATTGATTCGGTCCCCGTGGATCAGTGCAAGAAGTTTGAAAAGGACTTCCTGGATTACATGACCACGAACAAGGCTCCGATCATGGAGGCGATCCGTACCAAGAAGGAACTCACGGCGGAAGCCGAGCAGGCTTTCCGCGACGCTACCAAGGTCATTCTCGACCGCCTCGCCGCGAAGTAGCTCAAGGTGGCGTATCAGTTCCAGCATCGCGCCGGCCTTGGCCGGCGCGATTTTCTGAGGTGACCTATGGCCACACTCAAGGCCGCCATTCCCATCCTGCCCGCCGACGACATGACCAGGGCGCTCGCCTTCTACACCCAGAAACTTGGCTTCAAAGAGCGCTTTCGCGACAACGACCAGGCGCCCAAGTACGTCGGCATTGAGCGCGACGGCATCATGCTTCATCTGGTCGAGGTCACGCCAGCAAAGACAGCCAAGCTTGTCGCCAGCCAGACGATGTGCCGCCTGCTCGTGGACGACGTTGACGCGCTCTACGCCGAGTTCAGCCAGCATGACGGGGTCATCCACCCCAACGGCAAGCTTGCCCTGAAACCCTGGGGCACCCGAGAATTCGGCGTACTCGACCCCGCGGGCGTTTGCGTGACGTTTTTCGTAGTCATTTCATGAGGCGAAGGCCTCCGTGACCTTGCTAACCTTCTCTCTGGCAAGGGGGAGACATGGACGACCAGCGCGAGTTGCTGCGGCACTTCGTAGCCGCGCTCAGTTATCGCCTCAAGCGCGTGACGGCCGGCGCGCCGGAGAACTTCGGCGAGTTCAAGCAGGGTGAGGCGCGCACGCCCACGGAAATCCTGCATCACATCAATGATCTGCTTCGATTTGCCAACGGCCGCTTTCGAGCCCAGGCTACGCAGATGATTGCACGCGGCCCCTGGGCCGATGAGCTGAAGATATTCTCGTTACAGGCATCGGACCTCGACCACGCACTGCTGGAGTTGCCGCTCAAGGGTGTCGTCAACGGGCGGCCCATGACGCTTGAGCAACTGCTGCACGGACCTCTCTGTGACGCCATGACCCATGTGGGGCAGATCGCCCTGCTGCGCAGGTTGGCAGGCTCGCCGCTGACAGCCGAGAACTACGTGCGTGCCGATATCCGGGCCGGGCGACTGGATTGAGCACTCTGTGCGGGCATGGGCCCGGGGCCGGGGTGCCACTTTCCTGTCACCGCAAGTCCATATCGTTCGATGCGGGCCTATATGCATTGCGGCGCCGGGACGAACAGCTACAATTCCGGCATGGCCAAGCCCAGTCAGACTCCTTTCGAAGGCAGGCCCGCAAGCGGCACGCAAGTGCTTCTTTCGGGCTTTGGCTGAGGGCTTTAGTCGCTGCCGGTCGGTGGCATGAGTGGTCGCGCGGCCTTGGCCCTCATCCCGACATCGTTTCTCACTAACTCAGAATTGGGGCTTTCGCGGCCGGGCGACTCGTCGCCTGCCCGCCTTTCAGGATTCCTTCCATGTTGAAGCGTTCTCTTCTCGCATTGAAACTGTTCTGTGCCGTGGCCGCTCTGGCGGCCGTGGCCGTTCATCCCGTGAGCGCGGCTGAGGTCAAGCCGACGTTGAGCAAGCCGCTGGATCAGCGCATTGCCGACGGCGACATCAAGGAGTTGCGGATTTCCGCAATTCCCGACTCCGACGCCAAGGCTATCGAGGAAAAGTGCAACCTCGTGTGCGAGATGCTTTCCAAAGCACTGGGCATTCCCGTCAAGTTCATGCCTCAGCAGAACTACGCGGCCTGTGTCACGGGGCTGGCGACCGACCAGCTTGACCTCGTGTGGTTTGGCGGCGTGACGGGCGTGCAGGCGGACCAGAAGATGGGCGACAAGTGCGTGTTCGTGGCCTGCCGCGAATCCGACAAGCAGTACAAGAGCTACTACATTGCGAACAAAGAGGCCAAGATCGGCCCCGTGAATGACCTCAAGGAACTCGCGGCCAAAGCCGAGGGCATGAAGTTCACCTTCGGCTCCAAGAGCAGCACCTCGGGTCACGTCATGCCTCGCCATTTCTTCCAGGATCAGACGGGCGAGAAGCCCGAAGACGTGTTCGGCAAGGACAACGTCGCCTATTCGGGCAGCCACGACGCGACGCTTCGCAACGTGGCGGCGGGAACCGCCCAGATCGGCGCCCTGAACTTCAAGAATTGGGACAACGCCAAGGACGAGCTGGCCAAGGCCAAGGACAAGTGCGAGCTCATTTACACCACACCTTTCTACGTCGACTACATGTGGGCCGCGCGCACCGGCGTGGGTGAGGCCAACATCAAGAAGATCAAGGACGCCTTCCTCGCCCTGGATCACACGAAAGAGGCCGACAACAAGATTCTGGCGGCCTGGGGCGCCAAGGGCAGCAAGTTCGTGGCCTGCGAGAAGAAGGAGTGGGACGGCATCCGCAAGGTGCTCGAGTCCGGCGTTGACGTTGGTTAATCCGCTGTGAAATCAGGCAGGCGGGGTGCCCGGCACCCCGCCTGTTTCATCCATGCTGACGCGAAGCGAAACAGACTCAGACGTTACCGCCGTCTCGGCTCCTCCGGCCGAGGCTGCCTTTGTGTTGGACAGTGTTTCGTTGAGCTATGGCCGCAACGAGGTGCTCAAGGGCATCAGCTTGACAATCTCGCGCGGTCAGCAGGTGGCCGTGATCGGTCCTTCGGGCTCCGGCAAAACCACTCTGTTTCGCCTGCTCTCGGCCTTCCTTATGCCTACCTCGGGCCGGATCCTGAGCCTGGGCCAGGATACGCGAGGACTACGCGGCAGGCGCCTGCGCGCCCTGCGCCGCGAGATTGGTGTCATCTACCAGAACGATAATCTCATTCCCAGTTTGCGGGTGGTCCATAACGTGTTGATGGGCCGACTGGGGCACTGGTGGTTTGGCCGCGCGCTTTTGAGCCTTTTCTGGCCCCAGCAGCTTCAGGCCGCACGCGACGCTCTGCGCGAGGTTGAAATCGAGGACAAGATCTGGGCCATGCCCGGTGAACTTTCCGGCGGCCAGCAGCAGCGCGTGGCCATCGCCCGCCTGCTCGTGCAGAACCCCGGCGTGGTGCTGGCCGATGAACCGGTGAGCCAGCTCGACTTGCGCCTTGGCCGCGAGGTAATTGAACTTCTGACGCGCTTCACGCGGCGTCGGCAATCAACATTGCTGGTCAACCTGCACACGCTGGACCTGCTGCATGGCAACTTCGAGCGCGTAATCGCGCTGCGTGAGGGCCGCGTTTTCTATGATGGCGCGCCCGCGGGCATCGATCGCCGCATGCTGTCGGAACTCTATGGCGCGGAGTATCGCGCCCTGCACCTGGACCAGCTCGATCTCCAGGGGACTCCATGAGCCGGCCTTCGCCCGAACTGGCCCGGTATGCCCAGCGCCGCCCACTCTGGAGCTACCTGGTTTGGGCAGGAGTGCTGCTGGCTCTCTACGTTGCGTTCTTTTCCGTCGATCTCGATGAAGGCAGTCTCTGGACCTTCGACTCCCGCGTCTGGGACGTCTCCAGTTTCACCGACCCCGTCAAGTTCGAACGCGGCATGGAGCGCCTGGGCATGTTTCTGGGCGCCTTTGCCAACCCCGACGCCAGCCCCGAGTTCATTGACCGGGCCTGGGAATTGGTCTGGCAGACGCTTTCCACGGCGCTTCTGGGCACGGCCATTGGCGTTGTGTTCGGCTACCTTCTGGCATTGGGCGCGGCGCGCTCGGTATGCGTCGGCGAAGAGCGGGGCTGGCGCTGGCTGCGCTGGTTTCCCCTGCGAAGCCCCACGGCCCTGATCTGCTCACTGTGCCGCGTCGTGCTCGATGTACTGCGGGCGGTACCGGATTTTGCCTGGGCGGTGATGCTTGTTCCTCTTCTGGGCATCGGGCCCATGACGGGCATGATTGCACTGGCGGTTTCCGTCACCGGCATCCTGGGCAAGATCTACAGCGAAATCTGGGACAGCATCGACCCTCAAAGGTACGAAAATGTCCGCGCCGCCGGCGGCTCGCGCCTTCACACCTTCGTTTACGGCATCCGGCCGCTGGCCTCGCGCAGCATGCTCTCTTATACGCTCATGCGTGCGGAGTGCGCCGTGCGTAACGCCGCCGTGATCGGAGCGGTCGGCGGCGGCGGCGTAGGCGCCGAGATCATGCTGCGGCTGGGCTATGATGAGTACGACCGCGTGGCCACCATGGTCGTCTTCACCCTGTCGCTCACGCTGGCGGTAGACCTGTTGGCCAACTTCATCCGTCGCCAGCTGCGCACGGATCCCAACCACCCGCGGGCTGCACGCAATCAGCCGTTGGCGGTACAGATTGCGCGCAAGTGGGCAGCCGCCGCTACGGTGGCTGCTCTGGTGCTCTGGTCGGCGTGGTATCAGCTCCAGCCGCACCCGCTAACGGTCAACGAGCCGCAGTTACAGCGGCTGTCCGGATTGTTCAAGGCCGAGGGCTGGGAGCACATGTCCTACTTCGAGGAGCTGCTCGAGCCCGAACTGGGCTGGACCATCGAGCGCGAGGGAGCGCTGGTGCAGACCCATTTCATGGGTCGCGCACAGGACTGGCCCTCGCGTGAAGAGGACGCCGCCAGGTTCCTGGAAGGCATCCGCGGTAAGCGCCTCGTGCTCGGGCCGCCGGGTCGTGAGCCTGCCCATGACGGCCCGCGCAGCTATCTGGAGAAGCTGGCGGGACAGCCTCTGGATCAGGTGTTCAGCCAAGTCGTGATTTCTTCTGGTGACAAGGAAACCATTCTTCTGATTGCGCGCGGCGAGGCCGACATCGGCGCCATCGAATGGGACTCCTACGCGGACTCCCGCAAGTGGCCCGAAACCGCGCCCTATCGCAAGCGGCGCAACACGGTAGTCGACTTCGCGCACACCACGCCTTTCTACCGCGCGACCAAGATTGAGCAGGGCTCCCTGCCCATCAGCCTCAAGAGCGCAACCATTCCCGTCGCCATGGCCATCGTCGGGACCCTCGTGGGCGTGCTGCTGGCCATCGGGTTGGCATTTCTGCACTCTGTGGCCTTCCAGATCGAGCCCCACCACTTCACGGGTGAGTCTCCTACCTGGGCGGCGCGAGCATTGCGCTGGTTTTCGGTCGTGCTTTCGCGCTTTGTGGCTTTGGTGGCGCGCGGCATTCCCGAGGTCATGTGGGCCATGTTCTTCGTGGCATTCTTCGGCATGGGCGTGGTGGCCGGCGCAGCGGCCATGGCCATTCACACGCTGGGCCTGCTGGCGCGGGTGTTCAGCGAGACGGTAGACAACATTCCCTATCGCCGCTTCGAGCAGTCGTTTGGCGGCTCCAGACTCGCGACGTTCAGCTATGCCGCGGTGCCCATGTCTTGGCGGGACTGGATGACCTACTCCTTCTTCCAGTTCGAGAGCAATGTGCGCGCCGGCGTGGTGTTGGGCATCATCGGCAGCGCCGGTCTGGGGTTCATTTTCGCGTTCAACTTCGAGCATTTCCATTATCACAAGGCGGCCACCAATCTCGTGGTGATCATCGGGCTGACGGTAGTCATTGACCGGCTCTCGCGCCTGCTGAAAATCAGTCGGGTCACGACCTGACGGCGCAGCCGCCCTTGAGGAACCGCGGCGGCGGCTCTAAAACTGCGTCATGATCGTGCGAATTCTGAGTGCGGGTGTCGTCGGTATCGAGGCTACCGGTGTCGACGTCGAAGTCGATGGCGCGCGAGCCGTGCAGGACCCCAGCTTTACCACCGTGGGGCTGCCTGACAAAAGCGTGAGCGAGAGCAAGGAACGCGTGCGCGCGGCCATTGCCAACTCAGGTTACGACTTCCCCGTGCAGCGCATCACCGTGAATCTCGCCCCGGCCGACCTCAAGAAAGAGGGGCCGGCCTATGATCTGCCCATTGCCGTAGGGCTGCTGGCTGTAAGCCACCAGGTGGACCCCAATGCCGTGACGCGCTATGCCATGGCGGGCGAACTCGCCCTCGATGGCCGCATCCGCCGCGTCTCCGGCGCGCTGCCCATGGCGCTGGCGCTGCGCGCACGCAACGTGAAGTCTCTGATCTTGCCCGAGGAAAACGCCGCCGAGGCTGCCGTGGCGGATGGCATCGACATCATTCCGGTGGGGCACCTGCGTGAAGTCGTGGGCCTGATCAACGGAACTTCACCCATCGAGCCCTGCCGCGTTGACCTCGAAAAGTTTTTCGAGGAGGCCGACCACCCCAGTTTTGACTTCTCCGATGTCCGCGGGCAGGAGTCGGCCAAGCGTGCGCTGATCATCGCGGCGGCGGGCGGCCACAATGTGCTGATGGTGGGCAATCCAGGCGTGGGCAAGAGTATGCTTTCCAAGCGCCTGCCTACCATCCTGCCGCGCATGACGCTGGCCGAAGCGCTGGAAACGACCAAGGTGTGGTCCGTGGCGGGCCTGGTTACTAAGGATCGCCCCCTGATCACGACGCGTCCGTTTCGTTCGCCGCACCACACGATCTCCGATGCCGGCATCGTGGGTGGGGGAGCCAACCCGCGCCCCGGCGAAATCAGCCTGTCCCATAACGGGGTGCTGTTTCTGGACGAGTTCCCCGAATTCAACCGCAAGACGCTGGAGGTCATGCGCCAGCCGCTGGAAGACGGCACCGTCACCATCTCGCGCGCTGCGGGCTCCCTGACTTTTCCAGCCAAGCTCATGCTCGTCGCTGCAATGAACCCATGCCCCTGCGGTTACCTTGGCCACCCCAGCAAGCCCTGCCAGTGCACACCACGGCAGGTGGCGCAGTACCGCAGCAAGATTTCGGGCCCGCTGCTGGATCGCATTGACATTCACCTCGAGGTTCCGGCCGTCGACCTCAAGGAGCTTTCGGGCGAGCGCATGGGTATGTCCAGCGCGGAAATGTTCAGGCAGGTGCAGGCCGCGCGCGACATTCAGACCCGGCGCTTCAAGGGCGCTCGTGAAGGCCTGCACAACAACGCCGCGATGAATGACAAAGAAGTGCGGCAGTTTGCCCACCTCTCCGCGCCGGTGAAGGCGTTACTGGACGGTGCGATGGAGACGCTCCAGCTCTCGGCGCGCGCCTACACCCGCATCCGCAAGATCGCGCGCACGATCGCTGACCTGGCTGGCGCGTCGGACATCGGCCCTGAACACGTCACTGAAGCGATTGGCTATCGCTCGCTCGACCGCGGTGAACGTTAGTTGCGCCGGCCTTTGCGGGCCGCGCGTTGCGTGCTCAGCATTTCGGACAGGGTGGCGGAGGCCGGGCAGCAGCGTGGCAGGTCAGCCAGGGCTTTGGCTACGCGCCCATGGGCCAGCACCACTTCGGGCCTACCCTGCAGGGCTTCGAGATAGCGCTCCGAGAAGGTCGTGGGGCATTCGCTGCAGGGTTCAACCAGCGAGCGCACCTCGGCGCCGATGGAGCCAAGCTCGACATCTGTAAAGGGTTCTGCGCGTTCGAGCAGTTCATCGACATCGGCCAGCAGGCGCGACAACGGGCGCAGCCAGTCAAAGTAGGGATCCGTGGTCAGCAGCCGCAAGAGCTCAAAGGGGCCACGCACCGGGCCACTCTTCTGTTCGTAGGCCGCGCGCACGGCGTCAATCAGGACCTTGTGCAGGTCCAGCAGGGCGGAATTGAGCAGTTCAAGTCGAGTCCGGTTCACTGGGCGGGTCCCTTCTGGCGCGGCAGCGGGTTCTTGGCAAGCACGGCGGCGTAAACCATGCCGATGGCAAATCCACCAATGTGGGCCCACCAGGCAACGCCGGAGTCACCCTCGCCGCCAAATCGCATGACCTTCAGCGCGTTGATGACGTTCATGCCTATCCAGAAGAACAAATAGACCAGCGCAGGTATTCTCAGGATTACGGGTACGACGATGATCGGAATCAGGCTGACCACCCGGGCCTTCGGAAACATCACAAAGAACGCACCCATGACCCCTGCGATGGCGCCCGACGCGCCCACAATAGGCGTGCTGTCATTGAGGTGAAACACCACGTGCGTGATAACGGCCGCCAGCCCGCAGGCGAAGTAAACCACGATGAAGCGCAGGTGGCCAAAGCGGTCTTCGACGTTGGGGCCAAACACCATCAGCGCCAGCATGTTGCCCAAGATGTGCCAGCCATCGCCGTGCACGAACATGTGCGTCAAGATGGGCCAGAGGTTCTGGGGCGTCAAAGCGGTGTTGCCGGGGTTGCGCAGGTTGTAGTGGCTGGGAACGAGCCACCAGGTTTCCATGAACCGGCGGTAAGCCCCATCACCTGCTTGAAACGCCATCAGCATTTCAAAGAAGGCCCAAAGATTCAGGCCGATCAGCAACCAGGTCACGACAGGCCAGGTGTAGCAGCGTTCGGTGGTTTTCAGCGGGAACATGCGGCCAGCTTACAGCCGCGACGGCCATGGGCCAATGCCGGCGAGCTCGTCGCGCCGTGATGTAAAATCTGCGTCGGGCGGCCCAAGCCCGGGGTGCGGCTGTTTCTGACACCGATTCACGCCCTTGCATTGACAGGGCGGCTGGCCTAGGACCAAGCCATGGCGCGCATTACTCACATCCGTAACCACGACGGCGAACTCGTACCCTTTCGCCGCGCGCGCATCGTGCGGGCCATTTTGGCGGCCGTGCGTCAGGCCGGTTCCAGCGAGGAGTGGGTGGCGGAGGCCCTTACGGACACGGTGGTCTACTTTCTTGACCAGCGCCATGCCGAATCCAAGGAGCCGCCCAGCGCCTTTGATCTCGACGATGTCATTGAAACCGTCCTCACCGCCCAGCCCGATCTTGCCCGGGTCGCGCGTGCATTCATGGACTCCCGCCGCCAGCGTGCCCAGATCCGTGAACTTGAGGAAAGCATCCGGCAGACGCACGGCCCTGAAGTCAGCCAGCCTGCCCGTGGTCTTGAAACCTGGAATCGCGCCCGCATTGCTGCCGCGCTCGTGCGCGAGAACGGCCTGCCTCCCAGAGAGGCCAACGAAATCGCCGAGGCTGTGGAACGGCGCGTGCAGGCCTTCAAGTTGCCTCGTCTCTCCACGGGCTTGATTCGCGAGCTCGTGGACGTCGAACTGCTCTCGCGTGGCCTCATGGAGGACGGGCGCCCAGGCTCCGTGGCCGTGCCGCGCTATGATCTCGACCAGTGGCTCTTTCCGCGCGACGACCAGGAGCCGGCGGGCACCCAGCTTGAGTTCAGCGAGCGCGCCTCAAGACGTGTCTTGACCGAGTATACCCTCACGGGCGTGCATGACGCCCGGGTGCGCGAGGGCCACGAAACGGGGCGCCTGCACCTTGAGGCCCTGGACGCTCCCGCGGCGCTGAGCGAGGTGCGGCTGGATGCTGCTGCGCTACTTGCCCCCGGTGCGGGTCTGGGCCTCCAGCGCCATTTTGCAGAGGCGACGCAAAGTCTGGCTGCGGGCTTCTCGCGTCTGGCGCGGGTAGTGCGCGAGGTGTCCACTATTACGCGCCACCTCGTGGTGCTTGAAGACCTTGATCGCGCGCTGGCGCCCCTGATCGTGCCTGAGACTCCGCAGCGCGCCCGTCTCGCGCTGCAGGAGGGCATGGCCCTGCTGGCCTATAACGGTGCGCCAAGGCTGCGCATTACGCTGGGCGCCCCTCGGGGAGACGCCGCTGATTTTGCCACGCTCGCATTTCTCGATGCCCTGTGCGGTGAAGATTCCGGCATGCGCTCGCGCGTCGAGATTTTTGTGGGCGTCAGCGCAGCCGCGCTTGAAGACAGGACCGCGCTTAGACTGCTCGAGCGCGCGGCATCCGCGGCCAGTTTCTGCGGCCAGCCCCTGTTTTCCTTGCGTGACTCGGCCCGTGCCGGAGAGCGCGGCATGTTTGGTGACCTTGGTGACGGTCGATTGCATCGTTCCATACTCGCCCGCGCTGGCCTGAATTTGGTGACCACGGCGCTGGAGGTGGCCCAGGGCGACATGGCGGCCTTTCTCGCGTTGCTGGAAGATCGTGTACAGCTCGCTGTGGATGCCCTGGTGCAGCGGGCGCGGTTTGTCGAGCGCGTTGCCAAACGCGACCTGCCCCAGCCCGTGGGGTTGGGCGCACGTATGGCCCGCAGTCTGGTGCTGGCTTCGCGAGAGCTTTGCCTGGTGCCCGTGGGGTTGCAGCAGGCAGCCTGCCTGGTTTCCGGGGCGTCCAGCGCCTCCTCGCCCGCAGCCCAGCGCGCCGCCCAGCAGGTGCTCAGCTACTTGGCTTTCAAGTCGGCGGAGGTGGCGGCCCGCGCGGGCATGAAGTGTCTGCTGGGCGGGCGCCTGGCGGAAGATTGCGCAGTGCGCCTGTATCACGAGGACCGCACGCGGCTTGGGGGCAACAGCCGCCTTCCGACCTCGGCGGAGGGCTACCTGGCAGGCACGCAGACTGCCGAGCCCATGAGTTTCGAGCGGCGCCTGAGCTGTGAATCGTCGCTGCACAGTCTTACTCTGGTTGATGCCCGGCTGGTCTGCGGAACAGGAGAGCGTGCCACCCAGGCCAAAGTGCTGGCGTGGCTGCGGCAGTGTCTGGCGGAACCCTCTCACTGCCCCGCGGCGCTGGAGATTGCCGTGGCGTCACGCATCTGCCGAGACTGCGGCAACATTTCCCCTGCCGAGCTCACGGCTTGCCCGGCCTGTGGCAGCCAGGCTTGGGCTGTTCCTCCGGGGCAGCGCTTCCTGTTTGATGCCAGTGCGGAACTGCCCTGAACGGGCCGCAGGCGGCTATGGTGTGAATCCGCCCGCGGCAAGATCTTGGCCGGCACCGCCCTTGAGGCTGTGTAAGCAGGAGCTTTGCGCTATACTCTCGTTCCCCGTGGGCCCCGCATCTGAAACTGGCATGAGAATCACATCCTTCCTGGTCCTGGCCCTGCTGCTTGCGGCCTGCGCCAACACGACGGAAAAGCCCGGCAACGGCGGCGACGTTGAGGGCTTTGAGCGCGACGGCATCCTGCACAACGCGCAGACCGCCGAAGACTTCATTGTGCGCAAGCTTTCCTACTCCGCGGGGTTGGTGAACTATGTCGATCCCCGCCGCGCCAAACTCACCACAAGGGAAGTTAGTGGCGAGAGCATCGTCTTTCGCCTCGATAATGCCGGTGACACCGGGGAGTTTCACAAGGCCGCCCTCGAGCGCGCGGCCGAGCTGGCAGTGAGGCTGGCCTGGCCCGACGTCATGATCGAGCAAGAGCAGGACCGCGAAGGGCACCTCGCCTATGTGCGCATCGAGACCGTAGGCACGCCCACGGATGCATCCTTGGGCGCGACTTTGCCCGTGCGCATCGTATGCATGGGCAATGCGGTCGATATCCGTGGCGGCTACCTGTACCCCACACCCATCAAGAATCGGGAAGGGCGCACCGTGGCTTTGTGGGAGGGCGGATATCTGCCTGCCGCCGGCGAGTTGCCCGGCCAGCGCGATGGCAAGCCAGTCAAGAAGCCTTTGATGGACGCCCGCACGGGCCAGCAGGCCCTGGACCCAGAAACCGGTGCGCCGTTGTGGGAAGAGGCCCTGGAGCGTCGCCAGAATCTCGGGCGCGTCAGCTATATCCTGCGCGAAGGCGTGCGCATTGTTACGGCCGTCCCCGCCAACGAACTCAGCGCCGAGTTCATTGAACTGCCCCTGGATCGCGTCATCGACCCCTACGAGGGGGCCTACGTCCTGCCTGTCAGTGCCGAGATGATTCCCATGCTCATGGACGGCATTGAGCGCGGCATGGCCGCCAAGGGCCTGCCCTGCAAGGTGGACGCCGAGGGCGTGCAGCGGCTGATCGTCACGCCCCTTGGCGTTCGCGAAAAGACGCTGCAACAGATTTTTGATGAACTTCAGACTGTGGACATCACCTTCGAGCCCAAGACCCACTGCATCGTCGTCTTTGACGAAGAACGCAAGCGCGTCGTGATTTATGGTCCTTTGGCGCGGCGCTTTCTGGTGGGGGATGTGCTGCTGGGAACGGACCCCTTCACCGTGGGCCGCGACCCGGTTACCGGCAAGAGTCGCGTGCCACAGCAGCTTCAGTTCAGGGTCAGCGTGCGCTTGCTCGAACGTGCCGTGCCCGGGCGCGGCGGCAAGTACGGGGTGCCAAGCCCAGAGGAACAGAAAACGGGCATCACTCCCCCCGGCAGCAAGGGCAAGGTCAACATCTCCTGGAGCTACAGCGGGCGCAGCGGCGGCCTGATCAATGAAGGAGAGGAAGTCCTCAACAGCGCCGACATGGCCGACGTGCTGCGGCACTTGTGGCTGCGCGGCATGGGTCCTCGCGAAGTACTCGCGTTCTGCGTGGTAGCCAAGGAAAGCTCGGCGGTCATCGCGGAGCTCGGGTTCAACCCAAAGCGTGTCAAGGTGGACGACAAGTAGGCTGTTCACGATTGTTCCACAGGTCTTCCACGGGCGCTGCCCGGCTCCGGCGCGGGTAACATGGCGCTCTACAGGGGCATTTTTGTCGGATTCTGCAAAGTTGCGCCCTGCTTTTGGCCGATTCAGCGGGAACTGGGGGTAGGGGGGCGTTGTCATTTGCACCCTCGCCCGTTGATTTCGCGAGGCAACCATGCGCATTACCCGGCTGGAACTTGATGGCTTCAAGTCGTTCGGGCGCCCGACGCTTCTTGACTTTGAGGCCCCCATGACGGGGATTGTCGGGCCCAACGGCTGCGGCAAGAGCAACGTCGTGGACGCCGTGCGCTGGGTGCTGGGCGAGGCCAGCCGCAAAGCCCTGCGTGCGAAGGAATCGACGGACGTCGTTTTTTCCGGCAGCGCGTCGCGCAAGGCGGCGCGGCAGGCGGAAGTGAGCATCACGTTTGACAACTCCGACGGCTCCATGGGGGTGGCACAGAAGTCGGTCAAAGTGACGCGGCGGCTCTCGGCCGGGGGAGACAGCGAGTACTTCATCAACGGAGAGGATGCCAAGCTCAAGGACATCAAGAGCGTGCTGCAGGGGACGGGCGCGGGTATGAGCGCCTACTGCATCATGGAACAGGGCAAGATGGACGCCCTGTTGCAGGCCAACCCGCTGGAGCGCCGGCGCGTGTTTGAGGAGGCCGCCGGCATCGGCAACCTGCGCAAGCAGCAGGAAGACGCGCAGTCCAAGCTTACCGTGGTGGACCAGAACCTCGCGGCTTTGAAGAACATTCTCGATGAAGTGCGCGGCCAGCTGCGCAAGATCAAGGGTCAGGCTACACGCGCTTTGCGCTTCACCGAACTCAAGGAGCGTCAGCGCCTGCTGCAGATGAAGCTGGCCCTGCGCGACTTCCACGGTTTTGACAAGGCGCGCGAGGCTCTGCTGGCCCGGATCTCGGATGCGGGCGCCCGCGAGGGCGCCATCCAGGCCGAGATGGCCAAAACCAAGATGGACCTCGAGGATGCCGAGGCAAAGCTCAACCACAGCGAGAACGAGTTCCGCCGCATCAGTGAAAGCTTGCATAAGCTCGAACTTCGCATCTCCTCGGAGTCCAGCCGGCGCGACAATGCGCTGTCGCGCGTCGAGAGCCTCAAGCAGGCCATTGCCCGCGTCAAGGAGCAGGCCGAGCGGGTGCGTGAGAACACCGCATCGCTGAAGGTGCGCCGCCAGAACCTGGCGCAGAAGGCCGAGACCAGCAAGACCGAACTGGGCGAAATGGCCCAGCGCCTTGCCGCATTGTCTGAGGCCGAGCATGCTGTGGCCAAGGCTGCGGAGGCTTTGGAGAGCGATCTCAAGGTCACGCGTGCCGCGCTGCTGGACGCGATCGGCACGGCCAACCAGAGCCTCAATGAGCGCATGCGCCTCGATGCCGAGATGCGCACGGCGCGGCGGCGCCTCGAAAGCCTTTCGGCCCGGGCCGGAGAAGTTGAACGCGAGCTGGGAGAAGTCGAGGCGCGCCGCAGCGTGGCCCAGGGCGAGCGCGACACTGAAGAGGCGCGTCTGGCGGGGCTCAAGTCGGAAATGGTCCAGGTCGAGGCTGAGGCCTCACCCCTGGCCCAGCGCGTGAATGAGCTGCGCCAGCGCAAACACGGTCTGGAACTCAAGCAGGGCCAGAAGGCCGAGCGCAAGGGCGTGCTCGAAGGCATGGCCCAGCAGCGCGTAGGCCTTGACGAAACTGCCGTCAAGCTGCTCTCCGACGAAAAGCGCGCCCAGAGCTTCGGTATTCTTGGCGTGTTCGCCGACGCCGTCCGCGTGGACCTGGCCTTTGCCGCGGGACTTGAACGCGTGTTGGGCGACTTGGGCAGCGCGATCATTGTGGACAGCCGCGAGCACGCCCATGACCTGTTTGATTGGCTGGCCGGTCGGGGCAGCGTAAACATCAGCCTGGTGGCACGCGACGAGTTCAAGGCGGGCAAGGTTCCGGCGTTTCCTTCGGGACATGGCGTGATCGGGCCCATGGTCGAGCAGGTGAAGGTCAAGGCAGGCTTTGAGGTCTTGGCTCAGGCATTGCTGGGCGACGTGCTGCTGGTGGCAGACCGCAGCGTGGCGCGGCGACTGATCGAGCGCGGGGCACGCAACTACCGCATTGTCACGCCCACAGGCGAACTGTTCAGCCTGCCCGGCGCCTTTGCCCTGGCCTTTGGCGAAGGTCGCAGCGGCATCATCACCCGTCAGAGCGAGATCGACCGCCTGCAGCGCGAGATCGGTGAACTGGGGTCGGAAATCGAATTCTCAGCTCAGGAGTTGGGCGCGGCATTGAACCTTCAAGTTCAGCTGCAGGCCCGCGCCGGCGAGCTTCGCAACGCCATCTATGACGCGAGCATGGAGGCCGCTGGCAAGCGCGTGGCCCTGGAATCGCTCAAGCGTGAAGCTGCGCGACTGGGCGAGGAGCAGGGCCTCTTGTCGCGCGAGCAGCAACAGCTGAAGGCCTCCATCGAGTCTGACGTCGCACGGCACGGCAAACTGAGTGAAGCCATCGCCCTGGCCGAAGAGGCCAAGCAGGCCTGCGAACAGAAGCTGGCCTTCCTCAATGAAGAAACCACTCTGAAGCGAGAACATCTGGCCGAAGCGCGCCAGAAGCTGACGGAGGCCCGGGTATCCGAGGCTACCTGCCGCACCGAATGTCGGCAGGCGGAGGAGGCCCTCAAAGGAATTGATGACGCGCTGACGCGCTACGCCGATGAAATCGCGCGTGGTGCCAGTGAGGCCGAGGCACACGCCAAGCAGATCCGCGAGCTGGAGCATGACGCCAAGGCCAGTGTGGAGGTACAGGCCGAGCTCGAGCGAGAGGCTCGTGAACTGCGCGATCGCCGCCTGTCGGGCGACGGTGCCTTGACGCTGCTGCGCAGCGGTGTGGAGCAGGCCCGGGGGAGCCTGGCGACTCTGCAGGAGAAGCTCTATCGCGAGCGTGAGAACGTGCAACAGGCGCGCATTGACGAGAACACCCTGTTCATGAAGATGGACCAGGTGCGCCGTCGAATGGCCGAACTGCACAATGCGGACATCGACACGCTGTACCGCGAGTACGACCCCCAGGCCGAGAATGTGAACGAGGAAGCGGCCCAGGCCGAGCTCGACGCTTTGAACGAGCAGTTGGCCAAGCTGGGCAACGTGAACATGGAGGCCATGGACGAACTCAAGGAAGTCGAAGACCGTAACAGTTTCTACTCGCGGCAGGAGCAGGACCTGATCAAGGCCAAGCGCACGCTCAGCGATGCCATTGCCCGCATTGAACGCGAGTCCAAGCGCCTGTTCGTGACCACGTTCGAGGCCATCCGCACGAACTTCCAGCGCATTTTCCGTCGCTTGTTTGGCGGCGGTTCTGCCGACATCATCCTGCAGAATCCCGAAGACCCGCTGAACAGCGGCGTGGACATCATTGCCAAGCCTCCGGGCAAGGAGGCCCTGAGTATATCCATGCGCTCGGGTGGCGAGCGGGCGCTGATTTCGGTTGCGATGATGTTCTCGATTTACGAGATCAATCCCGCGCCCTTTGCCATCCTTGACGAGGTTGACGCGCCGCTGGACGAGGCCAACGTGGACCGCTTCTGCGATATCGTGCGGGAGTACGCCAAGCTTTCTCAGTTCATCGTGATTACGCACCACAAGAAGACGATGAGCGCCTGCGACATGCTCTACGGCGTGACCATGCAGGAGCCGGGCGTGAGCACCAAAGTCAGTGTGGACCTGCGCGCGTCTGAGCAGCCCGAACTGGCGGCGGCCGGAGCCTGATATCAGCGGCGGTCAAACGAAGAACGGGCCCCGGGGCCCGTTCTTCGTTTCATGGCGCGTCGGAGGGCATCAGATTCCGATCTGCACTTCCATGGGCTGGCGCTGATAGTACGCAATGGCCGAAGTCGGAACGCCGCCCTCGATCTGCTTGCGGGTGAATTCGACGGCCTGGTCACGGCCGGTGAACTCGTGGGTCTCCGGTCCGGAGGCGCCGCGAACGACCACCACATGCTGCGGAAGACCGCTGAGCGTGCGCTGCACCCGGGCAGCCGCCTTGTCGGACTTGCGGCGGCCCGCCTTGCGCGGCGTCTGAGCGGCATTGGCCTGTGCGCGGCGGCCGCGATTCTCGATCTTGCCGCCGATGCGCTCCCACACTTCCTTGAGCTTGGGGAACGCGAGCTGAGTGCCGAACTTCTGGCGCACCAGCTTGCCAATCTGATTCATCGTCAGCTTAGGGTCCTCCTTGTGCTGCTCCTCAACGAACGCCTGCTTCTTGAGCGTATTCTCGATCGATCGGGACACGGTCTCTGCCTCTCTCTCATAGTTCAATGAAGTGCTTCAGAAGGGCGGCATGGTGCGCATACTTCGGGGCCATGTCAATAATCTAATTCAGCGGCCTTGCCGGCCGCCGCATAAATCTGAGTAATAATATCAGTTATGGCACATCAGGCCGACTGGGACCCGATCGCTACCTCAAAACTTCCGTCATCCAGCTTGGCGATCTGAATGTCCACGGGCAGGAACATCCGAATGACTTCGGCGTTGGTCACGGCGTGACGCGTGGGCTTGACCGTGCGGAACCGCCCACCGCCCGCCAGCGCCAGGGGCAGCATGAGCTGGTCACACAGATAGCGCCCCACCGGCGCCGTCGAGGCGAGATATTCGCGCGACTCGGACAGTGCTTCCTCAGCGAATTCCTCAGGCGTGATGCCGCGCCGGCCGAAAGCGGTGAAGACTTCCGTGATCTGCTCGTGCTCGACCTCAATGCAGACGACATTGCCTGCGCTGCTGTTATCAGTGATTGACTCAGGGTGAATGTCGCCCGCGCCCAGGCCCAGCTTCTGGGCGATGATGTCAAGCTCGCGGATGGCAAAGGTCATGGAAAGGTTGCTTACCAAGGCCCGAGCCCTTGTGCGCACGTGATCGCCGCGTTCGAGCAATTCAAAGCCCTGCAGTTCCTCGACGGGCTGCACGTCAACCTTCATGCGGCCGCCGCCCGCAGGATAGAACCCGTGACGTTCCAGAGTCGCCTGCACCACGGGGCCCATGCGCGCCAAGGCAGGCAGGTAGGTCAGCGCCAGAAAGTCATAGGGTGGCGCAAAGGGGTTATGAGTCCCACCTTCCAGAGTGATTTCGGAGGGTCCGGGAGCCAGCATCAACGCGGGCAGGATCGTCTGCAACACAAGTGACGTGCTGCCTGCGGTGCCAACGGAATAGAAGTACCGTCCGTTACCGATCACGCCGGGCTCGAATGTGAGCTCTGTCGAGCCTTCGCGCATGCCTTCCACCTTGGCGTTGCTGACTGCCTTAGCGGCTTTCACGGCCGTGAGGTGCTGGGCCATCATGCCCGGGTTTTCACGATTGACGCGAATGTTGGAGATGCGAAAGGGCGTGCCGGTCACCATGGAAAGCGACAACGCGGTGCGCAGCACCTGGCCGCCGCCTTCTCCCTTGGCACCGTCGATTTCCAGCATGTTCGCTCCGCCTCACGTCAAAGCTGAGTGGTGCCCATCTGGCACGCCAGCTTCCCCATGATCCAGGCCAAGGGTTTAGCGGCGTGGCCGGATTCGTCAACGGCACACGCCCTTCCGACCGCTGGGCAGTGAGCATCATGGCGCTCAAACTCGAAAGCGCACTGAGTCCCTTAGTAAGGCGATTATGTATTGTTGTGCAAAAATCATTTCACTCAAGTTAAAAATTTTCTTTCAAAGAACATGGAATTGCGCTACGGTAAATCGCGTTGTCCTCCAAGTGAAAGCCCAACAGCGGAGTCCGCGGCCATGTTCCAGCTCATTGCACCTCAAGGCGCCTCATCCAACTGGACTGCAGAGCGGTGGGAGGTCGAAAACCATCGCGCAACCCAGCGGGCCCTGGCCGGCGAAGAAGGGCAGGCTCGTAAAGCGTTGACGCGGCTGGCGCGTGGGGTGCTGCGCCGCTACAGCTCGAGTTTCTTCATGGTCACGCGCTTTCTGCCCCCGGCCAAGCGCGCCCAGGTTGAGCTGATATACGCCGCCGTGCGCTATCCTGACGAAGTGGTGGACACCTTTGCGCTGTCCCCTGGCCAAAAGCGGCTGCTGCTCTCAGGTTGGCGGCAGTCATTCATGCGCGCCCTGGCGTCCGGATCGATGCTTGAGGCCCTGCGGCAGGGGCTCCCGGCGATTCTGGCGGGCTTCGCCCAGGTGGTTCGCGAAACTGCAATCCCGCCGCGGCACTACCACGCTTTTGTCGATGCCATGGAGGCTGACATCGAGCCGCGCCGTTACGCTACGTTGGCCGACCTCACGGAGAATTACATCTACGGCAGCGCCATCGTAGTGGGGTACTTTCTGGCCCATGTTTACGGGGCGTCAGCCCCCGCTGAGTTCCCCCGGGTCATGGAAGTGAGCCGTCGCCTGGGCATAGCGCTGCAACTCACCAACTTCCTTCGCGACGTCGTGGAAGATCGCGGGCGCGGCCGCCTCTATTTGCCGCAGGACGTCCTGCGCGCCGAGGGGCTGTTTGAACCCGATCTGGTGTCGCCTCGCGGCCGCGAGGCCACGGGCCGCGTACTGGCACGCTTGGGGGAGGTGGCGCGGATGGACTATGCATTTGCTCGCGACCACCTGCGGGCCTTTGCTCCGGACAGCCAGCCCGCCATCAAGGCCTGTATCGAAGTTTATGGGCTGCTCAACGAGCAGGTTTCGACCGCTTCAGCACTGCACCGCCGCCAGAGCGTCTCGGCCTATCGCAAGTTTCTGTCTTTGCCGGCGAGCAAGTACTGGCGCCTGCCCCTGGCATACCTTGGCGCTATCTGACCATCCCTTGCGGAGCACCAGTCATGACCACCGAACTACTGCCGCCCGCCCTGGACGCACATTCCGGCGCTGCCGCCAGCACCGCCTCAACGCAGGACAGAGGCCGCCGTGTGGCCATTATCGGCGGGGGGCTGGGCGGCCTTTCGGCGGCCATTCACCTGAGGATCACGGGCTTCGACGTCACTGTTCTTGAAGCCAACGAGCGGGTGGGCGGCAGGGCCAGCCGCATCGAGCTGGAGGGCTTCGCTTTTGACACGGGACCTTCGCTGCTCAACTACCCTTGGGTCTTTGAGCAGCTGTTTGCGGCCGCCGGACGCAAATTCTCGGATTACGTTGAGCTTCGGCCCGTCGAGCCGTCAGTGAGTTTTCAGTGGCCAGAAGGCCGCCGTCTGGAACTCTCAAGCGACTACTCAAGGTTGCTGGCCGCTTTCAGCGAGTTTGAGCCATCGGCGGGGCCCAGACTCGCGGCTTGGCTTCAGGACTGTTCCGAAAAGTACCGCATCAGCTTTGACAGACTGGTCACACGCAACGCGGACAGCCTTTTCTCATGGTTGTCCGCGCTGAGCTTTGGCGAGTTGCGGCGCACAGCTGTTTGGCGTTCGCTGGACTCCGAACTCAGACGTTTTTTCAAGAGCCGGCACATTCGCGAGGCCCTGGGTGCCTACGGCATGTACCTCGGCGGCTCGCCGTTCACTTTGCCCGGCATCTTCACGATCCTCGCCTACGGCGAACTGGCCTACGGGCTATGGCTGCCAAAAGGCGGCATCTACGGTTTGGTGCGCGGCATCGAGCGCCTGGCTCTGGAGTTGGGCGTGAAGATTGAGACCAGCGCACGTGTCAAACGCATCGTGGCCGATGGAGGGCGCGTGCTGGGTGTGGAGATGGCATCAGGCGCCGTGCGGGCCTTTCCGCTGGTGGTCTCGAACGTTGACGTACCCACGACCCAGAGCGAACTCCTGCCCGAAGAGATGCTGGCCAGGGGCCGCCGCGAAGCGCTGCGTACGCGCATGACTCCGGGGGTGATGACCTTCTACTGGGGTGTCCGCGGCCAAGTTAGGGGCCTTGGGCATCACACCATCTTCCTTCCCGGTGATTACCGCGGTGCCTTCAAGGATCTGACGGAGCGCGGGCGAATACCGGCAGATCTGCCGTTCTACGTGGCAGTGCCCTCGGCCACGGACGCGTCCATGGCTCCTGCCGGCGATTCCTCGGTGTTCGTGCTGGTACCAACGCCGGTTCTGAGCGAACTGGGCCATCCGGACTGGGACAGCTTGATCAAGGATACCAAGGCACGCGTGCTGAAGCGTCTGGCAGCCCAAGGTGCTGAGCTGCCTCCGGAGCGCATAGTAGTTGAGCAGGCCTGGACTCCCGAGACCTGGCGCGCCCGCTTCGGCCTCTACAACGGCTCGGCCTTTGGTGCAGCTCACAATCTCTTTCAAGTAGGGCCATTTCGGGCGCCTAACTGGTCGAAGGCGCTCAAGGGCCTCTATTTCGTGGGCGCGGGCACAACACCGGGAACGGGCATGCCCATGGTCGTTCTGAGCGGTCGCCTCGTGGCCGAAAGGATGGCGACCCATGTTCTCTAAGAGCTGGGGAAGCGGAGATGACGTCACCATCGGCCTTCACGGTTGGGGCGGCAGCCACGAAACGTTTGTGCCCCTGGCCTCCTGGTTGCCCGAGCACTGCATGCTTGTTGCCTGTGACCTACCGGGCTTTGGAAAGACCCCCGCGCCTGCGCGACTGGATCGGGACGAAATCTCGGCTGGCATGGCCCGTTGGATTGACGGGCTCGGATTGAAGCGCGTGAGCCTGCTGGGAAACTGCTCTGGAGCGCTGGCGGCGCTGTTGGCTGCGCCGATGCTCAAGACGCCTGTCTCGCGGCTGATCCTGTTGGATGCCTTTGCCTATGTGCCCTGGTACTTCCGCGTGTTCAGCAATCGGGTGTTTGGCGATTACGCCTACTACACGACCTTTGCCAACCCACTGGGACGCTGGCTGACCAACCGCGGGCTGGCGGCACGGCGCAGGCCCGGCACGGACATGACGGGATCCTTTGCCCGCGCTGACCACGAGTCCACTCTCTCTTGGCTGCGCCTGCTGGCCGACATCCCGGGATATGAGTTCTTTCGTCCCGTGCACGCCCCCGTTGAGCTGGTCTACGGTGAGCGCACCTTTTGCGCCGTGAAGCGCTCCGTCGCGCTCTGGAAGAAACTCTGGCCCCAGGCCCCCGTCACCGAACTCAAGGGCGCGGGCCACCTGGGCATCGCCGAGGCGCCCCGAGATCTGGCCCGGATTGTTTTCAAACCCAACGTCGCGCGTGAGGCCCTGCCGCACGCGGTGGCGATTTCATGAAAGGCCAAGCCATGGCCAAGGTTCTGCAGGAATTCATGCAACAACATCGCCTTGTGATTGAAACCGAGTTGGAGCGGCGCCTGCCGCGGGGTGGCAAACCTCAGCTCAAGGCACTCGACGACGCCGTGGAGCATGCGCTGTTCACCGGCGGAAAGCGCATGCGCCCTGTGCTTTGCCTGGCATCGGCGGCTGTATGCGGCTTTGCGACCGCCAAGGCACTGAATGTGGCGGTCGCGCTCGAGTTCCTCCACTCGGCCTCGCTGATCTTTGACGATCTGCCCTGCATGGACTGCTCGCTGGAGCGACGGGGCGAGGACACCGTGCACGCGAAGTTTGGCGAAGGGGTTGCCGTGCTGGCGGGGCTGGCTCTGCTCAACGAAACCTACGCGTTGCTGTCCGAGGCGGATTGCACGGGTTCGCTCATGAAGCAGGCGGTCCAGTGCATCGGCACCCGGGGGATGATTGCCGGCCAGTGCCTTGACCTGAAGCACGAGCGGGTCTCGAGCCTAGACGATCTCGAGGTGCCCTACCTGAAAACCACGGCCCTGCTCAGACTCGCACTGGTGGCCGCGCCGCTGTCACTGGGTGCCCCAAGCGCTGCTGTGGAGGCCCTGGCGCGGTTTGGCCAGAAGCTTGGCATGGCCTACCAGCTGCTTGACGACGAACTGGACCAGGACGAAGCCACCGTGGCCGGCGAAAACCTCGAGGCTGTGCTGGGCAAGGCGCGGACCTGGATCGAGGAGGCCAAGGGCGCTCTTGTGGCCCAGTTCGGATCGGGGCCGGCCCGCGATGTGCTGTGTGAGTTCGCCGAGAGCGTCTGGGCCCGCGCGCTGCAGGACGTTCGCAGCCGCTGACCAGCGATCAAGGAATCGTCATGATATTGACCGCTTCTGTCATTCTCACTCTGGCTGCGCTAAGTCTGCTGATCGTGCTGGGCAACGTGCTGTTCTGGCCCCGCGTGAGAGCGTCTCGTGCTCTGGGTCGCGTCTCGGTACTGGTTCCCGCGCGCAACGAGGAGCAGACCCTGCCCCGCCTGCTGGAAAGCCTGCGCGGCGAGGCCAGCATAGAGGAAATACTGGTTGCCAACGACCACTCGACGGATCGGACCCAGGATGTCATTGACGACTTCTCCTCTCGGGATTTCCGCATTCGCTCCATGACTCCCGCCCCCTTGCCGCCGGGCTGGTGCGGCAAGAATTGGGCCTGCGCGAGCCTGGCCGAGGAAGCACAGGGGGAATGGCTGCTGTTTCTGGATGCGGACGCGAAGCTCGAAGCCGGTGCGGTGGAAGCGCTGCTGGCCGAGGTCCAGGCGCGCCAGCTCAGTTTTCTCAGTTGCTGGCCCGCACTCGAAATGCGCAGTTTTGCAGAGCGGCTGCTGATGCCCATGCTGAATTTTGTGCTGCTCACGCTCTATCCGGCTCCGCTGGCGACGTTGCGAATGGAGGACGCCTCGCTGGGACTGGGCCATGGGGCCTGCATGTTCATGCGCCGCGCAGAGTATCTGCGAGTAGGAGGGCACGCAGCCGTGCGTGGCGAGATCTTTGAGGACAGCAGGCTGGCTCAACTCTGGCGCCGTCATGGCCTGCGGGGCCTCTGCCTGGACGGGCGCGGGATCATTTCGGTGCGGATGTATCGCAGCCTCGCTGAAATCTGGCGCGGCTTCTCCAAGAACCTGTTTCCCGCATTTAGGCACCAGGTCAGTTTCTGGCTGTTCTGGCTGGTGCACTCGGCCGTGTACCTCGCGCCCTTCGTCCTCATGTGGGTTCCCGGGCCGACTGCGGGGCTTTTCATGGCTTCGGCTGCTTGTGTGGTCGGGGCGAGATTGGCCCTGGCTGCGAGATTTGGTCACTCGTGGTGGTCTGCGCTGCTGCATCCCCTGGCACAAGTTTTCGTTCTGGCGCTGGGCTTGGCCTCGTGGCTGAGCGTGGTGAGCGGGCGGGGCGTGTCGTGGAAGGGACGCAGATACCTGCAAGCGGAGGCGCCATGAAGCACATTGTGATTATTGGAAGCGGTTTAGGCGCCTTAGGGTTGGCCGTACGTCTGGCAGCCAGGCACTGGCGGGTCACTGTTTGCGAGCAGGGGCCAAGCCTCGGCGGCAAACTCAATCGCTGGCAGGAAGGCGGCTTCACGTTTGATACAGGACCCTCTCTGATCACGATGCCCTGGGTGTTTGAAGAAACCTTTGCGGCCGCAGGCGCGCGGCTGGCGGAGTTCGTGCAGTTCCAGCGGCTGGACCCCATTGCCCACTATGTATACCCCGACGGCAGCCGGCTGGACTGGTCCAGCCGCCTGCCGGTGATGCTGGATACGCTGAAGCACATCGAGCCGCGCGACGTAGACGGCTTTATGCGGTTGCTGCAACTGGGCGCGGGTCTCTATGAACTGAGCCACGAGACATTCCTGAGGCGGGCGGCGAGCGAACCGCCCGATTGGCGGACCTTCAAGGCTCTGCGCCACATGCCGCTGCGCTACGGCTGGGGCAATTATGACAAGACCGTGCGCGCCCACCTTCGCAGCCCGCACCTGATTCAGCTTTTCAACCGTTACCCCACCTATGTGGGTTCGTCTCCTTATGCATGCCCGGCCACGTTGCTGGTGATCCCCTACATTGAGTTTGCCTTCGGCGGCCATTACGCACTGGGCGGGCTCTATCGCATCGCGGAGGGGCTGGTGCAGGTCGGTCGCGGGCTGGGCGTGGAGTATCGCACCGGCGCATCCGTCGAAGGTATCGAGCGCGAGCGCGCCGCTGTCCGCGCCGTGCGACTTGCCGGCGGAGAGCGTATTGTCTGTGACGCTGCCTGTATGAATGGCGACGCCTCCCATCTAGAGCGCTTGCTGGGTCATGCCGGCCCGGCTGAAGCCCAGCCTGAAGAGCGCTCGCTATCCGGCTTTCTGCTGCTGCGTGGCCTGAAACGCGACCGGCCGGAATTGGGGCACCACACCGTCTACTTTTCGCAAAGCTACGGGCGCGAGTTCAGTCAACTTTTCGGCGAGCGTCGCTTTCCGGAGGACCCGACAGTGTACGTCAACGCGCCCTCACGTAGCGATCGGTCTCTGGTTCCGGGCCGGGGTGAGACGCTCTTCATCATGGCGAACGCCGCGGCCGATGCCGCGCCCTGGAGCGAATCCGAAACGGCGCGTGCTCGCGAGGGGGTGCTGGCCCGCCTGGCGGCAAGCGGCCTTGCTCTTAGCGAGGAAGAAACCACGGTGGAGCAGGTCTGGACTCCGCGCACCATGGCCGCGCGCTATGCCATGCCGGGGGGTTCTATCTACGGCAAGCACAGCCACGGATTCAGTCGGGCGTTTCTGCGCCCGGGAAACCGTCAAGGCCGCGGACTTTATCTGGTGAGCGGCAGCGGGCATCCCGGGGGCGGCACGCCCATGGTTCTGACCTCAGCGAAAATCACGAGCGAGCTGATCGCAAAATATGAGCACGCCTGAACTCACAATTCCGCTTCAGTCGCGCCCATCCTTGATGGCCTTGCGCCTGGTGCTGGCCACGGCCTATGGATGCCTTTGTGTGGGTGGCGTTGTGAGTTATGCGTTCATGGGTGGGCCGCCCGAAGGCTTGAAGTGGACAGCGCCGGTCTATCTGGCCCTGGCGGGTGTTCTGGTGCTGGCCTACACGCCGGTGAAGCAATGGCAGGGTCCGCTCACGGCGGCCTTGATCGGCTTTGCCAGCGAACTAAGTGGTGTCGCCTATGGGCTTCCCTACGGCCACTACGAATACACGCCCATTCTTGGTCCAGCGTTGCTGGGGGTGCCGCTGGTCTTGACTTGCGCGTGGCTGGTGCTTGCCGCGCACGTGCGCGGGGCCATGGAGGCCTGGAGGATTCCGGCGTCGGTACAGCCTTTCCTGGGCGCGGCATGGATGACCGCCCTTGACCTCGTCATCGACCCTCTGGCTGCCGGCCCCCTGGGGTACTGGAGCTGGAACGCCAACGGCTTCTATTACGGGATTCCGGCCAGCAACTTCGCAGGCTGGTTCGTGGTGAGCCTCGTCATTTTTCTGTCTGTGCCCGCGAACTGGCGGCCGCAGCGGTCCCTGGTGTGGCTGGGGGCCAGTGTCATGGCCTTCTTTGCCGTGCTGGCTCTATTGCTGGGTTACGGCTGGCTTGGGTTACTGGGTCTGGTGCTCGTGGCGCTGGGGTTGGGCTCTAGGAGACTGCCATGATGTCTCCCCTGCGCATGGTTGAAGGCCTCGGCGGGTTGCTCAACCGCTTTTCATCGGAGTTCGGAGCTACCTTGCGCTTCACCGCCCATGCGTTTGGCCTGGGCCTGCTGGGCCTCGTGAAGCCGCGCCTCTACGACCGAGGCGAACTGGCGCGGCAGATCGAGTCCATGGGGGCGCGGTCGCTGCCACTGGTACTCTTTGTGGCCTTCCTGATCGGCGCGGGCGTCATGGCCCAGACTCAGCCGGACTTCGAACGACGCGGCATTCCTGAGGTCGCGCCGGGCGTTGTCGCCATCACGGTGACCCGGTTCATCGCGCCGGTGATAACGGCGCTTCTGTTCGCGGGCCGGGTGGGGGCCTCTCTTTCGGCCGAGATCGGCGCCATGAAGCTGGGCGAAGAACTCGACGCACTGAAGACGATGGCGGTCAACCCCCTGGCTTGGGTGGCGGCCCCACGGCTGCTGGCCGTGGGCCTTGCCTTGGCCGGATTGACGGTGATCTTCCAGGTCGTGGCCATGCTCGGGGCGCTGGCCATGGGGGCGTTGTCTTTCGATGTGCCGCTGGACCTGTTCGTTGAAAGTGTGCGTCGCTTCATCGTGCTGTGGGACGCGCTGTTTGCCGTCATCAAGGCCTTCCTGTTCGCGCTGGCTATCGGCGCCGTCGCCTGCCACAAGGGCTTTGGCGTTGAGGGGGGCAGCGCGGAACTAGGTAAGGCCACGATGTCAGCCGTTGTTCTGTGTCAGGGGGCCATCATCGCCATTGACCTCTTCTGCGCCATGGTCAACAACGCCTTGGCCAATCACGGTCTCGTTCCCCAAGCCCCGGTGTAGCCATGCCCAGTGAGGCTTCCCTTGCCCCATGGTCTGAGGCGCTGGCGCCGCGGGGGCGGCCCCGGCGTACGCAGAAAGTCGATGCACGCGGGCACGTTGTGGTCCGCGTGGAGGACCTTCACAGCGGCTTTGGTGAGGGTCCGGTGCTCCGCGGGGTGAGCTTTGAGTTGATGAAGGGTCGGGTCTATTCCGTGATCGGTCCCTCTGGTTGCGGTAAAACGACGCTGCTTCGAAACCTGCTCGCGCTCCTGATGCCGACTTGGGGCCGCATCGAGATTCTGGGACAGGACATCATCAGCGCGCCGCCCGCATGCCTTGAAACGCTGCGAACGCGCATGGGCGTGCTGTTTCAAAGCGCCGCGCTGATTTCGAGCATGAGCGTAATGGAAAACGTGGCCTTGCCCCTCAGGCTGCATCGCGGGCTCGCGCCCCGCGAAGCGGAGCAAGCAGCCTGTGTCAAGCTTGAACTGGTGGGTATGGTCGATGCGCGCGACCGTATGCCCGGCGAGCTTTCCGGCGGCATGAAGAAGCGGGCGGCGATGGCCCGGGCCATCGCGCTGGATCCTGAGCTGCTCTTTCTCGATGAGCCGACGAGCGGAGCCGACCCCGTCACGGCGGCGGCTCTGGACGACATCCTGCTGGACCTCACGCGCCGCCTCGAGGCGACCGCCATCGTCGTGACCCACGACATGCGCAGCGCCTTCCGCATCAGTCACGAGATCATGATGCTCTGGCGCGGCCGAATCCATCATCGAGGGCCACCGTCGGACTTCATTGAGTCGGACGATGCGGCCATCAGCCAATTCGTGCGGGGAGCCCGGCAAGGTCCGCTGGCAGGTTGCGACTGAATCAGCGGCGGCGGCGCAGCAACAGGATCCCGAGCAGCGCCAGTGCCCCCAGCCCTTCGCCGGCCGTGCAGCCTCCACCTCCACCTGAGCCTGAACTGGAGCCCGTTCCGCCGCCTCCGCCCCCCGCCGTGCCTTGTGCCGTGATCGAGGAAGTGTTACTGGGCGCGGCATCGCCGGCGGCGTTGTAGGCCACAATCCGGTAGGTGTACATGGTGCCCAGCGTCAGGCCGCTGTCGTTGTAACTCGTCACGTTAGCGCCCACTGTGGTCAGGGTTGCAAAGGAGGCCGCGCCGATCTGCCGCTCGATGCGGAAGCCGGATTCGTCGCTGGAGTTGTCGCTCCAGTTCAGGCTGGCGCCAAGCGTCATGTTGGCCGTGGCGGTCAGGCCGCTGACGGCGTTGGGCGGTGTCGTGGGCGCTGTACCCACCTCAAAGGCGCCAAGGTCGAAAGTGGCATCCACGGGGCGCGCCTGGCCCTGCTGGTGTTTGACGTAGTGGCGCGTGACGTTGTGCGTGGGCAGCACGGCGGCGGCCAGCGCAATGCCGGCGTTGATGCAGGTTGAGCCGGCGGCCAGGGAGAAGTCCTGCCCGGCCTCGTTGAGGAAGCCGGGGCTTGTTCCCACCACGTTGCCGCCCTGGTTATTGACGGTGCCCTGCATGGCACCGCCGGAGTGGCTGTTGATGTAGCCGGTCTTGAGCCAGTTGTTGCGGTAGTTGAGCACGCCGGTGTCGTCAATCAGACCCAGAAAGCTGCCCGCTGCCGAGACGTAGATGATGTTGTTGCGGCAATCGCAGGTTTCGCTGTTGGTGGAAAGCCGCATCAGCGTGGTGTTGCCCGTGCGTGTGGAGACAATCGTGTTGCCGTAGAAGTAGAGTGTGCCCTTGCGGTAGGTGGCGGTGTTGCCGTTGTCGCCGCCGTAGTGAAGAATCTGCGAGTTGCCCGCGCCATTGGGCTCAATGAGCACATTGCCGTAGACGTAAGTCGTGTTGTACCCGCCCAGTGTTTCAATGCCGCTGCCGTCGGCCTCGACGAGGTCAAGCTGGCGGTTCCCGCTCTCGATCCAGTTGTAGCGCACGACGCAATTGGCGCTGCGATCTTTCAGCGCATTGCCGTTGGAGCCGCTGCGCAGCGGACCGTAGCGGTTGTATTCGTAAACGATGCCGTTGCACTCGCAATAGCTGTTGTGTTCAAACGCCGAGGCGTTGATGCCGTTTCCGTGGATGTAGCAGTGGCCCAGGTAGACATCTTCAGTCAGGTTGGGGTTGCCGGTGCCGCCGACGCTTCCAGGTGCCACGAAGAAGCCGTTGCCGCAGTCGGTGAACGTGCAGTTGCGCACGATCAGGTGCTTGACCTTTTCAACGAAGATGCCGGCGGCGTTGCCGGCGTAGGCGACGCCGGAGGTGCCGGTGTCATCCGTAAAGGTGTAATTGGGGTGGGCGCTGCGGAACTCAAGGTTCTCGACCACAATCCATTGGGGCATGGTGTCTGCGGGGGTGTTGGCGCCGCCGATTTTCAACACCCCGCGATTCTCGCCCCAGTAGTTCAGGCCGGGCGCGGTGATGGCATTGGCGCCGGTAATGACCGGCAGGTTGCCCGTGCCGGCCTCGGGCATGCCCTGGATCGTGATGGGGTTGCCGCTTGCGCCCTGGCGGCAGAGCACCCATTTTTCGGCATAGGGCGTGGCCCGGTAATGAATGCGCACGACATCGCCGGGGCCCAGTGTGGCCCACGGCACGGCACCGATTGTTGAAAGGGGTTGGCCGGGACCCACGTTGTAAGTGGCGGCTGCGAGTGGCGAGGCGAGCAGAAGCGCAAGCAGGAACAGGCGCATGGAACCTCCAGACAGAGTATGGCTTGCCCCGTAAATGCAACTGCTTGAAAAAGGGGTCAGGAAATCTGAGCGTTGGAGGGATCGAGAGTTGGGCGAACGGAGGAATAATGACGTAATGCGCCGGTCTCTGGCTCCCTTTCAATCTCTCAATTCCTGTGCGTTTTGCGAAACTTCTGTAACCTGTGCGCGCTTGAAAGTACCTCGTCAGGAGTCGCCATGGCTGATTCGCCCGCTGTCGCCAAACCCAAACTGACCTCGCTTTCGCACGGCGCCGGTTGAGGCTGCAAGCTCTCCGCTTCCGACCTCGTGCAGGTCCTCAACAAGCTGCCCCGCGTAACCGATAAGAACGTTCTTGTCGGCACGGACGGCATTGACGATGCCGCCGTTTACAAGGTCAACGACACGCAGGCCATCGTGCAGACGCTTGACTTCTTCACGCCTATCGTCGATGACCCCGCGCTGTTCGGCGAAATCAGCGCGGCCAACTCCATCTCCGACATCTACGCCATGGGCGCGCGGCCCTTGTTCGCGCTCAACATCGTGGCCTACCCCATGGCAACACTCGGGCCCGAGATCCTGGCCCAGATACTGCAGGGGGGAAGCAAGAAGGCCGCCGAAGCCGGAATCTTTGTCGTGGGCGGTCACTCCATTGACGACGCCGAGCCGAAGTACGGCATGAGTGTCACGGGTATCGTTCACCCGGACAAAATCATGGCCAATTCGGGAGCCAGGCCCGGCGATGTCCTGATCCTGACCAAGCCCCTGGGCGTCGGCATCCTCACCACCAGCGTCAAGCGCGGCAAGCGCACCGAAGCCCAGATCGAGGCGGCCATTCACTCGATGGCCTCACTCAACAGGCCGGGGGCCGAGGCCATTGAGGATGTGGGGGCCCATGCTGCCACGGACGTGACCGGCTTTGGCCTCATAGGTCACTTGTGCGGTATGGCGGCCTCCAGCAGAGTGGGGATGGAGCTGAACTTCAGCGCGCTTCCACTACTGCCCGAAGTCATGGACTTCATTCGCGACGGCGTGGTGCCCGGCGGAACGAGAAAGAACCACAAGTTCTATGCCCCCCGCGTTGACTATGCACCGTCCTTGGGTGAGGCCGAGCAACTGCTCTGTTGCGATGCCCAAACCTCGGGCGGCATGGTGATCTCCACGCCGGCAGACAGGGCGGATGCCATGGTTGCCGCCCTGAAGAGGCGGGGCGCCCTGGTTCAGGCGGTGATTGGCCGCGTTGTGGGTGAGCACCCGGGCCGTATTATCGTGAAGTAGCTCACTAAGTTCTTCCGGCTGGTGCGAGGTGCGCGCCCCTTGTTTGAGTCTTGGGTGCAACTTACCCTGCTGTGCCCTTGTTTATCCTGTTGCCGCGGCATGACTTCCGCGGTCGTTTCGTTGACGCATCCCGGGAGAGGTTGGCTATGGCTGTGACGATGACTCAGCTGCTCGAATTTCTGGTCGCGCAAGGGGCTTCGGACCTGCATCTCTCGGTAGGTCGCAAGCCAACCATCCGCAAGTCGGGCCACCTCAAGGACGTCAACGCTCCTGAACTGACGCCGGCCGATACGATTCGCCTGGTCAAGGAAATCTGTCCTGAGAAGAACCTGAAGGAGCTGCAGGAAGTCGGCGGCACGGACTGGGGCTATGCCTTTGGCGACAAGGCACGTTTTCGCTGCTCGGCATTCAAACAGAAGAGCGTCGTGGGCATGGTGCTGCGCCAGATTCCCAACCGCCTGCTGACGTTCGAGCAGATTGGCCTGCCCGAGACGATCAAGAGCGTGCTGGACCGTCCGCGCGGCCTCATTCTTGTGACGGGGCCAACCGGCTCCGGCAAGACCACGACGCTGGCCACGATGATCGACTACATCAACCAGAACGAGGACTGCCACATCATCACGATCGAGGACCCGATCGAGTATTACCACGAGCACAAGAAGTCCATCCTCACGCAGCGCGAGCTGGGCAACGACGTGCCCAGCTTCGCCGAAGGCCTGCGCCGCGCATTGCGCCAGGACCCCGACGTCATCCTCGTAGGCGAAATGCGCGACCTTGAAACCATCGGCGCGGCCATTACCGCCGCTGAAACGGGCCACCTGGTGTTCGGCACCCTGCATACGACGGGTGCCACGCGGACGGTGGACCGCATCATTGACGCCTTCCCTACCAACCAGCAGGAGCAGGTCCGCGCCCAGCTTGCGGTGTCCATCATCGCGATCATCAGCCAGGTGCTGATGCCCAAGGTGGGGGGCGGGGTGGTGGCGGGCTTCGAGATCATGGTCAGCAACAGCGCCGTAGAAAATCTGATTCGCGAAGCCAAGACCTATCAGCTGGCCAGCGTGATCCAGACAGGCAAGAACCAGGGCATGTTCCTGCTCGACGACTACCTGATGGACATCTATATGGCGCAGAAGATCACTCGAATCGAGCTGATGCAATTCTGCGCAAACCCCAAGGACATGCGCGAAAAGGTCGATCAACTCAAGCGCAGCAAGGGTGGGCGCCTGTGGGACGAAGAGCTGGTGCGTGAAAAGCTGGCGGCCGTTGATGCCCTCAATGCGCCTCCCGCCGCCGCCATTGCCGCGCAGCAGACGGCACGGCCCGGCCAGACCTCGGTACGGAAGCCGGGAACTTAGGTTCTGCGCCAGGGCGCCGGCGGTTCGAAACCACGCGGCACATGAAGAAACTGGATTGAGTCACTCGAGCCGCGCTCAGGGGGTTGCCCTTCAGGACCGTTTCAATCCGGAATCTGTAATCTAGAATCGTCAGATGCGTAGGAATGGCTTGGCGTAGGCAACGGGAGCCTCGCCTGGCTTGCAGCAACATCCCCAATTGAGGTCCACCATGGCCATGATGGGCAAACGCCGCAAGCTGCTCGGTCAGATTCTCAAAGAGATCGAACTCGTCACCGAAGGTGACATCCAGGAAGCGCTGGCCAAGCAGAAGAAGTCCGGCGGCCTGATCGGCAAGATTCTGATTGATGCCGGCGTCTGCAGCGAAGGCGACATCACCATGGCGCTTGCTGCGCAGAACGACATGAGTTTCGTCGATCTCGGCGGCGTCGAGATTCCCATCGAACTCCTCGATCTTCTGACCGAGGCCCAGGCCCAGACCTATCGCGTCGTACCTCTGGAGTTTGACGCGGCCAAGAAGACGCTGGTTGTGGCCATGGACGACCCGACCAAGATCGTGGTCTTTGACGAGCTCTCATTTGCCCTGCAGGGGCGTGTGCCGGGCATCCGCATCCAGGGGGCCTTGGCCAGCAAGGAAGACATCGACGCCGCGCTGGAGAAGTACTATGGCGGCGGCGGCTTGGGCAAGGGTTTGGGTGACGAAGAGCTGGCGCAGTTCGAGGAAGGGGTAACGGGTAAGGAAGCCATGTCGGTGGACAACTCCGACCCCGATGCCCCGGCGGTGGTCAAACTGCTGAACTTCCTGCTGGCGACGGCGATCCGCGACCGCAGTTCGGACATTCATCTGGAGCCCTTCGAGGACGAGTTCCGTGTGCGCTATCGTGTGGACGGCGCCCTGCTGCAGATGGAGAATCCGCCACGCGAACTCTCCAGCCCGCTGATTTCGCGCATCAAGGTCATCTCGAAACTGGACATCGCGGAAACGCGCATGCCCCAGGACGGACGTATCGAGCTGACCATTGAGGGTCGCAACGTTGACTTGCGCGTATCGACCCTGCCCACGATGTTCGGTGAAAGCTGCGTGATGCGTATCCTCGACCGCAGCAACGTCAGCCTCAGTCTGGACAATCTGGGTTTGCGCCAGAACGACAACGAAATGATCAAGGCGCTGATCGCCAAACCCAACGGCGTCGTGCTGGTGACGGGCCCGACCGGCTCGGGAAAGACCACCACGCTTTATTGCTGCCTCAACCACATGAATACGCCGGACATGAAGATCATCACGACGGAGGATCCCGTCGAGTATGACCTCCCCGGTGTGATGCAGTGTCAGGTGAACTCGGAGGTGGGCCTGACTTACGCGAAGGCTCTGCGCAGCATCCTGCGCCAGGACCCCGACATGATTCTGGTGGGCGAGATCCGCGACAAGGAAACGGCCAGCATCGCCGTGGAAGCCGCCCTGACCGGTCACCTGGTGCTTTCCACGCTGCACACCAACGACGCCGCCAGCGCGATCACGCGTATGGTGGATATCGGCGTCGAGCACTTCCTGATCGCGGCCACGCTCGAGGCCATCATCGCTCAGCGCCTGGTGCGCAAGATTTGCTCAAGCTGCAAGGAATTCTATGCGCCCGAAGAAGAGCACCTCTATGAACTGGGCCTGCGCGCGCAGGACGTTGCCGGAAAAAAGTTCGCCTACGGCAAAGGCTGCTCGCGCTGTAACGGCACCGGCTACAAGGGGCGCATGGGCCTTTACGAAATCCTGCGCTGCACAGACAGCATCAAGCAGATGATCATGGACCAGGCGGGTGTCGCTCAGATTCGAGAGGCCGGGCGGCGCGGCGGCATGCGCACCCTGCGCGAGAGCGGCCTGCTGGGCATCTATGACTGCTCGACCAGCATCGAGGAAGTGCTGCGCGAGACGATGATCATGGAGTAATGCCGACTTGGCCGGCGCAGCAGCTGGAAGTTCTGTTTCTGAGTTTGAATGGGTCAGGCTCGTCATGTCTGAGATGCAGCCATCCACAAGAGATGCCGCCGGGAAACCCAAAGGCCGCGGCCCCCTCGTGCTTGGCTTGACCGGTGGCGTCTTGGCCGCGCTGACGCTGGCGGGAGCCGCTTTCAGCTACCTTTGGCCCCAGGCCCTGTGGGCGGAAATCTGGTTCGCCATGGCCATTTCCGGCCTGGTCGGCTTTGGTACCAACTGGATTGCCATCAAGATGCTGTTTCATCCGCGCGTGCGCCTGTTCGGCGTGCAGGGGGTAGTTCCCTCGCGCCGCACTGACCTGGCGCGAGCTGTGGCTGCAACCATCGAAGAGCACCTGATCTCTGCCGACCGCATGCATCGCCTGCTCGTGGACACCGGCGCCGTCAATGCCACTCTGGACAGCCTGACGGTCAAACTGCCCCGCCTGCTGGAGGACCCGGCGGCCAGGCACCTCGCCCACAACGAAGTCCGCCGCATGATCGGCGATGCCGTGACCACCGTGGCGGCTGAAGCCCGCGCCAAACTCAAGAAGAAGATGCGCTCCACCGGTCTAGCCGCGGCCAGCGGCGCGGCCGCCACCGCCGCCTTCGGCCCGCTGGCCGGGTTGCTGGCCGTAGGTGCCGCCAAGAGCGGCGTGATGGACCCTGTCGTGGACAAAGTGCTCAACGACATGGTGGATGAATTGCAGAGTTCCGGCGCGATGGACCAGGCAGCAGGCGATGTAGTGGCCGCGATTCCCGACGCGACATCGGGCCTGCTGCGCAACAAGGAGATCCGGCAGCGCTTGACGCTGCTGGTGTCCGATGCCAGCGAAGACCTGCTCAAGGCCGTGGATGTGCGCGGCCTGATTGAATCCGAACTGCTGGCCCACGACGATGCGGAACTCGAAGCCCTCATTGACCGCGTGGCGAGCAATGAACTGGTGTTCATCCAGGTGATCGGCGGCGGGCTTGGAATGGCGGCCGGCCTGGCGCTGGTCTGGCCCTGGCTGCTGGCGCCCTTTGCGGTCGCCTTTGGAGTGGCCTGGGTTCTGGGCCGCCGCGCTGAAAGGCTGCACGCACGCGCCCAGAGCGCCAATAGCGTACGGACCAGCATCGAGAAGGCCCAAGCAGTTCAGTCACCGGCCGAGCCTGAGCGCCTGACGGAAGTCTTCAGTGTGGAAGCCGCGCGCGTTGATGTGGTCGTCGAGCCTGTTGCAGTGCCTGCCAAGTAATCTGACTGCTACGGAAACGGGCAGAGTTCCGCCCGCGCCGTGCAGGTTTCATGCACGATGACCTTGTATAGTTGCGGCAGGTGCGGCTTGACACGGTTCCAAAGCCAGAGCGCAATTTTTTCGCTCGTGGGGTTGTCCAGCCCCGGAACATCGTTGAGATAGCGGTGGTCCAGCTCGTTGTCGATGATCGGCTTCACGATCTTCGAAATGTCGTCAAAGTCGATGACCCATCCCAGTTGCGGGTGCAGTTCGCCGCGGCAGACAATCTCAATCCGGAACGAATGACCGTGAAGACGCTTGCACTTGTGGTCTTCCGGCAGGTGGGGCAGGCGGTGCGCTGATTCAAACGTAAATGTCTTGACGATGTCCATGGGGCACAGGATAGCGCGGCCAGCTGCTTCGGCCAGCAGGGCAAAGCGCTGCGGACATACAGCTCAGGCACGATCGCTGCAGCGCAGCAGATCTCCGCGGATCTCCCCGACGCTGCGGCACCCGCACAGGGCCAGTGCGCGGTCAAACTCGTCGCGCAGAATCTCAAATACCCGCGCTGCTCCGGTCTCTCCTGCCTGGGCCAGACCCCACAGAAACGGCCGGCCCACGAGCACAGCTTGCGCCCCCAGGGCCAATGCCTTGACGACATCCGTGCCGCGCCGCACGCCTCCGTCCAGCAGCAGGGGCGTGCCCCTGGCGGCAGGGGCGATGGCAGCCAGAGCATCGAGAGTGGCCGGGGTGGTGTCCAACTGTCGTCCGCCGTGGTTGGAAACGATGATGCCATCCACACCCCGCCTGGCGGCGCGGCGGGCGTCATCTGGGCGGAGGATGCCCTTGAGCCACAGCGGCAGGCCTGTCAGGCCGCGCAGCCACTTCAAGTCGTGCCAGTTCAGGGAAGCGTCATGCCGCGAAGCGAAGAACGCGGCGAGGGTGGCGTTGTGCCGAGGAGCCATGTAGGGCGCCAGGTTGGCCATGGTCAGCCCTCGCGGCAGGGCAAAGCTATTGCGCAGGTCGTTGAGGCGGCGGCCCAGCACCGGAACGTCGACCGTGAGCACGATGGCGCTGTAGCCGGCGGCTTCAGCGCGCCGGATCAGTGACGCGGTGACTTCGCGGTCTTTGTGAACATAGACCTGGAACCAGCGGGGTCCGCCAACGCTTGCAATTTCCTCGAGCGTGAAAGTGGAAAGTGTGGAGGCCACATAGAGGCTGCCCGCCGCGGCTGCGGCCCGGGCCAGGGCCAGTTCACCCTGGGGGTGAGCCAGACGCTGATAGGCCATGGGGGCGACCAAAACCGGCAGGGAAAGGTCATGTCCCCCGACGCGGCACCCAAGTCTGCGCTCTGACACGTCCACCAGTACGCGAGGCCAGAGCCTGAAGCGGTCAAAGGCCCGCTCGTTGTCGGCCAATGTCAGTTCGTCATCGGCTCCGGCGCGGAAGTAGTCGCGGGCGGGCTTGGGGAGGCGCACCTGCGCCGCCTCAAACTCCCGGAGCGTGAGCATCAGTTTGAGCGCCTGCGGGGAGCGCTTGGTTAATGGGCGCGGCATGGTCAGTCTCCGGCCCGGAAATCGAGGAAAATCTCGCCCAGCCCGGCCATTTCGAAGGGGTTGCCGCGCGTGGCGGCCACCACGCCGCACATGCGCGTTATATCTGCGACGCGCTCGACGCGTTGCGCGGCGCTGACGTCGGGGTTGTCGAGGCCGGCAATGACGCGGCCGAGATCATCGGTGCGCATGGCGACCTGTTTGAAGATGAGGCCGGGTGCCGAAAGGCGCCCGGTTACCTCGATATTGAGTGGAGTCTCGCGGGCCTTGCCCTTGAGGTGGCCGCGCAGCGAAGCTTCGCGCGGGGGTGCCAGGGGGCTGAACACAAGTTTGCCCTCTGCTTCGCCCCGGGCCTCGCAGAAGTCGAAGCGGCCTTCAGCCAGGGCCAGTTCGCCCGCCAGGCGCACGCTGACAAAGGGCTCGTCGCTCTTCTTGATCAGGCTGCCGGTGAGTTCTCCAGCCAGCTTCCCCGTAAGGGGTTTGCAGGCAACATCCAGCTTCTCGACCTTCAGTTGGAGCGTGAGATTGAACGAAGGCAGCAGCTCGATCAATGGAATCGAGTTGGGCTCCAAGTCACTTAGGGGTCGCCCCGTGCGCGTAAACTCAAGAGGAGCGAGTACGTTGCCTTCGCGCAGCGTGGCCTGCACGCTGCCGCTGAGCGCGGGCCAGACTCCGTTGACGGTGAGGTCGAGCGCGCCCCGCGCGTTGAGGACTGGGTCCGTGGCGAGGGGGCAGTCCGGAATGACACCGCGGATGGCTATGAATTCGAAGTCGCGTCCGGACAGCACGTGCAACTCGCCCGTAATCTCGGCTTGGGGCACGGAAAATCGGCGCGAACGATCCAGCTTCATGGCCGTGGTATGAAAGTAGTCCAGACCCGAAAGTGTCAGCCTCGGGCGCAGGCGCAAGCGCGTGAAGTCGCCCGCGACATCGATGACGCCCTGACCCTCGCCGCTGAACTGCGACCAGGTGGCGTAGCGATCCCAGATCGGGGCCAGCTGTGCGTGATCGAGCGTGATGCGCAGGCCCTCTTCCCTGAACTCGGGCGTGAGGTCGCCGCGAATCACGCCGCGCCCCGCCTGCTCGTGCAGGAAGTGCAGGTTGCAGTGGAGGCCAAAGCCGGCCGACTGGCGCGAAATTTCCACGCTGCCCAGCAGGCTCAGCGCGTGGGCGCGGCGGTTGACGGTCAACTCAATCCATTGGGGCTGCGCCTGAAGTCGGGCTTGCTCTCCGTCTCCCCTGGCCGTGACCTTGGGGGCAAAGGCTCTGGCGCTGACCATGGGGCCCTCGATGGCCAGCGTCACATTGCTGAGTTCGGCTTCGAAGGCGCGGCCTGGGTGCTGCTCAAGTCGCTCGGCCCAGCGCCGCAGGCCCTGCCCGTCCGGCGCCAGCTCAACGCTCACTCCTCGAGCCCAGACGCGCGGCGGGCCCGGCCAGAGCAACCCCGGCAGCACGGAAACTTCAAAGGACTCGACAATCAGGCGCCCCCCGACATCAGGAATCTCGCAGGTCACGCCCGAGAACTGCAGTTCGCCGGTCACAGCGGAACCCTCAAAATTTGCGTACTCCGGGCGCGCACCCAGCGCGACTTCAATCTGATCCAGGGCGCGCTCGCGGGCCAGCATCAGAAGCGGATTGCGCCCCAGAGCCGAGAGCGCCAGACATGTCAGCCCCCCCAGCAGAAACGCAAAACCAAAGCCCCGGGCGCGGCGCAGGGTCACCAGCAGGGCGGGCAGGACCAAAACGTAGGCCCCCAGCGAAAACACGGTCAAAGATGCCAAAGCGCCCAAGGCAGGGCCCCAGAGCCTGCGGCTTGCTGGCGCTTGAGAGGGGGTTGCGGTTGTTGTCATCCGGGGCGCCTGATAAGGTCGAATCAAGCTTGCCCATAGAGGCTGTTGGGCGCAAGCGTCACGAAAGGCAAGAAGCCATGGTACAGGGACCCACCGACAGCACACGCGTCATTGCCAAGGACGTGCCACACAGCATGCCGCTGCTGCCCATCGTCTCCACGGTGGTGTTTCCCTTCAATGTGACCAGCTTCAGCGTGCACAAGAAACCCAACCTGGCTGTGATCCACAAGCTGCCCCGCACCGACCAGATCGTGTGCATCACCCTTCAGCGGCAACTGGAGCAGGACTATCCCCAGGGCCGCAGTGACGTCTACGATATCGGCGTAGCGGCGCGGCTGATTCACCAGATGAATCTCCCGGATGGCACGATCCAGGTTGCCTTTCAGGGCCTGTCCCGGGTGCACATCCGCAAACTCACCAAAACCAAGGACGGCTATTTTGAGGCTGACGTGAGCCCTGCCCATACACTGGGCGGCCACGACAATTCGCCTGAAATGAACGTTCTGATCGCCCAGGCCTTGGAGCGGTTTGAGCTGCTGACCAATCTGGACAGCGCTTACTCACGCGAGCTCACGAATATCCTGAAGATGAACATCAAGGGGCCGGGCCGCTTCGCCGACCTGATTGCCACCTATGTGGGCTTCCCCGTCACTGTCAAGATGGAGATTCTGTCCGAGCTGAACTGCAAGGATCGGCTCAAGCGCCTGACCGAGCGGCTGGACGAGGAAATCGCCCGCCTGGCCGTCGACCAGGAGATGCGCAATCGTGCGCAGATCACCATCGACCAGGCCCAGCGCGAGTTCCTGCTCCGCCAGCAGCTCAAGGCCATCCGCGCCGAGCTTGGCGAAGGCGAGGGCCCCGAGGCCGAAATCGAGAAGCTCAAGGAGAAGCTTGCAGCCGCCAAGCTGCCACCCGAGGCCGAGAAAGCCTGCAAGTCCGAGATCGATCGCCTGAGCCTGATTTCAGAGGCCAGCGCCGAATACAACGTCGTCCACACCTATATTGATTGGCTGCTGGCCCTGCCCTGGCACACTCAGACGCCCGACAACCTCGACCTCGCGCGTGCCAGGGAAATTCTCGACGACGATCACTTCGGCCTCGAAAAGGTCAAAGATCGCTTCATTGAGTTCCTGGCCGTCATGAGCCTCAAGAAGGAACACAAGGGCCCCATTCTTTGCCTCGTGGGCCCGCCGGGTGTGGGCAAGACCAGCCTGGGCAAGAGCGTGGCCCGCGCCATGGGTCGCAAGTTCCAGCGCCTCTCCGTGGGCGGCCTCCACGACGAAGCCGAGATCATGGGACACCGCCGCACCTATGTTGGCGCCATGCCGGGCCGCATCATCCAGGCCCTCAAGAAGGCCCAGAGCATCAATCCCATCATCATGATCGACGAAATCGACAAGATGGGACACGACATGCGCGGAGATCCGGCGGCGGCCATGCTTGAGGTGCTCGACCCCGAGCAGAATAGCGCGTTCACCGACCGCTACATGGACGTGCCGGTGGACCTTTCCAAGGTACTGTTCATCTGCACCGCCAACATGCTGGACACCATTCCCGGACCGCTGCGCGATCGCATGGAGGTCATCCAGCTTTCTGGCTACACCCTCGAAGAAAAGGAACGAATCGCCCAGCAGTACATCGTGCCGCGCCAGATCGAGGCTGCGGGGCTCAAGAAGTCCCAGGTCAAGATTACACGGGACGCCATTCGCGAGATTGTGCGCGGCTACACCCGCGAGGCGGGCCTGCGCACATTTGAGCAGCGCCTGGCCGCCATCTGCCGAAAGATTGCCACGAAGGTGGCCCGGGGCGAGATCAGCCGCAGGGAAAAGGTGACAGTGCAGCCCGGCGAGGTCGAAGGCTACCTGGGCCAGCGCATCTGGGCTCCGGAAGAGGCCCTGCGCCCGCCGGAAATCGGCGTGGTCAACGGCCTGGCCTGGACGGCCATGGGCGGCGACGTGCTCCTGATCGAAACGGCCCGTTACCCCGGCGATGGCAAAGTAAGCGTGACAGGCCAGCTTGGCGACGTGATGAAGGAGAGCGTAAGCACCGCCTTGAGCTTCGTGCATGCCAACGCCGAAAAGCTCGGTATCGACCTGGCCGACTTCAAGAAGTACGACATCCACCTGCATTTCCCTGAGGGCGCCGTGCCCAAAGACGGCCCCAGCGCGGGCGTAACGATTGCGACAGCTTTGGTCAGCCTGCTGACCCAGAAACCCGTGCGTGGCGATGTGGCCATGACCGGAGAGATAAGCCTGCGCGGCAAAGTGCTGGCGGTGGGCGGCATCAAGGAGAAAGTGCTGGCGGCCTTCCGCAGCGGTATTCGCCATGTGCTGCTGCCCAAGGCCAACGCCAAAGACCTGCAGGATGTGCCGCTGGAGGCTCGCCGCGAACTGAAGATCAGCCTGACGGAGAACGTGCTGGAGAACATTCTCACGGCGGTGGTGGGCCTGCGCATGTTCGGTGAAAAGCCCCGGCTGCCCCGGCCCGTGGAAAAGCCCAGACGTCCGCTCAAGACTCCCCGCACTGATGCTACGCCCGCCGGCCCCTCAGCCTGACTTGGAGACCCCATGAGCCAATCGCGTCGCGGCAAGAGCATCCGCCTGGACACCAAGCCCAAACCCAGGCACCGCAAGGTGCCAGACGGCGTAGCCATGGAGTCCTTTCTTATTCATGGCCCCTCCATCAGCGAGAAGTGGGATTTCCGGCATCACGTTATTCCACCCATCTCTTCAAGCGTGACCTATCGCCTTGAAGATACCGAGCGCGGTGGTCAGGGCTTCCGCGAGTACGCCAGCGGTGAAGCCCACCGCACGGGGCCCATCTACATCTATGACCGCCTCGACGAGCCAACGCGCGGCATGCTGGAAGATGAACTGGCCGGCGTCGAGGGTGGCGACAACTGTGTGTGCTTCGCGACGGGCATGGCGGCCATTTCCGCGGCGCTGGGCATCACACTGAAAGCCGGCGACGAACTGGTCGCTCACAAGACGCTCTACGGCTGCACCTACAGCCTGATCACCAACTGGTACCCCAAGCTGAACATCAGCGCCAGGCTCATTGACCTGCGCGATGCGGCTGCGCTCGAAAAGTCCATTACGCCCAAGACACGCTGCGTGTACTTCGAGACGCCCGTCAATCCGACAATGGAACTGATTGACATCGCCGCTGTTGCGGAAGTCGTGCACCGGGTCAATGACAAGCGCAAAGAAGGTGAGAAGATATACATCATCGTGGACAACACCTTCGCCACACCATTCTGCCAGCGTCCGCTGGCCCTGGGCGCACACATTGTCGTCCATTCGCTGACCAAAAACATTGGCGGATTCGGAACAGACATGGGCGGTGCCGTCATTGCTCCCCATGAACTGGAGGGCCAGCTTCTGCTCTACCGCAAAGACTTCGGCGGGGCCCTCGCGCCCAAGAGCGCGTGGCCCATCCTCGTGTACGGCCTGCCGACGCTTCCCTTGCGGCTCAAAAAGCAGCAGGAAAGCGCATATGAAGTTGCCCGCTTCCTGCGCGGGCACCCCAAGGTCAAGCGCGTGGCCTACCCCGGCCTGGAGGATCACCCCCAGTTCGCCCTGGCCAAGCAGCAGATGCGTGACCTTCACGGAGAGTTCGCTCCCGGCAACATGATCTACTTCGAGACCATCGAGAAAGGCGCCGAACCGAAGAACAGTGTCAAGGTCGTGGACTGGATTGCCAAGAATGGCTACGCGCTCACCCTCGCCGTCAGTCTGGGCCAGCTTCGCTCTCTGATCGAGAACCCGGGCGCCATGACTCACGCGGCCGTTCCCGCCGAGAAGCGGGCCGAAGGCGGCATTGCCCCCAACGGCATCCGCCTCAGCATTGGGATCGAGCACCCGGATGACATTATCCGTGACCTTGAACGCGGCCTGGAATTGGCCGACTAGGTTTGTGGGGGAATCTGCCGGCGCATGCCGGGGATTTGCCGAGTTTACTCGTAGCGGTCGCCCTCATCTTGTTTGAGCCCTTCAAGCCAGCCCGCGCGCGCGGACGCAAAGGCGTCGCTGTACGGGACGTAGGGCTTGATATCGAGTACCGGAGTGCCGTCCAACAGGTCGATGCCGCGTACGTGCAGCACCCGTCCTTCTACGCGGATCAGGCGCAGGGCCGAAAGGCCGATGGGGTTGGGCCGGTGGGGGGCGCGCGTGGCAAACAAGCCCCGTTTGACCTTGGGTCCGCGCGGCGGTACGACCTGCGGATTCCAGCCTGAGTTGAGGTGCAGCCAGGCCAGAACCCAGATGTACTCAAAGCCCGCCAGGTCCTGCAGGGCCTGCTCAAAGTTCATGCCGGGTAGAAGCTCGATGCGCGCGTCCAGTGCGCGATCTTCAATGGTCTGCGCGGTCACCACGGGCTGACGCGGAGTGCCGAAGCGTTCTTTGTAGGGAGAGTGCACGTGGCCAATGGCCACGCACGTGAACGTGGCGGGAGCTGTCTGCCCCGCAGTGTGGTCCTGCGCAGGTTTCTTACGTTGCATCACTTGATTGTAGCCGCGCGATGTGCGCCCGTGGCCTCTGTAAAAGGCCAAAGGGGGGCGCTATCATCCCCCAGCTATACCTGCAACTTTGCCAGCGTCAGGGGCCCGTGCCCCGGCGCGCAAGTTGAATTGTCGGACAGCGCAAGTTCCATGAGCGAGACGCTTTACAAACCGAGCCACAAAGTCCGCTTTGTCACCGCAGCGGCGCTGTTTGACGGCCATGACGCTTCCATCAACATCATGCGGCGCCTGTTGCAGGCGCACGGCGCTGAGGTGATTCATCTCGGCCACAACCGCAGCGCCGAAGAGATCGTGGATGCCGCGATCCAGGAAGACGCCCAGGGCATTGCCGTCTCGAGTTACCAGGGCGGGCACATCGAGTTCTTCAAGTACATGAAGGATCTGCTCAGGCAGAAGGGCGCCTCGCGCATCAGGATTTACGGCGGGGGCGGTGGCGTAATCGTGCCCGAGGAAATCGCCGAGCTGCACGCCTACGGCATCAACCGCATTTTCAGCCCGGAAGACGGCCGGCAGATGGGTCTTCACGGCATGATTGAACTCATGGTGCGCGAGTGCGATTACGCCACCATCGAGCACGTCAATGGTGAGGTGGACGCGCTCTCCCCAGACCAGAAGCTGGTGGTGGCGCGCCTGATTTCCTATGCCGAGCAGAACGGCCAGCGAGATAGCAAGGAAGCCGCTCAAGTGGCCCAGCGTGTGCGCGAGCGCGCCAAGGCCAGGCAGGCGTCCGTGATTGGCGTGACCGGGACGGGCGGCGCCGGCAAAAGTTCGCTGTGCGATGAGATCCTGCGCCGCTACCTCGCCGACTTTCCGGAGAGCCAGGTAGCGGTGCTCAGTGTGGACCCCACCAAGAAGAAAACGGGCGGCGCCTTGCTGGGCGACCGCATCCGCATGAACGCGCTGAATTCCCAGCGCGTGTATATGCGCTCGCTGGCTACACGTGACAGCGGCAGCGAAGTCAGCGAGGCCCTGGATGAAGCCATCGAGGTCGCCAAGGCCGCGGGCTTTGACCTGATTCTCGTCGAGACCTCGGGCATTGGCCAGGGCAACAGCAAGGTCACGGAACTCGTGGACCTGAGCATCTACGTGATGACGAGCGAGTTTGGTGCGCCATCGCAACTCGAGAAGATCGACATGCTCGACCTCGCCGATCTGGTCGTCATCAACAAGTTCGAGCGGCGCGGCAGCGAAGACGCGCTTCGAGACGTACGCAAGCAGGTCTGGCGCAATCGCGGCGCCCGCAAGGATCAGAAGCCGCAGGACATGCCGGTGTTTCCCACCATCGCCAGCCAGTTCAACGATCCCGGCGTCAACGCATTCTATCAGGCGCTGCTGGCGCGGCTTTCCTCGCTGGTTGGCCGCGAACTCAAGACCCGCTACTTCACGCAGGTGCCGCAGGACGGCGTGCCGCGCGTCAAAGGCGTCATTCCTGGAAATCGCGTGCGCTACCTGAGCGAAATCGCGGAGAGCGTGCGGGGTCATCACAAGTGGGCATATGACCAGCGCAACCTGGCCAGTTCGCTTGGTGCCACCTGGCGCGTGCTCAAGGATCTGGGCGACACGCCACCGGACAAGCTTGAAGCCTACACGGAAGACAAGCTGCACGCGCCAAAACACCCGTCTCCCAGGATGCAGAACCCGGCCCCCGCAGTGTTCGCCCTGCGCCAGCGCTACAACGAGCTTTTGGCTTCGCTCGCACCCGAGTGCCGCAAATTGCTCGCCCAGTGGCCGCAGCTCAAGCAGAGTTACGTGGCCGACGAGAACGTTTACTCGGTGCGGGGCAAGGAAATCCGGGTCCAGAACTACATCAAGACGCTCAGCGGCACGCGTGTACCCAAGGTCAGCCTGCCCCAGTTCAGCGATTGGGGGGACCTGCTGTTCTGGATGCTCGAGGAGAATGTGCCCGGGCAGTTCCCCTTCACAGCCGGCGTGTTCCCCTACAAGCGCAGCGGCGAAGACCCCACCCGCATGTTCGCCGGCGAAGGTTCCCCTGAACGCACCAACGCGCGCTTTCACCTCGTGTCGCGCGGCCAGCCGGCGGCGCGCCTCTCCACGGCCTTTGACAGCGTGACGCTTTACGGCGAAGACCCCCATGAGCGCCCCGACATCTACGGAAAGGTGGGCGAGTCGGGCGTCAGCATCACCACGGTCGAAGACATCGAGCTGCTATACGCCGGCTTTGACCTCTGCGCGCCCAACAACTCCGTCAGCATGACTATCAATGGGCCCGCGCCCATCATTCTGGCGTTCTTCATGAACGCGGCCATTCGCCAGCAGGTGCGCAAGGTGCTCATGGTCGAGGGCAAGCTCAAGCCCGCGCGCCCGCCCGAAAGGCTCTACTCCGGCCTCAAAGGCCTCGATCCGGCCCAGGGGAGCGAGGTCGCGCTTGCTTTTGCCTGGCTTGACCCGCGCTGCTTTGACCTGCGCTGGGAAGACATCCGCCGCCTCATCTCCGACGAGAACTACCGCAAAATCGCCGCGGCCACAGCCTCCACGGTGCGCGGCACGGTGCAGGCTGACATCCTCAAGGAAGACCAGGCCCAGAACACCTGTATTTTCAGCATCGAGTTCGCCCTGAAGATGATGGGCGACGTGCAGCAGTGGTTCATCGAGCATGACGTGGTGAACTATTACTCCGTGAGCATTTCCGGCTATCACATAGCCGAAGCCGGCGCCAACCCCATTTCGCAGCTCGCGTTCACGCTGGCCAACGGCTTTACCTACGTCGAGTACTACCGCTCGCGCGGCATGGACGTGAACGACTTTGCCGACAACCTGAGTTTCTTCTTCTCCAATGGCATGGACGCCGAGTATTCGGTGATTGGCCGCGTTGCGCGGCGCATCTGGGCCGTGGCCATGAAGCGGCTGTACGGCGGCAACGACCGTTCACAGAAGCTGAAGTACCACATCCAGACGAGCGGCCGTTCGCTGCACGCCATGGAGATTGATTTCAACGACATCCGCACCACGCTGCAGGCGCTGTACGCGATTTACGACAACTGCAATTCGCTGCACACCAACGCCTACGATGAAGCCATTACCACGCCCACGGACGAAAGCGTGCGCCGCGCACTGGCTATCCAGCTCATCATCAACCGCGAGCTGGGGCTGAACAAGAACGAGAACACGCTGCAGGGCAGCTTCATCATTGAGCAGCTTACGGCGCTGGTCGAGGAAGCCGTGCTCGCCGAGTTCGACCGCCTGACCGAAAGAGGCGGCGTAGTCGGTGCCATGGAAACCCAATACCAGCGCGGCAAGATCCAGGACGAATCGCTCTATTACGAAGAGCTCAAACACAACGGCGAACTGCCGCTCGTGGGCATCAACACGTTCTTGAACCCCAAGCCGTGCGAAGTGAAGACAACCGTGCAACTGGCGCGCAGCAACAAAGAAGAGAAGGACGCGCGCATTGCCAAGATCCGCCAGTTCCAAAGCAACCACGAAGGCACCGCCCCCTTCGCGCTGGAGAAACTCAAACGCACTGCGCTCGAGGGCAAAAACACCTTCAACGAGTTGATGGAAACCGTGCAGCACTGCACGCTGGGCCAGATCAGCGCGGCCCTCTACGAAGTCGGCGGCCAATACCGGCGGAATGTGTAAACCAAGCCAAGTACGCCGGGAGTGCCCAATGGTCGTTCATACCAAAGCATCCGTTGAGGCGCCGTTTGAGTCCACCAATTCTGAAGGTGTTGAGTGGTTTGCAGCCACACTCGCGAAAGAGATTGGAGAAGGCGTGGCAGCGCAAGGAGTTGAGTTTGATCGAATGTCCCAACAAGACGACTGTAGCGTCGGTCTGATGTTCATGCAGGGTCGCACGATGTTTGTCGCGAGCTTGATACGCGCAGATCGCGGTGAATCTGCAAAGCGATGGGTTGTGACGGTGCAAGAGCTACGCGGCTGCTTGAGTTTCAGTCAATCGAAACCCGAGACACTCATACCCTTTGTCGTTGCCGTACACCAAGCGCTGGCCACAAACCCTCGCGTGTCCAATTTGAAGTGGCACGACACAGCCAACGAGGCCGTGAACTCTCCATTCAGCGGATCGAATCACCCAACAAAGTAGATCCCTGCAACGAGATCAATGACTGTCTCGTCAGGAGCAAGCGTTGCCAGTCATAGTGCCGTCAGGAGTTGGCCCCGAAGGGGCGATGCGCCAATAGCCGTGGGTTCCGCTCGCTTCCGCTCACTTCACCCACGGCTATTGGCGTGTCGGCCCTTCGGGCTGCCGACTGCAAAGGCACTCCACCAGCGTCGCTCAGACGTCTTAGCCGCGCTCGGTGGTTCGGGCCATGAGGCTTGCCGCTTCTTCGTCGGTGAGGCCGGCCTTGCTCAGTTCCTGCCAGGTGTGGAACGAAATCGCGAGCGCGATCAGGGCGGCGGTCTGTTTCAACTTTTCGCGCGAGCCTTGGCAGTTGGCCAGGAGCAGGTTGTTCAGTTCGCTGAAGAACCGCTCAATGGCCTGCATTGAAGGCTTCATGGCCGGTACAGTCGCAGAGTCGCGCAGCACCAGCGCGAGCATGGCCTGATTGCGGCGGAAATATGCATACAGCGCACCGAGCGCGGCGTTGAGCCTTTTGGCGGGATCGTGCATGGCCGCGAACTCTGCCAAGTCCGGCAGCGGATTTTGCGCCATGTAGTGCCCTGAGCACGCGGCGAACAGCGCTTTCTCACTGGGGAAGTGGCGGTACACCGTCAGACGCTGCACCCCCGCGCGCTTGGCAATTTCGGAAATCGTGGTCTTCGCCGGGCCGACCGTGCCGTGTAGCTCGACCGTGGCCTCGACAATGCGCTGGCGTGTGTTCTGCTCGCTTTGGGCGCGTTTGGTTTTGCGGTAGTGGCGCATGTTTTCAGTATACAGATTTGTTCACTTAAATGTTGACACAATCCGGACGCCGTGTATGTTGAGTGAACATTACTGTTCACTGAAAGGAAAGCCATGCCCGCAGACATTCACGAAATCGCCCCCGACCTCTTCCGCATCTCCACCTTCATCCCGGAGATTGACCTCGCCTTCAACCAGTTCCTTCTGCGAGACGAAAGGCCGCTGCTTTATCACACGGGCATGAAAGCCCTGTTCCCCGAGGTGCGCGCCGCCGTGGCCAAGCTGATTGACCCTGCGAAGCTCGCTTACATTTCATTTTCGCACTTCGAGGCTGATGAGTCCGGCGCCCTCAACCAATGGCTCGAAGCCGCGCCTCAGGCCGAAACCGTCGTGGGCATGATCGGCGCCATGGTCAACATGGGCGACTACGCGATGCGCCCCGCGCGCGGCCTGGTCGACGGTGAAACCTTCTCGACGGGCAAGTACCGGCTGCGATTTCTGGCCACGCCGCATTTGCCGCATGGCTGGGACGCGGGCCTGTTGTTCGAGGAAACGCGGCGCACGCTGTTCTGCTCCGACCTCATGCACCAGAACGGCAAGAACGCGCCCATCTCAAGCAACGTGATCGAAGGCGTGCGCAACTCGCTTGCGGCCTACGAGAAAACGCCCATGCACAGCTACATGCCCTTTGGGCCGCGCACCGAAAAGCAGATTGACCGGCTGATCGAGCTCAAGCCGCAGACCCTGGCCATCATGCACGGCGCATCTTTCAGCGGCGATGGCGCAGCCGCGCTCAGGGCTTACAAGGACGTGCGTGCTTCGCTATTGAGCTGATGCGAGCTTTGGCGCGGCAACGGCCCCGCTTGCCCTTGAGGGCGCAGGCGGGGCGTCTTGTTGCCGGAGTCATGGGCGGTTTTACATGGCGCTTACAAGTCAGGCTGAAACAGCGCGGCCTTGGGTGCGTATTCCATGTGCCGGCCAATGGTGGCCGAGCCAAACCTGGAGTCGCCATGAGTTTTCCCGCACGCAACACGCTGGCCACACTCGGCATCGCCGCTGTCAGCATGTTTGCCACACTGGCCCTGCTTTCGCCGCGCCACGCTGACGCCGAGGACGAAGAAGTCAAAACCGCCGAGAACCTTCGCGTCATCAAGCCCTACATCGGCGAGCCCAGCGTCGAGCAGGACGGCTGCAAGCTGACGCTCAAGATTGACAAGGAATCCTACGCCGCGGGCGAAAAGCCTGTCGTCACGCTCGAGATCAGCAACACCAGCGGCAAGGCCCTGACGCGCACTTTTGACGTCTCCATGAGCGGTCGCAACGTCGAAGCCATGTCGCGCATGCCTGCCATGCCGCGCCTGCTGTGGGAGGGGAGCCGCGAGGTGACGCTGGCCGTAGGCGAGACCAAGACGATTATCTTCGAAACGGGCTTTGCGTTGAAGGACAACGAGTCGGTGGCGATTCGTATCGGCAAGGAAGAACTGCTGGAAAGGCCCATCCGCATCCGCACCGAAAACTGACCCGTCTGAGCCTGTGAACCCAAGGGGCATCGCCATGACCGACCATCCGCACTCTAATCTGATTCGCTGGCCGCTGGGCATTCTGCTTGGTGTCGCGGCCGCGCTCCTGGCCATGCCCCTGCTGGGCAATGGCAGCCAGGCCAAAGCCTCGACGGTGGGGGCGCTGCAAAGTGACTGCGACGGCACCATCTCGGAACTGGTCATTCACTACACGCCGGATTCCTTTGCCATTGTTTCTGTTCCTTACCGCGACTTCCTGCGACAGCTTCCGGCTGTGAAAGTGCATGTGCTGGTGCGCAGACTGGAGGATTTCGAGCACTTGAAGGCCTTTGTCGGCGACACGACCTGCAGCCTCTCCCCCCTGGTCGTGAACCACGGGATCACTTCGTGGTCGCGCGACCGCTGGCTGGCGCTTCACCCTGCCGGCGGCGCGCGCGCCGTAACATTGGTGGCCCCCCAGGGCGAACTGGGCGCCGATGTCTGGCCCGCGCGCAAGGGTGATGAGTGCGCGGCCGAGAGCCTCGCGGCGGCCCTGGCTGACGTCAACGCCGCGCGCAGCGAGCTTTACTTCGACGGCGGCGACTTCGTGACCGACGGGGAGACTGCCTTCGTGACGCCCAATCTGCGCCGTCGCAACCTCGGCTTGACGGTGCACTCCGATGCGGAACTGAAGCGCCGCCTTGAAAGGTTGCTGGGCCTCAAAGTGGTGCTGCTGGACACGGCGCTGGATCATCACGCGGGCATGTACATGATGGCCACGGGCAACCGCACCGTGCTCGTAGGCGACCCTCGCACCGCCCGAGATCTGCTGACTCCCGCTGAGGCCGCGGCTCTTCCGCTCAAAGGCGGAGTCGATTTCAGCGAGGCCACGCTGGCTGCTTTTGACGCCGTGGCTGAGCAGTGCGCCCGGGCCGGCTACCGCGTGGTGCGCATTCCGCAGGCGCCGGGCGGTGACGGCCGCACTTACTTCACCTACCTCAATGCGATTCTTGACCAGCGCGAGGGCCGGCGCGTGGTCTATGCGCCCACCTTTGACGGCGCCGGGCGGCTGAACGCGGCGGCGGCTGACGTATGGAAAAGCGTTGGCTATGAGGTTCGGCCCGTCAACTGCACGAGCAGCTACCGCTACTTTGGGAGTCTTCGCTGCCTCGTCAGCGTGCTTCGGCGCGGCTAAGCCGCAGAAAACTCGCCGTTCAGGGGCCGGTGCTGGTGCACCGGCCCCGCGTTTTCAGGGGGGCGTGCGCTCGCGCCCTGGCCATTGCTTGCGCCGATGGCCCGTAGATGGTGCGAGCGACACTTACCTGCGCGCCAGTGAGATGCCATAGACTTGCGGTTGGATGTTCGGGCCCCTCACTTTGAGACCCTTGGGAGGTCAGCCAAGAGCTGAAAATATTGCATTTTGTTGGAACTTGGAGCCTCCTTTTCACGTATCATTCTTCCCCGGAAGGGGGCGATTCTCCAGCTTTTGCCGCTATACTTGCGCGTTACGA